>Ga0307410_10001607_pt1 | contig 10366 bp, 13 predicted proteins | sample 322Ometagenome_3_FD_203707 | JGI IMG/M metagenome (GOLD analysis project Ga0307410, IMG submission 203707) | Maize rhizosphere microbial communities from greenhouse at UC Davis, California, United States - 322HYB-O-3 | ecosystem: Host-associated > Plants > Roots > Rhizosphere > Soil | place...
CGCTTTCCTGACCCACGCTGAGCGTACATCAGCACGCAGTCGGCGGTCAGCGGATCGCGTTTCCATTTGTACCAAAGTCCGGTGCGGCGGCCTGCGACATAGGGGCTGTCGCGGCGCTTCAGCATCATGCCTTCGATCGCGGCGTCGCGTGCGCCGGCGCGGATTTCCTCGAGCTCTTCGAACGTGCCGGCCTCAATTAAGGTCGAGAGGTCGAAGCGCTCCGGATTGAGCTTCGGGACGAAAGCTTCCAGTCGCACGCGCCTTTCTGTCCAGCCAAGCTCGCGAAGGTCTTCATCGCCGTCGAACAATATGTCGTACAGCCGGACGAAGGCCGGATACGTGCCGAGCATCTTCTGGCTGACATTCTTGCGCCCTAGTCTCTGCTGCAGCGCGTTGAAACTGGCCGCGGCCCCGCCGTGGAGGTCTGCGCTTCCCTGCTCCGATCCGCGCACAAGCAGTTCGCCATCCAGCACGCCGTTAGATGCGAAGGAGACGGCAATCTCGGGGAAGCTGCCGCTGATGTCGTCGCCGGTGCGGCTGTAGATGCGGGTCTGACCCGCGATGTGTACCAGCTGCACCCGAATGCCGTCCCATTTCCACTCGGCGGCATAATCATCAAGCGAGACCCGCATCTCCTCCAGCGGGTGAGCCAGCATGAAGGGCCGGAAGACGGGCACGTCGCGCGTGGTCGGCTGCGGGCCTCGCCCTTCGGCCCAGTCGAACAATTCAAGAAACGGCGGCGACAGTCCGTGCCAGACTTCCTCCACCGCCTCGACGTCAATCTCGAACGCGTCGGCCAAGGCCTGCTTCGCCAGACGGGCGGAAATGCCGACTCTGAGAGCGCCCATCGCCAGCTTCAGCAGGGCGTAGCGGCCGGAGGCGTCGAGATGGTCGAGCAGCTGGGCGAGCATCTTCGGCGCGTCCATCTTGCTCGCGGTGCGGAGGCACTCGACGGCCCGCGATATGCTCACCGTCGCATCGTCGATGTCCGGCTCGCCCGTTGCCGACGTGTCCCACAGCAGCGAGATGGTCTCCGCCGAATCGCCGACGTAGTCGCGGCTCATCCGGAACAGGATGGGGTCGATCCGCTCCTCTACCAGGCTGCGCACCACGGCGGGCTTCACGTGCGGGATATCGAGGGTACCGGTGAGGGCGGCGAGGGCGATGCCCCGGTCGGGATCGGGCGTTGCCTTGAGATAATTACCGATCAGCTTGAGCTTCGTGTTGCGGGAGCGGGTGTAGACGAGGTCGTCGAGGAGTTGCGAGAAAGCACGCATCAGGCGGGGATCGTCTCGCTCGCGCGGACGTGCGCGGCAAGGTCCGCGCTGGCGAGGTTCTTGGCCTTCGCCTCGACCTCGACATCGGTCCAGGCGAGTTGCCGGGCGACGAAGTCGTTGACTGCGCTATTCCATATGCGGTCGCTATGCCCGCGCAACTTCGACGCGCCGAGACCGCCCGTTTCCAGGGCGACGAAATCGGGCAGGACGGCCGGGTCGTGGTCGGTGAGGTAAGTCTCCCGGCTCACCGAAATGTGGGCGAGCGGCCGTACTTCGCGCCAGCTGGCGGCGATGTGCTCGACTCTCGGGTCCTCCGGCCCCAGCCATTCCCCGCGCGAGTGAACCCAGTGATGGTGAAAGTCGACGACTAGCGCGACCTCCTCGCTGACCTGAATGAGGTCGTCGACGCCGAACGAAATCTCGTCATTCTCGATGGTGATGAGGTTCCGGGCCGCTTCCGAGAGGCGCGGGAGGTTGGCCCGGATCGAAGCAAGGCCGGCGCTCCTTGCACCGCCGTGGATGTTCACGCTGGCGCCATACGGGTGCCAGCCATCGCCATAGCCGAGCATGGCGAAGATCTGGGCATGCTCCTCGATGTGGTGGATTGCGTTTGCCAGCGCGCCCTCGTTGTGGCTGGCGAGTATCGCGTGCTGCGACGGGTGCATCGACAGGCGGACGTCCCCGGCACGGGCTGCCTCGCCGGTGATGGCGAGCCGGCGCTCGACTTCACGGCGGAGGTCGTTGGTCCAGAATGCCGCGATGGCGGGGTGAGACCAGCCGACCAGAAAGCCGCTTAGGATACGAAACAGGCGCTCCAGCTTCGGCAGTTCCGCTACAAACGCGATCTGGCGGTCGAGGACGTCCAGGTTCTCGAAAATGACCTCTTCAAGCCGGACCGCGGGATTCTCGGCCCTGGCGATCGAAGAGACGGTTGGCTGACGCATGTTGAGCGCACGCCGTCGGTCCGCATCGCCGTCCGGCGAGACGAAGGTGCAACAAAAACCGATGCGCGCGCCGTCCATGCGGCGCTCAATGCGCGAACGGCGATTAGGGATGCGTCAGTGGAGGCGGACGGCGAGTGCGGCGAGGATCGCAGTCGTGTCGGTGCTGCGGTCGCTTCCCAGCGCCTCGTCCATATGTTCGAGGCAGCACTGTACCGAGACGCGATGCCCAGGGAGGAGCGCAAGCTGCGACGAGCGATGCGCAAGCTCCTCGAGTGCTGCGAGGCCGTTAATTGCGGCGACTTCGCGGATGGCATCCATCTGTGCGTGGATATCGAGAGGAGATAGCCGGGCAGCGCGCTTGCTGAGTTCGGCAATTCGTTCGCCGAGCTGTTCCCGAACGTCGATAAGCGATCCCGAATTACATACCCTTCTCATGCCGGCAGTTTCGCCGTGTATGGTTAAAATATTATTGCGGACACTCAGATAACTGAAACTAAAGAATTATTTTCAATAATTTGCGAATTGTCGTAGGTTTTGGTCGGGAGTCGAGTGCAGGGGGTAGTGCATGCGTTCCGATGAGCGGGCCGGGGAGCCTAGGCCGGACAGCTTTGTGCTCGGCATCTCCGCCTACTATCATGACTCCGCCGCAGCGCTGGTCCGCAATGGCGAGATTATCGCGGCTGCCCAGGAAGAGCGCTTCTCCCGCAAGAAGCATGATCCGCGCTTTCCAGCTCATGCCATCAACTATTGCCTCGGCGAGGCCTTTATCGATCCTGCGGAACTAAGCGCAGTCGTCTTCTACGATCATCCGATTCACACCATCGACCGTGTTTTCAAGAACGCCCTGTCGGTCGCTCCCTCCGGCCGCGATCAGTTCGTTGCGGCGTGTGAAACGCTCTTCGGCAACAAAGCAGAGATCCAGACAGATCTCATGAATCTGCTGGGCGAAGTGCCGCGGCTGCTGCTGACCCCGCACCACATGGCTCATGCCGCGAGTTGCTTCTATCCGTCACCCTTCGAGCGCGCTGCGATCCTGACGATCGATGGCGTTGGCGAATGGTCGACATGCTCCTTGGGCTTCGGCTCGGAAGACGGGATCGAATTGATCGAGGAGATTCGGTACCCGCACTCGCTTGGCCTGCTCTACAGCGCGTTCACTTACTTTTGCGGCTTCAAGGTCAATTCCGGCGAATACAAGCTGATGGGGTTGGCTCCCTATGGGGAGCCGAAATACGCGCAACTCATCCGCGACGAGCTGGTCGATATCAAAGCTGACGGCTCCTTTCGTCTGAATACGCAAGCGTTCGGCTTCCTCGAGTCCCCGTTGATGACCAACTATCGGTTCGAAGCGATCTTCGGCGGGCCTCCTCGCCAGTCGGAAGGTCGCATCACGCGACGCGAGGTGGATCTCGCCGCGTCTGTTCAGCAGGTGACCGAAGAAATTGTCCTCAAGCTCGTAGCTCGAGCGACGAACGAGGCGGGAAGCCGCAACCTGACGATGGCCGGCGGTGTCGGGTTGAACTGCGTCGCAAACGGCCGGGTTCTTCGCGAGTCCGGTTTGGAGGGCTTCTTCATTCAACCGGCTGCCGGGGATGCCGGCGGAGCGATCGGGGCAGCACTCATGGTTTCGCACGAGATGCTCCGCGTACCGCGCCGAGCGAATGCTGCCGGGGACAGCCTCAAGGGCAGCCTTCTCGGCCCTGCCTATGCTCCATCCGAGGTCGACGATTTCGTGGATCGTCTCGAAGTTCCTAGCGAGGACGTCCCCTGTGCCGCGGAGCGGGCAAAGGTCATCGCGGGCGCCTTGGCCGACGGGAAGATCGTTGGACTGTTTTCCGGAAGGATGGAGTTTGGACCCCGCGCGCTCGGCTCCCGTTCCATCCTCGGCGATCCCCGGTGCCGGGACATGCAGAGCCGAATGAACCTGAAGATCAAGTATCGTGAGGGTTTTCGCCCGTTCGCACCGGCGGTGCTCGCAGAGCTCGCGGCTGACTATTTCGAAATCGATGGCGAGAGTCCCTACATGCTACTCACCGCTCCGGTGGTTGCCTCGCGAAGGCTGTCGGCTCGCGACGGCGTGGAAGGCGATGCAGACGACCTTCTAGCCATCGTTCGAAAAGTCCGAAGTGAAATCCCGGCGGTCACGCATGTCGATTACAGCGCGCGCGTTCAGACCGTCGGCGCCGAGGCGAATCCCGAGTTCAGGCGAGTGCTAGAAGCTTTTTACGCGCAAACCGGTTGTCCGGTTCTCATCAACACATCCTTCAACGTTCGAGGCGAGCCGATCGTCTGCAGTCCCCGGGATGCGTATCGCTGCTTCATGAACACGGACATCGACCTTCTGGTCCTGGAGGATAGGCTGCTGTGGAAGGTCGCCCAGCCTGAAGGAGCGAAGGAGGAAGGAGTTCTCGAATATGAGCTCGACTGAAAGCGATTTCGAAAGGCTCGCGGAAAGTTTTTTCGACCAGGTCATCGAGCCGCTTGCGCGGGCGCAGCGAAGGTCGTCCGGGATCGGTTATTTCCCTCTCGGGCCGATTGCTGATGCCGAGACCTATTTTGAGGCCCCCACTCCTCTCCGGCGGATGAAGCCAGCCGACTTCGAGTTCGCCGGAAGCGGTACCGCTGCCGGACTGATCGCCGAGCTGTCGCGGCACTGGGCCAGCGAGGGCGAAACAGCGCTGGCAGCCAGTTCTCCGCGCCTTCTCGAAATTGCGGACGCCCTGAAACGAAGGAACTCGCAGCCTAACGAGGCCGTCGACATCTTCTGCTACACTTTGTTCTGACGCGCTAATGCTTCATCTTCAAACAGAGCAAGACACGATCGTCTCGGACCTCTGGAAATGGATCAGGGAATTCGTCGTTGTCAAAAGCGACTTCTACAAGGGGAAGTTCGCTCCGTGCCCCTACGCTCAAAGCGCACTTTCCGCGAAGTCCGTCGACGTCGTTGCCTGGGAATCCGGCGATTTCAGAAGTTTCATTCGCGTGCAGGCCGAGCAGATGCGCGGGATGCCGGACCTCACCACGCGTGTGGTTGGGCTCCCGCCGCGCGCTCAGATTACATGGGGCGTTTCCGAATATGTGGAATCGCTGAACGCCGAGTTCATTCCCGACAATGTCTTCCTCAACCAGGGCGTCGCGAAGTCGACGGTTAGCAGGTACCCGGGATCGAACGGACGGCCCTACTTCATTGTCATCGCCAACAGTCTAGGCGCAGTCCTCAAGGGTGCGGACGCCCTGAAGAAAACCGACTTCTACGAGAATTGGCCCGATGGGCATTTCGAGTTGGTCGTGCAGCGCCGTCAACGAATGGCCGCCCGATACGGCGCGCGGAGAAGCGATAATCCCTAGGGCACTGATGAGATACGATCCCCGGTTCGGCTACACGTACATGCCGGGAATGAAGTCTCGTGTGCTCGATCCGGACGGCGGTTATTTGATCCGCACCAACCAGCTCGGCTTTCGATCCGAACGAGAGTTCGACGACAGGCGGAGACCTTCCACGGTCCGCGCGCTCTTATTCGGAGACTCCCAAACCGCCGGCGATGGAGTCGGCAATGTGAGCCGCTTCAGTGATTTGCTCGAGCAAGAAATCCCCAATCTCGAAGTCTACAATTACGGCCTGTCGGGCACATCCGTCGACCAGCATTTCCTGATCTACACGGAGCAAGCGGCGGTTGACCACGACCTTGTGATCATCGCCTTTTATGTTGAGAACATCCTGAGAGTGAAGCGGCGGGTGGTGAAGGGCCGCGACGCGAACGGCGACGAGATCTATCGAGAGAAGCCGTTCTACAACATCGCAGGAGACCGCCTCCTCCTCAACAACGTTCCTGTTCGCAAGCAGCCGTGGACCGCCGAGACCCTGCCGGACGACCTCCGGCCGCACGTTTATTCATTCGGCGACGCGAATCTCGTTTTCCGGAATCAGTCGAGATGGCACGGCTTGGTCTTAAGGATGTTTGCTCCCTTCGGCCCGTTACGCCGGTGGCTGAAGGTAGCCTTGGCCCGCCTTCGAGGTTTTCACCCCCTTCCAGACTATGACGACCCTTCCGATCCTTCCTGGCTGATCTTGAGGAAGATCCTGGCCGAATGGGTCTCGTGCACCTCAAAACCGGTCTTGCTCGTGCAGATACCCCTCGAATCGGCGATCAGTGGGTTGAGCGACCCAAGCAACTATCAGATGCGTTTCCGCGAACTCGCTGCTGATACCGGTTGCCGAGTATATGACTTGCTACCTGGCCTGAGGGCATTGCCGAAGAATGAGCGGCTGACCCTCTGGTCTTACAAGTCCGGCCATCTGTCGGCCTTCGGGCATAGGGCGATTGCCCGCCTGCTCGCCCCGGTGATCCGACGAACCCTCGAGGAGGTCTTGCCGACGGAGCCCGAGGTCTTGGCGGCCACAGCGGCGTCGCCTTGACAAAAAGCCGTCCGCCAGTCATTTGCGCCACCGATCGAGCGGCCGCTTTGTGCCGCTCTCTTCGTTTCAAGCATTGGGATTAGGCGCGATGGCCAAGCCGACAACCGTCAAGATCAAGCTCGTCAGCACGGCCGACACGGGCTTTTTCTACGTGACCAAGAAGAACCCTCGGAATCAGACCGAGAAGATGAGCTTCCGCAAGTACGACCCGGTCGCGCGCAAGCACGTCGAGTTCAAGGAAGCAAAGATCAAGTAAGCCGACGGACGCTTTACGCGTCCGCCGTTGCTGGCTCCTTCCGGGCAAGCAGAGAATCGACCTCCTGAACGAACCGGGCCACGGAGATGGGCTTGGTGACGTAGGATTCCGCGCCAGCGCCGCGGATGCGCTCTTCGTCGCCCGCCGTTGCATAGGCGGTGACGGCCATGATCGGCACGTCCTTGATCGCCTCGTCTGCACGGATCAGCTGGATCAGCTCCAGCCCGCTGACATGCGGGAGCTGGATGTCGGTGATCACGAGGTCCGGGGTGAACTCGCGCGCGGCGTCCAGTGCCAGCCGGCTGTCGGTCACGGCCTGCGGTTCATGGCCGTGCGCTGCGAGAAGGTCGCAGAACAGCTTGATGTTGAGGGCGTTGTCCTCGACAATCAGGATCTTGGCCAAACGAACTCCACCCCCTCATTCTCGCAGGTGACTTAAGCCATGCGAGCTTACTCGACAAATGACGCTGAGACCCTTGCGCTCTCAGCGCTTGTAGCCACGCTGACCGACGAACGCCGCGCGCAGCGGTTCCTCGACCTGTCCGGAATCGACACAGAGGATTTGCGTTCCCGTGCGGCCGACCCCGCCGTGCTTGCGGCGCTGCTGCGTTTCCTCGAAGCGCATGAACCCGACCTGATCGACGTCGCCGACGCCATCGGCGCGAAGCCCGCCGATCTTGTCGCCGCGCGGGAGGCACTGGAAGGTTGAAGCGGCCACTGTTAATCACCGATTGCGACGAGGTGCTGCTGCACATGGTCAGTCACTTCGCGGAGTGGCTGGAAGCAGAGCATGACGTCCGCTTCGCGCTGGAAACCGGCCGCTTCACCGACGCGATGACCCGCGTCTCGACCGGTGAGCCGCTGGACATGGACCAGGGCTGGATCCTGCTCGAGGCCTTCTTCCGGGGCGAGATGCATCGCCAGACCTTGGTCCCGGGCGCGGTCGAGGCGCTCGGCCACATCGGCGAGATCGCCGACATCGTCATCCTCACGAACCTCGGAAACGAGGCGCACCCTTGGCGCGTGGAGCAATTGGCAAGTCACGGCATCCGCCATGACGTCATTTGCAACAGTGGCGGCAAGGGCACGCCTGTGAAGGACATCCTCAAGAAGATGCGCCCGGCCCGCACGGCCTTCGTCGATGACCTGCCGATGCACCATGCCTCGGTCGCCAAGCACGCGCCGACGGTCTGGCGGCTCCACATGATCGCGGAGCCGAGGGTCGCCAACGTCGTCCCCAAGGCCGAATATGCGCATGCCCGGATCGACGACTGGCCGACGGCCAGCGACTGGATCCTCGAACGGTTCACGGAGAAGGAATGACCAAGACCATCCTGATCACCGGCGCGACGTCCGGGTTCGGCCGCGCCTCCGCGAAGCGGTTCGCCGAAGGGGGATGGCGAGTCATCGGGACCGGCCGCCGCGCCGAGCGCCTGCGAGACCTTTCGGAGGACATTGGCGAGGCGTTTCTGCCGCTGGAGATCGACATGCGCGACCAAGTCGCGGTCGAGGGCCTGGCGAAGCTCTCCCCGTCGTGGGGGGAAATCGACCTGCTGCTCAACAATGCCGGAGGCGCACCACCGACGACGCCGCTGCCGGAAACCGATTGGGCGCGGTTGCAGGAGGTCATCGACACAAACATCACAGGGCTGGTCGTCCTGACGCGAGCGCTTCTCCCGAAGCTGGTCGAGCGGCGGGGACAGATCATCAATCTGTCGTCGGTGGCCGCGACCTACCCGTACAAGGGTGGGGCAGTCTACGCCGGCACCAAGGCGTTCGTCCGGCAATTCTCGCTCGACCTTCGCTGCGATCTTGCCGGGACCGGGGTCCGCGTCACGTCAATCGAGCCCGGGATGGCAGAGACGGAATTCACGGTCGTGCGGACCGGCGGCGACCAGGCGGCGTCGGACGCCCTCTATGCCAACGTCGATCCGCTCACCGCCGAGGACCATGCGGAGCTCTTCTGGTGGCTCGCCAACCTGCCGCCGCACATCAACATCAACACGCTCGAGCTGATGCCGGTGAACCAGAGCTGGGCCGGCTTCGCCGTACACCGGGAGGGTTGACCCCGCCGGGCAGCGGGTGTTGAGCGCGCCCATGAGCATCGATCAGCGCCTGGCCGAAATCGGCCTCTCCCTCCCGCAGCCGGCGGCTCCGGTCGCCTCCTACGTTCCGGCAGTGGAGCAGGGGGGGCTTCTCCATCTCTCCGGTCAGATCAGCTTCGCCGAGGACGGCAACCTGATCAAAGGTCGTCTTGGCGAGGACATGGACGTTGATGCGGGAATTGCCGCGGCCCGTCGCTGCGGTGTGATGTTGCTGGCGCAAATGAAGGCCGCACTGGGATCGCTCGACCGCGTGGAGCGCATCGTGAAGCTTGGCGTGTTCGTCAATTCTGCGCCTGCCTTCGTCGACCAGCCGAAGGTCGCCAACGGTGCTTCGGAGCTGATGCAGGAAGTGTTCGGAGAGCCGGGCCGCCATGCTCGCAGCGCGGTCGGCGTAACCGCCCTGCCGTTGGGTGTCGCCGTCGAAGTGGATGCGATCGTCGCCGTCCGATCCTGACCCCTTGGACCCCGGTCCCAAGGGCTTTGCCCACCGGGGCCTGCATTACGGCGCCGGGTTCCCCGAAAACAGCCTGCTCGCCTTCGCTGCCGCGCTGGAGCTCGGCGCCGGCATCGAATGCGACCTGCGCCTTACCGCCGACGATCGGATCCTGGTCTTCCACGATCAGGAAACGTGGCGAATGTGCTCGAGCCACCTGATGATCGGGAAATCGACCCACGCCGAGCTCAGCCGCCTGCGCGTGGGAGACGGACCGATCCCGACGCTGGAGAGCCTGCTTGCCCTTGTCGATGGACGGGTGCCGCTACTTCTGGAGATCAAGGTCGACAATGATGTCTGGCGCTGGATGCCGGCCTTGAGACGGGCGCTTCGGGATTATCGCGGCCGTCATGGCGTAATGAGCTTCGACCCGCGCATCACACGCCTCCTCAAGACCAATCATCCGCGGGTACGGCGCGGACTCATTTTAAAGGATAATCTATCGCCGCTTAGGAGGCGCATGGCCATGTGGCTGGCCGATCCGCAATTTCTCGCGGTGGAACGCACCGCGCTGGGCAAGTCATGGGTCGCGAAAGAGCGCGAGCGCACGCCCGTCTACAGCTGGACCATCCGCGGTCCGGAGCAACGGGCTCAAGCTCAGGTTCATGCCGACGCGCTCATCTGGGAAGCCGATGGCCGACCGTGAAATAGACGTCGTAGCCAAGCTGTCCTCCGGCGTCAGCGGGCTGAACAAGCATGCCTGGGACGCCTTGGCCGGGGACGATCCGTTCGTCAGTCACGCCTTTCTGTCGGCGCTCGAATCGTCCGGAAGCGTTGGCAAGGGGACTGGCTGGACGCCGTCGACGATCCTGGTCGAGGACGGCGAATCCCATCTCGTTTCCGCGGCGCCGGCCTATTTGAAGACGCACAGCCA
>Ga0307410_10001608_pt1 | contig 10364 bp, 8 predicted proteins | sample 322Ometagenome_3_FD_203707 | JGI IMG/M metagenome (GOLD analysis project Ga0307410, IMG submission 203707) | Maize rhizosphere microbial communities from greenhouse at UC Davis, California, United States - 322HYB-O-3 | ecosystem: Host-associated > Plants > Roots > Rhizosphere > Soil | place...
GTCACCGGCTACCCGGCCAGGCACCGAGGCAGGCACCGAGGCAGGCACCAGGGCAGGCCCCGAGGCAGGCACTGGGGCGGCCACCGAGCCGGGGCCGCGCGGCGCGGCCCCCGGGGTGGTCGCGCGCGCCAGGCGCCGACGCACCGTCCTGATCCTCGCGTCCATCAGCATCGGCTGGAAGGTCGTCGTCTTCACCCTCGGCGCGGCGATCCCGCACTGGTTCGTCCAGGACGGGATCGCCGAGCTGCCGCCGGCGCAGCGGGCGTACGGGGAGGAGGCGAGGCGCACCGCGCTCGCGCTCTACGACGGCCCCATCGAGCGGTACGGCCTGGTGCGCACGACGCGCGTGCTCAGCGTGGCGCGGCTGGCCGACTCCGCGGGCGCCGCGGACTGCGGTGGGCTCGGAGCGCACGTGCGCGCGTACACCTACTTCGGTATCCCGTACTCGGAAGCACGCACGGTGTGCGACCGCGGCGTGGTGGAGTACCGGATCTTCCGCCGCCGTCGTGGCGGTTGAGTCGGCCGCGCGCGACGTGCCGCTCGACGCCGCTCCGTCGTCCCCCAGCGCGGCGCGGGGGGCCCGCCGTGTCGCGACCGACGCCGTGACCGTCGCCGCCGCTCTCACGCTCGGCCTGCTGGCGCTCGTCGCGCTTCTCGTCGCCGGCGGCTACGACGCGCCGCGCGCCCTGCGGGCGCTCTGGGAGGGCTCTTTCGGCTCGGGCTACGCTCTCTACTCGGCGACGCTGGTGCGCGCCACGCCGCTCATCCTCACCGGGCTCGCCGTCACCCTCGCATTTACGACCGGGGTGCTCAACATCGGCGCGGAGGGGCAGCTCCTCGCCGGTGCGGCGGCGGCCGCCGCCGTGGGCGTGCACGCGGCGGGACTGGCGGCGCCGCTCGCCGTGCCAGCCGCACTCGCTGCCGGGACGCTCGCCGGCGCGGCGTGGGCGCTCCCGGCCGCGCTCCTCCGCCGCCGCTTCGGCGTGCTCGAGGTCATCAGCACCATCATGCTCAACTTCGTGGCCGTCCACGTGGTGGGGTGGCTGGTGCGTGGGCCGCTGCAGGAGCCGTCGCGGATCTACCCGCAGAGCGCCTCCGTCGCCGACGCGGCGCGGCTCCCGGTGCTGCTGCCGGGCACGCGGCTTCACCTCGGCTTCGCGCTCGCCCTTGCCGCCGCCGTCGCGCTCTGGTGGGCGGTGCGCCGGACGGCGTGGGGCTTCCGCCTGCGCGCGAGCGGCGCCAGCCCCACGGCGGCGGCGAGCGCCGGGCTGATCGACGTGCCGCGCACCGCGGCCGCCGCCTTCCTGGCGAGCGGCGCGCTGGCCGGGCTCGCCGGCGCCGTGGAGGTGGGCGGCGTGACGTACGCGCTCTACGAGAACATCTCGCCGGGGTACGGCTACACGGCGATCGCGGTGGCGCTCCTCGCGCGTCTCGACCCGCTGCTCGTGATCGCGAGCGGCGTGCTCTTCGGCGCGCTGGAGGCGGGGGCCGGCGCCATGCAGCGCGACGCCGGCGTGCCGAGCGTGATGGTGAGCGTGGTGGAGGCGACGATCATTCTGCTCCTCGTGGCGCTCGATCGGTTGCGCGACCGGAGCCCGGTGGCGGCATCATGGCAGTGGGGGGGGGCCCCCGCGCACTCGTGACGCCGCTGCTTCCCGCCCTCCTCGCTTTCCCGGCCGTCACCGCGGCCGGCGGCGCGCTCCTGCCGCTCGCCGCGCTCCAGGAGCCGGCCGCCGCACGCCCCGTCGCCGACTTTCTCGACGCCGCCGTGCGGACGGCGACGCCGCTCGCGCTCGCCGCGTTAGGCGAGAGCGCCGTCGAGCGCGCCGGGATCATCAACATCGGGCTCGAGGGCGCGATCATCGCCGGCGCCTTCGCGGCGCTCGTCGGTGCGGGGGCGGCCGGCGCCGGCCTCGGCCTCGCCGCCGCCGCTGGCGCCGGCCTCGCGGTGGGGGCGCTGTTCGCCGCCTTCGCGGTGGGGCTGCGGGCCGACCAGATCATCACCGGCACGGCGGTCACCCTGCTCGCCCTCGGCGTGACGGGCGCGCTCTACCGCACCCTCTACGGCACGGGCGGCGCCGCGCTTACCATCCCGACCCTGCGCCCGGTACCCGTCCCGGGGCTCGCCGAGCTGCCGCTGGTGGGGCGCGCCCTCTTCGCGCAACCGCTCACGACCTACGCGCTCTACCTGCTCGCCCCGGCGCTCTGGTGGTGGCTGTACCGCACCCACTCCGGGCTGGCGCTGCGCGCCGTGGGCGAGAACCCGGCCGCCGCGGCGGCGGCCGGCATCGCGCCGGCGCGCGTGCAGCTCCTGGCGCTCCTTCTCGGCGGCGCCACGGGCGGGCTCGCCGGCGGCACGCTCGTCCTCGCGCAGGTGGGCACCTTCGCCGAGGGGATGTCCGCGGGGCGCGGCTTCATCGCCATCGCCGTCGTCGCGCTCGGGCGGTGGCATCCGGCCGGCGTCGTGGCGGCGGCGTTCGTCTTCGGCGCCGCGACGGCGCTGCAGTTCCTCTTCCAGGCGATGGGGTGGGCCGTGCCCTACCAGCTCTTCCTCGCGCTCCCGTACGCGCTCACGCTCGTGGCGCTCGCCGGCGCGGCCGGCCGCGGCGCGGCGCCGGCGGCCCTCGGCCGGCGCGAGGCGACCGCGTGACCCTTCAGCGCGCGCCCTGATGCCCTCCCTCCCGCTGCGCGCGGAGCCGTCCGTCCGCCAGACCAACGCGATCCTCGCGCGCCTGGAGCGCGAGCTCATGGAGCGCGGCGCGCAGGTGTCGCGCGCCGGCGTGGGCGCGCTCGCGTTCCGCATGGCGCACCCCTGGCGGGCGCGGTCGTTAGGTGTCCTGACGGCGGTGACGTCCGGCACCGCGCACGTGAGCGCCGGCGCCGGCGGGCCGCGGCGCGTGCGCTACACGCTGCGGTTCACCGGGCTGCAGGCGCTCGCTGCACTCGTCAGCGCGGGGCTGCTCGCCGCCGGCTGGACGTGGCCGCGCACCGAGCTCGTGCTCGCCATCATCGCCGCGTGGCTGGTGCTCTACGCCCTGCCGAGCATCGTGGCGACGCTGCGCTTCCGGCACATCCTCGGCCAGGCCGCGCGCGAGGTCGTCGAGCGGCGCGCCGGCTCGCGCACGCCCACGACGGAGCACCCGGCGCTGCCGCCCGACGGCGGGAAGAAGGCCGACGAGCCGCCAGTTGCCGGCGGGTAGCGGCGCCCGCAAGGCACGCCCGGGGCGGCCGCGCCAACCGGACGTGCGAACCGACGGCGCGCCCGTCAGCACCCCGCGTAGGCGCTGCTCCAGCGCAGCCGCCAGCGGCCGTCGTCGCCGCGCTCGAGGAGCGCGTACACCATTCCGTCGCCGTAGTCGCGGCCGATGACGAGCGTCGGCGTGCGGCCGGGCCCCAGGCGCACGGCGGCGAGCACGTCGCTCGCCTCGATGGTCTCCTCCATGCCGGAGACGCGCTCGACGTAGGCCGCGCTGTACGGCGCGTTGGCCGGACCGCCGGCCGCGCGCTCGCCCACGACCATGATGTGCTCCTCGCGCGGGTTGGCCTCCTGGTTCACCTTCCGCACGAGCTGCGCGACCACCGCCTCCACGCCCGGCGCCGGCGAGAAGCGCCGGGCCGACCGCACGAAGAAGGGGAGGCCGCGGAACATCGGGGCCGTGTCTCCCGGGAGCCCCGCCGCCAGCCGCGTCACCGCGGCGGCGAGCAGCGCCGAGTCGGCGGGCGCGTTGTCCTCGATGGAGTCGAGCGGCACCGCCGCGGCGCGCCCCGCCGGAAAGGCCACGCCCCACGCGGGGCCCGTCCCCACGCGCTCGACGCGCCCCGTGGGCCAGGCCGTGCACTCCGACGCCGCCTTCGGCCGCGCCCCGGTGAGCGCGAGCCGCGCCCGCCCCACGCTCCCCTCGCGCGTGAACAGCTCGACGTCCGCCGGACCCACGGCGCTGGCGTCGAACGTGGTGGTGTCGGTGAGCGTGCTGTCGGTGAACTCCGGGAACACGGCCACTGCCTCGCCCGGCGCCGCCCCGGCGACCCAGAGCACCGGGCCCAGCCCGGGGTCCCACCCCGACGAGGCGGAGGGCGGGGCGCTGTCGGCCGGCGGCGGGGCCGGCGGACCGGCGGCCGTGTCGGCCGGAGGAGCCTGGCGCGAACGCTCGCACGCGCCCACCATCAAGGCCGCCGCGGCGATGATGGCGATCCCCGAGGCGCGGAGCACCGTCCGCCGCGAATAGGTAGGCATCGGCGAGAATCTGCACCCGCCGGCGGCGGCGTTCAATAGAAGCCCAGTAGCAGCGCCCAGTAGCAGCGCCCAGTAGCAGCGCCCAGTGGCCGCGACGCGCCTCCGCCGGCTCGCGCCGTCGCGCCGCCATGTTGCCTACGTCGTGTGCCTACGTCATCTGGCGGATGCGCACCCGCCCGGCGGGCTGCAGCTTTCCACCGTTCCGCACGGCACCCACCCGGAAGCAGCGAGGAGCAGTAGACGATGACCACCGTCTCCACCCCGGCCGCCGAGCGCGCCGCCCCCGAACCGCGGGGGCTGCTCGCCAAGCTCGGGCTGCATCGCCCGGAGCTGCGCGCCTGGGCGATGTACGACTGGGCAAACTCGGCGATGGTGTGCGTGATCGCGACCGCCGTCTTCCCGATCTACTTCGTGAGGGTCGCGGGGGCCAACCTCGCCCCCGCCGCCGCCACTCAGCGCTACGCCAACGCGACGACGATCGGGCTGGCGATCATCGCCGTGCTCGCCCCCATCCTCGGCGCCCTCGCCGACTACGTCGCCGTCAAGAAGCGGCTGCTCGGCACCTTCCTCGGCGTCGGCGCCGCCGCCGTCGCCTGCATGTTCTTCATCGAGCGCGGCGACGTCGGCCTCGCGGCGCTGCTCTTCATCCTCGCCAACATCGGCGCGAACGGCAGCTTCGTGTTCTACGAGTCGCTCCTCCCGCACGTCGCCCGCGACGACGAGATGGACCGCGTCTCCACCGCCGGCTACGCGCTCGGCTACATCGGCGGCGGGCTCCTGCTCGCCCTCAACCTCGCCTGGATCCTCAAGCCGGCGCTCTTCGGTCTCCCCGCCGGCCCGAACCTCACCCCGGAGCAGGCGACGCTCCCCACGCGTCTCGCCTTCCTCTCCGTGGCGGTCTGGTGGCTGCTCTTCTCCATCCCCCTCTTCCGCCGCGTCCCCGAGCCCCCGGTGCGCCCAGCGGCTCCGGGCGAGGGAGGCAACCCGGTGGGCGTGGCCTTCCGCCGGCTCGGCGTGACCTTCCGCGAGCTGCGCGGCTACCGCCACGCGTTCCTGATGCTCCTCGCCTTCCTCATCTACAACGACGGGATCGGCACCATCATCCGCATGGCCACGGCCTACGGCACGGAGCTCGGCATCGGCGAGCAGGAGCTCATTCAGGCGATCGTGATCGTGCAGTTCGTCGGCGTTCCCTTCGCCTTTCTCTTCGGCATGCTCGCCGGCCGCATCGGCGCGAAGCGCTCGGTCTTCCTCGGCCTCGCCGCCTACGGCGTGATCAGCATCCTCGGCTACAACATGCGCACCGGGCGCGACTTCCTCGTGCTCGCGGTGCTCGTGGGCATGGTGCAGGGCGGCACGCAGGCGCTCAGCCGGTCGATGTTCGCGAGCATGATCCCGCGCCACAAGTCGGGCGAGTTCTTCGGCTTCTGGGGGGTGTTCGAGAAGTTCGCCGGCATCTTCGGCCCCCTCATCTTCTCCGCCACCCTCGCCGCGAGCGGCTCGAGCCGCAACGCCATCCTCTCCGTGATCGGCTTCTTCGTGGTCGGCGGGGCGATCCTCGCCTTCGTGAACGTCGAGGAGGGACAGCGCGTGGCGCGCGCCGCCGAGGAGAGCGACCGGCTGCGCACCGCGGCCTGACGCGTCATGCTCTACGCCCTCCTGCGCTGGGTGGCGAGCGTCTCCCTGCGCTGGTTCTACCGGCGCGTGGACGTCGTCGGCGCCGAACAGGTCCCGCGCCGCGCGCCGCTGCTCGTCGCCGCGAACCACCCGAACCAGCTGATCGACGTCCTGCTCGTCGCCTGCGCCCTCCCGCGCCCGGTGACGGTCACCGGGAAGGCCGTGCTGCTCGACAACCCCATCGCCCGCCCCCTGCTTCGCCGCCTGCCCTTCGTGCCGCTGCGGCGCGCGAGCGACGAGCGACAGCGGGCGAAGGCGGCGGCGGCGACGGCGGGAATGGCGACGGCGCCCGGCGGCGGCGCGGCCGTGGACCCGTCGCGCAACGCGGACGCCTTTCAGGCGATCACCGGCGCGCTCGCGCAGGGCGCCGCGGTGCTCGTCTTCCCCGAGGGAATCAGCCACGGCGCCCCCGAGCTCGCGCCGATCAAGACGGGGGTCGCGCGCATGGCGCTGCAGGCGCGCGACCAGGGCGGGCTGCGCGACGTGCACATCCTGCCCGTGGGGCTGACCTTCGAGCGCAAGGAGCAGCCGCGCACGCGGGTGCTGGTGGAGATCGGGGCGCCGATCGCGCTCGACCGCTGGGCCGCGGACGGGACGGCGGTGGAGGCGCTCACCCGCGAGGTGGACGCGCGGCTGCGCGCGGTGACGCTCAACTTCCCGACGGACGCGGCCGCGGCGCGCGCCGGCCTCGTGGGCGCGACGCTCGCCGGCATCTTCGCCGGGCCGCGACCGGTGGGCGAGTCCGACGCGTCGCTCGCCGAGCACGTCGCGCTGACGCGGCGGAGCGAGGAGGCGCGGCACCGCCTGGCCGCCTCGTCGGAGGGCGCCGCCGCCCGCGCGGCGGCGTTCGAGCGGCGACTGCACGCCTTCGCCGGCGAGCTCGCCGACCGCGGCATCGAGCTCGCCGACCTCGAGATCTCGCTTGGCACCCGGAAGGGCGCCTGGTTCGCGGTGCGGGAGGGTGCGATCGCCGTGGTGGCCGGCCCCCTCGCGCTCTGGGGGCGCGTGAACCACTGGGTGCCGCTGCGCATCGCGCGCGCCCTCGCCCACCGGTCGAGCCGCACGCCGCAGGACCCGGCCATGCATACGCTCGTCGTCGGGCTCGTCGCCGTGCCGCTCTTCTACGCGGCGCAGACCGCAGCCGTGGGGATTTTCGCGGGCCCCTGGTGGGCGCTCCTCTACCTCGCCACGCTCGTGCCGTCGGCGAGCTGGGACCTGCGCTACCGGGATCGCCGGCGGCGCGCCGTGCGTCGCGTGCACGCCTACCGGCTGCTGCGGGGCGACCGGCCGCTGCGCGCGCGGCTGCGCGACGAGGCCGCCTGGCTGCGCGACGAGGCGGCGGAGCTGGAGCGGCTAGCGGGCGCTCTCGGGGGGTAGATACGGCCCGCCCAAGTCCCAGTGCCACGCCTCCCGGCGGACGCCGGTGCGGGGATCCTTGAGCGGCTTGTACTGGAGGCGGTCGGCGGGTATGCCGACGGCGCGGCCGTAGTCGAGGAGCAGCGCCCGGTCCGTGGACACGAGGTGGGCCATCGCCCGCCCCTTCCAGACGTGGCGGTGGAGCCAGAGGCCGCCGTCCATGGCGTGAATCATCCCGTCCCGGCGCCGCGCGAACTCGCGGAACCGGGGCCCTGCGGTGGCGGGGGAGCGGAGGTCTCCTCGATCCACGCGCCGCTTACGAGTGCGCTAGCCGACGCGTCACTGACACATCACGCGCCCTTCCACCGTCGCCGGCGCCACCGCCGTGGGGCCCACGTAGAAGGCACAGGTGAGCGGGTTCGCCTGCGGGTGCGTCGCCGTCGCGGCCCAGCCGGCCGGGCTCGCCGACACGATCGTCAGCACCACGCCGTTCGTCGAGGTGGTGCCAAGCGCCGCCAGGTTGGCGGCGTAGGTGCCGTTGTCGTAATGGTACGACTCCTGGGCGACCGCGAGGTTGCGGAGGTCGCTCTTCATGGAGGCCGCGTACGACTTGCCCTTCGTGAGATTGAACTTCGGAATCGCCATCGACGCCAGGATCCCGATGATCACGACGACGATCAGCAGCTCGATGAGTGTAAAGCCGGTGCGTCGCATGATAGTGGAGGTGACGGGAAGTGGAGCCGGCAGTGTGAGGGCTCTCTAAGCAACGCCGGGGCCAACGGCTGTGTCCGGTCGCTAACCGATGACACAGCAAGGTTTTGCCTCTAGCACCCGGCCCCCGGTTCCGCCGCCCGGCCCTTTCCATTCGCGACGTTTCGCGCAGGATGCAAGGCGATGCGTCCGGTCATTTCGTCTCCAGCCAGTTCTTGCCGGCCCCCGTCTCCACCAGGAGCGGCACCGACAGCTGCACGGCGTGCTCCATCTCGTGCTTCACGAGCGCCCGCACCTCCTCGAGCTCGGGTGACGGCACCTCGAACACCAGCTCGTCGTGCACCTGCAGCAGCATCAGCGTCTGGAAGCGCGGCGTGTCGCGCATCGTCGCCTCGCTGCCCGCGGCGCGCAGCGCGCGGTCGATGCGGATCATCGCGATCTTGATCAGGTCGGCCGCGGAGCCCTGGATGGGGGAGTTCGCCGCCGTCCGCTCGCCGAAGGCGCGCACGTTGAAGTTGCGGTCGCGCAGCTCCGGCACGTAGCGCCGCCGCCGGAAGATGGTCTCCACGTAGCCGTGCTCGCGCGCGAACTCCACCTGTGAGTCGAGATAGGACCGAATTCCACCAAAGCGCTCGAAGTAGCGCTGGATGAACTCCTTCGCCTCGGCGTTCGAGATCTTGAGCTGGCGCGAGAGGGCGTGGGGGCCCTGGCCGTAGATCGTCGCGAAGTTGATCGTCTTCGCCCGCGCGCGCATCTCGCCGGTGACCTGCTCGACCGGGACGTCGAAGATGATCGCGGCGGTCTGCCGGTGGATGTCGCCCCCCGCGTTGAAGGCGGCGACGAAGGCCGGGTCCTGCGAGAGGTGGGCGAGCAGGCGCAGCTCGATCTGCGAGTAGTCCGCCGCGAGGAGCTTCCACCCCTTCCGCGGAACGAAGCCGCGGCGGATGTCGCGACCGAGCTCGCGCCGGATCGGGATGTTCTGCAGGTTGGGGTCGCTCGACGACAGGCGCCCCGTCGTCGCCACCGTCTGGTTGAACGAGGTGTGCAGCCGCCCGTCGCGCGGGTGCACGAGCGCCGGCAGCGCGTCGAGGTAGGTGCCCTCGAGCTTGAACAGCTCGCGGTACTCCATGAGGAGCTGCGGGATCAGGTAGCCCTCGTCGGCCAGCTCCTGGAGCACGCTCGCGTCGGTGGAGGGGCCGGTGGCGGTCCGCTTCCGCGACGGGAGCTTGAGCTTCTCGAAGAGGATCGTGCGCAGCTGCGGGTTGGAGTTGATGTTGAACTCCTCCCCCGCCTCCGCGTAGATCTCGCGCTCCACGCGCTCCCGCTCCGCCTGGAAGCGCGCCTTGAGCGACCGGAACCACTCGACGTCGATGGCGATCCCGTTCCACTCCATCGCCGCCAGCACGTCCAGCAGCGGCACCTCGATGTCGCGGAACAGCGCCGTCGCGCCCTGCGCCTCGAGCTGCGGCTCGAACAGGGCGCGGAGCCGCAGCGTCATGTCCGCGTCCTCGCACGAGTAGTCGCGCGCGGCGTCCACGGGCACGAGGTCGAAGGGCAGCTGCGCGCGCCCGCGGCCGCACAGCTCCTCGTACGACGTCATCTTGTGGTCGAGGAACTCGAGCGCGAGCACGTCGAGGCCGTGCGAGCGGCGGCCGGGGTCGAGCACGTAGCTCGCCAGCATCGTGTCGAAGTCGAGCCCGCGCAGCGTGATCCCGGCGCGGCGGAACGCGAGCACGTCGTACTTCGCGTTCTGCGCCGTCTTGCGCACCGCCGGGTCCTCGAGCAGCTCGCGCAGCGGCGCCATCTCGGGCGCCTCGAGCGGCGGCAGGTTCTTCACCGCGGCGTCCGGCCCGCGCTCGGCGAGCGCGCGGGCGGCGATCGACAGGTTCTCGGGGAGTGCGCTCTTGGCGGCGGCCTTCTTCGCGCTCTTCTTCGCCGGCTTCTTCTTGGCGCTGCCCGCCGCCGCGGGTTCCCCCCCCGTGTCCACGGTGGCGTCGTCGCGTCCCTCGCCCGTCACGCCGCCGTCGGCCGCGGCGGCCGCGCGCGGCGCGCCGTCATCGTCGCCGGCGATGCTGTCGCCGCCCGTCTCCAGCCCGCGGTCCTCCGGCGCGTCCGTGGGCGCGCGGTCGCCCGACGCGTCCAGCAGCGGCGGCCCGCCGAACGGCAGGTCGCCCTGCGCGGTGCTCGCCGCGCGGTGGCGGAGCGGCAGGTAGTACGCCTCGCCCGGCGCGAGCGCGATCGAGATCCCCACGAGCGAAGAGCGTAGCGGGTCCACCTTCACCGGGCTGTCCGCGTCGATCACCGTCTCCGTGTCGACGGCGATGTGGCGCGCCTTGCGGGCGCGAGTCACCAGCCGCTGGAGCGCCTGCAGCGTGTCGACCGTCGC
>Ga0307410_10001611_pt1 | contig 10362 bp, 8 predicted proteins | sample 322Ometagenome_3_FD_203707 | JGI IMG/M metagenome (GOLD analysis project Ga0307410, IMG submission 203707) | Maize rhizosphere microbial communities from greenhouse at UC Davis, California, United States - 322HYB-O-3 | ecosystem: Host-associated > Plants > Roots > Rhizosphere > Soil | place...
TCCGAGCCCGACCACCTCCGGGTCGCCTATGCGCGCCTGGAAGTATCCCTTCGAGAACATGTAAGAGCGGACGTTCTTCTGCAGATCGTACTGCAGTTTTCTCAGGTCAAGGATGTCGGAGCCCTGAAACCGCGAGATCAGGCCTGTTTCCTTTACAAGCTGAAGCGCGCCGCGCAGCTCGCCGTCACTGAATTTCTCATTCCCCTCGAATTCGATCTCGACGATGCGCGAGCGGTTGCCCTGATCGACCTCGAAAGTTAGTGCGATCGACGTGGCGGAAACTTCTTCTTCTTTAACGTTGACGGTCGCGTTCGGGTAGCCCTTGCTCGCGAGCAGTTCGCGCAGGATGCGCGTCGCCGTGCGGGCCTTGACCGGGTCGTAAACCGCTTCCTTCGAGATGCCTACACGCTGCTCGCGGAACGCTTTGAGGATGTCCGCTTCGGTGATCGCCTTTGAGCCGGTGAACTGCAGATCGCGAATGATGGGCAGTTCACGCACCTCGAAGATCACGTTCACGCCCCCGCGGACGCCCGGTGTCGTGACCACGCGCGTGGCCGTCTTATCGAAGAAGTTAAGGGAAAGCAGCTCCCGCAGGTCACGCTCGAGGGCCGCCGGGTCGTAGACGTCGCCGGAACGCGTCTTGATGTAATACAAGAGATCGTCGTCGCGAAGGCGGCGGTTACCCTGAATATCGACGTTTTCAACTATTTGCTGCGATGCGGCGGAGGAGATTTCATTCGCATTGGTAAAAACTTTCGCCTGTATCGGGGCCGCCAGAAATGACAAAGCCACGAGAACAAGCCCGAATGCGCTGAATTTGAACATAAAAATGGTTATCCCTTATGCTGCGGTATTAACTTGCTGCCTTGGGGGCCAGAGAACCCAAAGTGCCGCCGGATCTTACACATACGCCGGAATTTCGGCTACGGATCGGGCGGGTATATAAGACGGAAAAATTACTCAACTTATGATTCGGCCAACCAAACGGAGGTTGCCTTTTCACAGACTGCTTCACAAACTTCCGAATTATACAGGCAAAGGCGGGAAAAATGAAAAGCAGGCGAACGAGCTAGGGCCTTTAGCTCATGGAGAAAAAATCGACGGAAAGCGGACTGAATTACTCGCCCAACAAAAACTCAGACCGTTTTGGCCGTAAGTGGATAGAGGTAGGCAAGCGTATGCGCATTCTTTTCGAATACCTCATAACCGTACTCGTCAACATGGTTTCGCTTCATTGGTTTCCTTCCGACACCCTGATACAGCCGCGACCTACTATTAACAGCGAAGGCCCTTACTTCGTGCGGGCTTCCGCAAAACTCTTTTCCAACTCGTCGGTCACCAACGTCCTGAACGACAGCTTATCGCCCTCGACGAAGATCTCGACCGTGCTGGCCTCGTGCACCTCGCCCTGGATCAGGGCTTCCGAAAGCTCATCCTCGACGTACTTTTGCAGTGCACGCTTCAGCGGCCTCGCCCCGTAGCTGCGTTCTGAGAAAGTTTTTTTGATCAGCCATCCGCGAGCGTCCGCCGACAGTGCGATGGTCAGCGTGCGGCTGGCAAGTATCTCGTTCAGTTTGCCGATCTGCAGGTCGATTATCTGCGAAAGGTCCGCTTCCGAGAGCTCGTCGAAGATAATGATCTCGTCCAGGCGGTTGATGAATTCTGGTGCAAAAGTCTGCTTCACCTGCGAAAGCACCTGCTCTTCCATTCGTTCCCGTGAGGCCTCGCCGCTGCCCTGAAAGCCGAGCGAGGTGCGCTTCTGGATGAACTTTGCCCCGATGTTCGAGGTCATTATGAAGATCGCGTTGCGGCAATCAACCGTGTTTCCCTGCGCGTCGGTCAGAACACCGTCCTCGAAAACCTGCAGAAGCACGTTGAACAAATCCGGGTGAGCCTTTTCGACCTCGTCGAACAGGACGACCGAATAGGGCGAACGCCGCAGCTTTTCGGTCAACTGGCCGCCTTCTTCAAAACCGACGTAACCGGGAGGCGAGCCGATGAACTTGGCCACCGCGTGCTTTTCCATGAACTCGCTCATGTCAAAGCGGATGAGCGTCCGTTCCGAACCGAACAGATATTCCGCCAGCGTCCTTGCGACCTCGGTTTTACCAACGCCCGTCGGCCCCAAAAACAAAAACGATCCGACCGGACGGCCCGGGTTCTTTAAGCCGGCTCGCGAACGCCGTATTGCACGTGCCAAGGCCGAGATTGCGGGGCGCTGCGAGATGATCCGCTTGTGCAGCTCGGTTTCGATGTTGAGCAGCTTGGCTGCCTCTTCCTGCTTGATGGACGTAACCGGTACGCCGGTCCACCTTGCGATGACCTCGTCGACGTCGTCTTTTGAGACCTCGACCGCGAAGAACGAATCTTCCAGCGTTTTCAGCTCATACGAGATGATCTGGTCCTCGTTCGCGGCGGCCCGCTTCCAATTCTCAACGGTCTCCTTCCACGACGGCTCGCCCGTGTTCTCATGCTGGTACCGCAGTTTCGCCCGCGCACCGGCCTCATCGAGCACGTCGATGGCCTTGTCCGGCAAAAAACGGTCCGGGATGTAGCGGTTTGACTGGAACACCGCGGCTTCCAGTGCGTCCTTCGAATAACGGATCTGGTGAAACGCCTCGTAGCGCTCGACAACCCCCTGTATGATCTGCAGCGCTTCGGCCTCGCTCGGCGGCTGCACTTTGACCGACTGAAAGCGGCGTTCGAGCGCCCGGTCCTTCTCGATCGTCTTGCGGTACTCGCTCGGTGTCGTCGCCCCGACGACCTGTATCTCGCCGCGGGAAAGTGCCGGCTTCAAAATGTTTGCCGCATCGAGAGTTCCTTCGGCGGAGCCCGCTCCGACCAGCGTGTGCAGCTCGTCGATGAAAACGATGTATTCCTCGTTCTCCTTAAGCTCGGACATTATCTTTTTCAACCGCTCTTCGAACTGCCCGCGGTATTTAGTCCCGGCCACGACCAGTGAAAGGTCGAGAGCGAGCACACGCTTGCTTTCGAGAAAACTCGGCACCGCACCGTCGACTATCTTCTGCGCCAGCCCCTCGATGATCGCAGTTTTGCCGACGCCCGCTTCGCCGATCAGTACAGGATTATTCTTCGTGCGGCGGCATAATATCTCGATCAGCCGTTCGATCTCGGGCCCGCGGCCGATGAGCGGGTCGAGTTTGCCCTGGGCCGCGTCTTCCGTAAGGTCGCGTGTGAATTCCTGCAGGTTCGGCGTCCGCGAGCTGTCCGGCGTCGAGGGGGGAACGGGCGGCAGGCCGTGCTGGCGGCCCATCTCGTCGCGTATGTCCTGGGCACGCATGCCGAAGCGGAAAAGTATCTCGGCGGCGACCGAATTCTCCTCGCGCGACATTCCCAGCAACAGATGCTCCGGCCCTATATGGCGGCTCTTCAGATGGCGGCTTTCCTCGCTCGCGTAAAAGAGAATGCGTTTTGTCTCGGGTGCCAAGTGCAGCTCGGCGGATTGCGGAATGCGGTCGCGCGGGACGGTGCGCTCTTCGACCTCTTTTCTCACCGAATCGACGGTTATTCCACGGCGGCCCGGAAAGTACCGTGCCGCCAGCGTCTTGTCCTCGCGCATAAGCCCAAGCAGAATGTGCTCGGAGGCGATCACGGGCGAACCGTATTGTAGTGCTTCGTACCGGGCGAAGAAGATAACTCGTCGGGACCTTTCGGTGTAGCGTTCGAACATAAATTCAGTGCGTCACTTTCCGATAATAGGCGTAGCTCCATTATACAGAAAGCAGAGGCATCAGGCGCTTGCGGCTAATCAAAATCGATAAATCACGAACTTGCGTGATTTAAAGACGCAAACGGCCTGCAAATCCAAAAATCAGAGACCATCCTCGACCGAAATTGAGTTAATCCCGCAAATACCGGTGCGAAGCGCGCTTCGCACGCGTGGCCGTGATTCAAGTTGGATGCCAAGCCCGCGTTTCGCGGACCGCGAAAAACTTAGCCCGGAAGCTTGTCGCTTTCGGGGACCTCCATAACGAGAGGCTCTTTCTTGTTTTTCAGAGTTTTCAAAACACCTGCGGCCGAGCCCAGCTCGACCTTTGAAGAAAGCACACGGGAGACGCGTTTGGGCAGCAGCATGGGGGCGATGCCTGCAATCGAATCGGCCAGCGAAACAATATCGCCGCCGCCGGACCAGTGCTGCCGGACGACCGTGGCGTCGGAGCGGTTGATCAGGCGAAGCAGCGTCAAGGCGACGACGTAAATGTCGTCCACCTGGCCGATGAACGGGAAGAGATCCGGGATGAGGTCGATCGGGGAAATGACGTAAACGATCGCCGCCAGAAAAAGAGCCTTTTCCGCGGTCGGCACACGCGCGTCCTTCAGCATGCGGCCGAGCAGCGTGACCATGTTCGGGAGGAACATCATGAAATTGCGCATGCGCCCTCGCGCATCGGCTTTCACGCGGCGGGCCGGCTTCGTTTTCAACTTGGCGATATCTGCCATTTTTCGATTCCTCTTTTGCGGGTCAAATAGAGTCTATGGACAACGCGCACTTTGTGCAAGTTTTCGGGGCGGGAGTTGTATGGTAGATTCGTTGAATCGTGGTCGTTCGTATTCTCGATTCAAGTCTGACAACCGACCATTGACCACTGACCACTATCCATGATCCTCCAGCAAATCCGCACGCGTGCCGCGGCCGACCCGCAGAACATCATCCTGCCAGAGGGCGAAGACCCGCGTACCGTGCAGGCGGCCGAGATGTGTTCGCGCGATCGCGTCGCCCGCATAACCATTATCGGGAATGAGGAAAAGGTGCGCTCGGCCGCCGCCGAAGCCGGGGCGAATCTAAACGGTGTAACTATCATCGATCATCATAAGGCCGCCGACTTCGGCCGCGTCGCCACGCTCTATTACGATCTGCGGCGCACAAAAGGGACAACCCTTGAAGAAGCCGAGCAGATCGTCAAGGACCCGCTCTATTACGGCAACCTGCTCGTACGCGAAGGCAAGGCCGACGGATCGGTGGCCGGGGCCACGAACACGACCGCGCACACTGTAGCCTCCGCACTCAGGTGCATCGGCGTACGTGAAGGGTTTAGGATAGTGTCATCGTTCTTTCTAATGACGGTGCCGGACAAAAAATTCGGCCAAAAGGGTTCCATGATCTACGCGGACTGCGGCGTCGTTATCGACCCGGATGCGGCTGAGTTGGCCGAGATAGCCATCGCATCTGCCGACTCGTGCCGAGCCCTGCTGCAGGCCGAGCCGCGTGTCGCTGTACTGTCGTTCTCCACCAAGGGAAGTGCGAAGCACAAGTCCATCGACAAAGTAATCGAGGCGGTCAAGACGGTTCGCGCCCGCATGCCCGATCTCAACATCGACGGCGAACTCCAGGCGGACGCCGCTCTTGTCCCGTCGGTCGCCGAATCGAAAGCTCCCGGCTCCAGCGTTGCCGGCCGTGCCAACGTCCTCATTTTCCCCGACCTGAACGCGGGCAACATCGCATACAAACTCACCGAGCGCCTCACCGGCGGCACCGCGATCGGCCCCATCCTTCAGGGTCTGGACCGGCCCTGCAACGACCTCTCCCGTGGCTGCAAAGCCGAGGACATCGTCGACGCCGTCGCGATAACCGCCGTCCAGTCGCGGGCACGGAAAAAGTAATTATAGTGACTTTAATAAATTGTGCGCCGCTGGCGGTGTAGGGGCTGCGTAGGCTCAGGATCGACCGGCGACCGGGCAGGAACCTTTTTCAAGACATTCACTCCGACCGCGGCAAAAAAGCGACAATCCGCAGCGGGCCGCCGGATCCGCCTTTGATCTTCATCGGGAGTGCGACAACGTGGAAACCTGTCGCCGGGAGCTGTTCGAGCCCGGCCACATTCTCGAAAGCGGGAATGTCGTTGGTCATTAACGCGACGTGCGACCCAAAGCTCGTAGATTGCCCGCGGTCGATGCTGGCTGTGTCGATGCCGACCGCCTTGAACTTGCGGTTCTCAACCAGCCACTTGGCCGCGTCCGGGTGCAGCCCGGGGAAATGCAGGTCTTTGACGGCGTCCGGGCCCTTTTGATCGGTTCCGAGATAGGCCTTCTTGTCGGGCCAGCGTGAGCCGAACCCGGTGCGAAAGAGGATTATGCTCCACTCCGGCAGTTTCCCGTTCGCGGCTTCCCACGAGCGAATGTCGTCGGCGGTGATCTCGTAATCGCGATCCGCCGCCTTAGCTGACACATCGATCACCACGCCCACGCCGATCAACTGGTCAAGCCCGATCTGGTCCGCTGTTTTCTTCCCCTCGGCAAAATGCACCGGCGCATCGAGGTGCGTCCCGCCATGCTCGGCACCGGAGAAATTGTACGCCGAATAGTAATATCCCTGGTCCGTCTTACCTTCAGCGACGGTCGTACGCTTAAACGGCTCCGCCGTCACCCAATAGATCGTTTCATCGGAAAAATCGTGCGAGAGGTCGATCCATTTTCCGGTTGGGAATGTGCCGGTTTGCTGCGAACAAGCGGTGAGGAGGACAAAACCGGTAACCGTTGCAAGAATCCGATTGATCATCTATTTGGCCTCCGGGGTCGAATTGGTGCTGGCAAGAAAAACAACTCTACGGATAGCTGAAGTCTTTGGCAGAAGTTATCACTTATTAGTTATTCCGAAGCGATATTCCCTAACCGGGCTTCACCACAGATGGCGGACATACCAATGGCGCGGTCTGTCGCGCAGGTTCGACCGGGTCGGGAATACGGGTCGCCTGCCAAGCGACGGCCTGCCATTTGCCATTTCGTTTGACGAACGTGCCCGTATTGTAAAATTTCGCCACCGTAGTTTTGCCCGCATTGTCGGTCGTCCCGACAAGCCTGAACGCGACGACCGCCGCATCGCCGTATTGCTGGATGCGCACGTCCTCTGCGGTGTAAACGGTTTTCGGGTCACCCGCCTTCGGCGCGGGAGCCGTGCGAACACTTTTCATGATCTCAACTTTCCCGACACGTTGCCCTGACCCGCGGGTGTAGATCAGATCATCCGCCCAGAACCGCTCGTGGACCCCCACGTCATTGCGCCCGGCACCCGCGAGAAATTCATTCAACAGACGTGTAAGCTCCACCGAGTCGGGAGAGGCCTGTGCGAACACGTTACCCGTAAAGAATAATATCGAGACCGCAAAGCTAAACAGGATTTTCATTTGACGAGCATCTTAGCGGAATTGAATTTTCAATCAAAGCCCGCGAGAGCGTGTGCGGCACGCTCCTGCTTTATCCATTGACCTTCCCATAAAGGTCCGGCTCCCCCGGCGGCCTGGTTTTCCAGCGTTTGTGTATCCACAGCCACTGGTCCGGGAATCGGCGGACGAGCTTTTCCACTTCGGCGGTGAATGCGGCCGTCGTTTCAACGATGTCGCGTTGGCGGTCGCCGGTGTCGGATGGGAATATCATTCGCCCGTGTACGCCGATGTAACGCTGCTTCTCTTCGTCCCACGCCCCGCACATGGGCACGATCGCCGAATTAGTACGCATCGCGAGCAGGGCGACACCCGTCGAAGTACAAGCGGGCACGCCGAAAAACGGCACAAAAACCCCTTCCTTCGGATGCGCATTGACGTCCGCGAGAATTCCGAGCAGCCCTTCATGGCGCAGCACGCGGGCGGCGGCCATTATGGAATTTGTTTTGTTTATTGGACGGTTACCGAATTTGGTGCGGAGGTCGACGGTCAGCTCTTCAATCTTCGGGTTGTCGAGCGGCCTTGCCAGGTAACTCATAGGACCGTCAAATGTCGCCCACCCGAATACGAGCATCTCCCAGTTGCCGAGGTGCGGGCTGACAATTATCACACCACGTCCCTCGGCCTTGAGCTGCTGGTACTCGGCGTAAACGTCCTGGTTGATCTGGAATTCGATCCGCTTCTTCAGGCTCTCCGGCGTCGCCCGCGGGAACTGGCTCATTTCACCGAGCACGCGCCCGAGGTTGCGGAAAGCTCCCTTCGCGAGGCGTTTCTTTTCGGCACCGGACAGTTCGGGGAATGCAAGGTTCAGGTTGGTCGCGGCCACCCGGCGCAGGCCGCCGAGCAAGTGGTAAGCCACTCCGGCGGCTGACGTGGAAACGAACAATGCCGCCCGCCGCGGCAGAATTCCCAAAAACCCCAGCAAACCGCGAACAGCCGCATACTCAAGCCAGACCTGAGGTTTGCTTTTCTTTGCCACACAAAATTTTTAGCTTTGCCGCGGCCCGAAAGCAAGCGGCTGCCCGGAAAGGATTCAGTGCCCGCCCGCCGCATTCTCCCCGGCGTCCTCGCCGAGCCAAACCAAAGCGTCATGGACGTTGGAAAAGAATTCCACCTTCACACCGCGGTTCTGCGCGACGGTCTTGAAAAACGTCGATAGATCGTCAAACTCGTAATCCCGGAAACAGATCGCGACCGTCAAGCCAGAGGTATTTTCGGCCAGCATTCTGCCCGATTCGAACGCCGACATCGTGTCCAGGTCCCTGACCGGCCTCGTCGCCTCGACCAGTACTTTGCTGCAGCCGTGCTCCCGGCACAGGTCGCCGATACTTTTCCAGTTCGCACGTGAAGATTCGGGCGATATTACGAGACCCGGGGGATGTTTTATATGCAGGTACGTCGGGTAAACATCGACGTCGAAGGGGGCGTCCATAGGAAATATCTCCAAAACACTTCCAGCAAAGTGCTCTAAGGTGAATTTTGTTCCCAGGACTAAAGGGTAGATGTTGTCTCAGTCAGCCGGCCACCGGGCCGGTAAGCCCCTTAAATATAAGACAATGCACGCCGCTTTGCAATTATTATTTTTCGCCCGTCAGACCAGCCCGCTGGAACCGCGCGCGGCTTTTACAAAACTCTTGTAAAGTTGCCGAAAAAGGAAAATCCTTAAACCCACAATTCATAATTGTTTACCCCTTTATAGAACGAAACGAGTTGCGTTTTGTGCCTTAAGTGAGTCACAAAGCGATCTTTTCTTGTCGACTTTGCTATCTTGACGGTGGTTTACCTGGGTTGGCGAGCTGCTCTATTCTTCTCGCTTGAATTCTGCAAACTAATTCGAGAAAACAATTAAATTTTAGGGTCCCGAAACTTAGTATTTCCGCGGCTGTGCCTTTAAGACTCGGAGGTTCAAATAGGAAACCTTTCGTGAAACCGAACTGATGATTTCGGCCGTCAATAGGACATTTAGTGCCAAATCTTGAAGCGCCAAGGTCAATTGGACTTTGCGGAGGGATGCTGTTACTTTTTCCGCTGACCTCTCCTTTCCGCACGACAGCTTATGGCGACCCCCAGGCGGACGATCTTATTCCTTACTCTGGTAGCCCGCAGCCTCCTGCTGGCCACTGTGGTAACTGCGTTTTTTGCCACCGCGAAAGGTACCGCCGATGTTCAATTCAAGACATGGAACACCGAGAACGGACTTCCGCAGAACTCCGTGGTCGGGATCGATCAAACGCACGACGGTTACATTTGGCTGGCGACTTTTGACGGGCTTGCCAGATTTGACGGTGTGCGTTTCAAGACCTTCCGAAAACACGACACGCCCGAGCTTCCGACCAACCGAATCTCAAAATTGTTCGTTGACGATGAAGGCAGGCTTTGGATCTTGACCGAGGACGCCACGCGGATCGTCGTCTATGAGAACGGCGGGTTCAAGAGCTTTGCAAAAGGATCAGACTTCGAAGCCGTGGACATGGCCGAGCCGTGGCTGCTCACCAAGCAGATGGTGCTGCGGAACGGGGACGTCGAGTACGTTTATGAGAACGGGGCGTTCGTTTCACGGCCAGGCACTGCACTAAGACTGCCGCGTGTTTCCTTCACAGAGGACATGGTGGTCTGGATCGACATGGGCGATCACTACATCACCGGCCGTGAGGGGGAACTCGCAAAGGTCGCAAAAGAGACGAAGCTGCCTGAAAAGCTGATAGCAGCTTCTTCGGTCGAAATCGATGACGCTCTCTGGTTCGCGCTGCCCAAGCCCAAACCGCCGGCGATCGACCAACTTGGAGTCTGGACAGGTCCGAACCGCTTAGGGACCCTCGCAAGACTTCGCGTGGGTGAGATCCAAAACTTTCCCCTCCAGATATCTGACGTAGCCCTAATGGAGGTGGATCGAAATAAGAATCTCTGGATCGGGGATCCTGGATCATTCGGTCTTCGCCGTATCAATGCCAATATCGTCGCAAACGCGGATCGAGAAAATTTCAAATTCGATAAGGTAGTTGAGAAGGCGCTCTCCGTTCGCGATATATTCAAGGATCGTGAAGGGAACCTATGGGTCTGCCTCGAAACCGGGCTTCAACTACTAAGAGACCTTGCCGCGGTGAAAGTCTTCACACGGGCGGACGGGCTCCCGACCGAGAATGTCTATTCGGTCTTTCAGGATAGTGCATCCGATATCTGGTTC
>Ga0307410_10001612_pt1 | contig 10356 bp, 7 predicted proteins | sample 322Ometagenome_3_FD_203707 | JGI IMG/M metagenome (GOLD analysis project Ga0307410, IMG submission 203707) | Maize rhizosphere microbial communities from greenhouse at UC Davis, California, United States - 322HYB-O-3 | ecosystem: Host-associated > Plants > Roots > Rhizosphere > Soil | place...
AACCTGTGACCTCTGGGTTATGAGCCCAGCGAGCTACCGAACTGCTCCACCCCGCGTCGCAAGAACAACTCTACCGTCGGGTGAACGGGAGGCCAAATCGAGATGGCGTGATGTGCGTCTCGGTGCCCGTGGCGACCGGTGTGAAGCCGGTGGGGCGGCCCCGCTTAACGCCGCCGGCCCGGCCGCTCTCCTCAGGGAGGGCGGCCGGGCCGGTCAGTTGCTGCGGGCCGTCAGTTGCTGCGGGCCGTCAGTTGCTTGCCGTAGGTGACGGCGTAGCAGTTCCGGACGGGGTGGCGCCCTCCGAGGGGGTGGCCCCGGGAGACGGCACCGCCTCAGGGGCGATCACCGGAATCTTGGCCTCCGCCTCCACTGCCTTCTGAAGGGCAGCAGCGATTTTCTTCTGCTGCTCTCCATAGGCCGCGAAGTCGCCGGCTGCGAGGGCTGCCTGGCCGGCCTGGATGGCGGCCCTTGCCTCTTCCAGTGCGGCCTTGAGCTCGGCCTTGGCGTCAGCCCCGGCTACCGGTGGGGTGCCTGGTGCCGGCGGAGTCTGGCCGTTGTTGTCGGAGTCGCCGGCGGAAGCACCTGAGTCTCCGCCAAACAGCTGCTTCAGCGCCGCATCCAGGGTCGGTGCGAAGCCCACCTTGTCACCGAAGGCCACCAGGACACGCTGCAGCGTGGGATAGGACGTTTCACCGGTGGACTTCAGGTAGACCGGCTGGACATACAGGATTCCGCCGCCCACCGGGAGCGTCAGGAGGTTGCCGTTCAGCACATCCGAGGCGCCCTGGCGGAGCAGGTTCAGGGCCTGGGACACGGTGGGGTCCGAGTTGAACTTGTTCTGTGCCTGGCCGGGGCCGGGGACCTGGGTCTCCGGCGGGATCTGGAGCAGCCTCAGCTTGCCGTAACTGTCAGCCTTCACGCCTGCCTGGTTGCCGGCGTCGGAATCTGCCGCCAGGAAGCCGTAGAGGACGTTGCGCGCATTGCCGTTGACGATCTGCGGGATAAACGACGACGTCAGCTGGAAGGCGGGCTTGTCCTGGTCCGGCATCTGCAGCGACATGTAGAACGGCGGCTGTTTGACGTCAGTATCAACCGTGGGGTCGGCAGGCACGCTCCAGGCATCATTGGTCTTGTAGAAGCTGGACGGGTCCGTCACGTGGTACTGCCCCAGGAGCTGGCGCTGAACCTTGAAGAGGTCCTCGGGGTAGCGGACGTGGCTCATGACATCGCCGGACATCTCCGAGAACGGTTTCAGCGAGGTCGGGAAGACCTTCTGCCAGGACTTCAGCAGCGGATCCTGGTCATCCCACGCGTACAGGGTGACCGAGCCGTCATAGGCGTCCACAGTGGCCTTGACGGAGTTCCGGATGTAGTTGACCGTGCTGTTGGGCAGTGCGACGGCACGTCCGGACGTGGTCTGCGTATCGGTGGTGGCGTCGGAGAGCTGCTCCTGCTGCGAGTACGGGTAGTACTGGCTGGTGGTGTAGCCGTCCACGATCCACTTGACGCGGCCATCCACCACGGCAGGATACGAGTTTCCGTCCACGGTCAGGTAAGGCGCGACCTTTTCGACCCGCTCGCGCGGACTGCGGTCGTAAAGAATCTGCGATTCCTCGTTCACGCCGTCCGAGAGCAGCAAGTCCGATGACTGGAACTTGATGGAGTACAGCACTTTGTTGAAGAAGCTGCCCACGTTGGGACCGCCGTTGCCCTTGAACGTGTACTGCGTCTCGCCCTCACCCGAAGGCCTGTCCTGTTCACGGTTCGGGAATCCATCCGGAGCCCCGACAATGGAGTACTCAGGAGAGTTTTCGCCGAAATAAATGCGTGGCTCATAGGTGGAGTCGTCGCCGAGGACGCCGGTGGACGGAATTCCCGATTGCAGGAACTCAGGCTTGCCGTCAACGGTGAACTTGTTGCCCTTGGCCGCCACTACGCCGTAGCCGTGGGTGTACACAACGTGCTGGTTCAGCCAGCTCTGCTGGTTTTCCGCCACGTTCTGCGGATTCAGTTCGCGGACCGCGATGACCGTGTCCTGGATCTTGCCGTCGACCTCATAGCGGTCAACGTTCAGGGCTTCGGGGAACTGGTAGTAAGGGCGGTACTGTTCCAGCTGCGAGAACGCGTCCGAGATCAGGTTCGGATCAAGGAGCCTGATGTTGGCGGTGGTCTGAGCGTCCGGGGCGAGCGCACCCGAGGTGGCGGTGTTGGTGGCGTCGTACCGGTCCACCTGGATCTTGTCCAGGCCGTACGCGGCACGGGTCATCTGGATATTGCGCTCAATGTAAGGCTTTTCCAGCGTTTCTTCCGAAGGGCGGACCTGGAACTGCTGGATCACCCAAGGGTAGACTCCGCCGGCAAGGATGGAGGTGATGATCAGCATCGCCGTACCGATGACCGGCAGGCGCCAGCGGCCAATGACAGCGGCGACGATGAAGAGGATCGCGACCAGCGCGGCCGCGACGGCCAGAATGGCCTTGGTGGGAATGACTGCGCTGACGTCTGTGTACAGGGCGCCGGCCCACCGCCCGCCGTTGCTTTGCAGGGCCGAAAACCTGTCCAGCCAGAAGTTGGTGCCCAGCAGGAGCAGGAACGCAGCGCCGGTGACCGCAAGATGGATCTGCGCAGCGCGGCTGGTGAAGACGCCGCGCTCCATCAGGCGAATGCTTCCGTACAGGTAGTGGGTGAGGATCCCGGCGATGCCGGCCACCACCACGACGCTGATGAGGAAACCGGTGATGAATCCAAGGAACGGGAGGGTCATCAGGTAGAAACTGAGGTCCAAGTCGAATTCCGGATCCCGCTGGCCGAAAGGTTCCTGGTTGAAGAACAGCAGGACCTTCTGCCACTGGCTGGCCGCGGCGCTGCCGGCAAAGAGGCCAAACAGGATCGGCAGCCCAAGCATGACAACGCGGCGGACCGGCTCGAGCTGGGCCTGGTAGCGGTTGAGGCTGTCCCTGATCTCGGAGTCCGGCGCGTAGACCGGCCGGGCGTGGTAAGCGATCCGGATGGCGAAGAACACGGCGGCAAACATGATGGCGAAGCCGGTCACGAAGATGCCGATCCGCGCCAGGTTCTCCGTGAGGAACACCTCGAAGTAGCCAAGTTGCCGGTACCACAAGACATCAGTCCACACATTGGCGAAGAAAATGAAACCTACCACCACAAGGGCGACAACAACGAGGGTGGGCGTCAGGGCACCTCGTCGTGTGGGAGGTCTTCCGGGCGGGATGGGGCTGGCAGGACGGGACAAACTCGGTACCTCATAGCTGGTCGTCAGATTAACATTCGAAGCGTGCGTGCGTGCGACGTCCGGTACCGGTCAAGCGGGTGGCAACGTCCGTCATATTTGCCACGAGTGGCAGTAAAGCTTAGTTCCTGCCTCAGTCTAGTTGCTGGTACAGGCCGCAAGGCCGGAGGTGTCCTGCCCCGACGCGGCGAGTTCGACGGCGTCACGCGCCCCGGCGAGATTCTCCACCTTCACTACCTGCAATCCATCCGGGATGTGCCCCACAACCTCGTCGCAGTTAGCCGAGGGGGCGAGGAAAAGTGTGGCTCCGGACGCCCTGGCGCCCTGCATCTTCTGCCCGATGCCACCGATCGGTCCCACTTTGCCGTCCGGAGTGATTTCGCCGGTACCGGCAACGTGCTTGCCGCCCGTGAGGTCTCCAGGGGTCAGCTTGTCGATGATGCCCAGCGAAAACATCAGGCCGGCGCTGGGGCCGCCCACCTTGTCCAAGGCGATCTTCACGTCAAAGGGGAAGGTGAATTTGTATTGGAGCATGACGCCCAGGATGTACCGGCCCTCACCGTTGTCAGCCGGTGTGATGGCCTGGGTGACCTGGTCCCCTCCCCTGTCCAGCACCACGGTGGCGGCAGCACCCTTGCCGGCGGCGAGTTCATCCTGGATGACGGAAAGCGAGGTGATGGGCTTACCGTTGATCGACCGGAAGACGTCGCCTTGCTCGATCTTCCCTTCCGACGGCGAGCCGTTGGACAGCCCGGCGGCCTGCAACTCCTGGCCAAAGGGGATCTCCAGCTCGTTGAGCGCCGACGCAACGGCGTTCTCCTGGGACGTGGCCATGGCCACCGAGCTCTGTTCCTCGGCCTGTTCCCTGGTGGTGCCCGTGGGGTAGATCAGTTCCTCCGGATACACCGATTTTGACGGGTCCAGCCAGGCAGCAAACGCACCGAGGATGCTGACCGGACCGTTGGGACCGCCGTCGACGTAGACCGTGGTCAGGTCCAGGTTCCCGGCCGCGGGAAACGTCTCACGTCCGGTGACGCTGATGACCGGTCCGCCCTGCGCTTCACCCAGCGTGTTGAAGGTGGGACCGGGCTTTTCAACGACGTAGGGCACCGGCAGCGTTCCGGCCGCGAGGCCGAGACCCAGCGCCGCGACCCCGGAGACCATCATCAGGGAGACCTTCTTGGTGCGGCGCCGGGCACGGCGGGTAGCCGGGTGGGCAGCCAGCTCCTGGCCAGGAGGAAACGCGGTGTGCACCGGCGAAGTGTCCGCTGCTTCCTCGCCAGTCCGTGTGCCGGCGTCGGGCTGGGTTGCGCGGTCCTCGGAAGGATGGTCGCCACGGGTCGTAGTCACCCATCCAACATTACGCGTCCCCGCAGGCGGCAAGCTCTTTGCCTACAGCGAACGTCAGCACTGTCCGGCAGACAGCCGACGCTGCCCGGGGTACCGTGAAGTTGATCAGCAGTCACACCGACGATCGGCGTAATCATGACCTCCAACCCACTCAATCCGTCCAACGGCGATGACGCCCCCAAGGATCCGCTGACAGAAATGCTGCAGAACCTCATGGGCGGCAAGGGCATGGAAAACATCGACCCCGCCGAACTCGCGAAGGCAGCCGGCCTGCCCGACGACCCCAACCTGCTGGCCCAGATGTTCTCCCAGGTCCAGGCCATGATGAGCGCCCCCTCCGAGGGCCCCGTCAACTGGCAGCTCGCCCATGAGAACGCCCGCCGGGTGGCGGCGAGCGGCGCGGACCCCTCCGTCACCGCGCTGCAGTCCCGTGAAGTGGACGAGGCGCTGCGGCTCGCCGAACTCTGGCTTGATCCGGTCACTGACCTGCCGGCCACCGGCCTGATCGGCCGGGCCTGGTCCCGCGCCGAATGGGTGGAGGCAACCCTCGGGACCTGGAAGCGGCTGACGGAACCCGTCGCGAACAGCATCGCCAAGGCACTCTCGAGCGCCATGACCGAGCAGATGCCCGAAGAGATGAAGTCCATGATGGGCGGAGCCTCGTCCATGCTGCAGAACATGGGCGGAGCGATCTTCGGCATGCAGCTTGGCCAGGCCATCGGCGCCCTGTCCGCCGAAGTGGTGAGCTCCACGGATATCGGCGTCCCGCTGGCAGACCTGGAAATGGCCCTGCTTCCAGCCAACGTGGCAAAGTTCGGTGAAGGCCTCAGCCTGCCGGAGAACGACATCCGGCTGTTCCTCGCAGTCCGCGAGGCAGCCCACGCCCGACTCTTTGTCCAGGTTCCCTGGTTGCGCGGCCACCTGCTGGGCGCGATCGAGGCTTACGCCCGCGGCATCCACATTGACACGTCCAGGATTGAAGAGCTGGCCCGGGACCTGGACCCAAGCAATCCCGAAGGCATCCAGGAAGCACTGTCCCAGGGCGTCTTCATGCCGCAGCGGACCCCGGCCCAGGAGCAGGCGCTGGAGAAGCTTGAGACCGCCCTTGCCCTGGTTGAAGGCTGGGTGGATGAACTAACCGCCGCAGCCACCGAAAAGCTCCTGCCCTCAGCAGGTGCGCTCCGAGAGACCGTCCGCCGGCGCCGCGCCACGGGAGGCCCCGCCGAACATGCGTTCTCTTCCCTCGTGGGACTGGAATTGCGTCCCCGCCGGCTGCGCGAAGCCGCCACCCTGTGGGCCGCCCTTAAGAAGGAACGCGGCATCGAAGGCCGGGATGCCATCTGGCACCACCCGGATCTCCTTCCCACTGCCGAGGACCTCGACGATCCCTTGGGATTCAGCGGACGCCGCAAACTGGCCGAGGCCAGCGACAGCGAAGTGGACGATGCCCTGCAGAAGCTGCTCAGCGGAGGCTTCGACGCGGCGCCCGAACAGGGCGAAGATGAGGCCGGAAAGGGCAAGGTCACTGACGAGGCCGGAAACGGCACGGACACTGACAACTCGCGGGACCGCAGCAGCGACGGCGACACGGAAGGCGAGGCCGACGGCGGCAGCCAGCCAAAGGGCTAGGCCCGCCGCACGGCGGTTCGGCTCCTAGTCGGCGTCACCGTGCCAGGGAACACGCTGGCCAGGTGCGCCGGGCTCCGGCTCGCCCGCTCCGCCGTCACCGCCCGCGGCCAACCCCCGGGAGGTTGCGAAGGAGACGCCCTCCAGAAAGGCCTTGGCGCGCGCCGTTTCCGGATAGGCCTCCAGCAGCTTCCAGAACGCGGCGTTGTGCCCGGCCACCAAAAGATGCGCCAGTTCGTGCAGCAGGACGTAATCAATCACCCACTGGGGCATGGTCCGCAGCTTGTCCGAGAGCCGGATGGTGCCTTCGGACGGCGTCGCTGATCCCCACCGGGAGTTCTGGTTGCTGACCCAGCGGACCGACGTCGGCACTGCCCGGCCGCCGAAGTAGCGTGCGGACAGGTCCGCCGCATGGGCTGCCAGCCCTGCGTCCGTTGCCGGCTGTTGCCGGCGTTTTTGCGCGCGGCGGGTGCCTTGGCGGTGCAGCTTCTCCAGCATCCGGTGCACCCACTCGGATTCCTGGGCGGCCGTGAAACGGGCGGGGATCGCCACCACAGCCGTCCCGTTTTCCCAGAAAGCGGCAACCGTGCGCGTGCGTCGAGCGGACCGCCGCACCTCTACGGGTGCTCCGTCAGCCGTGGTCAGCTGTGGCGCCCTTCGCCCGTCGGCCCGCGGGGTCACAGCGTGGTGCTTTCGACGAGGACCTTCAGAACGTCCTCACCGTAGCGCTCGAGTTTGGACGGGCCGACGCCGGCGAGCGTGGCCAGTTCCTCCAGCGACGATGGCTTGGCCTCGGCAATGGCGGTCAGGGTGGCATCGGTGAACACCACAAAGGCCGGGACTTCGGCCGAGAGCGCAACTTCCTTGCGCCACTGCCGGAGCGCGTCGAACGTCTGTTCCTCGTAGCTCGGCGGGCAGTCGTTGCAGCGTCCCACCTTGCGTTCAGCCCCACTGGCCAGCATGCTGCCGCAGACCCGGCACGTGGCAGGCTTGGCAGCTTTCCGGCGGGGCGCCGGTCCCTTGCCGCGGGCTGTAGAGCTGGCCACGGAGTCCGGTCGAAGACCGTCAAGGAACCGGGAGGGCTTCCGGTTTGCGCGGCCGCCGGGAGTCCGGGCCGTGGACCAGGACAGCGAGAGGTGTTCGCGGGCGCGGGTGATGCCGACGTACAGCAGCCGCCTCTCCTCATCCACTGACTCCGGGGTATCGGCAAAGGAGATCGGCATCAGACCTTCGCTGAGGCCAACAAGGAACACGGCGTCCCATTCGAGTCCTTTGGCGGCGTGCAGTGAAGCCAGGGTGACACCCTGGACGGTGGGTGCATGTTGCGCCAGCGAACGTTCCTGGAGCTCATTGACGAAGTCCGCAAGGCTGAACTGCTCTCCCCGGACCTGGACCAGCTCGTCGGCGAGTGCAACCAGTGCCGCCAGTGATTCCCAGCGTTCCCTCAGGGCCCCGCCGTTGTGCGGCGGTGCGTCGGTGTAGCCCAGTGATGCCACGATGTCGCGGACCAGCTGCCCCAGCGGCTCCGGCGCGGCAGTTTCAGCCACTGCCCTGGTGGCTGCCCGCAGCTGAAGGATGGCGTCCCGAACCTCCTTGCGGGCGAAGAACCTCTCGCCGCCGCGCAGCTGGTAGCCGATGCCCGCGGCGGCCAGGGCCTGCTCGTAGGCTTCGGACTGGCCGTTGGTGCGGAAGAGGACAGCTATCTGGCTTGCGGGCGTGCCGGCGTCGAGCAGTCCCTGAATCCTGAGCGCCACGGTGGCTGCTTCCGCTTCGTCGTCGGAACACTCCGTAAACTGGGGTACCGGGCCTGCCGGGCGCTGGGCCACCAGCTGCAGGGGCGCAGCCCACGCTGCGTCCGCTACCGGTCCGCCGCTTCGGCGCCCCGCCAGGAGGTCGTTGGCAAGCTTGACCACCTGCGGTGTGGAGCGGTAGTCCCGGATCAGTTTCACCACGCTGGCTTCGGGATACCTGGCCTTGAAGCCCAGCAGATGCTTCGGGGACGCCCCCGTAAACGAGTAGATGGTCTGGCTCGCGTCGCCGACCACACACAGTTCGTCGCGGCCGCCGAGCCATAACTCCAGGAGTCGCTGCTGCAGCGGGGAAACGTCCTGGTATTCATCGACGACGAAGTGGCGGTACTGTTCGCGCACGGTGGCTGCGACCTTCTGGTCCTCCTGCAGGATGCCGACCGTGATGAGCAGGACATCCTCGAAATCGATGACGTTCCGGTCGGTTTTGACGTCCTCGTACGACTGGAAGACCCTGGCAACGGCGGTGAGGTCGAATCCGCCCGGGGTACCTCGGCCCTGGGCGTTCTCCAGGTAGTTGGCAGGGGTGAGCATGGAGACCTTTGCCCATTCGATTTCCGAGGCAAGGTCCCGGATGGATGCCCGGTCGGTGCTGAGCCGCAGCCGGCGGGCTGCCTCGGCAATCATCTGGGCCTTGTGGTCAAGGAGGTTGGGAAGCGTGCCGCCCACTGCCTGGGGCCAGAAGAACTGCAGTTGCCTGAGCGCGGCCGCGTGGAAAGTGCGGGCCTGGACGTTGCCCACGCCGAGGTCCCGCAGCCTGCTGCGCATTTCCGCGGCGGCCCGGGCCGTGAACGTCACTGCAAGGAGCCGTTGCGGGCTGTAGACCCCGGAATGCACGCCGTAGGCGATGCGGTGGGTAATGGCACGCGTCTTGCCTGTACCGGCACCGGCCAGCACACAGAGCGGGCCGGTGAGTGTGCTCGCAACTTCCCGCTGTTCGGCGTCGAGGCCGCCCAGGATACGGTCCTCAAGGGAGGCTGCACTGTCCACTGCACTGTCAAAATTCTCTGTAGTCACTCTGCTGCTCTGTCGTCTCGACTACCTGGTGCTGGAGTCTGGTTCGGTGGGTGTGCTTCGCGTTCAGGCGTCGGTGCGGTCCAGGATCCGGCCGCCGTACCAGTGTTCAATCAGCGAGCGGGCAATGGACAAACGGCTGGAAATGGTAATCTCCCCGGTGAGCACTGCTTCCTGGAGTTCCTCCCGGCTGAACCAGCGCGCCCTGGTGACCTCCACGCCGTCGGGCGTTGCCTCGGTATCCGCGGTGACGGCCGTAAATCCAAGCATAAGGGAGGCTGGGAACGGCCATGGCTGGGAACCCATGTACTGGCACCCGGAAACACGGACGCCGACTTCCTCGTGGATTTCCCTGACGACTGCCTGCTCGAGTGACTCCCCCGGTTCCACGAACCCTGCGAGGGTGGAGTAGTTTTTGGCGTCGCGGGGGCCGCCGCCACCCAGCAGCAGCCTCCCGTCCGGCCCCACAACGGTGACGATGATGGCCGGATCCGTGCGCGGATAGTGTTCGGAGTTGTCCTGGGGGCAGCGGCGCATCCATCCCCCGGACTCCATCACAGTGGGAGCGCCGCACCGGGGACAGTGCGTGTGCCCGGCGTGCCAGTTGGCGATTGCGCTTGCCTCGACGAACAGCGCAGTGTCCGTGGGGTTAAGGACCCCGGCGATGTCTCGGAAGCCCGTCCAGATGGCATCACCGGGTATTCCCGCCGTGCCCGGTTCCAACGTGTCCGGGAGCACCACCAGGACCAGCTCCGTGCCGGCCGGGAGGTCCGACCCGTCCAGGGCGGTCCCGAGGTAGATCACGTGCTCGGGCGCGGATCCAAGGCGCTGCAGGCTCGCCAGCAGCCGGGCGGCATCAGCCAGGAAAAGGCTGCTGCCGGTCACGAGGGCCTGCCGTCCGGAAAGGACGACTGCCACCGCGGTGCCACGGCCCAGCAGTTCCTCCACCATGCCGGGACGGGTCCGGGCGGCAGAGCCCCGGTCCACCATGGCGGGACGCACGGGAAGCACGGTGTCGAACAAGTGGTTGGCAGGTAGCCGGACTGCCTGCGTGCCGTAGGCAGGTGTAGCGGACTCCGCATGACTCATGTGTCCACCGTACTGACTCGGGCTGACAAAAAACATTTTGGGAGGCCAGAGACTGGCGATCACGGCTGCCGGCCGAGATTTGCCGCATATCTGAAGACTCGCCGCCGGCGCACCGTTGTCTTGGACGCCAGTCAATCTACCGTGGAACGGTGAGAAGAAAACCGATCGAACTGGCAGCCGTAGCAACCGCGGCAGTCCCCGGACTGACCCCAACCGCGG
>Ga0307410_10001613_pt1 | contig 10355 bp, 10 predicted proteins | sample 322Ometagenome_3_FD_203707 | JGI IMG/M metagenome (GOLD analysis project Ga0307410, IMG submission 203707) | Maize rhizosphere microbial communities from greenhouse at UC Davis, California, United States - 322HYB-O-3 | ecosystem: Host-associated > Plants > Roots > Rhizosphere > Soil | place...
CCGACATCGGCAAGCGCCTGTTCGGCGGCCCGGACCCGGAGAGCGTTGTCAATTCCAGTCTCGAATCGATGCGTGCCCAGAATCGGCTGGTGCCATTCGTCGCCCGCTTTGTGTCGGTGACCAGTTCGCGCCAGGAAAAATTCGGCCTGTCCGCCGAGCGGACCCTGATCCTGCCCGGGACGGTGCGGTATGAGCTCGACTTGGCCAAGCTAAAGCCAGACGACCTGCGCTGGGACCAGGCGACGAGCACTCTGGCAGTGCGGCTGCCGCCGATCGAGCTTGCCGGTCCCGAGGTCGATCTGCGGGCCGCCCGCGAATATGGCTCCGGCGGCATCCTCAGCGCGATCAGCGATTCCGAGGAGAGGCTCGACGACGCCAATCGCGCCCTCGCCATTGCCGACTTGAGGAAGCAGGCGGCGGCGCCGACGCCGATGCGCCTCGCCCGGGAAGCGGCGCGGCAGGCCGTCGAGCGAAGCTTCGCCATGCCGCTCAGCGCGGCGGGAATCGAAAGCGCGCAGGTCGTCGCCCATTTCGCTGACGAGGCGAGCGACGACCCTAGCTATCTCGACCGGTCGGCCACATATAATGAGGCGATGGAGGAGGCGCGCCGCCGCCGCGCCCAAGGAAATTAGGACCGCCTGGATTGACCGCACAGCCGCACAGCCTGAGGGGCGTGGACCTACTCGCCGAAATCGCGCGCCTGAAGAAGGAGCGCAATGCAGTCATCCTCGCCCATTACTACCAGAAGGCGGAAATCCAGGACCTGGCCGATTTCGTCGGCGACAGCCTCGATTTGTCGCGCAAGGCTGCGGCCACGGACGCCGAGGTCATCGCATTTTGCGGCGTCAGGTTCATGGCCGAGACCGCGAAGATCCTGTCACCGGAAAAGACCGTCATTCTGCCCGATATGGACGCCGGCTGCTCACTGGAGGACAGCTGTCCGCCCGAGCAATTCAAGGCGTTCCGCGAGGCGCATCCCGACCATATCGCGCTGACCTACATCAATTGCTCGGCGGCGGTGAAAGCGTTGAGCGACATCATCGTCACTTCATCCTCGGCCCAGATCATCCTCGACCAGATTCCGAAGGACCAGAAGATCATCTTCGGCCCCGACCGGCATTTGGGCGGTTACCTCGCCCGCAAGACCGGTCGCGACATGCTGCTGTGGCCGGGCATTTGCATCGTCCACCAGGCCTTCAGCGAAACCGAATTGCTGAAGCTCAAGACCGAGCACCCAAGCGCGCCGGTGGCGGCGCATCCGGAATGCCCGCCGCACATCATCGACCATGCAGACCATGTCGGCTCGACTAGGTCGATCCTCGACTTCGCTATCCATTCGCCGAGCCAGACAATCCTCGTCGCCACCGAGCCGCACATCATCCATCAGATGGAGAAAGCCGCGCCGGGCAAGACCTTCATCGGTGTCCCGGGCGGCGACGGCAATTGCAACTGCAACATGTGTCCGTACATGGCGCTTAACACGCTCGAGAAACTGTACGTGGCGCTGCGCGACCTCCAGCCGCGGATCGAGCTCGATGCCGACACGATGGCCAAGGCACAGCTGCCGCTGGAGCGAATGCTGGAAATGGCGGGGCGGACGGTCGGGCAGGGCGATGTCGGCAAGCCCGTCATTCACCAGCCCGAGAAAATCCACCCGGGAATTTCGGGCGACTAGGGCACGCCGCTAAGCGCGGATCTGCGGATGGGATTGCCACAGCGGGCCGGACCGTGTGGATAAACGGCCCGGTACCGGTGCTGGGGACTCGGTACCGGGCCAGTCGCATAGGAGCAGCGAACGGGAGGGGTGTCCGCCTAACGGGAAAACGTTGTTCCCGGACGCTCCAAGCGTCTTTCCGCACCCGCTCGACAAGGGGCAAATCAAAGGGCGCGGACAGGGTTAGAATAGGCGGCTGGCAGGCAACGCCAATCCGGATGTATGCGTAGGGATTGCTACGGGTAACCGCGAGCCGTCATTGCTCAGGCAATCTTGCGATAGAAACGCACGATCACTTCTTCGACCACCACCATCGTCACCGCGACGGCGATAAGCCACAGAATGCCATGAAACAGTCCTTCGAAGCGTACGCGGTCACCGAAGACGAGCGTCAGGGCTTCGAGGATAACGAACTTGGATCCGAAAAGGATCAGCCAGGCCACGAAGAACTTGAGCGACGTCCACGCCGCGCCGACCTTGCCCGTGAACAGTGCCAGAACGCGGTGTTCGACGGCGATCGTCAACTTCAGCAAGGCCTGGAGGACCACGGCCGCGAGGAGCATGGTCGAAAAACTGTCAACGTGGACGTTGTCCGAATATTCGTTGAACAGCCCCAGGATGACGAGGTCGATCAGCGTCCCGGTGAAGAACAGCACGAACAGCCGCTGTCGATCCGTTGGCAATGTCGCTTCGGCCGGCAGGAAATCATGCGCAATCGATGCCATGTGTCGGACTTCCCAAAAGCCGTTGAGTGCGTTTCTAGCGCGAGCGAGCGCGCTTAGCCGCCGTTCGCTCTACTGCGGCGGGTTTGGGTTGGTGCTCGGATCCGGCACGCTGACGTAGACCACCGTGTCGCCTTCATACTGCGGCTGATAATAGGCGCCGCCGCACGAATAATAGCTGTACGTGTGATAGGCATAGGGCGAGCAGCCCGGCGGCAGCGCATAATAAGCTGACCCGTATGCTGCGGCCGCCCAGGCGGCCGTCGCGCCGATGACGATTCCTGCACCGAGCGGATAATCGCCCCAGCCGTTCCAGTCGCCCCAATCGCCGCCACCCCAATCGTTGTCGATGTTGATGTCGCCGGTATTAATGTTGCCGCTGTTGTTGATGCCGCCGCCCTGGCCTGGCCGGCCGCCGCCGACACCGCCAACGCCGCCGACACCGCCAACGCCGCCGACACCACCAACGCCGCCGACGCCACCGACACCGCCGACACCGCCGACGCCACCAACGCCACCAACGCCGCCCACACCACCAACGCCGCCGGGCCTACCGGCTCCGCCGACGCCCCCAACGCCGCCCGGCCTGCCTGCCCCGCCGACGCCGCCGACGCCGCCGACGCCTCCGGGGCGGCCCGCCTGTCCGCGGGCAGGCGTCTGGCTTGGCCGATTGGCCCCGCCGACGCCGCCCGGGCGGCTTGCGCTTTGAATACCGCCGCCTGCTGGGCGCGTCGTCGGCCGGCTGTAGCCGCCGGAAGGCCTGCTGTAGCTTCCGCCACGGCTGAAGCCGGATCCGCCGCGGCTCATGCTGCCGCCGCCATACCCGCCGCCGCGACTCATGCTGCTTCCGCCATACCCCCCGCCGCGGCTGAATCCGCCGCCACCGCCCCGGCTCATGCTGCTCGAGCCGCCGCGGCTGAAGCCGCCGCCACCGCGTCCGCCGCCGCCGCCCCCGCGGCCCCCCCGGGCATCGACTTCCTGGACCATGAAAGCGGACAGGCCAACAAAGGCACTGAGCATCGCAATGCTGCGGATCTTCCCACGCATGTTACTCTCCCGCTCCCTTGTAGGTTGCCATCTGAATCTTCTTTGCGTTCGCGTCCGGCACGAAGGCGAAGTCGGAATCAGAGAAGGCGGGGTTCATCGTCCACTGCAGGCGGGCGATAAAGGTCGGCTTGGCCGGATCATGGCGATCGACGATCACCAGCTTGCGCGGGAATGGTTGGTCGCCCTGCTGGATCCAGACCTCCCAGTCGACGTCGTCCTCGCGGAAGGCGTAGTGGTCGGTGACCACGCCATCGATGGTGGAAACTCCGACGTTGTACGCGGCTTTCAGCGCCTGGATGCGATCCGCGTTCGACCCGTCGTTCCAACGGAAAAGGTCTTCAAGCGGCAAGGCGATGCCGAACTTATCGTAAATCGTCTTCAGCACCTCGCGGTTGGTAGCAGGCGCAGCTACGGTCGAGTAAAAGCCCAGTTTGGGCGAATAGACGGTGAAATTCTTGCCGTCGTACATGAAGCGGCGGCTTTTGATGTCGCTTTCATAGTCGATAACGAAGCCGGCCGGCTTGCGCACCTTGTAGGTGGTCTTTCCGTCGAGCTGGATGCGCTGACCGCTGTTCGTGACAACGTCCAGGCTGCCGTTCGACACGATCTGCATCGAGTTGGCCGTCATTAGGAAATTGCTCATTTCCCTCAGTGCATCGACGGCTTCGTCTTCGATGATGCCTTCGTTGGCGATAGGATCTTCACTCGCCCATTGCGGCATGTTCGTGCTGGACTGTGGGCTTGATGGCGCCTGGGCCAAGACTGGGGAGATCGCGCATGCCAGCGTCAGCCCTAGGCACAAGCTCGTGGGGCGAAAATATCCCATGCGACGATCTCCGACATAAGAAGCTGCTCGCAAGCTAACTTCGTCGCGAGATCGATCCAGTCGGGTGAATCTCTAGTTTGAGGTGGGTAACATCCCTGACTCCGTGGATCGGCGATCACCGATTGAAACGCCTCTGTGGAAAATTTCGGCGCCGCGACTGATCGCTAATTCAGGGTGGGTTTATCCTGATAGAATTTTCGCATCGCCCTCTTAGGAACTGACACCGGGGGCATGCCGATGCATAACCGGTGCGCTTCATAGTTTGCATTTTTTTGGAAACGCGCAGCCTATGTCGCCAAGAGAGATTGGTGAGCAATGACGAGCCCGGTTCGCCGCATCATCATCGTAGACGATCATGACGCTGTCCGTCGTGGCATTCGGCAGCTGCTCGAAACCAAACCCTATTATCGAGTGGTCGGCGAAGCGACAAACGGGCGCGAGGGGTTGGAGCTCGCACGCGAGGCCCAGCCGGACATCGCCATCGTGGATTATTCGATACCGGAACTGAACGGCCTGGATCTGTCGCACGCGCTGAAGCGCGAGTTACCACGGATCGAGATCCTGCTTTACACCATGCATGACCGCGAAGAAATCGTCATCGAAGTCCTGCGCGCGGGAGTGCGCGGTTTCGTGCTCAAATCCGATGCGGAAAAGCATCTCATTGCCGCCCTCGACGCGCTTTCACTGCGCCGCCCGTACTTTTCGGCCGCAATCTCCGATACTCTGCTCGAGCAGTTCCTCGACAGCAAGCCGCACCCGCTTGCAAGCAGTCTCACCCACCGGGAGCGCGAGGTCGTTCAGCAGGTCGCTGAAGGCCGGATCAACAAGGAAGTCGCAGCTCGGCTAGAAATCAGCATCAAAACGGTCGAGACCCATCGCGCCAGCGCCATGCGCAAGCTGAAGTTGAGGACAACGGCCGACTTGGTCCGCTACGCCATCCGCAATCAACTGGTTCAGCCTTAGCCGCTTTAAATCGATCGGTATCATAAGCCCGCCGGCGTGCGCTCTTGCAGCGCCCGGCTCCAGCTTGATTTTCGTGATGAATGTCTCAGCGTTGTGCGCTGGCCCCGGTCAGATTTTCGAGGCGCTTGCGGGCCCCATCTGCAAACTCGCGTGCGACCGCCTTGACGGTCTCCGTCTGGGATATCGTTGCCGGTACATCCAGCGGGTCCGGCGTGCGGCGCCGCACGGCGGCCAGCAGCAGTTCGTTGGTCCGTGCATCGTACAGCTCAACGGCATAGAGGATCGAGCCTGTAAAGCTGCCGCCCTTACCGAGCGCGCTTTTCAGCGCACTAAGACCGAAGCCGACCGGCGTGACGCGGGTAGCAGTGGCAATACCGCCCTTGGTCTTGGTCGCGCCTAGGACGGTGACGCGCAACCTCAGGGTATCGGCTTGCGGCCTTGCCGGCGCAGGGAAGGTCTTGGCGATTTCCTGTCGCAGCTCGTCGGTGATGACCGACGCATATTTGTAGCGGTCGGCGGGCTCGACCCCATCGAATTGCGCGTCAGGACCCTGATAGACGGTGGTCGGGTCGACGATCACTGTCCGGTATTTGGTGAATACCGATGTAGGCTGGGCATAGGTCCAGGATTCGGTGCCTGCCTTGTCCTGGGCCAGCACACGGGCCGACGGCAGGGCGACTGGTGCGTGATCCTTGGTCTGGGCTAGTGCCGGGCCCGCAATGATCAGGAGCAGGGGAAGGCCTGCCAGGCGGCATAGTTTCAAGCCGTTTCCAGTCATGTTTCTCTCTGCTTCTTGCGGTCGGTTTTCAGTATTCAAGCCGTCGCACCGAACCTGAGTCGGCTCCATCGGGGAAAACCCCTACGGGGTCGTCGCGCGCAGCGGCGTATCGAAGCCCGGCGGATACTTCTGCCACTGGTATCCGCCCTTTGCCGCCTCGAACCCGACCGCGTACAAGGATTGCATGTAGGCCGTGTCGAACATTTCGCGATGCGGCGTGGTGAACGTCGGCGGAATGAAGGTCAGGTTGAAATCTAACCCGTCACGTTGAGCCGTCGCATAGATCCGGTACAGATCGCCGATGCCCTGCGTCGTCGTCAGTGCGTCGATGGCCCTCATGGCGATGGTCATCGTGCGGCGCTCGGTGCTGGCCCAGTCGGGGTCGAGCCGGGCATTTCGGAGGATGTAGAGCACCCGCTTGCGCTTCACCAGATTGACATTGGCTCCGAAGGAAGGCGGGTATATGAAAACTTGGGTCACCGTCCCCCCGTCGACATGCATCTCCTGGTAGTTGGCGCCGTCGATATTGATGTCGATCATCACCGGCGGGAAAGCGCCTGGAATGGAAGCAGACGCCAGGAGGATCTGTCGAAATAAGCCAATAGCGCGCGGGTGCTGACTGGCGGCGATCGCGGTCATATTCCAGATGACCGGTTCGAGTGAATCCAGGTTGGTCGTGCCGACGAGCAAAACCCGGCCCTTGGCATATTCCGCCGCGATCTCATGGAGAAAATCTGGCGTCACGTAAGATTCGATGACCTTGGCGAGCGGCCCGGTGTCGGCCATGGAATCGCCAAAGAGCGCAGCGGTGATTTTCCGCTTCTTGAAAATGTCCTTTTGCGCCGTCGACGTATACACCGTCTTGATCACATGGTCGTATTTCGGTCCGACGAATGCGAACGGAGCGATTAGAGCGCCGGTGCTGATTCCCGTGACGACCTTGAATTCGGGTCGCGTGCCGGCGGCCGTCCAGCCGTTGAGAAAGCCTGCTCCATAAGCGCCATTGTCGCCGCCGCCGGAAATCGCGAGCAAATAAACGGGCGGAAGCTCGCCGGTTTGGCCCTGGCTCGCGAGCCAGGCCTGCTCCTTGGCAAGCGCGCTGCGAGCTTCCGCTGCAAAGCTATCCGACTCCCGTGAGACCAGAAACCGGACGGGACCGAATGCTTGGCTGGCCTGGTTGATTGCTGAAACTGGAACCGCGGGCAGCCGTTGCGGAGTGCTGCAGCCGGCAACCGCCAGCTGCAGGGCGGCCGCACTCAGCAATACTCGTTTCCACGTCGAAGCGTCCATCTATCCCTCCTCGGGTGAGGGTTTATTCGGACGTTGGCGCAAGCCCTGCCATAGGTGGAAACCCGCAGCGGGCATGGGTGCGTATCAGGACTAATCCCAATTCCCCTTCCTCAGTGAACGGGCGACGGTCGGTCACCAATTCCGACTGAAAGGGATTTTCTCATGCGTAAATCTTTGGTGGCACTGGCGTTAGCTTCGACGGCGCTTGTTGCCAGCCCGGCCGCGGCGACGGCGGACAATGCGGGCTATTTCGGGATCGAAGCGGGGCTTTGGTTTCCGAGCGACACCGATATCGAAATCGATGCCGACGACGATTTCTTCGATTACGACCTCGAGGTCGAGCACAAGCTGGGCTTCGACGGGGACATCATCGGCGGCTATGACTTCGGTCAGTTCCGCGCCGAGCTCGAGCTCGCCTACAAGTCGGCCGGCCTTGATGACGTCGAGGCCGATTTCGGCGACGGCAGCATCGAGGTCGACGCCGACGGCGACGTCAGCGTCTGGTCGATCATGGGCAACGTGCTTTGGAACCCGACCTTCGGCGATCGCTGGGACGCTTATCTGGGCGGCGGCATCGGCTGGGCCTGGACCAAGTTCGAGGCGGATCTTGAAGACGATGGCGGCGACGACTTCAAGGACAATGCCTTCGCCTGGCAGCTGATCGCCGGTGTTGGCTACAACATCAGCGACACGATCGAGGTCGGCCTGAAGTACCGGTACTTCCAGACCGAGTTCAAGGATGACTTTGAGCAAGACGTATGCGGCCCAGAATTATGTGGCTTCGACGTCGACGGGAAAGTGAAATCGCACAGCTTGCTGGCGAGCCTCATCTTCAGCTTCGGTTCGGCGCCGCCGCCTCCACCACCGCCTCCTCCGCCCCCGCCGCCTCCGCCGCCGCCACCGGCGACGCAGACCTGCCCGGACGGCTCGGTGATCCTGGCGACGGACATGTGCCCGCCGCCACCGCCACCGCCACCGCCGCCGCCGGAACCCGAGCGCGGTTGATCGCTTCTGGGTATCTCCGGGGCCCTCAATCCGGTTGGATTGAGGGCCCTTCGCGGCTAAAACCTGATCGTATTGCCGCCCTTGCAGATGAGGACAGGCCCGGTGGCGTATGTGGTCCAGCCGGGAAATTTGTGGTCGACTCTTACCTTCTCGCCGCTAACCGAAACCTCCTTTTTGTCACCGCTCTTGATGGCCTGGCCAAGGACGATTTGCCCGCGATCGACATCATAAACCTGGACGAAACGCCATTCGTCTGGCGGGCCGGCATTCTCGATCTTGCAACTCTCTGCGACTGCAGAGCTTTCGGCCAGCAGTATCGCGACGATTGACAATCCCACGCGGTTGACCGTCATTTTGAGTCTCCTCACTGGATGATCCAACAAGCTACGATCGAACGAAAGGATGTGATGTGCGTAAAGGCCCTGAGACGCGACTTGGTCAGGGCCGGCGTTTACGCACACCAAGGCGGGGCCAGAGGAGCGCCATCATGCCGATTGCGAAAGTGCATGCGATGGCGAACTGCACAACCCGCGCTCCCCAGGTTCCCGAATTGGCCGGGCCTTTGAGGAGTGCCAAACCGAATATGACCATGGTCGCGTTGTAAGCGAGCAATGCATTACCGCCGCGTACGCCGCCTTTCGCAATCTGCCGGGCAAATCCCATGCCGATGACAAAAGTGATCAGGGCCAGGCTCGCCAGCGACGGCGCAACCTTCAGCAGGTAGAATGCGGCTACGGCGACGAAGCCACCCACGAAATTGCCGAGCAGCTTGGCCCAGCCGCTGGCCGAACCCCGCTCCTGTTCCATCTTGGCGACAATGAGGACTGTCGTCAGCAGTACCGGAATGGCATCAGTCAAGCCGAACAACAGATAAACCAGCACGATCGGCATCACGATGGCCGTTCCCGCCACAGCGGCGGCAACCGGATAGTCTGCGGGAGGCGCGGGCGGGTCCGGATCCTTCATCGGCGGCAAAGGCCAGATGGCAAAGCCGATCCAGGTAAAGATGACGGCCAGCGCCATGCCGCGAACCAGCATGGCCGGAAGTACACCGGCATATTGCGAAACGGTCAGGGTCACGACCGGCACGACCGCCATGCAAATCAACAGCAAGGTCAAAGGCAATTGGCCCTTGCCCTGCGCCAGGCCTGCAAAGGCCAGGAAAATGATGAGGCCGATGACCGCGAACAGGAGGTGCGGCGTCTGGCCGAGCCAAATTGTCAGGAAGAAGGCAAGCCAGGCGGAGAGCGCCATGAGGACGACCAGGACGATTCCGGTCTTCAATGGTGGAGACGCCGGCAGGTTGGCAAGCAGTACTCCGGTGAGCACCGGGGCCAGCGCGGAAGGCTGCCAGCCCATCCACTCGCAGAGGATGAAAGAAGCCGTTGTTCCAAACGCAAAGCGAAGGACGAACTGCAGGCGCGCGGCCTCAGCGCGGTCCGTTGTCATGAGGTTGGACGGCAGGACGGTAGCCACGGCTATTGCAGATAACTGAGCAGCGCGACGATCCTGATCCAAAGCCGGCCGATCGGATTCATGATCGAGCCGTCGTTGGCGAAGATAATGACATTGGCCTGGGCGCCGCTGCGGCCGACATCGACGCCCGCCTCCTTGGCTTCATCCGGCAAAATCAGGATCCGGACCGGGAAGCTCTGGGGATCGCGCAGCCAGCCCTGGTCTGCGGGCTGGGACGCGAGCTGGCCGGTCGGCGCCTCGTCGCCTTGGCTGACACCCCAGCCAATGCTGTGCACCTTGCCGCGAAACAGCTTTCCGGGCTTGATATCCAGTGCGATCCTAACGTCCTGGCCTGGCTCCACATTGCCCAGCTGGTTCTCGCGCATGTCAGCCGAAATCCATCTGGGGCCGCTCTCCAGGAAGCTCAACAGCGGCTGGCCGGGCGCTACATATTGCCCGGGCGCAAGGCGGAGGTTGGTGACCACCCCGTTTGCCGGGGCAAGGACTTCCGTCATGCGCAGGTTAAGCCGGGCCTGCTCGAGCGCCGCGACTGCC
>Ga0307410_10001615_pt1 | contig 10350 bp, 10 predicted proteins | sample 322Ometagenome_3_FD_203707 | JGI IMG/M metagenome (GOLD analysis project Ga0307410, IMG submission 203707) | Maize rhizosphere microbial communities from greenhouse at UC Davis, California, United States - 322HYB-O-3 | ecosystem: Host-associated > Plants > Roots > Rhizosphere > Soil | place...
GCCGCACGCCCGATGGTCGTCACCGGACGCGGCGCGAACGGCGCCGGCGCGGAGCTCGCCCGCCTGCTCGACGCCACCGGTGCGCTATACCTCGATACGCAGGAGAGCCGTGGGCTTGTCCCCGCGAACCATGCCGCGGTCGTCGGCGCCGTGCGGGCACGCGCGATGCAGGAAGCCGACCTGGTCGTCGCCGTCGGACGCAAGCTCGACTACCAGCTGGGCTACGGCTCGCCAGCGGTCTTTCCGCGCGCGCGCTGGATCCGCATCGGCGACAACAGCGAGGAGCTGCGCGAGAACCGCCGCGGCGAAGTGGAGATCTTCGCGCATCCCGCGCTCGCGCTCGCCGCGCTGGCCGATGCGTCGTCGGCGGATGGCGGGGGCGCACTGGACCGCGATTGGACCCGCACCCTCCGTGACGAGCATCTGCGACGCTCGTCGAAGTACGCGGCGGACCTCGGCCACGCACCGGCGGGCGCCGACGGCCACATGCATCCGAACCGCATCTTCGCGGCGCTCCGGCGGGTGCTGAAGCCGGACGCGATCACGATCGCCGACGGCGGCGACATCCTGAGCTTCGCGCGCCTCGGACTCGACGCGCGCACCTACCTCGACTCGGGAACGTTCGGCTGTCTCGGCGTCGGAACGCCGTATGGCGTGGCGGCCGCGCTCCAGTATCCCGGCCGGCAGGTCGCGGTGATCAGCGGCGACGGCGCGTTCGGCATCAACGCGATGGAGATCGATACGGCCAGGCGGCACGGCGCCTCGGTCGTGTTCATCATCGCCAACAACGCGGCGTGGAATATCGAGCGGCTCGACCAGGAAGTGAACTACGGCGGCCGCGTGGTCGGCACGACGCTCGCGTGGAGCGACTACGCGGCGATGGCGCGCGCGTTCGATCTCCACGGCGAGCGCGTCACCGATCCCGCACGGCTCGAGGGCGCGCTCGAGGAGGCGTTCGCACGCGCGCCGGCGCTGCTCGACGTCGTCGTCACGCGCGATGCGAAGAGCTCGGACGCGGGCAAGGGCCTGGGCTGGGTACCCACCTACCAGGCACTGACCGCGTGGGACGACGCGGAGAAGGCCCGCCGGTCGTGAGCGCGCTGCTGCTGCCGGGCGAGATCGTCTCGGTGCATGCCCGCCTGCGGCCCGACCAGCTCGGGGCGCGCGACTCGCGCCGGGCGCTGACTTTCGCCCAATGGAATGCCCGCGCGTGCGCGCTCGCCAATGCACTGCTCGGCCTCGGGCTGGTCAAGGGCGATCGCGTCGGCGTGCTCGCATACAACCGGCTCGAGTGGATGGAGATCTACGTCGCGCTGGCGAAGGCGGGGCTGGTCGCCGTGCCGATCAACTTCCGCCTGCTGGGCCCGGAAGTGACGTACATCGCGACGCACTGTCGCGCGCGCGCGCTGATCGTCGAGGACGACCTCGTCGAACGCGCCGAGCCGGCGCGAAACGCGCTGGGCCTCGCTGCCTCGGCGTGCATCGCCATCGGCGCATCGGTCGCGAACGGCTGGACCGCGTACGAGGATCTGATCGCCCAGGGGGCCGAGCGCGAGCCCGCGACGCCCGTGGCGGCCTCCGACACGTGGGCGCTGATGTACACGTCGGGAACGACCGGCCATCCGAAGGGCGCGATCCGCAACCATCGCGGCAGCGCCCTCATCTCGCTCGTCACCGCGCTCGACATGGGACTCGGCACGCGCGACACCGCGCTGCTCGTCATGCCGATGTGTCACGCGAATTCCCTGTATTTCGCCTTCACGTTCACCTATCTCGGCGCGCCGGTCGTCGTCGACGATCGCCGCCACTTCGATCCCGAAGCGCTGCTCGCGACGATGGCGCAGCACCGTGTCACGTTCACCTCGCTCGTGCCCACGCACTACATCCTCACGCTCGCGCTGCCGGCCGCCACCAGGAGCCGCTACGACGTGAGCTCGGTGCGCAAGCTGATGATCTCGTCGGCGCCGGCGCGCAAGGACACGAAGCTCGCGATCCTCGAGCATTTCGCCAACTCCGAGCTCTACGAGCTGTACGGCTCGACCGAGGCCGGCTGGGTGACGCTGCTGCGCCCCGACGAGCAGATCGAGCACCTGGGCTCGGTGGGCCGCGAATGGACCGGCTCCGGCCCGGTGAAGATCATGGATCCCGCGCGCAACGAGGTGCCGGACGGCGCGGTCGGCGAGCTCTACTCGCGCACGCCGTACGCGTTCGACGGCTACCTCGACGATCCGGTGAAGACCGCCGAGGCGATGCACGGCGAGTACTGCACCGTGGGCGACCTCGCGCGGCGCGACGAGCAAGGGTTCATCCATCTCGTCGACCGCAAGAGCAACATGATCATCAGCGGCGGCGAGAACGTCTATCCGAGCGAGGTCGAGAACCTGCTCGGCCGTTACCCCGGCGTGAGGGACGTGGCCGTCATCGGCGTGCCGCACGCGACCTGGGGCGAAGCGGTGCACGCGGTGATCGTGATGCAGGACGGCGCGAGCGCGCGCGAATCGGACATCATCGACTGGTGCCGCGACAGGATCGCCGGCTACAAGCGCCCGCGCTCGGTCGCCTTCATCGCCGAAAGCGAGATGCCGCGCACGGCGACGGGCAAGATCCAGCACCGCGTGCTGCGCGAGCGCTTCGCCCGGCGCTGAAGTTCGCGCCGCGCGACTTGCGCGGACGGCGATTCGTTATGCTGCGAGCCTCGCGGTGTCGATGTGGATACCGCGATCACGATGCTCGTCCGATATCTCGACTTCTTCCCCGATCTCGCGCCGCCCGCGACGATCGCGCCGATGGCCGCCGTCGCGGGCCGTACGGTCGCCGGACCGGACCTCGAGCTGCGGCCCTACGCGATTCTCCGCGCCGACGGCGAGTGGGTGCGCGTGGGCGCGAATGCGTTCTTCGCCGAGCGCGCCACGGTGCACATCGCCGACTCGCTCCTCGGCGCCACGATCGGTGACGACGTCACCGTGGGGCGGTTCGGCATCGTCCACGCCTGCCGCGTGGACGACGGTGTGGTCGTCGCCGACTGTGCGGCGGTGCTCGACGACGCGCACGTCGGACCGTACGCGCTCATCGCCCCCGGCGCGCTCGTGGCGCCCCGCAAGAAGCTCGCCGGCGGCTGGGTCTACGAAGGCAATCCGGCGACGCCGACACGCGAGATCTCGCGCGACGAGCTCGCCGGCGTGGCGCAAGCGATCCGGAACGGCACGCGTTCGTCGCTCGCCAACAGCGACGACTTGCCCCCGCTCGACATGGATCCGTTCGTCCCCGAGCCGCCGTTCGACGGCGTGCTGCACGCGCTCGCTGGCCGTTCGCCGCGCGTCGGCCGCTGCTTCGTCGCGCCCACGTCGGTGCTCGTCGGCGACGTCGAGCTCGACGACGACGCCGGCGTGTATTTCGCCTGCGCGCTCGCCGCCGGTGGCGCACGCATCCGCGTCGGCGCGCGCACGAACGTGCAGGACAACTCGCTCATCGTGACCGACCGCACGCGCGGCGACGTGATCATCGGTCGCGACGTGACGATCGGCCACAACGTGCGCATGGGTTCGGGTACGTTCCACGACCGCGCGCTGGTCGGCATGGCGGCGCGCGTCGGCGATGGCGTGATCGTCGAGCCCGATGGCTGCATCGCCGCCGGTGCGCAGGTCGAGGCTGGCACCGTCGTCAAGGAAGGCTGGATCTGGGCCGGCCGTCCGGCGCGGCCGTTCCGTGAGCTCAAAAGCGCCGAGCGCGAGTGGTTCGCGCAGGGCGCCGCGGTGTACGTCAGGTACGGGCGCGCGTATCGCGAGACGCTCGGCGCGCGCGTCGCCGCCTAGCGGACGTCAATCGTTGGCGGGCAGCGCGATGCGCACGTTGTGCGCGGCGTGCTGCAGGTGCTCGCGCGCGAGGCGCGCGCCCTCGTCGCCATGGCCGGCGAGCACCGCTGCGAGGATTCGCTCGTGCTCCACCCAGATGACTTCGCGGTACTCGCGATGCTGCAGCACCTCGCGCATCGCACGCCGCAGATGGTTCCAGAGCTGGCCCATCGTGTCGACGAACAGGGCGTTGCCCGACAACTCGTAGAGCAGCATGTGGAACGCCATGTCGGCGCGGATCAGCTCGGGGATGCCCGCGTCGCGCGTCGCGCGCTTGCCCTCGTCGATGATCGCGAGCGCGCGCGAGCGCGCGTCGTCATCGACGTGCTGCGCCGCCAGCGACGCGGCGAGCGGATCGATGCCGAGGCGCAGCTCGTAGATCTGGCGCATGAAGTCGCGGTCGAGCGGCGCCACCATCAGGCCGCGCCGGCCGGCCTCGACGAGGAACTTCTGCTGGCGCAACAGCAGCAACGCCTGCCCGACCGGCTGGCGCGAGACCGAGAGCTTCGCGGCGACGCTCTCCTGCGTCAGGCGTTCGTTGGGCTCGAGGCGCCCTTCGCAGATCGCCTCGAGGATCGCGCGGTAGGCCTGCTCGACGATCGTCGGCTGCGGCTCGATCGCCGTCATGCGGCCGTCGGTGCGGGCGAGCGGATCGGCGTTCATCGACGCGAATGATACGCGCGCCGCTGCCGGTCCGCGGGGCGACCCCGTCGGCCGCTATAATCGTGGGCTTGGCATTCCTGGTCCGTTCCACCCGATGAGTCTCGATCGCGTCACCGCCGGCAGGGACGTGCCGAACGACTGCAACGTGATCGTCGAGATCCCGATGCGGGCCGACCCGATCAAGTACGAGGTCGACAAGGACACGGGCGCGGTGTTCGTCGACCGCTTCATGTCGACGGCGATGCACTACCCGTGCAACTACGGGTACATCCCGCGCACGCTGTCCGGCGACGGCGACCCCTGCGACGTGCTCGTCCTGTCGCCGTATCCGCTGATCACCGGCGTCGTCGTGCGCTGCCGTCCGATCGGCATGCTGAAGCTCGACGACGAGGCCGGCGGCGACGCCAAGATCCTCGCCGTGCCGATCGACCGCCTGTCGTCGCTGTATCGCAGCGTGCGCTCGCCGCGCGACCTTCCCGAGATCCAGACGATGCAGATCGCGCATTTCTTCGAGCACTACAAGGACCTCGAGCCCGGCAAGTGGGTCCGCGTCGGCAGCTGGGTGGACGCCGAGGAAGCGAAGCGCGAGATCCTCGCATCGGTCGAGCGCTACGGGAGCGGGTCGCCGACGGCATCGTGATGACGCGTCGCGCGTCGCCCGGCATGCCGAGCGCGGCGCGGCGCTGATGTACGCGGCGCTGTTCGTCGTGCTGTGGAGCACCGGCTTCATCGCCGCGAAGTACGGACTGCCGTACGCCCCGCCGCTCACGTTCCTCGCGATCCGCTTCGCGCTCGTCGCCGCGCTCATGGCGGTCGTCTGCCTCGCTTTCCGCGTGCGCTGGCCGGCGCGCCGCGCCGACTATGTCAACGTCGCGATCGCCGCGTGGCTGGTGCACGGCGTCTACCTCGGCGGCGTGTTCGTCGCGCTCTCGCGCGGCATGCAAGCGGGAACCGCCGCGATGCTCGTCGGCCTGCAGCCGATCGTCACCGTGTTCCTCGCGCGCGCATGGTTGCGCGAACGCGTCGTCGCGCGGCAGTGGCTCGGGCTCGTGCTGGGTCTCGCGGGCGTCTGGCTGGTCGTCCGCCACAAGGTGTCGATCGACGCCGACGTCGGTTCGCTCGTCGCCGTGTTCGCTGCGCTGGCCGCGATCAGCGTCGGAACGCTGTGGCAGAAGCGCCATGCGGGCCACGTCGACCTGCGCGCCGGCGCCGTGATCCAGTTCGGCGCCTGCACGATCGCCTACGTCCCCCTGGTCCTGCTGTTCGAGTCGGCTGGCGAGGTGCGCTGGACCCCCGAGTTCTCGTTCGCGCTCGGCTGGTCGGTGCTCGTGCTGTCGGTCGGGGCGATCAGCCTGCTGTATCGGCTGCTGCGTCACGGCGAGGCTGCCGGCGTCGCACGGCTCTTCTACCTCGTCCCGCCGGTGACGGCCGCGATGGCCTGGCTGCTGTTCGGCGAGCGCCTCGATGCGATGGCGATCGTCGGCATGGTCGTCATCGTCGTCGCCGTGGCGCTCGCACGACCGGCGCCGCAGCGTCCGGACGTCGCTACGACGTGACGAGGCGCGTGCCGGCCACGCGATCGTGCAGGAACCGCCGGTCCGGATCGACGAACGCGGCGAGCCAGTTGAGCGCGACCATCGGCCAGGCGAGTGCGCCGAGCCCGTGCGTCGCGAGCAGCGCATACGCGCCGACGGCGAGCGCCGGGCCGATCCACGCCGCGGCATAGCGCACCAGCGCCCGCCGGGGCGAGGCGGGCGCGCCGCTCGCGTCCACCAGCGCGAGCCGCCAGGTCTTCATGGGCAGCGTACGTCGGCCGTTGCTCCAGCAGAAGCCGAAGAACAGCGCGCCGAGCGCGACGAGCGCGATGAACGACACGATGCGCCCGCCGGGACCCGGAACATCGATCGCGTGCGTGCGCGATGCCTCCGGCGAAACCCAAGGCGCCAGCGCGAAGCTCGCGACGAAGACCAGCGCGACGGCGAGCAGCGATTCGTAGCTGAGCGCCGCGAAGCGGCGCCACAGACCCGCCTCGGCGCCCGCTGCCGGGCGCGCCGGCGGCGAGCCTGCCTTCAACGGGCCGGCCGCTGCTCGCCCGGAGGCGGCCGAAGCGGCGGGGCGGGGGTCCGCGCGCCGGGCTTCGCCGGCGCCCGGTCGGCGAGCGCCTTCTTCTCCTCGGGGCTCAGGTTCCGGTACTGCTCCCAGCGCTGTCGCACCTCGTCCTTCTTCTCGGGTGGCAGCTCGCGCAGGTTCTTGTAGCGCTCGCGCGCGCTCTGGCGCTCCTGCGGCGACAGCTGCGCCCAGGGACGCATCTGCTGCTGCACACGCTGCTGCTCGTCGGGCGACATGCGCGCGTAGCGCTGGGCGATGCCGCGCCACTTGAGCCGGCGCTGTGCATCCATCGTGTCCCATTCCGGTGCAAGCGGCGCCAGCACCTGTCGCTCCTGGGGCGAGAGATCCGCCCACCGCGGCGCCACCAGCGGCATCTGGGCCGCCACGGGGAGGGTGGCGAGGAACAGGGCCGCGGCCAGCGCCGCGGCCACGATCAGTCGGACGACGGCGGCGTCTTGAGCCAAAGCTGGAATCCCCGGTCCAGGTAGGCGTCGATCGGAAGGTCCGACGTGAGGATCTGGCTGTCGAGATCCTCGATCATTTCGAGCTCCTGCCAGGCCGTCCACTGCTGCCAGCCGTAGAGCGCGGCCGCCAGTGCGAAAAGGGCGATCCATGCGCGCGGCTGCGCGTACAGCGGGCGATCCGCGCGCGGCGCACCGCCGCCGAACGTCGCGCCGCCGGCCCCGGCGAGCGTCGGGGCGCCGGCGAAGGTCCCCGTGCCGGCGGTTCGCGTCTCGCCGGCGAGCCGCGCGAGGGCCGCGGCCCGCGCCTGCTGCAGGCGATAGGCGACGCCCGGCTTGACGTCGGCCGATCCCTGGTCGAGGTAGGACTTCACCCGGCGTGCGTATTGTTCGTCGTTGCCGTTCATAGCCGTATTCCCTTGGCCTCCAGCATCTGGGCCAGGGCGTGCACCGCGCGCGAGCAGTGCGTCTTCACGCTGCCCTCCGAGCAGCCCATCGCCGCCGCGGTTTCCGCCACATCGAACTCCTCCCAGTAACGCAACAGGAACGCCTCGCGTTGACGGGCGGGAAGCCGCGAAAGCGCTTCCTCGATTGCGGCAACGATCTGCCGCTGCTCGAGCTGCTCGGCCGGATTTGCCGTCTGGTTCGAGTCCGATTTCGCCGGAAGCGTCTCGAGCGGGTCGTAATCGTCGTCCTTGTCGTCCTTGCCGCCCAGCGCCGACAAAAGCACCGTCCATGCCGATCGCACCTTCGCGCGCCGGAAATGGTCGTGGATCGTGTTCTGCAGGATCCGCTGGAACACGAGCGGCAGCTCGCCCGCCGGCCGATCGGGATATTTCTCGGTCAGCTTGAGCATCGCGTCCTGGACGATGTCGAGGGCCGTGTCCTCGTCCCGCACCGCGAACATCGCCTGCTTGAACGCGCGGCGCTCGATCTCGGCGAGGAAGGACGAAAGTTCTTGCGCGGTAGCCAGGAGCGGCCTTTCGATGCGGCCGGCGGATTATAGGACAGCGGGTCGTGCGCCGCCGTGGTGCGGGCGGCGCCGCCCGCCCGCCGGCTCGCAGATGCAAACACTTGACCGAACAACGACTTCCCGCTACCTTCGACGGGTGCGGCTCGGCCGCATGCTGTACTGCAAAACGGCCGTTCGCGTCCCCTTCGTCCGCGCCACAAGTGCGGGCGGAGTCTCCCCGAGGGATGCGGCGGAACCGGCTTTCACCTAAAGCCAGATCAGAAGCGCCCCACCCCCGGCGCGACGCTTTGCAGGACCGGCACGCCCATGAGGCGCGGCCGGGGATCCCGTTCATCACCGTCCCGAGGGTGCGCAATGCAACCGAACCCGCAGTCCACGGCGTCGATCACCGGCGCCGAGATCGTCATCCGCTGCCTCGCGGAAGAAGGCGTCGAGTACGTCTTCGGCTATCCCGGCGGCGCCGTCCTCAACATCTACGACGCGCTGTTCAAGCAGGACAAGGTGAAGCACGTGCTCGTGCGCCACGAGCAGGGCGCGGCGCACGCGGCCGACGGCTATTCGCGCTCGTCGCACAAGGTCGGCGTGTGCCTCGTCACCTCGGGTCCAGGCGTCACCAATGCCGTGACCGGCATTGCCACCGCGTACATGGACTCGATCCCGATGGTCGTGCTGACCGGCCAGGTGCCGACGCATGCGATCGGGCAGGACGCGTTCCAGGAATGCGACACCGTCGGCATCACGCGCCCGTGCGTCAAGCACAACTTCCTCGTCAAGGACGTGCGCGAGCTGGCGGTCACGATCAAGAAGGCGTTCTACCTCGCGCAGACCGGACGCCCCGGCCCGGTGCTGGTCGACATCCCGAAGGACGTCACGCAGGCGTCCACCGAGTTCGTCTACCCGAAGACCGTCGCGCTCCGCTCGTACAACCCGGTGACCAAGGGCCACGCGGGGCAGATCAAGAAGGCGGTGCAGCTGCTGCTCGAGGCGAAGCGGCCGATGGTCTACACCGGCGGCGGCGTGATCCTGAACAACGCGAGCTCGCAGCTCACGCGGCTCGTGCGCCTGCTCGGCTTCCCCTGCACGAACACGCTGATGGGCCTCGGCGCGTTTCCCGCGACCGACCCGCAGTTCACCGGCATGCCGGGGATGCACGGCACGTACGAGACCAACATGGCGATGCAGAACTGCGACGTGCTGCTCGCCGTGGGCGCGCGCTTCGACGATCGCGTCATCGGCAATCCGCAGCACTTCTTCCGCGCCGACCGCAAGATCATCCACATCGACATCGATCCGTCGTCGATCAGCAAGCGCGTGAAGGTCGACGTCCCGATCGTCGGCTACGTCGCGGACGTCCTCGACGAGATGGTGCGCATCCTCGAGGGCTCGCCGCAGCGTCCCGATCCGCACGCGCTCAAGGCGTGGTGGAGCGAGATCAAGGAGTGGCAGCGGCGCGATTGCCTCAGGTACGACCGCAAGAGCGCGCTGATCAAGCCGCAGTACGTCATCGAGAAGCTGTACGAGATCACGCGCGGCGACGCGATCGTGACCTCCGACGTGGGCCAGCACCAGATGTGGGCCGCGCAGTACTACAAGTTCGACAAGCCGCGCCGCTGGATCAACTCGGGCGGCCTCGGCACGATGGGGTTCGGCCTGCCGGCCGCGATGGGGGCGCAGCTCGCCAATCCCGGCGCGACGATCGTGACCGTCACCGGCGAGGCCTCGATCCAGATGTGCCTGCAGGAGCTGTCGACCTGCAAGCAGTACCACCTGCCGATCAAGATCGTGAACCTCAACAACCGCTACATGGGCATGGTGCGCCAGTGGCAGGAGTTCTTCTACGGCAACCGCTACGCCGAGTCGTACATCGACGCGCTGCCGGACTTCGAGAAGCTGGCCGAGGCCTACGGTCACGTCGGCATGCGCATCGACAAGCCGGGCGACGTCGAAGGCGCGCTGCGCGAGGCGCTCGCGATGAAGGAGCGGCTCGTGTTCATGGATTTCATCACCGACCAGACGGAGAACGTCTTCCCGATGGTGCCTGGCGGCATGGGCCTGACGGAGATGATCCTGGCGGAGGAGCTCTGATGTTCCGCTGCAAAAGGGCGCCCGCGATGCACGTGGATGCCGTGACTTTCGAGCCGCGCCTTTTGCATCGGGGAAGTCGTCACGCGGTCGCCTCGGGGCGCCGGCCTCATTGGATTGTCGAGGAGAACGAACGTCCACGAGTCGGCCGTCTCGCGGCGACTCCCGGGCGCCGTCGATCCCCACGCGTGACTGCGCGCGGGGCCCCTCG
>Ga0307410_10001617_pt1 | contig 10344 bp, 9 predicted proteins | sample 322Ometagenome_3_FD_203707 | JGI IMG/M metagenome (GOLD analysis project Ga0307410, IMG submission 203707) | Maize rhizosphere microbial communities from greenhouse at UC Davis, California, United States - 322HYB-O-3 | ecosystem: Host-associated > Plants > Roots > Rhizosphere > Soil | place...
GAAGCTTCACTTGGCAGGACGCCGAGGGCCGCCGGACTCGCGTCGTCCAGCGCCGATTCGTGAGCCGCGAGGACGAACACCTGGCCGGTTTGGAGACAGAGTTCATCGCCGAAAACTGGTCGGACACTATCGAGGTCAGGTCCGGGCTGGACGGCCGAATCAGCAACACGGGCGTCATACGCTACCGGGATCTGAACAGTCAGCACTTGACGCTGCTTGGGCAAGCTCAGGTCGACGAAGAAACCATTGACCTTCAGGTCGAAACGAACCAATCACGAGTACGTGTGGCTCTCGCGGCCCGCACCAGGGTGCTCCGTGACGGCGAGGCTGTCGAGGTGGACCGCACCCTGATCGATGAGCCGGGCTTCATCGCCCACGATCTGAGGTTCCAGCTGCTGCAGGGCCAGCCGGTAACCGTGGAGAAAATTGCCGCGCTTTACACCTCCCGCGACCGCGCTATCTCCGAGAGTCGTCACGATGCCGACATAGTTGTGGCCAGAGCCGACGACATTGCGGCGCTGCTCAGCCGCCACGAGCGCGCCTGGCGCAGTACTTGGGACCGGTTCGACATCGATATGGACAGCGCCAACGAATGGACCGAAACGGTCCTCCACCTGCACATCTTCCACCTGCTGCAAACCGTTTCCCCGCATACCGCCCACCTGGATGTCGGCGTACCGGCTCGAGGCTGGCACGGGGAGGCCTACCGTGGCCACATCTTCTGGGATGAGCTCTTCATCTTCCCGTACTTCAACTTCCAGCGTCCGTCGCTGGCTGCTGCGTTGCTGGAGTACCGGTACGCCCGCCTCGGCATGGCCCGGGCAGCTGCGCGGGCCGAAGGCTTCGCGGGTGCGATGTTCCCGTGGCAAAGCGGCTCCAACGGCAGGGAAGAAACCCAGCAGCTGCATCTCAACCCAAAGTCTGGGCGGTGGCTACCCGATCACACACACCTGCAGCGGCACGTCAACATTGCGATCGCGTACAACGTCTGGCAGCACTATATGGTCACCGGCGACGTGAGGTTCCTCCGCTTCAAAGGTGCCGAGCTAATCATCGAAATCGCCCGGTTCTTCACGAGCATCACTACCTACGATGCCAGCCAGGACCGGTATGAGATCAACGGCGTGATGGGCCCGGACGAGTACCACGAGGGCTATCCCGACTCCGACGAGGTTGGCCTGCGCAACAACACGTACACAAACGTCATGGTGGTCTGGCTGCTGCAGCGCGCGTTGGAGGCGTTAGACGATCTGCCACCGCATTACCGTCAGGAACTGGTCGACGAGCTCATGATCAGCGATGAGGAGCTGGACCAGTGGCGAGACATCACACACAAGATGAAGGTGGTATTCCATACCGATGGTGTGCTGACGCAGTTCGAGGGTTACGAGCAGCTACCTGAGTTCGACTGGGTGGGCTATCGGGAGAAGTACGGCAATATCCAACGCTTGGATCGGGTGCTCGAGGCCGAGGGTGACAGCACCGACCGCTACAAGGTGTCCAAGCAGGCCGACGTGTTGATGCTGTTGTACCTGCTGTCGCGACACGAGTTAGCTGCCTTACTCGCGAGCCTCGGCTACGAGGTAACAGACGAGCAGCTGGAACGTACGGTCGACTACTACCTGGCGCGTACTTCGAACGGCTCCACGCTTAGCGCGGTCGTGAGCGCCTGGGTACTGGCGCGATACGACCCGGACGAGGCCTGGCGCTTCTTGCAGCAGGCGTTGGACAGTGACATCGCCGACGTACAAGGCGGAACCACCTCGGAAGGCATCCACCTGGGGGCAATGGCTGGAACAGTGGACATGGTATTGCGGTGCCTCACCGGCATGCGGGCTCGCGGACAGGTGCTGCGGTTCAATCCCGCCCTGCCGCCGCAGGTCAAGGAGCTTCGCTTCAGCGTCCACTACCGGGGCCACCGCGTGGAGCTTGCCTGCTCGGAAGATCGCGTGGAGATAAGCTCCCGCCCCGGTCCGGCGGCGCCCATTACTGTCTTAGTTGGGTACGAGGCCGTGGAGCTATCGTGCGGCGGCAGTCATACATTTGCGCTGGAGCACCGGTCGTGACCGAAGCGCGTGAGCCTACTGGAACGGTGCTGAGCGCACACGCCACCCATGTTGTGGCGCGTGCGAGCGTCGCGGCATTGTGCCTGGATTTCGACGGCACCCTCTCACCGATCGTTGACGATCCGAACCAAGCTAGACCACTCGCCGGGATAGTCGAGTTGCTCAGTCCGCTGGCCACACGATTCGCTGCCGTCGCAGTGGTGTCCGGCCGCCCGGCCACTTATCTGGCGCAGCATGTGGCAGCGGCTCGAGTGCGGTATCTCGGGTTGTACGGGCTGCAAGAGATCCGCGACGGGCAGATCTGGGTGGACCCACGACTTGAGTCCGCCCGCCCGGCGGTGTTGGCCGCGAAAGACGACCTGCGCGAGTCCGCCGCGGTGCGTGACAGCGGCGCGTACCTGGAGGACAAGGAATACTCGATCGCAGTGCACACTAGGCGAGTTCCCGACCCTCAGCGCTGGGCCGCACCGATCGATCAAGCAGCTCGGAAGATCGCCGACCGGCATGGACTGGAGATAATCCCCGGCAAGATGGTGTGGGAGCTGCGACCGGCGGTACCCAGCGACAAGGGGGATGCGGTCCGGCGCGTTGTGGCCGAATCCGGAGCCCGAGTGGTGGTTGTGGCCGGTGACGACCTCGGCGACTTGCCCGCATTTAGCGCGGCAGCTGACCTGACAACTGAGGGCACCGAGGCGTTGAAGGTGGCTGTGCGATCGGCAGAGGCGCCGGCGGAGTTGCTCGCTCATGCGGACTTGATCGTCGAAGGGCCCCCAGGGTTACGTGAATTTCTGCAGCGGTTGCTCGCCTGACATAGCAGTTGGCGGGACGACCGGAGCGGCCCTGCCCGGCGTTGGTTACTGCAATCGTGCCGGTGAGCGGCGGAGTGAGAACGCGCTTGTGGTTTCGGAGCGGGCGTTGAAGCAGTTGAACAGCTGGCAGAAGACCAGCACCGTGAAGCCGGCGGTGCGGGTTTGGGTCAGGTCCTGGGTCCCGTCGATCAGTCCGCGATCTCGGCCGACTGCCGGGCCGCTTACCGGGCGGCGATGACAGCGGAGACCATCGCCGCGATGTGTGCGGACTACCGCGCCAGCCTGTACATCGACCGCCAGCACGACTTCGACGCTCGGCAAGCCGGACATCGGATCACCGTCCCAGTCCTGCTCGGCATTAGCGAGGACGAAGCACAGCTAGCGGATGCTTCTAACATCTGGCGCGACTGGACTCTCAACCTTCGGGCCGTCTGCGTTCCCGGCGGGCACTTCATCCCCGAGGAAGCGCCCGAGGAGTTGACTGATGTACTCCTCCGCTTCCTCGAGTGTCGTGGACCGGCTTAGTCCTCACGTGCCTCTTTGACTTGCGCGACCAGCTGGGTGGGATTGATGAAACGCAGCGCGATGATCAGGATGAGGAGCATCAAGGCCGTGTACAGCACGCCCATTGCGGAGATCAGCTGTCGTGATTCGCCCCCACCGGCAGCGGTCATGGCGCGGTAAATCGCCACCACGAGAGTGTCGGAGTTGGGACCCGATACCAGGAATGTCAGGTCGAACATCCCGACAGTGCGCACCAGGACGAGGATGCTCGCGGCCAGGATGCCCGGTATGAGCAACGGAGCCAGAATCTTGGTAAACACTCGCCGCGTGTTCGCGCCGCACATCCGGGCCGCGTTCTCGATCGCTGGGTTGATCTGCTCGATGAACGGCGTCATGGTGATGATCACGAACGGAACAGATGGCACCAGGTTGACCAGGATAACGGCGAGGATGGTTCTGCCCAGCCCGAAGTTGTACATGACAGTGGCCAACGGAATGCCGTACGTGATGGGAGGGATAAGGATCGGCAGCAGGAACAAAAGCGTGACGATGTTCTTGCCGGGGAAGCTGCTGCGAGCCAGCACGTAGGAGGCGGGGACACCGATTACCACCGAGATGATGATCACTGAGAAGGCCACGAGGAGTGTCACTCCCATGATGTGGGTCAGATTGAATCGGGTCCATGCCTGCTGATACCAGGCGGTGGTGAAGTTCTCCGGCAGCCAGGTGTTGAACCACGGTCTGCCGAGAGAGTCGACCAGAACGCTGAGAACGATCCCGAAGAGGAAAATGAAGAATGCCGCGATTCCCGCCCAGACGAACCACGTCCCGGGTGAGGCAACCAGCGATTTTTCACCTGGCGGCAACCGGCTGCCAGGCTTGGCGGTTTTGGATGGGCCTGTGACCACAGTAGGTCGTGTCAGTGTTGCGTTGGACATCAGCCCTTGCCCCCCGTGGAGCCCTTGTAAAGGAATGAGCGGCCCAGGAAGACGACCGCGATGACGATCAGCTCCACCACTCCCATCATGATCGCGATGGTGGACGCCATGGCGTAGTCCAGTTGCTCGGCAAATGATCGATATGCCATCAGTGCTAACACCCTGGTCTCGCCGGATGCGTCGCCGACGAGCCTGGCCGAAGGAAACACGCTGAAGGCGAGCACGAAGGTGAGGATGAAGGTAGTGGCAAGACCTGGGGCGAGCAGCGGCAAGGTGACTCTGAGAAAGCGTTGCTTCCAGTTGGCCCCGAGCGTTCTGGCTGCTGCCTCTAGGGACGGGTCGATCCCGGAAAGGTACGACGAGATCAGCAGGTAGGCGAAGGGGAAGCCCGAGATTATCAGCGAAAACATCACACCCAAGTAGTTGTTCACCAGCTGCAGTGGTTGATCGATGATCCCGGTTTCGATCAGAAAACGGTTCAACCAGCCCTGACGGCCGGCGAAGATCAATAGGCCCTGTGCCGTCAGCACGGTGCCGAGTGTGATGGGCAGCACAAGGAGTGCCTGCAGAGTTCGCTTCCCCCGGAACCTATTGCGCAGCTTGAACGCGATTGGAACGGAGATCAACACATTGAATAGCGCCACCGGAAGTGCCAGCCGCATCGTGATCCAGACCGAGTCGAAAGTGAATGCGTCCTTGAAGAAGGCGACATAGTTGGCGAACAGGCCACCCCCCCATTGGGCCTGGGTGGCTGGGAGCGGCTGGAACGTCAACCCCAGTCCATAGAGGAACGGGTAGACGAACAAGCCGAGCGCGAACACTACAGCCGGCACCAGTAGAAGCAGCCTAGTGCTTATGCCACGCTCGGCCAGCCGGTGGCTGAGGCTGGCCGAACTCTTGGCCCGGGACGAAGTAACGGTTGCCACTGTCATCCCCGCACCTCCGCCAGTTCACGCTGCTCGCTCGACATCGCGTCGAGATCGCTGTGGTAGAGGAGCGCCCGCGCCGAATCCACGGAGAGGGTCACTTTCTCGCCAGGCAAGGGCGCAACCTCGGCCTGCACGAAGAGGTTCTGACCCATCGTTGTTGTGACCCCGAGGGCGAATTCACGTCCGTGATACTCGACGACGTTGACGAGAGCATCGAAGGTGTTGTGCCCGTCGGTCGAGGTCGCGGTCGAAGCGACGAGGAGGTCCGACGGCCGAATCGCGAGTCGTACGGTGTCGCCTGGAACGGCGGGCTGCGCCAATGTGGCGTCGAGGGACAGGCCTCCCCCTGTGACGCGCGCCAACTTTCCAGAGACCGACTCGACCTCGACGTCGATCAGATTGCGGTACCCCATGAAGTCGGCGACGTGCCAGTTGACCGGGTTTTTGTGCAGCTCTTCTGGTGTGCCTATTTGCTGGACGCGGCCCTCACGGAGCACTACCAGGCGGTCGGCGAGTGAGAGTGCCTCCTCCTGGTCGTGCGTTACGTAGACGGTTGTCAGCCCAAGCGACTGGTGGAGGCGGCGGATCTCGGCCCGCATTTCCAGCCGGAGCTTCGCGTCGAGGTTCGACAGTGGCTCGTCCATCAGGACCAGCCGTGGTTCGAGTACCACGGCGCGCGCTATGGCAACTCGCTGCTGCTGGCCACCGGACAGCTGGCCTGGAAGCTTCTTGGCGTGCTCCTCCAGCTTGACCAGCGCCAGCCCTTCAGCCACCCGGCGAACGATCTCAGCCTTAGGCAGGTTGCGCATCTGGAGGCCGAAAGCAATGTTCCTCTCGACCGTAAGGTGCGGGAAAAGGGCGTAATTCTGGAAAACCATGCCGAAGTCTCGCTTTTCGGAGGGCAAGAGGTCGATCCGCTTTCCATCGATCAGGATTTCCCCGTGCGTGAGAGGAATCAGACCGGCAAGGCAGTTCAGCGCCGTGGACTTACCGCAACCAGACGGTCCGAGCAATGCGATGAATTCGCCCGCCCGGATCGTCAGGTTTAGGTCCACCAACGCGTCGCGACCGCCGAACCTCCGGCCGACGTCCTTCATCTCAAGGGATTCAAACGCGCTAGCCGACAAGGACATAGGTCTACTCCTTGAACTTTCCGGTCCCAACTTCGCGGTCCCAGATGTCGAAGGCCATTACCAGTTCGGCAGGCTTGAGCGGTGCTGCCTTCGGCATCTTCTCGATCAGCTCGTCGTACCAGTCCCGGCCGTACTTCTTGATCACGTCTTGGCTCGCCTGCGGTGCCTTGTCTAGGGTGGCTCCCTGAACCGCCGGGCCGGGATAGAAATATCCGTTGTCGTAGGCCATGGCGTTGAGTTCTGGGGTCAGCATGGCTTGCAGGAGCAGCAAGATTGCCGATAACTTGTCCGCGGACTGACCCTTGGGAACAACCGCATAGTGTGCATCGGTCACCCAGGTGAACTTTGTGAAGGGAGCGGCTTCGATGGTGGCCGGTTCTTTGGCGGTAGCGCGGGGCTCGATATCCCAGCCGGTGGTGGTTGGAATCATGGACCAGCTTCCGTCGGCCATGTTGGAAATGACTTGACCGGTGCCCGTCGGATAGGTGTCGATGGTCTCGCCCAGCTTCTTCAGGTAGGCCCAAGTTTTGTCCCAGCCCTTCTCGGGGTCACTCGGGTCCTTGTCGCCCAGCATGTACGGCAAGCCTTGCAGGAAGGTTCGACCGGGTCCGGAGTTCGCAGGACGCGCGTATCCGAACTTGCCCGGATGCGCTTGTGCCCAGGCGAGCAATTCCTGAGGAGTCTTGGGCACCTCGGTAACGACCTTGGGGTCGTACTGGATGAGCGGACCAGAAGGGTAGTACGTCGTTACCGGACCGAACCCTTCGGCGAGCTCCTGCATTTTCGCTGCGGGTTCAAGGTAGTTCTTCTGGTTGGACAGCCGATCGCCATAATCCTTGATCAGAGGAATCCACAAGTTCTGACTGATTCCGGCCGACAAGCCGTCTGTTCCGGTCATCACGAGGTCGACCGAAAGTCTGCCGCTGTCCACCTGAGGCTTGATCGTTCCCACCAGATCCGGTGCACCAGCGCTCTCCCAGGTGACCGCGGAGATGACGTCTGGGTTGTCTTTAATAAAGGCGTCCACCATGGGTCCGGTGAGCTTCTGATTTCCAGCAACATCGAGAATGTGCAACGTCACTGGCGCCGATGGCTTGGCGGGGACGTCAGCGGGGTTCGTCGCCGGAGCGTTACCTGTGGTTGAACCGGTGTTCGGCGCGGTGCAGCCACTGACTGCCAGGGCGGCCACCGCCAGGACGGAGGCAAGGCATGTCAATCTTTTTCGATTGCCCAGCATCAATGTTCCTTCCTTCTTTGTTCCAGACGTCGTGCCTGGAAGCTAGAGATCAAAGAGGGCTCCACCGACTGGGATTCCCGCCGGCGCTCTTTTAGTCCGGCAAGTCGTATGGGCTCTCCCATGACCAGCTCTATTGGCATCTCGCGGACGGATTGGACGTCGGCCCATCCGCCGCGCGCTACTGAGGAGAAGGTCGACGCGTGCCCGGCCCATTTGGACGCGGGAATTCACCGTTGAGAGCTTGGGTGAGGCGAGCCGGGAGACGGAGACGTTATCGCATCCGGTGACGCTGATGTCATGCGGCACCGGCACTCCCCACTGGCCCAGCCGGTCGAGGAGGCCGACCGCGCCAAGATCAGATGATTGCAACTCTTCCATTCATTTTTTCATCGAGAGATGGCTCAAATATGCCACTCCTGGGTGACCAAGTGATCACCGCTGCTCGATGAACCGCAACGCATCTCCGAGGGCGGCCCGATGGGCCCGTTCAATCGTTGCAGCCGTCGCCCGATCGGCGACCGCCCACAACGCCGACACACTCTTCACCGGCGAGAACGTGATGTCAGACCCGGCGACCGCCTGGGTCTGCGGTCGGGAATACTTGGCGATTGCAGCCGCCAGCTCCCGAGCATCTGCTGGTGGCCTGCCGTGCTCGGCGGCGAAAGAACTCCCGCCCCACCTCGGTGCGGATCCGAGCCCGATCTCCTACCGGTACCGCCCAGTCCGCGGGCACCCCGGCCTGGTCCAGCGCGGGGATTCGCTTCGCCACCTCGATCCGGAACGGTGACACGTCTGGCTGGTAATCTTGAACGCTGATTCTTCGCGAGTACCAGGCGAACGAGGGGTGGAGCTGGGGGAATTGGTACTCGAATCCCACCGATATGGAACGGCTCATGATCCAGAGATCAGCGCTGCAGTGGCCGAGGGTTGGGCGCCGCTGATGAACCCACGACCCCGTGGCATGGAGGCGGGGCGGATTACCCTTTCCGGCCCCCCTCCGGCTGTCAATCAAGATGCTGCCGAATGCCAGCTACTTCGCCTTCACAGCGACCCCGAATTCACCGTTACTACTCTTTGCAAATCAGTGCCAGGATCTTGTCGCTGTGGCTTAACATGAGTTCGTCTGTTTCGGCCTTCTATTCTGGGGCGCGCCAGCAATATACTTTACGATCCGCTCAAGCATCGGATTTTGGCGGATCTTACTCTTTTCAATATCAATCGCCGCCAGATCAACCAGGCTGCCGCTGAGGCCGAATCCGGTGCCGCGCTCAAGTCGATCATTCGTGTCGGCTTGAGGTGCGGGCCGGACCTCGTCGTTCTGACGGCGTGGTCAGATGTTGGATTCGTCCGGCGGAGTATCTGGCGGGGGCAGCGGGACTCCGGCGTCGGCGGCGGTGGCGGAGCATGACAGGCCGAGGGTGTAGGCGGTCATGGACAGCGACCCGTAGGCGTAGCCGTCGACGAGCACCTCCGTGGAGTCGCCCTCCGCGGTGCCGGCGAGACCGGCCAGATACAGGGCCGGGATGAAGTGGTCGGGGGGTGGGGACGGCGCTGCGGTAGTCGGCGTGCGCGTCGAGCGTCGTGAACTCGGTGGGCTCGGTGAGCATGCGCTCCTTCGCGTCCTGGTCGAACCGTTGCGCCCAGTCGTAGCCGTGATCGGTACGGCTCCAATCCATTCCGCGCAGGTTGTGCACCACGTTGCCGCTCGCCACGATCAGCACTCCGCGCTCCCGCAGAGGCGCCAACTTCCGGCCGAGCTCTAGATGGTGCTCGAAGCTCTTGCTGGCGTTGATCGACAGCTGCACGACCGGGATTGAGGCATCGGGGAAGGCGTGCACGAGCACCGACCAGGTGCCATGGTCGATGCCCCAGCTGTCGACGTCGGCGCCGACCCAGGTGGGATGGACCACGTCGCTGACCTCGTCGGCCAGCTCAGGCAGCCCGGGGGCTGGGTATTGGACGTCGAACAGCGCCTCAGGGAAGCCGAAGAAGTCGTGGATGGTCCGCGGCCGGGGCATCGCGGTCACCGCGGTGGCGTTGATGTACCAGTGTGCGCTGATCACGAGGATGGCGCGAGGCCGGGGCACCGACTGCCCGAACGCACGCCACGCCGCGGTGTAGCGGTTGACCTCGAGCGCGTTCATCGGGTTGCCGTGGCCGAAGAACGCCGCCGGCATCACCTGCAGCGGCGCGGTCGAGGTCTGCGTCACGTCGCCTCCTGGGAGTGGAGTTCCACCGCTTCGACGGACACAGGATTCTCATGCCGCCGACGATTGCTGGTGAGGATAGCGGTCGCTAACGTTTTATAGGTAGGCAATCGCGGAATGATGTCACCCTCGGCTCAACGGGCGGCTCTACGGCGAATCGGACACGTCCCATCCCTCAACGCGGTCGCAGCTAACGTACGAGTAGCTGGCGGCAGCGAGGGCGGCCGCTGGCCAGCGAGTCGCTCCAATGGCTACCAGGCGACGCGATATCCCCAACGGATCTCATTCTGGTGAGCCGCGGCCTAATCGAGCAGACCAGGGACGATCGCGACTGCTGACAGCAAGTCGTGCTGAGGAATAGAGGAGGGAAGGAGCAAGATATTGCCCGTGTTCCGGTTGACGTCGTCGGCGTTCGACGATGGTCAGGAGATGCCTCAAAAGTATGGGGAGCTACATGGGAACGTCTCACCTTCGTTGGAGTGGGAGGACGCACCGGAGGGCACAAGATCATTTGCGCTTAC
>Ga0307410_10001618_pt1 | contig 10337 bp, 11 predicted proteins | sample 322Ometagenome_3_FD_203707 | JGI IMG/M metagenome (GOLD analysis project Ga0307410, IMG submission 203707) | Maize rhizosphere microbial communities from greenhouse at UC Davis, California, United States - 322HYB-O-3 | ecosystem: Host-associated > Plants > Roots > Rhizosphere > Soil | place...
AGTTGTAGCCCCGGCGGAGAATTTTGGCCCCCCCGTTGTTGCTCGGGTGCACCAGACGTACGTGCGCGTCGGTCGCCACGAGCGGTTCCGCGTCACTGCCCTTGAGACTGAAGTCCGGCTGGCTGAACTCCGCACCGCCCGACAGCGGCGCACCCTCTGCCTTGGTCCGGCCAATGACCCGCTCCTGCTCGCTCAGCGGCTGCCGGTCCCAGGTTTCGATAGTCATGTTGATCCGGCGAACCACCAGATACGAGCCGCCTGCCAGCCACCGCCCACTATTGTCAGCATCGGCTGACACCCAGACATGCTGATCAATAGCGGCGGGTTCCTCGGCCTTGAGGTTCATGGTGCCGTCTTTGAAGCCCATCAGGTTCCGCGACGTTGCCTGGCTGGTCGACGTCGATGAGGTCCGCCCAAAGCCCAGCTGTGACCATTTGATCGCGGCGCGGCCGAATGCTATGCGAGCGAGGTTGCGTACGGCATGCACGGCAACCTGCGGGTCGTCAGCACAGGCCTGAATGCAGAGGTCGCCATCGGATCTTTGCGGGTCGAGCTTCTCGGCCGGGAAGTGAGGCAGTCGCTGCAGCGCATTGGGCTGCCGGTCAGCGAGTCCGAAGCGATCCTTTCCCTCCTTGCGGAACAGCGTCGGACCAAACCCGAAGGTGATGGTAAGACCTGCTGGGGGAAGGCCGATGGCCTCTCCGGTGTCGTCCGGCGGTGCCCCGTACGGACCAGAGGTAGGCCCAACTTCGCCGGCGCCGAGGCCCTGTGTCATGCGTGCGGCGGCGACGGTCCAGTCTTTGAGGAGCTGCACCAGCTCCTCCCGAGAGTCGGTGATCACGTCAAAGGCGGCGAAGTGCAGTCGATCTTGGACCGGGGTGAGGATGCCCGCCTGCTGCTTGCCGTAGAAGGGATAGGTACGCGTGCCTGGCCCCTGAGCTGTCGGAGTGGTCTCCTCGTGGAGCGCAAATCCGCCGGCAGCACCTGCGGCCAGTCCGGCTAAACCGGCTCCCGCCGCGCCGAGTAGCCCGCGCCGGGAAACCGCCGGCCGCTCTTTATCAGGCGCTGGCGGCCGTGGTGCGGCTTCAGGCTCTGTGGGCTGTTCCCGAAGGTGCTGAGTCGATGTCACTCGTCAGGTCCCGAACTCAGACGACGGCAGCGGCCAGCTTGGACAGCGGCTCCGACAGCGCATTGACCGCATCAGACAGCTGCTTGACCTCCGCCTGAGTCAGCTTGTCGTAGGTCTTGAACCCATCACCCTCACGCTGCGCGTCGAGCAGACTCTGCACTGTCGCGAATTTGGCAGCGATCTGGCCCTCAAGATCAGGATCGCGCTGCCCAAGCAACGGACGGAGTCCCTCGAAAGCAACCGACGCACCCTCGATATTGGCTTGGAAGTCCCACAGATCGGTACGCGACCAGTACTCCTCCTCGCCGGTGATCTTGCCGGTTGCGACCTCGTCAAGCAGACCACGCGACCCGTTGGCGATCTCATCAGCGCTGAAGTCGAGCTTGGGAACTCTGTGGTGGAGAATGGCCGTGTTCTTCACAAGATCAGTGGAGTATGCCGCACGCTCGGCCTTGCTCAGCGGCTTGTAGTTCTTGGCGCGGGCCGGCCAGAGATCTTTTTCCAGCCGATGCCAGCCGGTCCACTTCTGACCGGGCTCGAGATCGGCCTCCCGAAGATCCAGTTTGGGATCAAGATCACCGAACGACTCTGCGACTGTCTCGATCCGCTCCCAATGCATGCGAGCAACTGGATAGAGGGCACGTGCCTGGTCGTCCTTGCCTGCCTTGTATGCAGCGACGAACTTTGCGGTCATCGAGACTAGCTGCTGGGTCTGATCTTCGACGTATTCGCGGTAATTCTCGTTCGCTTGCTTAACCAGCTCGGCGCTGTTTGCCGAGTACCCCTGTTGCCCCTCACCGGAATCTGAGACCGAGAAAGGTGCGCGGATGCCATCGCCGGCCATGCCAGGCTTACATGCGGTGATGTAGTTCCCGGGCTCAGCCTTGAGGACTAATTCCCGAGTAATCCCGGGCCCGATGTTCTCGACCTCGCCGACGATGCGCTTGCCGTCCTCGCCGTACACGTAGAACTCCGTCACCTTTGAGCCGCCGTTGGTCACCGCAAAGGTGAGATTGCCTGAGGGAGCACTGGTCGCGGAAAGTTTGCAGTCGGAGTCGGTCGCCTGCACCGTCAAGGTACGAGGATCGCCGCTTGCCGAAGCTCCTGAATTATCGGTGGCCGTGGTGTTGTCGGTGCATCCTGCCAACACTGGCAGGCCGAAGACGGCGCAGGCCGAGGCCAGAATGAGGGTGCGGACGGGCATGGCAACTTCGCCAGCCGGACGGCTGGAGCGGATCATGATCATTTCCTTCCGGATGCCCCAATTGGCTCAGGAGCTGGACGTGAGGAAGCGTGCGTACGCTGTCGCTTCTGGTAGAGGAAGATCGTCATCGTTGGGATGAAGTAGAGGAGCCAGGCGGCCGCCTCGAGAACGGTAGTTGCGGGCGAGAAGTTGAACACGCCCTTCAGCAGCGTCCCGTACCACGAGGTTGGTGGGATTGCTCCGGACACGTCAAAGGCGAGGTTGTTCAAGCCGGGGAGGAATCGAGCTTCCTGCAGGTCATGTACGCCGTACGCCAACACGCCGGCCGCGATGATGATCAGGAAGGCGCCGGTCCAAGTGAAGAAGCGACTCAAGTTGATCTTCAGGGCGCCCCGGTAAATCAAGTAGCCCAGCACCAGCGCGACCAGCAGTCCGAGAGCCGCACCAAGCAGTGGCCCGGCGGTCGTGCCGGTGCCCTGGGCCGTAGCCTGAGTTGCGGCCCAGAGGAACAATGCCGTTTCCAGGCCCTCGCGGCCGACAGCCAGCAAGGCGACAATGACCAAAGACCATCGGCTGGCGTCAGCGGCCTTGTCGATCTGGGACCGTAGTTCGCCAGATAGCGACCGGGCAGCCTTCGCCATCCAGAAGATCATCCAGGTGACGAAGCCAACCGCCACTATCGAGAGCAAACCGCCGATGAGTTCCTGGGCCTCGAAGGTAAGCCCCTTCGGTCCGAACGTCAGAGCGGCGCCGAATCCGAGTGAGATGGCGATTGCGATAGCCACGCCAAGCCAGATCTGCGGCAGCAGATGGCGGCGGCCGGACTTTACTAAGTAGGCAATGAGGATGCTGACGATTAACGCGGCCTCCAGGCCTTCACGTAAGCCAATCAGGAAGTTGGCTAGCATCGCTCCTCGATTCCCGCAGTTCTCGGTCCCTCCTCACCAACGTCGATATAGGTGAGGCTCGCCTAACTTAAGTCACCCTAACCTGCCTTGGCAAGGTGGTCAGCCAGATCTGCTGAGCTCTGTGTCACATCCCGGTTCGACGTAAGGATTTACAGCATGTGTTGCGTCCCTCGGGGGGCCGAGGTCTGCACAGGTTTCTGACGGTCTGCACAGGTTGCAACCTGCGCAGACCGTACGAAAGCTACGTGCGTAGGTTTCGGCAGCCGATGCGTGGGGATCGGGTGCAAAGGAGGCGTGCGTCAGTGGCGAACGTCGCCGAGCGTGATCATGAGCAGGTGCTCGAGGCGTTCGCGTACGACATGGTCGGGAAGATCGGTCCTGTGATGGATCAGGGCGGTAATGATCTCAGTCGGATCGGGTAGGAAGCCCAGGATGTCACTGACTGCCCAGAAGGCTTCCGCATCGCGATCATCATCGAGGACGCCGCCGTGCCAGCGATAGCAGTAAGAGAAGGCGTCTGCGCTGGCAAAATCATGGAGCATCGCGAAGTTCGCTCGTGAATGCATGACATCCAAGTCGGGAGGTCCCCAGGAGGTCTCGGCCCAGTCGATCACTCCGGTGATTCGATCGCCTTGCCACAAGATGTTGCCGGGATGGAAGTCGCGATGTACCAACCCATGCCGGGTCGGCGGCGGGCCTTGATTGAAGATGTCGATCGCGCGTCGCCAGAGTCTGGGTCGCGATGTCCAACTCGGCACCGCAAGATCATCTGGAGCCCAGAACTCGTACGCTCGCGGCCGAAGATCATCATCAACAGGCGTGCCGTGGATGATCACAGCGATCTTCGCGAGCTCATCGATCGCGTCAAGACTCAATGGTCCAAGCCGAACGCGGCCGGGGAGCCAGGTAGTGAGATTCGCATAGTCCCCGGCCTGGCTGCCATCCGGGTCGGAGGCAATGAGTCGCGGCACCGGAAGGCTGGAACCCTCCATCAGCCGGCAGCCCAGGGCCTCACATACGACGTGCTGGCGGCCGATCTCACCCCAGCGCTCGACGGAAACATGACGCAAGATGATCGGTTCGCCATCACGGAGATGGATCGCTGAGATGGTGTCGGTACGACCGCCGCCGACTGGCTTGATCGCAACGATCTCGGAGGAAAGGTGATCTTGAGCCCAGGCCAGCACCCGCTGCGGAACCGCCCGAGCAGGATAGGTATCGGCCGGCCGCCTCCAGGGATCACGTGCGCCGCGTCCCACAAAGGACCTGGATCTCAATGAAGCAGCAGCGCGCGACGGCGCATCAGCTCACCAGTCGCGTAACGGCCGATCTGGTAGGTCGCGATGCCATCCATGACTGCACTGACCCCACCACCCATCAGAGGAACCCGCTTGACGATCGCCAAAGCGACATTCTTCCCGGCAATCCGGGCAGCGAGGTCGGTGACCACCTCGTCGGCGACCTTTCTATCAAGATCGGGATCGAATACCGGGGCAGTAGCCACCGCCATAGGAGAGGTCGGCAGCGTTCCATCCACAATGTGCTTGGCCACCTGCTCGCCACCCATCAAACACATCACTAGTGCGGTGCGGACCCGGTTGTCATCCAGGTCATAGCCTCGCAGGTGCGCAATCGCGGCAACCATCCGAACCTGCACGATGGCGACACCGGTGATATTGGCAGGTATAGCCACCGGCAGCGCGGCCAGCCCGCCGATGTTGGTCACAAAGCCTTGTGCGGAGGCGAGACGAATGTGGTGATCGATGATCGAGGTAATGGCTTCATCAACCACGCCACCGTGCCGCTGGAGGTGGCGGGCCGCGGCGGTTTTGGCACTCGGCATACGGCCATAGCCATCGATAGCGATCTCGATGACCTGGCGTAACGCGCCGCCCGCTCCCTGCGCCGTAACCAGATTGGCCACAGGAATCATCACCGTGGCGATCCTGCGGCGCACCTCTTGCGCTGACGCCATCAGACCTCCAAACACTTTACTTCGGGAGGTTGGCTCCCGAAGCGATCAGCTGCCCGAGGGACAGCGTTCGACCACAAGCGTACGTGGGTGTTGACCGCAGCCTACGGCTTGCACGTGAGGGTGAACCCTGACCAAGCCATGAATGATGTGCTTGGCTCTGGTGGGAGTATGCCGACGTGGGCTCCCCATTCGGATCGCCGGAGCTGTGGCGGCAGGACGACCTCATCGGTGTCTCGCGCGTTTTCAATGAAGACCTCGCCCTCGCGGCGTACGAAAGCGGCGCTTTCCCCATGCCGGCGCAGCCCGGATTGATGGGCTGGTATTCACCGTTGGAGCGTGCGATCTTGCCGCTTGACGGGCTGCGGGTGAGTCGCTCCTTGCGCAAATCCATGCGCCGTTACGAGATCCGGATCGACACCGCGTTCGATGACGTGCTGGACGGCTGCGCGGACCGCCGTCGGCCCAGCGGTTGGATCAACCGTGACATCCGCCGGGTCTATCGGCGGCTCTACAAGCGCGGCGTCGTCCACACGGTCGAAACCTGGACGCCCAGCGGTGAGCTGGCTGGCGGCCTGTACGGCGTGAGCATTGCCGGGTTATTTGCGGGCGAGTCCATGTTCTATCGGCCTGGTATCGGGCGAGATGCATCAAAGGTCGCGCTAGTAGCGCTGGTCAATCTGCTCCGGCGCGCCGGGGCAGAGGGTCGGCTGCTGGATGTGCAATGGCTGACCCCTCATCTGGAATCGCTAGGGGCCGTGGCGCTGCCGCGAGAGGAGTACCTTCGTCTGCTTTCGGTGGCTCTCGAGCTTCCGGCGCCGGATTGGTCAAGCAACTCAATCTCCTAACAGGTCGGCGCTAGAGCGGGCATCCATAATGGGCCCATGCCTGAGATGCCTGAGGTGGAGTCGCTCGCGCGGTTCCTAACCGAGAAGTGTGTCGGGCATGCGATCGATCGCATTGAGCTTGTTGCCTTTAGCGCACTCAAGACCTACGATCCACCGCTGTCCGCGCTCCACGGCCTGGAGATCGATTCAGTAACCCGACGGGGCAAATTCCTCGACATTTCCGCGCAGGGTCTGCATCTGGTCTTCCACCTAGCCCGAGCGGGCTGGTTGCGCTGGCGTGACTCCCTTACCGAAGCACCGGCGAAGCCGGGCAGGGGCCCACTCGCCTTGCGGGTACGGCTCGATGACGGATCCGGTTTTGACCTCACCGAGGCAGGAACGCAGCGCAAGCTTGCCGTCTATGTGGTGGCAGATCCGATGTCTATTCCCATGGTCGCAACCTTGGGACCCGATCCGCTGACCGATGATTTTGATCAAGAAGTGCTGGCCGGCCTGTTGGCCAAGGCTGGACGTGCCCAGCTGAAGGGTGTTCTGAAAGATCAACGGACTATTGCGGGCATCGGCAACGCGTACTCCGACGAGATCCTGCACGCCGCCAAGCTCAGCCCGTTCAAGCCGTCGAACTCCCTCACCGAAGCGGAGGTTGGAACGCTCTTCGCCGCGATCAAGGGTGAGCTGGCTGATGCCATCAAGCGGGCCGACGGGCTAGCTGCAAAGGATCTGAAGGGAGAGAAGAAGTCGGGCTTGCGGGTGCATGGGCGCAAGGGCGAGAAGTGCGACGTTTGTGGCGACACCATCGCAGAAGTGTCGTTCGCCGACTCGGCGCTGCAGTATTGCCCGACCTGCCAGACCGGTGGCAAGAAGCTCGCCGATCGGCGTCTGTCGAAGCTGTTGAAGTAGATCATGCCCGGAAGTGGAAGTCCGGCAGCCCTCTTCGAGGCGCTCTGCGATGAGTACGCCGGCAGGCCAGGGGTGACGGTGCCAGATGGCGGCACTGGATTCGGTTCGAATGCGATCAAGATCAACAAGTCAATCTTCGCAATGCTGGCCAATGACCGACTGGTCGTCAAGCTGCCGGCAGCCCGAGTCGCAGAGTTGATCTCAGCTGGTGACGGGGTGCCTTTCGATGCTGGCAAGGGCAAGCCGATGAAGGAGTGGGTCGGGCTGACTGTGGATGATGCCACCGCCCGAGAGCTGGTTGCCGAGGCCATGGCGTTTGTCGGCCGCCGCTGACGTTGGCTGTTGCCTCTCTCCGCACAAGGCCTCAAACGATGGCTGAATCCGCACGTTCGGCCCGCATGTATGCCTTGTGCGGAGAAACGGCAGATTGAACTAGGGTGAACGCGATGTTTGGAGATCAGGTGCCGAGCGTGCAACCGGGCGAGGTCGCCGCGCGGGTGGCCGAGGGCTGGATGCTGCTCGATGTACGCACCGATGACGAATGGGCAGACGGTCGCATCGCCGGCTCAGTGCACATCCCCATGGACGAGTTGATGCTGCGCCTCGACGAGGTCGACGACCGGGTCGTCTGTGTGTGCGCAGTAGGTGCTCGATCCGCCCGCGTGGCTCAATTCCTCAATGGCCAAGGTTGCGAAGCCGTCAATCTCGACGGCGGCCTGTATGCCTGGGTGAGCAGCGGGCTCCCGATCGAGGGCTGACGCCGAACCGTAGGCCTTTGGCGCCGGTGTTAGCGTGAGGCTTGCCAAGGAAACCTTCGGGAGCTCACACCTCATTGGTGGGCTGAGAGGGCGGAGTGCGTACCAGACGCGGGTCCGCCGACCGACCGAACCTGACCGGGTAATGCCGGCGTAGGGAGCCTGCAATGTCTGTTACTTCCACTCAAACCAGCACCAGCGAGACCTTCGAGCGTGCAACCAGCGAGGCGCCACTCACCCTGACGACCGAGCCGCCCCGGCCGCTCGGCTTCATCGATCAGTTGGCGATGTGGGGCAACCTCGGGATCAGCCTGTTCGGACCGCTGACCGGTGCTCTCATCGCGACTACCGCGGGCTCGGTGGGGCTCGCTCTGGCGGCGATCGTCGTCGGCTGTGGTCTCGGTGCAATCCTGCTCGGTGCCTCCGCAGTAATGGGTGCCGCTACCGGAGCTCCGGCCATGGTCACACTTCGAGGTCTCGTGGGACGACGAGGTTCAGTGCTGCCGACCCTGCTCAACATCGCGCAGAACATTGGCTGGGCGACTATGGAGATCATTGTGATCTCAACCGCCGCAGTCGCGGTAGTCGGTGACGCGTGGCGCTGGCCATTCGTGGTCTTGGCTGGCGCGGCCGCCACGATCATGGCGATCCGCCCACTGGGCAGCGTACGGTTGCTGCGGAAGATCATGGTTTGGTTAGTGCTCGCCGCCTCGACATTCCTGTTCGTGCAAGTGCTGCTGCAGCCCCGACAATCGATTCCTCAAGAATCAGTGCTGGGATTTTGGCCAGCTGTTGATCTTGCTATTGCCGGAGTGATCTCATTCGCTCCGCTGGCCGCGGACTACAGCCGGCATTCGCGGACACATAGAGCGGCTTTCTGGGGTGCGTCGCTCGGTTACGGCCTGGCCGCAGTCGCCTACTACGCGCTTGGCGTATTTGCGGTCCTGAACCTCGGCGCCAGCGACGTGATCACCGCTCTCGTCACCCTCCCGGCAGGCGGAATCGCTATTACGATCTTGCTAGTTGATGAGGTGGACGAGGCCTTTGCCAACGTCTATTCGACCACAATGTCGGTGCACAACATCATCCCGCAGCTCGATCGACGGATCATTGCGCTGATCATCGGTGTGACGGCGACCCTGCTGGCCGGACTGCTGAATTTCGGGCAGTACCAGTCCTTCCTCTTCCTGATCGGCTCGGTGTTCGTGCCGCTGTACGCGGTTGCAGCCGTCGACTTCTTCTTCGTCAGTCGGCAACGCTGGGACGTTTCACAGACCTCTCGGCTCCGCGCTGCGCCGGTGATCGCCTGGGCCTGCGGGTTCATCGCCTATCAGTTGGTCTATCCCGGGACCGTTCCCGGATGGGCCGACTCCTGGACCTGGGTCGATGAGCGCATCGGCTTTGCCGCACCGGGCTGGCTCGGTTCCTCGGTGGCGGCCATCGCGGTCGGCGGGTTCGTCATGTTGGCCAGCGGTTTACTGCTGCGTTACCGTCGCGTCGCCGAGGCATGACACCTTCGTGATCGTGTCAGCTGTCGAAGGCCCGCCCGTCCTGATAGCTCACCGCGGCTTCTCATCCCGGCATCCGGAGATGACGCGGGCAGCCTACGAGGCGGCGATCGAGTGGTCATACCAGACCGAGATACCGCTCGGTCTGGAGTGCGACGTGCACTTCAGCGCGGATGACGAGCTGGTCTGCCTGCATGATCTGACGCTCGATCGCACGTCGACCAGCTCTGGGCCGGCGTACGAGCGCTCTGTATCGGAGCTCAAGCAGGTCGATTTCGGCTCTCGGCGGGTTGTTGATCCGGAGCCTGAACAGCGGGAGCTGGTCACGTTACGAGAACTGATGATCATGGTCCGGGATGCGCGGCAAGATCACGTGCCGGTCAGTTTGGCGATCGAGACCAAGCATCCCAACAATCGCGGCCGCGAGGTGGAGGAACGCGTTGCGTCGATGCTCGCCGAGTTCGGGTGGAATCAGCCCGGTGCCCCAGTCCGACTAATCTCCTTTTCAGTGAAGGCTGTCAGGCGGTTCGGCTGGCTGCTGCCTGGGTTGGAACGGACCCTGTTGATTGAAAATGATCTTGGCAAGTGGCGTGACGGCAAGCTTCCCGACGGAGTACGCGTCGTCGGACCAGACCTGGCGTTGATCAAGGACGATCCCGACTTCGTCAGCCGATCACTGCAGAGGGGCCACGCGGTCCACGTCTGGACGGTGAATGAGCCCGATGACGTCCACTTCTGCCGTGATCTTGGAGTGACAGGTTTCACTACCGACTACCCGGACCGCGTCGCCGCGATTCTGGCGGAGTAAAGCTCAGCGGGGGCGGTACCGTCAGAGTGCAATAGGTACCGGGTCACGAGCTATTGGGCAGGACATACACCTCGGGCCGCCCCGGCCGGAGCCAAGCTCGGATCCGGCAATGGTGATTACCTCGATGCCCGCCTCCGCCAGCCGCTCATTCGTCTCCACATTGCGCTCATACGCCACGGCGACCTTTGGTTCGATGGCCAGGGTGTTATTGCCGTCATCCCACTGTTCCCGCTCAGCGGTCACCGGGTCCAGCCCGGTGTCAATCAGCCGAAGTTGATCAATGCCCATCGCCTGAGCCGCCGCGT
>Ga0307410_10001619_pt1 | contig 10337 bp, 8 predicted proteins | sample 322Ometagenome_3_FD_203707 | JGI IMG/M metagenome (GOLD analysis project Ga0307410, IMG submission 203707) | Maize rhizosphere microbial communities from greenhouse at UC Davis, California, United States - 322HYB-O-3 | ecosystem: Host-associated > Plants > Roots > Rhizosphere > Soil | place...
TTACGCGGCGCGTTACGTGGCAAAGAACGTGGTCGCGGCGGGCCTCGCGCGCCGCTGCCTGGTGCAGGTTTCCTATGCGATCGGCGTCGCGCGCCCGACGAGCGTCATGCTGACGACCTACGGCACCGGCACTTTGGCGGATGCGGCCCTCGAGGAGCTGGTGCTGCGTCACTTCGACCTCCGTCCGAAGGGCATCATCCGCATGCTCGATCTCCTGCGGCCGATCTACCGCAAAACGGCGGCCTACGGTCACTTCGGCCGCGAGGCGCCGGAATTCACCTGGGAGCGCACGGACAAGGCCGCCGAGCTCGCGGCGGACGCGGGCCTGCGCAGCCGCGCCACGGCCTGAGCCTCGCGCTAGACTCGTCGCATCGGGGCGGTTGCGGGCGGACCGTGGGCGCATACCTTTCTACGGCTCAGCAGGGCGCATACGCGCGGGACGGATTCCTGGTCCTGCCGGATTTCGTGGACGCCTCTCGCTGCGTGGCGTTGCGCGAGCGTGCGCTGCTCCTCGCGCGCGAGCACTTGCCGCCGCCCGGCCAGGCGACGGTCTTCACCGCGGATGGCGGCGCGCGCCACGCGGCCGAGCGCTATTTCCTCACGAGCGGCGAGGCGATCCGCTGTTTCTTCGAGAAGGACGCCTTCGACGGCGAGGGGCGGCTGCGTGGCGAGGCGCACCTCTCGCTCAACAAGCTCGGCCATGCGATGCACGACCTCGACCCGGTCTTCGACGCGTTCAGCCGCGGGCCCGAGCTCGCGGCCGTTGCGGAGGACATCGGCATGCAGGATCCGCGCCTGCTGCAGTCGATGTACATTTTCAAGCAGCCGCGCATCGGCGGCGAAGTCGTCTGCCACACGGACCACAGCTACCTGTGGACCGAGCCGCCGAGCGTCGTCGGCTTCTGGTTCGCGATCGATGACGCGACGACGGAGAACGGCTGCATGTGGGCGCTGCCGGGTGGGCACCGGCTGCCGGTGAAGGCGCGTTCGAGGCTGAACGCGGCGCGCACGGCGACCGAGCTCGAGGTGTTCGACCCGGTGCCGTATCCGTCTGAAGGGCTGGTGCCGCTGCCGGCGCAACGTGGCACGCTCGTGCTGCTGCACGGCGCGCTGCCCCACCTGTCGGGCCCGAACCGCAGCGACAGGCCGCGACACGCCTACACCGTTCACGCGATCGATGCGGCGGCCGACTACCTCGCCGACAACTGGCTGCAGCGGCCGAAATTGCCGATGCGGGGATTTACGGCGTAGCGGCTAGCCCGGCGACTCCGCACTGTGCCACCACTCGCGGAAGACGCGGCACTTGCCGGGCGCGCCGAATTCTGCCGACAGCACGCCTTCGATGCGGACCTTGTACTGGTCAGGAAGGCGCGTGAAGTCGGCACGCCAGGTCGCCATGCCGGTGGCGCCCGACACGCCGAAGACGTCGAACGTGAACCGGACGTCCTGCTGCCCGGCGACTGCCGACGCCCAGACCGCGGCGATCTCGCCCGGTCCCTGCTGCGGCGGCACGAGCGGCGTCCAGTGATATCGCGCATCGTCGGTGAAGAGCCGCGCGGCTGCAGCCGGGTCGCGACCTTCCCAGGCAGACTGGTAGGCGCGCAGCCAGTCCGCAAACTGGCCGGCGGTGACGGTGATGGCGCCCATGAATGCTCCCGCAGCGCGTCTGATGCTGCCGACGGAAGGCCGGAGTGTACGCGATGGCCGCGGGCGCGGCCCTCAGGCCACGCGGTCCTTCATCTGCGGCTGCCCGGACGACTTGGCGCAATGCGCGCAGCAATAGAACTTGCCGCGCGCTTCCATGCCGTGGCCGACGATCCGGACGCCGCAGAAGTCGCAGATCGGCGCGATGCCCTGGATCGCGCACTCCATGCTGTCGAACACGTGGCGCTGGCCGCCCTTGATCACTTCGAAGGACTTGTCGTACTCGTTGCCGCAGATCTCGCACTTCATGTCGCGATGCCTCGTCCGGTGACTGGTCGAGGCCCATCGTGACCGCGGCCGGCGCGCGCAGTCTGTCGGATGAGCAGAAGCCTGCGCGTCAGGCGTGCGGTGCTCCGACTGCGTGCGGCGCGCGGCGTTCGAGGGCCGCATCCAGGGACACCGGCCCCGCGCCCGCGATGGCGAGCCACAGGAAGAGCGCGAGGTACATCGTCTCCTCGAGGCCGAGGAAGTCGAGCAGGGAGGCCGCCTCGGGTCCCGTGACCGCGTCGATGGCGACGATCATGACGACGGCGAGCGCGCCCGCCGCGATGCGCGTCATGAGCCCCGCGAGCAGCAGGATGCCGCAGACGAACTCGGCGCCCGACGCGAACGGCGCCAGCAGTTCCGGCGCTGGTATGCCCCAGCCCTCGAAGTTCTGGATGACGAGCGGCAGGTGCGTGAGCTTGCCCCAGCCCGTCCAGAGGAAGACCCAGCCGGTCACGATGCGCGCGAACAGGGGACCGAGCCAGGTGATGTGTCGCGCGACGTCGCGCGGCCATTCGATCAGCGCGTGCACGAGGGCTTTCATGGTGCCTCCAGTATGCGGTCCACGATGGGTGCAACGCCATGCCGGATGGGGTCACAGCAGGGCAGGCCGGTACGCGCCGCGACGTCGGCGACCGCACGGCCGGCCGCGGCCTCGTCGACCGACGAGGTATTGAGGCTCACGCCGGCGAAGCGGGCCGCGGAGTTCGTGAGCCGGGCCGCGGCGAGATAGGCCTCGAAGCAGGCCTCGTACGACGGGATCGCATAACCCTCGTAGTCCGCGATGCCGGTGCGCGCGAAATCGTGGCAGAGCACCATCACGTCCGGCTGGCTGCCATGGATCAGGCCGAGCGTCACTCCCGCATAAGCCGGATGGAATAGCGAGCCCTGGCCCTCGATGACATCCCAATGTTGCGGTGCAGCAGCCGGCGACAGCCACTCGGCGGCACCCGACACGAAGTCCGAAACCACCGAGTCCACCGCGATGCCGCGCCCGGAGATGAATATCCCGGTCTGGCCGGTGGCCCGGAAGTCGGCGTCGACGCCCCTGGACCGCAGCTCCTTCTCGATTGCGAGAGCCGTGTATTTCTTGCCGACGGCGCAGTCCGTGCCCACCGTGAGCAGGCGCTGCCCGCTGCGCTTGCGGCCCGTGCCCGGCATGAAGGATTCCGCCGGCTGGCGGACCTCGATGAGCCGCCGGCCGGTGCGCTGCGCCGCGGCGGCGATTTCCGGCACGCCGGCGAGCGGTTCGTGCAGGCCCGACGCGACATCGAGGCCGGCCTCCAGCGCGCTGGCGATGGATGGCACCCAGTGGGGGGCGATAAAGCCGCCGTCGTTCGCGATGCCGATGATCAACGTCCGGATTCCCCGCGATTGCGCCTCGTGCGGTGTGAGGTCGGGCAGGCCGAGGTCGACGCGGCAGCCGGGCAGGCGCAGCTGCCCGGCGCACAGCTCGCCGCGCCACTGGCGGATGCCCGCGGCGGTCTTCGCGGTCGCGATGTCGGGCGCGTCGCCGAGGAAGAGGAGGTAAGGGCTCGCGATCATGCAGGGCCTGCCGTTGCGCCGTCCGAACAGTTTGAATGAAAATCGGCAGCTTGTCCCGACGCGCAGGTCCGCCCATGCCAACCCTATTAGCCCGCAGCTTCGCCGGAGGCGCGCTCGCGCTTTCCGCGGCATTCGCACTTGCTGCCGACGAATCCGAGGAACGCGCGATCGCCGAAGTCGTGACCGCCTTCGTGAAGGAAGGCGAGCCGGGTTGCACGGTCGGCGTGCTGCGGGACGGCGCGATCGCCCATGCCGCGGCCTTCGGCCTCGCGGACCTCGAGAAGAAGAAAGCGCTCGATACGCACTCCGTCTTCAACCTGGCCTCGGTTTCCAAGCAGTTCACCACCTTCGCGCTGCTGCTGCTCCAGCAGGACGGCAAGCTGAAGCTCGACGACCCGGTCGCGAAATACGTTCCCGAGATCGCGAAGAGCTCCGAGGGCGTGACGCTCCGCCACCTCGTGCACCACACCGGCGGCCTGCGCGATTACATCGAGCTCCTGACGATGAAGGGGCGTGGCGACGCCGACGGAACCACGATCCACGAGACCGTGCAGGCGCTCGGGCGGCAGTCGGCGCCGAATGAGAAGCCGGGCGTCGAGTTTGACTACAGCAACACGAGCTACTTCCTGCTCGGGGTCGTTATCGCCCGGGTGAGCGGGAAGTCGCTCGCGCAGTTCTCGAAGGAACGGATCTTCGAGCCGCTCGGCATGAAGAACACCAGCATCGTTGACAGCTATCCGGACGGCATCGCCGCGCTCGCACGCGGATACCGGCGCGAGGACCGGGGATTCGTGATCGACGAGACCGGCTGGGAGCAGGTGGGTGACGGCCAGGTCCACAGCGACCTGTACGACCTCGCGCTCTGGGACGAGAACTTCTACACGGCCAAGCTGGGCGGCCGCGCCGTGATCGACGAGATGTACGCGGTGGGACGCCTGAATTCCGGCGAATCCACGGGCTATGGCGGCGGCCTCGGCGTCAAGGAGTCGCGCGGACTCACCTGGATCAGCCATGGCGGCTCCTGGGTCGGCTATCGCTCGCAGGTCACGCGCGTCCCGAGCGAGCATTTCTCGGTGATCGTGCTGTGCAACCGGGCCGAGGCGGACGCCGGAGACCTCGCCTCGTCGATCGCGGAGATCTTCCTGAAGGACAAGCTAGGCCCGCCGGAAGCGGAGGAACCGGAGGCGGAGGAGGCGCCCGCCGTCGCGGAATGGAAGCCGGGTGAGCTCGCACGCTATGCCGGCGCCTACTTCAGCGAGGAAGCCGACGCGCGTTGCGTGATCGACGAACGCGGCGACAAGCTCGTCCTCGAGACCTGCGCGAAGGGCCTGGTGCTGAAGCCGGGCAAGGCGCAGGAATTCAACGCGGCCGGCAGCTCGCTGAAACTGCGGTTCGAGCCGGGCACGGGCGAGGCCGAGGGCTTCATCTACTGGTCGCCGGGCCTGCGCGGCCTCCCGTTCAAGCGGATCAAGGAGTCTTTCGAGTGAGACACGCAAGAATCGCCCGCGCGGCGCTCGCAGGAATGCTCGCGGCCGCGCTCGCCGGCTGCGCCCCCGAACCGGTCAGCTCGACGCTGATCGTCAATGCCTCGATCGTCGACGGGACCGGGAGGCCCGCGCGTGCCGGCGCGGTGCGCATCGACGGCGACCGCATCGTCGAAGTCGGCAACCTCGAGCCGAAGCGCGGCGAGCAGGTCGTGGACGCCGGCGGCCACGTGCTCGCGCCGGGTTTCATCGACGTGCACAGCCACCACGAGGAAGGCCTGTTCGAGATGCGCGACGCGACGCCCGTCGTGAGCCAGGGCATCACGACGATCGTCGCCGGCCAGGACGGCTCGATGACGTACCCGGTGCGTGAGCTCTTCGAGCGGATGGAGGCGACGCCCGTAGCCGTCAACGTCGCGACCTATGTCGGCCACGGCACGCTGCGCACGGGCGCGATGGGCAAGGACGATTACCGGCGCCACGCGACGCCCGAGGAAGTCGAGAGAATGCGCCAGGGCGTCGCGGACGGGATGGCGGCCGGGGCGCTCGGCCTCGCAACGGGGCTCGAGTACGACCCGGGCATCTATTCGGCGACCGAGGAGGTCGTGACGCTCGCGCAGGAAGCCGCGAAAACGGGCGGCCGTTACATCAGCCACGTCCGCAGCGAGGACCGCGAATTCTGGGCCGCCATCGACGAAATCGTGCGTATCGGCCGCGAGGCGAAGATACCCGTCGAAGTCACGCACATGAAGCTCGCCATGAAAGACTGGTGGGGCCAGAGCGCTCGCTTGCTCGGCATCCTCGACAAGGCGCGCGCGGATGGCGTCGACGTCACCGGCGACGTCTATCCCTACGAGTACTGGCATTCCGACCTGACCGTCCTGTTTCCGAAGCGCGATTTCAAGGATCGCAAGGTGGCCCAGTTCGTTCTCGACCACGTGACTCCGGCGGATGGCATCATCCTGACCGACTACAGTCCGGAGCCGGCGCTGGTCGGCAAGTCGCTGGCGGAGATCGCCGCGGCGAAGAAGACGGATCCGGCAGTCGAGCTCATGGACCTCATTGCGCGCTCGCAGGGCGAGAACGCCAGCCAGTCGATCATGGGCCGGGGCATGATCGAGCAGGACATCGACGCGCTCATAGTCTGGCCCTACGCCGCCATCTGCTCGGACGGCTCGCTCGACAGCATGCACCCACGCGGGCGCGGCGCGTTCACCAAGGTCCTGCGCGAGTACGTGCGCGAGCGCAAGCTCCTGACGCTCGAGGAGGCGGTCCGCAAGATGACCGGCTTGTCGGCGGCAAACGTCGGGATCGCCGACCGCGGCGCGATCCGGCCAGGCGCCTATGCGGATCTCGTGATGTTCGATCCGGCCACCGTCGCCGACCGCTCGACCTTCGAGGATCCCAAGGCACTCTCCGTCGGCATCGACCGCGTGTGGGTCAACGGCGTCGCCGTCTGGCAGGACGGCAAGTCGACGGGTGCTTATCCGGGGCGCGGAGTGAAGAGGCCATGAGGCCGGGGACGCGCGCGGCCGCGATCGCCGCGACCTGGGCCCTTGCCGGGCTCGCGGTGGCGTCCGAGCCAACGTCATCGCAGGCGGCCCGCAAGCTCGGCCTCGAGGACATCGAGGCCGTCAAGGAACCGTCGAGCGTCGCGATTTCGCGCGACGGCAAACAGGTCGCCTACGTGCTCGACAAGCAGATCTTCGTGGTGCCGGTCTCGGGCGGGGCGCCGCGCGCCGTGACCGCGGCGGTTTCGAGCGCCTGGAGCCCGTACTGGTCGAGGGACGGACGCACGCTCTATTTCCTGTCGGATCGCGTCGCCGGGAGCCAGGTGTGGCGGCTGTCGCTCGATACCTTCGGCGAGGCGCAGCAGGTGACGAACCTCGCGCAGGGCGTCGACGCGGTGCGTTTCTCTCCGGATGAGACGCGCCTGCTGCTCGACTTCACGGACACGGCGCTCGCGCCGCCCGTGAAAGCGAAGGAGGAGAAGCCCGGTCCCTTCGTGATCACGCGTCTGGAGTTCAAGGAGGACGCGGGCGAGGGCTACCTGACCGGCGACCGCGCGAAGCACCTGCACGCGCTCGACGTCGCGAGCGGCAAGCTGATGCAACTCACCTCGGGCGAGTACACGGAGTCCGACGCCGCCTGGTCCGCGGATGGCGGGCAGGTCGTCTTCGTCAGCAACCGCGAGAAGGAGTCCGATGCGACCTATCGCACGGATCTATGGCTGGTGGATGCCGGCAACACGGACAAGGGTGCGACGCTCCGGCGCCTGACGGACGACGAACGGCCGAAGAGCGAACCCGCCTTCAGCCCGGATGGGCGCTCGATCGCCTTCCTCGTGGCGGAAGACGGCGTGTACGGCGCGCCGCAGGTCGCGGTGATGCCCGCGGCCGGGGGCGAGGCGCGATTACTGACCGCATCACTCGACCGCTGGGTGAACGACTTTCGCTACTCCGCCGACGGGCAATGGATCTACTTCAGCTACGAAAACCTCGGGGGCAACGAGATCGCCCGCGTGCGGCCGTCCGGCGGCAAGCTGGAGAAAATCGTCACGGGCGATCGCGCGATCGGCGCCTTCGACGTCGCGGGAAACGGCGCGATCGCGGCGCAGGTTTCGAACGGCAATCGCGGTCCGGAGGTTGCCGCGTTCACGGGCGGGCGCGAGCGCGTCCTGACAGCAGCCAACGAGCCGTTCCACGCACGCGTCGCGCTCGGCGCCAAGGAAACCGTGAGCTTCAAGGCGCCGGACGGCACGGAGGTGCAGGCCTTCGTGACGAAGCCGCCCGACTTCACGCCGGGGCGCCGCTATCCCACCGTGTTGCACATCCACGGCGGTCCGGTCGGCCAGTTCGGCTGGGGCTTCGACTTCAAGCCGCAATACCTGGCCGCGAACGGCTACGTCGTCGTCGAGCCGAATCCGCGCGGGTCGACGGGGCGGGGACAGGAATTCGTCCGGGCGATCTACCGCACCTGGGGCATCACGGATTACGACGACCTCATAGCGGCGGTGGATCACGTGATCGCGCAAGGCTACGCCGATCCGGAGCGCCTGGCGGTCACCGGCTATTCCTACGGCGGTTACATGACGAATACCGTCATCACGCGCACGGACCGCTTCAAGGCGGCAGCGTCGGGAGCGGGCCACAGCTACATCGTCGCGAACTACGGTCATGATATCTACCAGAAGTGGTACAACTGGGAGCTCGGTCCGCCGTGGGAGAACCGCGGGATGTACGACCGGCTTTCGCCCCTGCTGCAGGCCGGGCGCGTGACGACCCCGACGATCTTCCTCGGCGGGCGGGACGACTGGAACGTGCCCATCCTGAATGCCGAGCTTTTCTATCAGTCGCTGCGAACGAAAGGCGTCCCGACCGAGCTGGTCGTCTATCCCGGCGCGCATCACGGCGGGTGGCCGACCGAGTTCGAGCGTGACTATCTCGAGCGGGTGCGGGCGTGGTTCGACAAGTACCTGAAGTAACGGCGCAGGCGAGCTTCGAAAGGGCACTCGAGGCGCTGCGCGCGAATCGCCCGCACCGGGCGGAGGCCCTCTGTCGCGAGTACCTCGTGGACAGTCCCGGCAGCGTCAACCACCTGCGCCTCCTGGGCAATGCCCTCATGAAACAGGCTCGCTATGCGGAAGCGGAGCAGGTCGTTCGCCAGGCGATCGCACTCAAGCCGGAATTCCCGCACCTGCACGAGGACCTCGGGAGCATCTTCGCGTTGCAGCAACGCTTCGCGGAGGCTGAGCCCTGTTTCCGCGAGGCCATCCGCCTGGAGCCGCGCCTGCCGCTCGTGCACCGCAAGCTCGGCGAGACGCTCGCTGCGCTCGGGCGCGTCCACGAGGCGGATGCGGCCTTCGAGGAGTTCTTCGAGCAGGACGAAGACAAGGGCAGGGTCGCGACCGCGATTGATCACATGCGCGCGGGACAGAAAGAAGAGGCGATCGAAGCGTTGCGCGGCGCCTTGCGCGAGAGCCCGGACAATGTCGATGCCATGCGCTGCCTCGCGCACATCTACATCCAGGATAAGGAGCGGCTGAGCGACGCGGAGGCTCTGCTACGGAACGCAACCTCGCTGGCGCCGGATTATGCGGCGGCGTGGATGCTGCTCGGCGGCCTGCTGCACGAGCTTGGGCGCCATCCCGAGTCGGTCGTCGCATTCAGCCGAGTCACCGAGCTCGAGCCGCGCAATGCGGGCGCATGGACCGGCCTCGCGAATGCGCGGGCTTTCGCGGGCGATGTCGAGCAGTCGCGCGAAGCCTACGTTCAGGCCGTCTCGCTGGACCCGCGGTCACCGGGGGCCCAGATGGGGCTCGGCCACGTGCTCAAGACGCTCGGCGACCAGGCCGGCTCATTGCGTGCCTACCGGGCCGCGATCGCCGCGAAGCCGGATTTCGGCGAAGTCTACTGGAGCATGGCCAACCTCAAGGTGTTCCGGTTCGAGGATGCGGAGGTCGATGCGATGGAGGAGCAGCTGAATCGCAGCGGCCTCTCGGACAGCGCCGACATCCATTTCCGCTTCGCGCTCGGCAAGGCGTGGGAGGACAAGGGGGACTTCGATCGCGCCTGGCACTACTACGACACGGGCAACCAGAAGCAGCGCAAGCTGGTTTTTCACGACCCGGTCATGGTCGAACACCGCCACGACCAGATCATTGAGGTGTTCGATCGCGAGTTCCTCGAGCGGAACGCCGGCTCGGGGGACGAGTCGCCGGCACCCATCTTCATCGTTGGATTGCCGCGCTCCGGCTCGACGCTCATCGAGCAGGTCCTCGCGAGCCACAGCCAGGTGGAAGGCACACAGGAGCTGCCAACGCTCGTGCGCCTCGTGAGCCAGGTCGGCCGTTACAGGCGCGACAACAAGCCGTATCCGTACGCCGTGCGCGACCTGAAGGCAAAGAACTTCCGCGCCTTCGGCCGGCAATACCTGGATGAGGCGGCGACCTACCGGTTCACCGGCAAGCCGCACTTCACCGACAAACTGCCGAACAATTTCTCGCATGTCGGCCTGATCCACCTGATCCTGCCGAATGCGAAGGTGATCAATGCCCGGCGCCATCCCCTCGACAGCTGCCTGGGAGCCTACAAGCAGCTGTTCGGCAAGGGCCAGCATTTCACGTACGACATGTCGGAGCTCGCGGACTACTACCGGAAGTACCACGAGACGATGCAGCACTGGCATCGCGTGCTGCCCGGCAAGGTGCTGGATGTCCACTACGAGGAGACGGTGACGGATCTCGAGACGCAGGTCCGCCGGATCCTCGCCCATTGCGGCCTGCCGTTCGAGGACGCCTGCGTGCAGTTCCACCAGACCGAACGCGCCGTGAAGACGGCG
>Ga0307410_10001620_pt1 | contig 10337 bp, 7 predicted proteins | sample 322Ometagenome_3_FD_203707 | JGI IMG/M metagenome (GOLD analysis project Ga0307410, IMG submission 203707) | Maize rhizosphere microbial communities from greenhouse at UC Davis, California, United States - 322HYB-O-3 | ecosystem: Host-associated > Plants > Roots > Rhizosphere > Soil | place...
GCGAGCTGGCCCGCATGTACCAGCGCTTCGCCCAGCGCCACGGGCTCAGCGTGGAGCCGATCTCGGTGAGCGAGGCCGACCTGGGCGGCGTGCGCGAGACGGTCTTCGCCGTCCGCGGCCCCGACGCCTACGGGCTCCTCCGCTGGGAGTCGGGCGTCCACCGCGTGCAGCGCGTGCCCGCCACCGAGACGCAGGGCCGCATCCACACCTCGGCCGCCACCGTCGCGGTGCTGCCGGAGGCGGAGGAGGTGGACGTGAGGATCGAGCAGAACGACCTGCGCATCGACGTCTTCCGCTCCAGCGGTCCCGGCGGCCAGAGCGTGAACACGACCGACAGCGCCGTCCGCATCACGCACATCCCCTCGGGCCTGGTCGTGAGCCAGCAGGACCAGAAGTCGCAGCTCCAGAACAAGATCAAGGCGATGGAGGTGCTGCGCGCGCGGCTGCTCGACCGCATGATCGCCGAGCAGGAGGCCGCGCGCGCGCGCGACCGCCGGGCCATGGTGGGCACCGGCGACCGCTCGGCCAAGATCCGCACCTACAACTTTCCCCAGAGCCGGGTGACCGACCACCGGATCAACCTGTCGGTCTACAACCTCGACGAGATCATGGAAGGGCGGATCGACGAGCTGGTCGAGGGGGTCCGCATGGCGAGCCGGCAGGAGCATGTCGACGTCTGAGGCCGCGCGCCGCTCCGCCGGCGCGACCCTCAGGGAGGCCGCCATGGCGCTGCAGGCCGCCGGCATCGGCGAGCCTGCGCGCGAGGCGCTGCGCATCCTGGCCGGTCTGCGGGACGCCGCGCCCGGTACCGTCTGGCTGGAGCGGGAGCGGCCGCTGGAGCCGGGCGAGGCCGAGGCCTTCGCCGCGGCGGTGGAGCGGCGCGCCCGCGGGGAGCCGCTGGCCTACGTCACGGGCCGGATCGGCTTCCGCACCCTCACGGTGCGCGTCGACCGCCGTGTGCTCATCCCGCGGCCCGAGACGGAAGGCCTCGTGGAGCGGGTGCTGGCGCTCGTGCCCCGCGGCGACGTGGCCGACGTGGGGACGGGCAGCGGGTGCATCGCGCTCAGCCTCGCCGCCGAGGGCCGCTACCGGAGCGTCACGGCGATCGACCGCTCGGCCGACGCCCTCGCGGTGGCCCGGTGCAATGCGCGCGAGCTGGGCCTGCCGGTCGCCCTCCTGCGCGGCGACCTCGCCGAGGCGCTCGGCGGGATGCGGCTCGACGCACTCGTCTCGAATCCCCCGTATCTTACGGACGGCGAGTACGCCGCGCTCGACGGCGCCGTGCGCGACTGGGAGCCCGAGCCTGCGCTCCCTAGCGGGCCCGACGGCCTCGCGGCGACCGACCGCCTCCTCGCCGACGGGCTGCGCGTGCTGCGGCCGGGCGGGTGGCTGGCCCTGGAGGTGGATTGCAGCCGCGCCGGCGAGGCGGCGCGCCGCGCCGCGGCCCGCGGGTGGCGTGCGGTGCGGGTGGACATGGACCTTTACGGACGCGAGCGGTATCTGCTCGCACAGAGGAGCGACGAGACGTGATCTGGGACAAGGCGCAGGAACTCGGCCGCCTCATCGGCCAGTCGCAGGAGTATCAGACCCTCCGCCGTGCCGAGTCGGCGCTGCGCGACGACCAGGAGACCGTGGCCCGGCTCGACCGGATCCAGACCCTGGCGCGCCAGGTCGACCAGGCGATCGCCCAGGGCCAGATGCCCGAGCCGGCGGTCACCGAGGAGTACGAGACGGCCGTGCACGAGCTCGAGCTGAGTCCCGTGGGGCAGGCCTACGTCACCGCGCGCGCCAACTTCGACAAGGTCATGGCCAAGGTGAACGAGCAGATCAGCCAGGGGATCGAGCGCGGCGCCAACAGCAGCATCATCACGCTCTCCTGACGCGACCGGCGTGAGCGACCACGCGGGGGCCGGGGGCTTCTTCCTGGTCATCGAGGGGCCGGAGGGGGCTGGCAAGAGCACCCTGGCGGCCGCGGTGGCCGGGCGCCTGCGCGAGAGCGGCCTCGAGCCGGTCTCGGTCCGCGAGCCCGGCGGCACCCCGGCCGCCGAGCACGTGCGCCAGGCGCTCCTCGACCGGGGCAACCACTTCGAGCCGCACGTCGAGCTGCTCTACGTCACAGCAGCGCGGGCGCATCTCGTGCAATCTGTGATCCGGCCGGCCCTCGCGGCCGGCCGCGTCGTCGTCGCCGACCGTTATTACCTCTCGACCGAGGCCTACCAGGGCGCCGGCCGGGGCGTCGACCTGGAGACCGTGCGGCGGGTGAACGAGGTCGCCATCCAGGGCCTCCACCCCGACCTGACGCTCGTGCTCGACATCCCGCGCGGGCTGGGCCGGTCCCGGCAGGTGGCCGCGGGCAAGGACCAGGACCGCCTCGAGCGCGAGAGCCCGGCCTTTCATGCCCGGGTGACGGACTACTACCTGGCGGTCGAGCGCGAGGGGGTGCGACATTTGGACGGTACCCTGCCGCCACCGGCGCTGCTCGAGGCCGCCTGGGCGGAGGTGAGGCGATCGGTTCCCGGCGGGAAACTTTTCGAGGGACGGCCGGTTAATTCCTGAATCGGCAGGACTCTCAGGCGGCGCTCCCGGGCGCGGCGGTTCGGAGGTTTCGATGATGAAGCAGCGTTGGTCCGTGATCGTCCTGGTGGCGGTCATCTCCTTCGTGAGCGGCGGCTGGCTCATGCAGCGCGGCGCCGCGGCGGACGGCAGCGTCTTCCAGCAGGCGCGCCTCTTCGACGACGTGATGACGCACGTGCGCCGCTACTACGTCGACTCTCTCGGCGACTCCGAGCTCTACCGGCGCGCCACCACGGGCATGCTCGAGGAGCTGAAGGACCCGTACTCCGTCCTGCTGCAGGGCGAGGAGTACAAGGCCCTCACCGAGCAGACCTCCGGCAACTACGCCGGCCTCGGCATCCAGATCGACGTGCGCGCCGGCTACATCACGGTGGTCGCGCCGCTGCCCGACACCCCCGCCGACCGCGCCGGCATCCAGACCGGCGACCAGATCATCGAGGTCGACGGCAAGTCGACCGAGGGCTGGAAGAACGATCAGGCGGTCAAGGCGCTGCGCGGCGAGCCCGGCTCGAAGGTGAACATCGCCGTGCGCCGCGTCGGGCTGGAGCAGGTGATGCGCCTGACGCTGACGCGCGCGGCGATCCACCAGAAGTCGGTGCCGGCCGGCACGCTCTTCGAGGACGGCATCGGCTACATCTCGCTGAGTCCCGTGGCCGAGACCTCGGCGCAGGAGCTGCGCACCGAGATCGAGACGATGCGCAGCAAGGGGATGCGCGCCATGATCCTCGATCTGCGCAACAACCCGGGCGGCCTGCTCGACCAGGGCGTGAAGGTCGCGGATCTCTTCCTGGACACGAGGCAGGAGATCGTCGAGACGCGCGGCCGCGCGCCGGGCTCCTCGCGGGCCTACCTCGACCAGGGCGTGCAGCCCTATCCGAAGCTGCCGATCGTGGTGCTGGTCAACTCGGGCACGGCCAGCGCCGCCGAGATCATCGCCGGGGCGCTGCAGGATCACGACCGCGCCGTGGTCGTGGGCGCGCCGACCTTCGGCAAGGGCCTCGTGCAGACGCTCTTCCCGATCGCCGAGGGCACGGCGCTCAAGCTGACGACCGCGCGGTGGTTCACGCCGAGCGGCCGTACGATCCAGCGGGAGGCGGAGGACGAGGAGGCGCAGGCGCTGCAGGCGATGCGCGAGGGCGGCGAGATCACCGCCGCCGACTCGGTGCTGCCGGTGGTGGACACCTCCATCAAGAACCGGCCGGTCTTCAAGACCGACGCCGGCCGCACCGTGCGCGGCGGCGGCGGCATCGTCCCCGACATGATCGTGCTCGCCGACACGCTCACCGCGGGCGAGAAGGAGTTCGCCAAGCAGGTGGCCGGCAAGGTGCAGCAGTACCGCGACGTCCTGACCGCCTATGCGCTCGATCTCAAGCGCAACAAGGCGGTGAAGGACGAGCGGTTCCAGGTGACGCCGGCGATGCTCGACGAGGTCTACGCGCGTCTCCGCGCGAAGGACGTCGAGCTCACGCGCGAGGTCTACGACGGCGCGACCACGCTGGTGAGCCAGCAGCTCGGCCTCGAGGTGGCCCGCTACGTCTACGGCCGCCAGTCGGAGTTCCGACGCCGCGCCGCCGCCGACGCCCAGATCCAGAAGGCGACGGAGCTGCTCCGGAAGGCGCAGACGCCGAAGGAGCTGCTCTCGCTCGCCTCCACCTCCGGACCACAGCAGGTGAAGGCGGCGAACTAGGTGACCGCCTGACGTGAACGGACGCGTCGTCGTCCTCGGAGGCGGGCGCATGGGGCGCGGCATCGCGCTGGCCCTGGAGCGCCGCTCTCCCGCGCGCGACGTCGCCGTCGAGGTGCTGGGCCGCGACGCCACCCCCGAGGTCCTGGGCGAGGGGGTAGGGGCCGCGGCCCTCGTGCTGGTGGCGACGCCGGACGATGCCGTCCCCGACGCCGCCCGTGCCCTCCTCGCCACCGGCAAGGTCGGTCCCGGCCACGCCGTGCTCCACCTCTCGGGCTTCCTCGATCACATGGCTCTGGCGCCTCTCCGCGACAGCGGGGCGGCGCTGGGCTCCTTCCACCCGCTGCAGACGGTGGCCGAGGCCTCCAGCGCCCCCGAGCGGCTCGCCGGCAGCTACGCCGCCGTCGAGGGCGATCGGGCGGCCGTCGAGGCGGCCGTGGCCCTCGCCGAGGCGCTCGGCATGCGGGTCGTGCACCTCGACGCGGCCGCCAAGCCGCTCTACCACGCCGCCGCCACGATCGCCGGGAACTACACCGTCACACTCGTGGGCCTCGCGACGCGGCTGGCGCAGCAGGCGGGGCTCGATGCCGAGACGGCCCGCCGGATCTTCCTGCCCCTCGTCCACGGCGTCGTCGCGAACGTCGAGGAGCTCGGGGCGGCCGCGGCGCTCACCGGTCCGGTCCGCAGAGGCGACCTGCGGACCATCGCCGCCCACCTGGGCGCGCTCGACGCCGACGACCAGCACCTGTACCGGCTGCTGGGGCTCGAGACGCTGGCGCTGGCCCGGGACGCGGGGCTCGACCCGACGAAGGCGCGGTACGTCGAGGCGGAGCTCAGCGACGACCCGTAGCGCGAGGGCATCCCGAACGCACGAAGGGCTCCCGATGGGAGCCCTTCGTGCGTTCCGCCACGCCGTCCGGCTACTGGTCGATCACGCGCACGCCTGCGGGCACGTCGAACTTGAACGCGCCGGCGGGCACGCTCGCGTTCAGCCGAAGGTTGGAGAGCGTGACGGTGCGCGTGCCGCCGGCGCGCTCGTCGATCTCCAGCCGGCGGGGCAGGGCGTCGCCCCTCGCGATCCAGATGGTGGCACGCCGGAAGGGCATGTCGGGCTGGAGGGGCACGAGCTCGACCACGTCCACCGCCTGGCCGCCCACGCGGTCGGCGCGCACGTACTTCATCTCGTAGCGCTCGGCCGGGCGGTCGAGGAACCACGCGAGCAGGTTGAAGCCGTAGACCGGCCCGCCGCTCGGGAGCGACATCCGCAGCACCTGGCCCGGCGTCGTGCTCGGCGTATAGATCCAGAGCCGCTCGCCGTCGATGATCACGGCGTCGCCCTTCGGGTCGGCGAAGCGCATGGCGAGCTTCGCCTCGCCGGCCTGGACCAGCGAGCCCCGGCTCTCGCTGTTGCCGACCATCTCGTCCTCGATCTGCTGCACGAAATCGGCGCGGAGCGACGCCAGCGAGCGGTACACCCGCGCGCTGCGGCCGACGATCGACTTCGGGTCGGGCACCTGTCGCGGCACCGGCCGCGGCGCCGGCCGCGCAGGCGGGCGCGGGACGGCCGCAACGGTCGCGGCGCGAGCCGGCGTCGACGGCGCCGGCGTGGTGGGCACGGTCGAGAGGCTCGACGTGGCGAGGGCGATGATGCAGGCGAGACTCGTCATGCGTCCATCCTTCCTGCGGGGCTCAGGCGCGCACCGCGGCCGGTTCGGCCACCCGGCGGCCGATCGCGTCCGCGATGATCCTGGTCTCCCGCATCATGCGCTCGAACTGCGCAGGGTAGAGACTCTGCGCGCCGTCGGAGAGGGCGCGCTCGGGGTTCGGGTGCACCTCGATCAGCAGGCCGTCGGCCCCGGCCGCCACCGCGGCGCGCGCCATCGGCGCCACCATGTCGCGGTGCCCGGTGCCGTGGCTGGGATCGGCCACGATCGGCAGGTGCGAGAGTCCGTGCACCACCGGCACGGCGCTGAGGTCGAACAGGTTGCGCGTCGCCGTGTCGAAGCCGCGCACGCCGCGCTCGCAGAGGATCACGTTCGGGTTGCCCTCGGCCAGGATGTACTCGGCCGACAGCAGCAGCTCCGAGATCGTCGCCGACATGCCGCGCTTCAGGAGCACCGGCTTGCCGCAGCGGCCGGCGCGCTTCAGCAGCGAGTAGTTCTGCATGTTGCGCGCGCCGATCTGAACGATGTCCGCCGTCGCGGCCACGAGCTCGACGGCCTCGGGGTCCATCGCCTCCGTGACGATCAGGAGGCCCGTCTCCTCGCGCGCCTTCGCCAGGAGCTCGAGGCCCTTCTCCCCCAGTCCCTGGAAGGAGTAGGGCGAGCTGCGCGGCTTGAAGGCGCCGGCGCGCAGGATCGCGGCACCGGCCTCGCGCACCGCGACGGCGGCGTCGATGATCTGCCGCTCGCTCTCGACGGAGCAGGGGCCGGCCATGACCACCACGTCGTCGCCGCCGATGGCGAGGCCGCCCGGGAGCCGCACCACGGTGCGCTCCGCCTTCCATTCGAGCGAGACCTGCTTGTAGGGCTTCGTCACGTGGATCACCTCGGCGACGCCCGGCAGCGCCTCGAGGCGCGACCCGTCCACGCGCGACTCGTTGCCCACGACGCCCACGGTCGTGCGCCGGCGGCCCGGGACCGGGCGGGCCTGATAGCCCATCTCCTCGATGGCGCCGACCACCCGCCGGATGTCCTCTTCCTGGGCGTCGTGGCGCATGACTACGAGCATCGTCTCTCGCTCCGAATCGCGGGTGGGAGCGGCGTAAAGCCGCCAGCCACAAGCCGCTAGCCGACTGGGGACCTCACAGCGGCTAGCGGCTGGCATTGCTCCCGGAATGTAACCTTGCAAGGGGCGGACCACCGGCCCGCCCCGGGCCCGGCCTCAGGCGGCGTGGTGCTCCCCCAGCCGCACGCCGACGATCGTCGACACGCCCGGCTCCTGCATGGTGACGCCGTAGACGGCGTCGGCCGACTGCATGGTGCGCGGGTTGTGGGTGATGACCAGGAACTGCGTGCTGTGCTTGAACTCGTCCAGCAGCCGCGTGAAGCGGCCCACGTTCGCGTCGTCGAGCGGCGCGTCCACCTCGTCCATCAGGCAGAAGGGGCTCGGCTTGGTCAGGTAGATGCTGAAGAGCAGCGACACGGCCACCAGCGTGCGCTCGCCCGAGGAGAGCAGGTGGATGCGCTGGGTGCGCTTGCCGCGCGGTGCCGCGTGGATGTCGATGTCGCTCTCGAGCGGGTTGTCGGGGTCGGCGAGCTTCAGGTCGCACTCGCCGCCGCCGAAGAGCGTCTGGAAGACGTTCTGGAAGTTCGCCTGGACGGCGGTGAAGGTCTCCATGAACATCTGGCGCGCGGTGCCGTCGATCTCGCGGATGGCCTGGATGAGCGACTGCCGCGCGCTCACGAGGTCGTCGCGCTGCGAGATCAGGAACTCGAGCCGTTTCGACTCCTCGGCGTGCTCCTCGACCGCCAGCGGGTTGACCGGGCCGATCGCCTCGAGCTGCTCCACGACGCGGCGCGCCTCCTCCTCGAGCGTCTCGAGGTCGAGCTCGAGCGGCGTCAGCGCGGCGAAGAGCTCGTCGATCGGCTTGCGCCACTCGGTCTCGACGCGCTCGACGATGCTGCGGCGGAGTCCCGCGACCTCGGTGAGGCGCACCTGCAGGCGGTGGCTCTCCTCGCTGGCGGTGGAGAGCTCGTGGCGCGCCGTCGCCAGCTCGCGCTCCGCCGCGGCCAGCGCCTCCACGGCCAGGCCGTAGCCGCGCTCGGCCTCGCTGGCCGTGCGCTCGAGCTCGGCCAGCACCGTCTGCCGCTCGCCGCGGGTCTCCTGCCAGCGCGCCTGCTGCTCCTGCAGCGCGGCGCTGTCTGCGTCGAGGCGCCGCAGCTCCTCGCCCAGGCGCCCGAGTGCCGCCTCGGCCTCCTGGCGCATGCGCGCCGCGCGCTCGAGCCGCTCGGTGGCGGTGCGCAGGCGCGCGGCGACGTGCGCCTCCTGCACCTGCCAGTGCGTGCGCTCCTCGCGCGCCGTCTCCTGCTCGGCCTCGAGGCTCTGCAGCGCCGCCTGGGCCGCCGCCATCTCCTCCTCGAAGCGCGCGCGAGCCGTCTCCAGCTCGGCGAGCGCGGCGTCGATCTCGGTCGTGCGCTCCTCGGATTTCGTCACCCGCTCGGCGATGCGGGCCAGCTGCTGCTCGCTGTCGGCGACCTCGCGCTGGAGGTTGGTGACGGCGCGCTGCGCGTCGTCGCGCGCCGCGGCGGCCTGCCGCTCCGCCTGCCGCGCCTGCTCCGCCTCGTGCGACGCGACGGTCAGGGCACGCTCCGCCTCGGCGAGGCGCTCGGTCGTGGCGGCGAGCGTCTCCTCGGCGGCGCGCAGGGCGGCCTCGGCGCCGTCGACGTCCTGCGCCAGCTGCGCCAGCTCGGCGCGGCGGCGCAGCGGGCCCGTCGAGGCCACGGCGCCGGAGAGGAAGATCGCGCCGCTGGCGCGCTTGAGGACGCGGCCCGCGTCGTCCAGGACCTCGCTGCCCCCCAGGGCGGCCTGCACCCAGGCGCGCGCGGGGGCCTCGACCCGCAGGCGGTCGTCGAGCGGGAGGTGCTCCGGCGCGAACGAGGGCCCCGGGTCGAGCGGCAGCAGCACGATCGCGCCCGGCTGGTGCTCGGCGTGCCAGCGCTGCACGGCGCTCACCACCTCGCGGTCGCGCACCAGGACGGCGTGCATCCACTCGCCCAGCAGACGCTCCGCCAGCTCGGCGTCCTCGCGGCCCGTGGCGACGTAGTCGCTGAGGGGGCCCAGCACGGCGCCTTCGCCGAACTCGTCGCGGGCGGCCATGAGGGCCGCGGCGGCGGGGGCGAGCCCCACGCGGTCGCGCTCCAGCTCCTCGAGCGCGGCGCGCCGCGCGGTGAGCTGGGCCAGTGCCTCCTCCGCCTGGCGGCGGGCGGCGCGGTCGGCCGTCTCGTGCTCGCGCGTCTCGGCCAGCGTCGCGCGCGCGGCCTCGACCTGCTCGGCGGCGCGCATCGCCTCGTACGCCTGGTAGCCGGCCCGCTCGACCAGGTGGTCGCGGCCCCGCTCGGCCTCCGCCAGCGACTGGGTCAGCTGCTCCCGGTGCGCGGTGGCCCCGGCCGCGCGCTCGCGCAGGCTGGCCAGCTCGCTCTCGAGCGCCGTGCGCTCCCCTTCGAGCGAGCGGGCCGTCTGGACCTGGCGCTGCAGCGCCTGCTCGCGGTCGCGGAGGGCGTTGCGCTGGTTGAGCAGCCGCTGGCGGCCGCTCTCCTCCTCGGCGGCGCGACTGGCGAGCTCGGCGCGGATCTGCTCGTGCTCCGCCACCGCGCTCGCGCGCTCCGCCTCGGCGGCCTGGCGCTCCAGCTCCGCCTGTTCGGCCCGCTGCTCCGTCTGGCCCTGCTCCTCGCCGGCGCGCACGCGGCGCGCGGCGGCGTTCGCCAGCCGCTCGGCGGCGAGGGCGAGGTCGCCTTCGAGGCGGCCCAGCTCCAGGCGCACCCCGGCGAGGCGCTGCGCGACGTCGCTGCGCTCGCGCTCGGCCTCGGCGCGGACGCGGGCGGTCTCCTCGCGCTGCACCTCCGCCTGGGCGAGGCGCTCGCGGCCGGCGGGGAGGACCTCGTTCAGCTCCGCGTAGCGGGCCTCCATCTCGGAGACCTCGCCCACGATGCGGTCGAGATGGCGGCGGGCCAGGGTGAGCTGGAGGCCGAACTTCTCCTCCATGAGCTTCACGTGGCGCTCGGCCTTGCCCTTCTGCCGTGCGAGGCTGCGGAGCTGGCTCTGCACCTCGGCGATCAGGTCCTCCACGCGCTGGAGGTCCTGCGCGGTCTCCTCCAGGCGGCGCTCGCTCGACTGCTTGCGGTCGCGGTAGAGGCCGATGCCGGCGGCCTCCTCGAAGAGCTCGCGCCGCTCGTCGGCCCGGTCGCTCAGCAGCCGGTCGATCGCCTTGGCCTCGATCACCACGCCGGCGTCGCCGCCGAGCCCGGTGCCGCGCAGCAGATCCTGCACGTCGCGCAGGCGGACCGGGGAGCCGTTGATGAGGTAGTCGCTCTGGCCCGAGCGCGAGAGGCGCCGGGTGATGACGACTTCCTGGTAGGCG
>Ga0307410_10001621_pt1 | contig 10334 bp, 8 predicted proteins | sample 322Ometagenome_3_FD_203707 | JGI IMG/M metagenome (GOLD analysis project Ga0307410, IMG submission 203707) | Maize rhizosphere microbial communities from greenhouse at UC Davis, California, United States - 322HYB-O-3 | ecosystem: Host-associated > Plants > Roots > Rhizosphere > Soil | place...
TAATTTTTAGGTGCGATGCGGGTCATGTTACCTTAATATGACCCGCATAATTTTGTTTAGCGAAGGGTCATTTATTTATATTAGACAATTAAATACGATCAATTAGAGAGATATGCATATTGCAGTCATAGGCACCGGTTATGTCGGTTTGGTCACCGGTGCGTGTTTCGCGGAATTTGGCGTCGACGTAACGTGCGTCGACGTGGACGTAACGAAGATTGAAAAACTGGAAAAGGGGATCATTCCCATCTACGAACCCGGTCTCGACACACTCGTCGAGAAGAACGTTAAAGCGGGCCGGCTTCATTTCACGACTGAGATACGCCCAGCGGTCGAACAGTCACAGGTCGTTTTTCTCGCCGTTGGCACGCCCCCGCAGGCGGACGGCACGCCGGACATGAGCTATTACCGCCAGGCCGCGAAGGACGTGGCCGAGGCGATTAACGGCTACAAGGTCCTCGTCACCAAATCGACGGTTCCCATCGGAACCGGGAAGTGGCTGTATCAGTTCGTCTCCGAAAATCTCAAAGAGCCGACCGAGTTCGGCGTCGCCTCCAACCCGGAATTCCTCCGCGAGGGTGCGGCCATTGACGATTTCATGCGGCCCGACCGCGTCGTCATTGGCAGCGACCAGAAGCGGGCTATTGAAGTGATGAAAGAGCTTTACCGGCCGCTCTATATCATCGAGACCCCGATCGTCATCACATCGCTCGAGGCAGCGGAGCTGATCAAATATGCCGCGAATGCCTTCCTCGCCACCAAGATTACCTTCATCAACGAGGTGGCCAACCTGTGCGACGCCATCGGGTGCGACGTGCACGACGTGGCAAAGGGTATGGGGATGGACAACCGCATCGGACGCAAGTTCCTGCACCCGGGCCCTGGCTACGGCGGTTCCTGCTTCCCCAAGGACACGCGGGCGCTAACCACGGTGGCGGACCAGTTCGGTGTCGAAACGCGCATAGTCGACGCCGTCATCGAGGCGAACGAACGCCAGCGCGATGCGATGATCCCGAAGATCGAGAAACTGGTCGGCGATATTTCCGGCAAGCGTATCGGCATCCTCGGCCTCTCGTTCAAGCCCGAAACCGACGACATGCGCGAGTCGCCCGCGATCGACATCATTAAATCCATCCTCGATAAGGGCGGCACCGTAAAAGCGTTCGATCCGGTAGCGATGGACGAAGCGAAACATTACCTCAACGGCATCGAATACGCGCACGACGAATACGACGCCATTGAAGGGGCGGATGCACTTGTGATAGTTACCGAGTGGAACCAGTTCCGGGCACTCGACATGGAACGCGTAAAGTCGCTTCTCAACGCACCAAAGGTCGCCGATCTGCGCAACGTTTACGAGCCCGAAGATATGCGCCAGCTCGGGTTCGAGTATATCGGCGTTGGGCGTTGAAAGAGTGAGGGAATAAGGGCATAAGGGAGTGGGGGGAAATGAAAAAGCTCCTGTCTCACTTCCCCCACGCCCGATCCCGCTTATTTTCGGACCTATGTCACTAACCACCAAATGCCTTGTCACCGGCGGTGCCGGGTTTATTGGGTCAAATCTGACGGACGAACTCATCCGCCAGGGAGCCAGGGTAACGATCATCGACAACCTCAGCACCGGGTCGAGGGAGAATCTCTCCGAGATCTCCGGCGATTTCGATTTTGTCGAGGCCGATCTGAACGACGATGACGCCCTAAGAAAAGCGATCGACGGGGCGGAGATCGTGTTTCACCAGGCGGCGCTGCCCAGCGTACCGCGGTCGGTCGAGAATCCGGTTGAGACCCATCAGGCGTGCGTCAACGCCACCTTCAATCTGCTTTTGTGGTCGCGCGACGCCGGTGTGCGACGAGTCATATATGCCGCATCGAGCTCCGCCTACGGCGATCAGGAAACGCTCCCGAAGATCGAAACGATGCGGCCCGAACCAATGTCGCCGTACGCCGCCGCCAAGCTGATGGGCGAATATTACTGCAGCGTATTCCACAGGGTCTACGGTCTCGAGACGATCTCGCTCAGGTATTTCAATGTCTTCGGGCCGCGCCAGAACCCTTCGTCCGCCTATTCGGGCGTGATCTCGCGTTTCATCGACGCGCTGATGAAAAATGAGGCCCCCGTCATCTACGGCGACGGCGAGCAGACACGTGATTTCACGTTCATCACGAACGTCGTCAGCGCGAATCTGAAGGCCGCGCATACATCCAAAGGCATCGGCGAGGTCATGAACGCCGCGAACGGCGAGAGGGTCTCGCTGAATCAGCTTTTGTCGGTTTTGAAGGAAATAACGGGGCAGTCCGATGCCCAGGCCGAATATCGCGAAGAGCGCCTCGGTGATGTCAAACATTCGCAGGCCCATAACGGACGTGCCGTCGAATGTCTTGGCTACGAAAAACTGGTCGACCTCGAGGAGGGCCTCCAGCGGACCATCGAATGGTGGAAGAAAAGCCGGTTCGCGGCTGCCGCGGCAAAGTTTTGAGACCCAATAATCTCCATCGCACTAAAACGGTTCACCCCATTAGTAATTAATAATTACCCAATTATTAATTACTAATGGGGATCTGTTAGTCGATCTCGCAGCGGCACGGTCAGGTTACTCGATCGTAGTGAAAAGAGAATCCCTTATCTCGGAATTTACGAGAATATCCTTTGCCTTAAAATTTGCATAAACCGTGATCTGCTCAGTGTCGAAACGCTGGGCATATTTTTCCGGTACCAACACTCCATCCACCAGCCGGTATTTGTCTATCTCCACCGAAGTCGTGACCGAACGCCCGTCGAAACTGTAGACGGAATCGTACCCTTTCACCTGGTTCGTCTTCTCGTCCAGGTAAAAATCGGTAAATATCCCCTCAGGCGACGTCACTCGAAACCCCTTGCGTTTCTTCTTTTCGTCGGGCAGCGAGGTGACCACAAATCCCTGTTTACCTAGATGCTGCAGTATCGGAAACCCAAGCCGGTTGATCGGCGGCAGCGTGAATCCGCCGCGGATGGAAGAAGTGGTGTTCGTCCCGTCCGAAACTTGCTTGAGGGGCTGGAACGGGTTGGCGATCTCGATCCGGTATTTGTCGCCGGCGAAAATGGTAAGGAAGGTCGCCGGAAATGCCTGGTTCATCGCCGACGTGGTCACGTCCACCGAGCCACTTATAAAAAGCGACCGCATTCCCTTCAGCTTGTCACCGCCGTGTGCGTTGACGGTAAGCCGGGCAAGTTCCTTTTCCGCCGCGAAAGTCTTTTCCACGGTTCCATTCCCCGGGCCGGTGCTTTTCTGCGCGAACACAGCCGCGCCGAGCAACGCAACTATCAGTAGTAAAACAATCGACCTTATCATCCTGCTTGTTTCCTAAAAATGAAATGAAAAAGGAAGCCTGAGGACGACCCGCCCCAAGGCTTCCCTGAATATACTCCAACAAGCAGGACTTACCAACTAAATCTTGCCTGCAGCTCGATCCGTCGGTTGGCCGAGCTTCCGCCGCCAAATCCAAATCCACCGGTCGAAACCGACTGACCGAAACGGCCGGACGAGAGGTTGCCGACAGGCGTTCCGAGATTTACGGTGTTCAGCAGGTTCTGGAAATTGACGCTGAGGTTAAGGTTGTACGGCTTGCGCTCGCCACCGCCCCCTCCAGGGCCGCCCATTCCCATGCGTCCACCGCCGAAGCCTCCTCCGCCGGGCCGCCCACCACCACCACCGCCGCCGCCGCGTCGTCCGCCGCCGCCGCCGGCGCGACGTCCGCCCGCGGCGCCGCCCTGCTCTCCGGCTGCCGGGGCCGCACTTTCACCGGAACCGCCGAATCCGAAATTCTTGGCGACGCGCAAATTAACATTGAAAGAACTGGGCGCCTGTCCATAATTCCTCGGGATCACCGCATTCGGGTCCTCGCCCGCGACATCGCAATACGTAGCGGTTAGCCCAAGCTGCGAACAGCGTGCCGCCAATTCACCGAATGTCGGTCTCTCATTAAAAAGGGCGTCCCCGTTAAGATCAAGGCCGCGGGTTATATTGAACGGACCGCCGCTGCGAGCGATGATGAATGGGCTCAGCGAGATCCCCCACGGCATCGTAAAGTTGCCGCCGACAACGAACGAATGTCGAATGTCACCCGACGACCGGCCAAACTCGTTCGACAGATCGTACGAATACGCCGGGAAGCTGCCGGAGCCGTCCGTGTCGCTCCTCGAGAACCCGAGGCCGTAATTCGCGAAAAGCGTGAAGTTACGGTTGTACATGTTGCGAATGTTGATCTGCAGCCGGTTCTGGTCCACCCTTCCGGTCGATTCGAACTGGTAAATGTTCCCCGCCGTCGGGTCCGGCCGCGGGGCGTCAAGGCAGTCCGTCGGACTTGTCGGGTCGACACAGATCGGTGCATTAACGTTTCTCGAACGAAGCACGTTGTACGTCCGTGATGAGATAAAGGTCGCGCCCAGCGTCGTCCTCGCGGGCAATTGCCTCTCAACTCCGAACGCACCCTGGATCATCATCGGCGACTTGATGTCGCTGGCGATCTGGCGGATCGTGTTCGATTGCGGCAGGGCCGTCCGGATCTGCGCCGCGGTCGGCACATTGGTCACGCCATCAAGCGTGAACACCGGCTGCTGCAGTAGAGCAATGGCCGCCGCCCTGCGAGCCGGGTCAGGGTCGTTGGCGCTGACGACCAAATTGAGCTGCGACGTGCCGTTGAAACGCAGTGCCTGCAACGTCAGCCCCTCACTGAATCGATCATAGAAAACACCGAAACCGCCGCGGAAAACCGTCTTCGGGGCACGCGCACCGCCGGCACCCGGCGACCACGCGAACGAGAACCGCGGTGCAAAATCGCTGTTGTCGCTGATGTTGGTCTGGTTCTCATAGCGGAGGCCGAAGCTCAGGGTCAAACCCGGGTTCACGCGCCAATCGTCGGTCACGAACAGGCTGTAGTCCGTTCGTGACACTTTCTGCAGAGGTTCGCCCGTCGTGATGGTGAATTGAGTCGGATAAAACCGGGCATCCGTGTTTCCAAGCAGACGGCCGCGGTACTGTTCGAGCGGCGTTAAAGCCGGCGTGACGATCGTACATCCGGCGGTCCCGACGATACATCCGGCCGGGCTGGTGATCGCGGGCGCGCCGACGAACGAAAATGAACCGCCGTAATTGTTCTCCGAACGGTCGCTGATCGTAAGGCCGCGAACGCGAACGCCAAACTTCAGCGAGTGCTCGTTGTTTGCACCGAGAGAGGTCGTGGTGTAGTTCTGCAGGTCCCAGTCGCGAGCACGGTCGAAGCTGAGGCCGATCTGCGAACCGCCGCCCACAAACGCGTCCGCCACGTTGATCGTCGGGATCGAGTTATCGCCCTCTTGCTCGCTGTTCTCCCAATCGTATTCGAAACGCGTCTCGTTGATGGTCGTCGGATTGATGATCATCGTTTCCGTCAAACGGATCTCATGCTCGGTATTTGTCGTTCCATAAGCTCGCGTCGGAAGCGAGGTCCCGCCGATGCCCTGATTGTCCCGCGTGAACCGGTTAAAGCTGTACCTCGCGACCAGCGTATTGCTGTCATTTATCGCGTAATCGAAACGCGGACTCAACTGGAAACGGCGGGTCGGAACGGTAAACTCTTCCTGAAACGGCACGGGGTTCAGTGCCGGATCCAGAATGATGGCATTCAGCACCGCGTTGTTATCTTCCTCGCGGTTGCTGATGTCGACAAAGAAGGACGATTTTCCTTTCTGGATAGGGCCTGAAATATTTCCACCGTACGAGCGCCGCTGGCTCGGGGCCCGGTTCAATGCGAACGGGTTACGTGAGTTAAGGACTTCGTCGTTGAAGTTGAAAAAGGCGTTTCCCCTGAATTTGTCCGAACCCGGTTTGGTCAGGATCTCGATCCTGCCAAAACCGAGGCGGTCGTATTCCGCCGAGAACGGATTGCTGTTGATGCGTATCTCGCGGATGGACTCTTTGGGCGGGAGCTGGCCGCCGGTAAATCCGTCAATGTAGATCTGTCCGCCGTTCGGGCCCGCGGCCGGGCCGGCCAGCGCCTGAAGGGCCGCCTCGAGCTCGTCCGGATCATCCGGCAGCGCCTCGAGTTCCTGCTCTTTCAGGATAGTCGCACCTGCGTTGTTTGACGGATCGGTCGAGACGCCTGTGTCGGCCGAAATATCCACCTGCTCCGAAACACCTTCTACGGTCATCGTCGCGATCAGCTCGGCCTTCTGGCCCGCCGTGATGTCGACCTCAGTGTTCTCGTAAAGTGCAAAATTCGGCGCTGAAACGCGAACGGTGTATTTGCCCGGGGCAAGCCCCGTAACCGTGTACTCGCCGCGTGAATTGGTGGTGGTGTTCTTTTCGGTGCCGCCCGGAGCAACTACCGTCACCGACGCACCTACAACGATCGCGCCAAGCGAATCAACCACCTGGCCCGACAAACTACCATTCTGCTGAGCGAATACTGAAAAATTGAAGAACAATGCGATCAGTCCGCTCAGTAAAAATAGCCTTGAAAATTTCATGACAAAATAACCTTATCGAAAGTAATAAATAGAACAGGGACACTAAATAACTACGCCTGTCCCAAAGGGCGTTCAAATTTTTTACGGCATATCGAACCCGTCTAGGCCCGGTATGTTCAGGCTCGGGGCACTCTGACCTCGGCCGCGCGACGCCGCCGCTTGCATCTGTGCGGCCCGGATGAACGGTTCGACGCCTGCCAGGAGCTTGATGGCGGTGACGCGGTCCATCGCGGTGGTCTTGGAACTTGAGACGGCGATCATGTCGCCGACCTTCAGATCGGCGACGGTAATGTTCGGAAAGCGTTCCAGCATTTCGTCAATGCCGCCGCGGGGACCGGCTCCCTGTCTGCCGCCGGGGCGGCCTTCACCGCCCGGAGCGCCCGCCGGCCTCTGCTCGCCGCCCGAAGCCGACCCCGGGCCTCCCCCGGCCTGTCTTGCCGCCATCATCTGCGCCATTTGCTCAGGAAACTTTTTCATCACCGCAGACGAACCAAGTGAGACGGTCACGTCCTTTTTCGATTGAAGTTCGGCGATCACCACTTCGTTCTTTTCGGCGTCGACGGTTTTGACGGTCCCGGCTATCGTTTGGAACGCGCCGGTCACAACTTCCTCGGCGGCGAAGCTCGCTCCGTCGGGCCCCCGGTCGCCGAGAGCACGGAGCATGTCTCCAACCGCTATGTCGCCAAGTTTACTCGCGACGGCTTCGTTATAGCTGATCGAGTTGGGTGCGTAGCGGAGGAATTTTGCCGTTTCCTTCGGCGTCAGCACAACGCTCGTCGCGGCGCCAAGTCCCCTGACCTCAACCGTGATCTGCCTTGTGTCCGGGTTCACCGCTGTCACACGGCCCGAGATCCCGCGCGTCGCCCACCGCTGCTTTTCGCTCGCCTGCCGCTGGGCGATGTCGCCCTTCGTCATCAAGTAGACCGATTTCGCCGGCAGCGTCGTTTTGTCCGCCGACATCATCCCGGTCACAAGCAGTTTGTCGCCGACGCCGATGTCCGTCAGGGCGGCCGGAACCGCGGCCTTTAAAACCGGATTCTCGGGCGGAACACGCTTGTATTCTGTCTTATCGCTGAGCGTCACTTCCAACTGATTTTCGGCGGTCTTCAGCACCACCTTGCCGGCGTCCACCGAAACCACTTCCCCCGTCACGACCGAATTCTTCGGCGACGTCGTCGTGGCCTGGCCCATCGAGAAAGTGAAGCTCGCGGCGAAAACCATCAGTGCGGCTAGAATTTGGTTGAGCTTACGCATATTCGAACTACTCGAAACTGTCCATTAATCGGATATAAATACAAAATACCGTACGGCTGCGAGGCGCAAAAGTTGCCGTCAAGATTTAAGACGTAGATTTTATACTTTGGGTTTGAATTTAAATGTAAAGATTTGTAAATAAAGCGGATGCGGTCTTTCAGAGGGTGCTCCAGGGCGTCGGTGGACGGGCCGTCAGCACCAGACCGAGACCCGCTGAAAACAGTGCCAAAAGCGCGAAAGGCCAAACATAAGGAATAAACAGAAGCAGCGTCCAGCCGAGTATCCCGAAAAGGATCGCAAACGTTTCCGAGCGGCTGCTTTCCGGCAGGAATCGACGCTGAATGAGCTGCCCGACAGCTACATTGAGAGCAACTCGGCCGAACATGTAAATTGGAGCCAGCACAAGCATCGCGGCCATCAAAACGATCGGATGCAGGTAGGAGGGAAGATAACCCAACCCGACCGCCCCGAGGATAAACGATGCGATCAATGAAAAAAGCCCGAATCCGACGACCTTAGCCGGCGAAAGCCTGAAGCGCGTCACCGCTCGGCCGACAGCTCCGGGGGCAATTGTCACAAATACCATCGTCACGACAAACCAGAACAGCACGGAAACGGCCCTGAGCGCGACGAAAGCAGGCGTAAATGACGGTGCAAAAAGCTTTGCCGGATTTTGGGCCAGTTCGCGAAGCTCCGATTCGTAGGCAGCGAAGATTATCGTCTGTTTGTTCTCGCCTCGGAGTGGTTTGAGCGATTCCGGGACGTATTTCCCCCCGACCACGATCACATCGCCCCCGATATACGAACCCTCCCTCTGGGTGACCGTCCCGCCGATCGCGGCAACATCCCCATCGACCTGGCCTTCAATAATCACGTCGGCGCCGAAAACCAGCACTCCTTTCGCGCGCTGTTTGACGATCACCGTCTTAGCGAACGAAATGACCTCCATGTCCGGAGCAGATTCTATCGCTATCGTGTTCTCGTCCGTTGCCCCGATCTGCTGGCCCACATTTGATCCAGGCATATTGAGCAGAATGAAAAGCGCAGCCAGCAAAACAGCGAGCCGCCCGCTATTATTCGCGGCCGGCCGACAGGTCCGTTTTATGCTAAATACGCTATGCATCAGGATGTCTGCGGCTTTAGGCGTTCCGACGGCGGATGACCCAAACGGAAGAACAAAAGATCACGCCCACTGCACCGACGCCGAACAACAGCAGCACCGGCCCGCCTGACACCGTATTTGCCAGGCCTTTTAAGACAACCGCCGCGGCGGCCATCAGCTTCTGCGCGACTCCGCCCAAGGCGGCCATGGTTCCGAGATATTCACCGCCTATAACAAACACCGAAAACAACAGAAGAGCGACAAAAATGAGGACCGCCGTCAGCAATTCCCTTTTGCCTCTCAGCCCGGTCACGCTGCTTTCCGCGGTGACGACTATTTTCTTTGTGAAATCCTCGGGCAGCTCGATGGCTTCCTCGCTGGCGAGCGATGCCGAGAGGGCCGAGAGAAACTGACGCTGCTGGCGCAGGGCCCGGCCGCAGGTCTCGCATTCTGCGAAATGCAGCTCAAGCTCTGCGGACAGTTTGGCCGACAGCTCGCCGTCAACATACGCGGCGATGTCGTCGCGCGGACACACATCTGACATGGGAATGTCCTTCACACGGAAACCGTAAAAGCTGAATTATGAGTCAGATACCACCGAAACCGCGTTCGAGCATGATCTGACGCATCATCTCACGAGCCCGGAACAGCCTGTTCTTGACCGTTCCCAACGGCAGGCCTGTCACTTCCGCGATTTCGTCGTAGCTGAGATCGTTCGCGTGCCGCAGCAGGATCAACTGCTTATACGCGTCCGGAAGCCTCTTTATCACCTGCCCGATCTCCGTCCGCCACTCGCTGACCTCGCGGTCCTTTTCGGGCGAGGGGGCGGGACTTTCGATCTGCAGTTGATACGTTCCATCTTCGTTTTCGGTTTCGAGGCTTTGAGGATTTATCGAATTGCGGCGCAGGTGGTCGATGGCCGCGTTATGTGCGATGCGGTACAGCCAGGTCGAGAATTTATAATCCGAGCTGTAGCGGTGGAGGGAATTGTATACCTTGATGAAAACTTCCTGCGTTACGTCTAACGACGAATCGTAGTCGCCGACGATGCGATAGACGTAGCCTGTGATCTGTTTCTGATAGCGCCGGACCAGCTCTTCAAAGCCGTCCTCACGCCCTTTGATGGCGTTAGCTATCAGTTCCACATCCGTGTACGCACGAATCTCTTGTCGTCCTATCGCTATTGCAGTCATGTTGTTCACCAGGGTGCGAAACGAACCGGGTCAGAGCGTTCCACAGGCGTTTTCCGCCGAGTGTAAACATGGTACGTGCACTTTCACATACATTTATCCATTTTGTGACGAAATGAGAGATTCGCGGGGCAAAGCGAAATGGGACAGCGTGAAGCGACGAAATGAAGGGGGCGGAAGCGCGAGTGTGAACGAGCGTGCATGCGGCGAATAGGCTCCGGCTAGGCTCCTGCATGCACGCTCCCTGCGGGTCGCGTTTCAGCCCGTCGGACAATTGAAAAACCCGGAGGCATCAAAGCCTCCG
>Ga0307410_10001622_pt1 | contig 10328 bp, 8 predicted proteins | sample 322Ometagenome_3_FD_203707 | JGI IMG/M metagenome (GOLD analysis project Ga0307410, IMG submission 203707) | Maize rhizosphere microbial communities from greenhouse at UC Davis, California, United States - 322HYB-O-3 | ecosystem: Host-associated > Plants > Roots > Rhizosphere > Soil | place...
ATCGTACGAGCGGCTACTGCAAGCGCTACAAGACATGAAAAGCGAGATCACCAAGCAGATACGGCCGGTGGAGGAGCAGATCATTCAAGCCAATGTCGAGCACCTACGGCAATCCTTTAGCGAGGAAAGTCGAAGGCTGGCAAAATGTCTGGAGGAAATCGACGATAATATCCTTGCCTGCCGCCAATACCTGCAGGACTATGAAAGGATTCGTTCGGGACTCCAGAATCTTAATGACAAGCTCGCCCAATTAGGCGCTGAATCATTACAAATTGCTGACGGCCTGCCCACGGTTGATTTGGGTGAGATCATCAGAGAGCGCATCGATCATCTCAGATCGCTGGGGAAAATTTAGCTGTTGGAGAATCCCGACCACGGCCATCCCGCGGTTTGTACGAATCGATAATTAAAAGCGCCGATTCCGGGATAATACGTTTTTCCAACTTACCGCTATCCGGCCACGCACAAGCTTGGCCACCATGATCGTGCCGGCTGTATAGAATTTCATTGCAGGACATAGCCCGTCCTCCTGAAGCTCCATAGCCGCGATGGGATCCAGCAGGTAGAGAGCTGCTCGAGCATCACGATCGCGAATCGGGCGCGCAGATTTTCGTGTAGACCGGCCTTCCCACTCCACTGACGTGAGTAGACGCGGGATCCTGCACGATCTCAATTGGTCGCTATGAGCCCGTCACGCGCGCGCGAAGGGAGCCCGCATCAGCGTTCGCACTTGTCCTGATCATCACTGCTTCGGTAGAGACGGTGCATCCTGTTTGTTCGAGGGTGGTAAAAAGAATCTCTGCGAAGAAAAGCTTGCGAGGACAAATGAAGTTACTGATCCGCAACGTGTGCATTCTCACCATGAATGATAATTCCGAAATTATCACGCATGGATCGATTATCATCGATGGCAACCGTCTTTCCTACGTCGGTCCTGCTCAATCGGCTCCGTCTGGGCCGTTTGACCGGTCCATTGAAGGTGGTCGTATGATCGCGATACCCGGCCTGATCAATTCTCATTGCCATTCGCCCGCCAATCTGGTCCGAGGCATGATGCCAAGCAAGCCGCTAGAAATTTGGCGCGCTTACTACCGGGCATCGCTCAGAGATATGCGGGAGGACGATTTTTATGCGAGCGCGCTTCTCGGCGGCATGGAAATGCTTAAGACCGGGACCACTACGGTCCTGGATCATTTTTTTGGCAACCAAGCCTGCCCGTTCATGGGCGCCGGGGCGGCGATCCAGGCGATGCGTGATTTGGGCTTGCGCCACGTCGTGGCCTTAACCCTTTCTGACCGAAACTATGAAGAGACGATTCCGCTCGGCAGCGCGGCCGCGGCTGTGGATGACGAGATCAGACGGATGAGTCAAAGTGAAGCGAAGGCAACCCAAGCGTGGCTCGACGACTGCGAAGCGTTCATCGAAACATTTCACGCTCCCGATAGACTGACGACCGCATGTCCCGGCCCCTCGGCTGTTCAGCGTTGCACGGATGAACTACTGGTCAAATCGGCCGAGATGGCACGAAGAAAAAGCTTGCCGATGCATATTCATCTAGCGGAGACCAAGGCACAGCAGCTGATGGGACGACAACTCTACGGCACGTCTCTGTTGCAACATTTAGAATCTTTACGGGTGCTGGACTCCAACGTTTCGTTGGCTCATTCGATTTGGATCGATGAAGGCGATGTCGAATTGTTTGCCCGCCGCGGTGTGACGGCGGTGCACAATCCGGCAAGCAACCTACGGCTCGGCAGTGGCTTGGCGCCGGTCAAGAAATTCCGTGCCGCGGGCGCCCGCGTCGCGCTCGGTACCGATGGCGCAGCCTCCAATGACAGCCAAAACATGTTCGATGCGATTCGTTTATCGGCGTTGATTCACAACCAAGCGGGAACTGACTTCACTCGATGGACCTCGCCGCGGCAAGCGCTGACGATGGCCACTGTTACTGGCGCGCGCGCTTTCGGTCTCGATGCTGGCGTGCTTGCAACGGGTAAACTCGCCGATGTTACATTGCTGCGCCGCGATACGGCGGCATTCACCCCGCTCAACGATCTGATGGGTCAGCTAGTTTTCTGTGAGAACGGCAGTTCGGTAGAGACTGTAATTGTTAATGGTGAGATAGTTGTCCAATCGGGTCGTCTCACCTGTATGGACGAACAAGAAGTTTTAGCTCTAGCGACCAAGGCCCGTCAGCGGATCGATCCCTCGCTTGAGCGCGAGCTCGCCGCAGCTAAATCCATGGAGCCAGCACTGTCAGAAATGTATGCTCGAGTTTTCGGAGATTAGGTCACGGAACCAAGCCGTTGATCCTGGGGCATCCGCGCTGTGACGGTCGAGCTGGCGCGAAAGCGCCCGACGAGTTCGGCGCTCAAATGGACTGGTTCACCAGAAGACGGAGTACTCAGCCGCAAATTACGACACTAATTCTTAGGAATTAGGACCTCTCTGATTTTTGCGACATTGGCAGCATCCATACCGAACAGCTTTTTGACTATGCTCTCCATTTCGGAGCCCGACAACGGATTTATTTCCAGCTTCGATTTATCCATCTCGGCAACAAATTCCGGATCTTTCATGGTCGCGTTGAAAGCGGTCCGCAGAGTGCTGATCCGCTCCTTCGGTGTTCCGGGCGCAACCGCATAGGCGCGCAGAATGGCGGACGGAGCGTGCGTGCCTGATTCGATCAGCACTCGGGCCTCGGCTGTTTTTGCATAGTCGATGGCATTCGGAACGTTCGGAATGTCGGCTGCTTTTTGCGGGTTAATCTGGATGATTGGCTTTACCAGACCGGACTCCAGTCCCTTACTCCAGGTGGTTCGAATCGATGCCCAGGTCCAGCAACCGCCGTCGACTTCACCGGCTTCGGCAGCGATGCGTATATTGGAAGTTCCCTTGAATCCTTCGATCAGCTGGATAGGCAGCCCCAGCGCCGCCTTCAAAATTCTAGGGGCATCGGAGTCGTTGGCGCCGGGAGCCTCGCCGCCGAGCTTCACCGGCTTTTTGGCCGCAAACCAATCATCTAGGGAATTGATGCCACTGGCCTTGGTGATGGCGCAAACGGTTTCGTCCTGCACTGGAGCGCCGAGCCACTCGAATTTTCGGCCGTCGAACTCGACCGTTTTGTCGCCCATGATTTGCTGCAACACCAATGAGCCGATGAAATTGCCGATGATCAGGCCATCGGGCGGGGCTTTATAGAGGTAATTGGCGGCAATCCGACTGCCAGCGCCGGTCATGTTGTCGACGATGACTGCCGGATTACCCGGAATGTGCCGAGTGAGATTGCGCGCGATCGCGCGCGCATAGGCATCGAATCCCCCGCCGGCGGCAAAGCCGACGATCAACCGTATCGTCTTGCCTTTATAGAAATTTTGATCCGCGCTGGCCGCTTGGGTGTCGGTGCTTGCAGCGCCGCTAAGAAGAAGCGCCATAATGAGACCGGCTATCTTTGCCATAAAGCCCTCCATTGAGGAAAAGGTCGGGTACCGCCTGCGATAGGTTTATCGCAAGTTTCCCGTATGGCCAAGAGAATAACGACCCGGCTGCGGCCAGACGGTCAAACCGTGAGGTTCGGTCTTGACGGGGATGCTTTTTGACTGACCCGTAGTCGTATCAATTTTGTACACCGCATTATCGTAGCGGCCGGAAAGCCATAGGGTGTTTCCGTCGACGCTGACATTGCCCATATCCGGACTCCCGCCACCCGGAATCACCCAGTCGGTGATCACTTTGCGGGTTGCGAAATCGATCACGCTCACGCTGCCCTTTCCTTTGGGCGGGCCGTAGACCCGGGCGACGCCCCGGTTAGCGACGTAGAGTTGGGTTCCATCGCGACTGGGATAGAGACCGTGCGTGCCCAGGCCGGTTTTGATGTGACCGATCTCTTTAAAGCTCTCGCCTTCAACCAAGAACACACCCGCCGCTTTCATATCGGCAACGTAAAAGATTCTGCCGTCTGGAGAAATGCGGACGTCCTGCGGCATTCCGCCTTTGGAAAACTTTAGATAAGCGACCACTTTCTTATCGACAAGATCGATCTTGACCAGACTACCAGCGTACTCACAAGTAAAAAACACATAACGGCCGTCCATAGAAAAATCGGCATGGTTGATGCCGGCGCAACTAGGCGTCTCTATGGAATACTTCATCGCCATGGTTTGCGGGTCGCGGAAATCGAGCCGCTTGCGGGCTTCGGCAACGATAATCGCGGCGCTGCCGTCCGGTGTGAAGTACATATTATACGGATCATCGACCGGGATGTTCTTTCCGGGTTTGCCAGTTGCCGGATCGATCGGTGTCACGCTGCCGTCCTCTCGTCCCTCAGCGTTATTATTGACCCAGAGAGTTTTCAAATCCCAGGAAGGAACAACATGTTGCGGATGAACACCGACACGGAATTTGTCGACGACTTTGTCGGTGGTTGGATCGATCACCCAGACATCATTTGAACTGCGGTTCGGAACGTAGACGCGGGCAAGATGCCGGGCAACGACGGAGCTGAGCTTTTCAGGTCGTGTTTCACTATAAACGTTGTTGGGATCAATCACCGGTGGCATTCCCGGAACGCTTTGAATCACGCGCTGACTTCCGCTTGTTTGCGATTCGGCAGTTCTCGCGCTGGAAAAAAGAGAGGCAGAGAGCGCTAATGTCAAAAAAATCGAAACGTACAACTTTTTCTTTTTCATACGGATCACGGCGACCTCCACATCGAAGCAGGGCAAAAGTTTCGCGCCGGTTCGATGGAATTTGGCGTATCTTAGACGAAAAAGGAAAAGATTACGACCGAAGATATCAGGCGGCGGTTTTTTTCTTCTTGTTCTGCATCGCCCAAAAAACATTTTCCGGCTTGAGCGGCAGATCGTAGATCCTTACTCCCAAAGCGTCGGCGACGGCGTTGCCGATTGCCGCGGGGGTAGGGGCGAGGCCCGGTTCCCCAAGGCCTTTGGCGCCGTAAGGGCCTTCAGGTTCGTTGCATTCAACGATGATTGGAATGAGCTCGGGAGTGTCGAGAGAGGTGACGAGATGATAATCCAGAAAGGACGGATTGCGGACCTTGCCGGTTTGGTCGATCACCATCTCCTCGTGCAATGCGGAGCCGATACCCATGACCACACCGCCTTCGATTTGCGCGACGCAGTTCAGCGGATTGATGGCTCTGCCGACATCATGGGCGGCAGACATGCGCAGGATTCTCACACGACCGCTGTCCTCGTCTACCTCTACTTCGGCGGCTTGAGTAGCGTACATGTAAAAGGCCGATGCATGGTCACTGTGGCCCGTTTCCAAATCGAGGTCTTTGCCGATCTCATAGGTGTATGCGCCATCGCCGCGAACGACACCCTCCGAACCTAACTTGCGGCGCACCACCTCGCCAAGGCTCAGCGCCATCTGCGGCTGATCTTTGAGAAATACTTTACCGTCGGCGCAATCTAAATCCTCGGTTCGCGCTTCGAAGACGGGAGCGGCGGCTTGCATGATCTGTTCACGGGCGTGAATCGCCGCCCGGCGAACGGCATTGCCCATATGATAGGTGCTCCGGCTCGAAGTCGTCGACGCATCATATGGGATTACGTCGGTGTCGAGGGGGTGCATGTGAACTTTTTCCATCGGTACTTTGAGCTCTTCCGCCGCAACTTGCGAGAGGATGGTATTACAGCCTTGGCCGATTTCCACCGTCCCGGCAAGCACCATGACATCGCCTTTGGTATCAACCATGACACCGGCCGCCGATGTGGTAGGGCTCCGCGTCGGTTTCTGAATGCAGGCGAAACCCTTGCCGATCTTGACACCCGGTTTGATCTGCGCCGGCTTCTTACCCCAATCGATCGCCTCAATTGCTTTGGTCAACGTTTCTTTCAAGCCCACTGCATGAAGCTGTTCGCCCCAATAGGAGATGTCGCCTTCGACAAAGATATTCTTCATGCGGATTTCGACCGGGTCCAAGCCGAGGCGTTTGGCAATTTCGTCCATCTGTTGTTCGCCCGCCCAGGCCCCTTGGGGAATGCCGTACCCGCGATACGAGCCCGCGATAGGTTTGTTTGTATAAACAGCGTAGCCGTCGACTTTCACGTGCGGGATGCGGTAGGGACCGGGCGCCGGCAAACTGCCGCGAATGCAGACCGTCGGACTCTTTTCGGCGTAGGCACCCGCGCCCCAATAGATGGTCATTTCGCGCGCCATCAGTGTGCCGTCTTTCTTGACGCCGGTCTTGCAATAGACGACTGCTTCGTGTCGGGTCAATGTCGAGATGAAGGTTTCTTCGCGGTTAAACTTCACCCGCACCGGTCTTCCGTTGGTGTGGAACGCCAACGCTACCGCGATCGGCTCCACCTTCAAGCCCCCTTTGGACCCGAAGCCACCGCCTTGAAGTGGGTTGATGAGGCGAATTTTTTCTTTCGGCATCTCTAGTGCTTCGGTAAGTTCATTAAGTGCCCGGAAGGGCGCGTCGTTGGCGACCCAGATGGTCAGACGACCGCTTGGTTTGTCAAATTGCGCGTGCGCCGAATGCGGCTCCATGGCGGCATGCTGGATCATCGGCACAAAATATCTTTCTTCCAACACGAGATCGGACTCTTTGAACCCTTCCTTGACATCGCCGGTGCGAAGCTTGAAATGTTCAGCGACGTTGGCATGCGCGCCGGGAACGATGAACTCAGCTTTACGGTAATTTGGGAAATCCTCGTGAATCGAAACGGCGTCGGCTTGGCTCGCCTGCTCCGGATCGACGTAAACCGGCAAATCTTCGTATTCCACTTCGATCAACTTTACGGCGGCCTGCGCTGTATCCTCGTCTTCCGCAGCAACAGCGGCAACGGGCTCACCGATGTACCGAACTTTGTCTTGAGCTAAGAACGGTTTGTCCTTAATACTTTCTCCATGAGTCCACGGGGTATCCGCACCGGTCACGACGGCGACAACACCAGGGTAGCTTTTAGCCCTCTCGGTATTGATTTTCTTGATCCTGGCGTGTGCCTTGGGACTGAACAACACCTTGCCATACACCATATGGGGCAGGACCAGATCATATCCATATACCGCTTCCCCGGTAACCTTTTCGTTTGCGTCAACGCGGGTGACTGGCTTACCAACAACTGTAAGTTCGGCCATGGTTAGCTCCTGAAAGATCTAAAACGTTCTTTTCAATGATAGGCAGGATAAATGCTTGAGTCTGCGCATCTGACGCTTAATCGCTCTTAGCCCGCATCATCGCCGCCGCATCTTGGACGGCTTGAATGATTTTGGCGTATCCGGTGCAACGGCAAAGATTCCCGGAGAGAGCGAAGCGAATGTCTTCCTCCGTCGGTGCAGAATTCTCGTCGAGCAAGGCTTTCGACATCATCAACATCCCCGGCGTGCAATAGCCGCACTGGGCGCCACCATCTTCAATGAATGCTTTTTGAATGGCGTGAAGCTCAGGGCCTATCTTGAGGCCTTCAATCGTAACGATTGTTGCGCTATCGAGCTCGCCGGAGAGAATCAGGCACGAATTGACCGGTTTGCCGTTCATCAAAACGGTGCAGGCGCCGCAGTCGCCGGTGCCACAACCTTCTTTCGTTCCGGTAAGGCCAATTTCATCGCGCAGCAAATCGAGCAATAGGCGATGACTGGCAACGTCTCTTGTGATGGGTTTCCCGTTTAACGTGAATTGGATCTTCTGATTCATGACTGCCTCACTTTAATACAATCGAAGCGATGGAGCTGATCACGGAAGGTAACTGCGCTTTCTCCGAGACTTGTTCTAGTATCTACGATCGCGCCGCTCAACCCAGGATTTGGCCGGACCGACCAAGGCATTGAGCAGCGCCCGTTTGGTCATAGCTCCGACCATAGCGCGTCGATAATCTGCTGATGATCGAACATCGCTGATCGGTCTTGCCTCTTCCGCGGCGATCGCTCCCACCTTCTCAGCCAACTCTTCGGTCAGAAGTTGACCTTCTAGTGCGGCTTCCGCTTTTTTCGCGCGAATCGGGGTCGGAGCCACTGCGCCCAACACAATCCGCACATGCGCGCATCTATTTTCATTTTCGCCGACCGTGTACGCTGTTGCCACGCCGACGTATGCCAGATCCATCATTTCGCGCGGCGAGAACTTGATGTATTCCCCGACGAGCCGTGGGCTAGTTTTTGGAATCGCAATTTCAGTAAGAATCTCGTCCGAGTCCATGACATTGAGCCCCGGACCGCGGAAGAAATCTTCAATCGCTACGCTGCGATCGTTGCGGGCACTGGCAATCTTTGCTGTAGCTTGAAGCGCAATCAGGCCGGGCGCGACATCGGCTGACGGTGTGGCATTCGACATGTTGCCGCCGATGGTTGCCCGATTGCGAATCTGAATCGAACCCACTTCCGCTGCGCTTTGGCAAAGGAAAGGATACTTCTTGGTGAGCAACGGAGATATCTCGATCTCGCGCATGGTGGTCAGCGCGCCGATGGTGATACTGCCGTCGCTATTTTCACGGATACCGGATAAGTCCGGCAGCCGTTTCAGATCGACAACGTACTTGGGCACAAAGCCCTTCTCCTTCATTGCGATCACCAGGTCGGTGCCTCCCGCGAGAAAACGGCCACCCGGGCCTTTCTCTTTCAGGAGCAGACTGGCCTCAATAAGCGAAGTCGGCTGGTACATCTCGAAAGCTTCGGTACGTTTCATCGCAACTTCCTCGAGAACGCTAAAACGCCAGCGGCAAGCCTGAGTTCAGTTAGGACAGATAAAACTGTCAACGGGAACTTCGGCGTATGCCGCTGGACGATCGCTGAAAATTAGCTTCTCAATTTTAGATCAAAGGTCTGAGCATGCGTCCGATCGGTTTACCACAAGGTTCGCCGTCGCGCATTTGCACATGACCTCGCACAACTGTGCATACGGGCATACCTTTGACTTTCCAACCATGCCATGGTGAGGGCTTGTTCTTGCTGTGCAGCTTATTGACGTCGATTGTGCCTTCCTTGTCCATATCGACAATCGTGATATCGCCGTCCGAGCCGAGCCTAATGGCGCCCTTTTTCGGATAGACCTGCCAAACCTTAGCCGGATTTTCACAGGCAACTTTGACATACTGGTTCAACGTCAAGCGACCCTTGTTCACTTCAGTCAAGATCAAAGGAACGCCAGTTTCAACCCCGCAGAAACCCGAGATGCAGTCCCAGATCGCCGGTTTAGTGAGCTTTCCATAAATGTCCGAACCTTTTTCCTCAAGCGTGTGCGGTGAATGGTCCGTGGCCAGAGTATCGACGAATCCTTCACGAAGACCCTGCCACAGAACCTCGCCGTGGTCCTTAGTTCGCACTGGCGGGTTCATTTTCAGCAATGAGCCGACTTGATCCATATCGTTGGGTTCGCGCAGGAGATAATGCGGGCCGGTCTCGGCGGTGATCCTCATACCTCGGGCTTTGGCATCGCGCACCATGTAGGCTGCCTGTTTGGAGCTCATATGGAAGACATGCAACTTGGTGCCGAACATCTCCGCGAAGAAGATCGCGTGATGGACGGATTCTGCCTCGCAAATATCCGGGCGAGAAGCCTCCCAGTACCGGGCCTCGTTATGTCCCTCGGTTTTTAGCTTGTTGGTGCAGTACGCCATGATCTGACGGTTCTCTGCGTGAATTCCCAGCGGCAACTTCGATTGCGCGATGTAATCGAATGCCTCCATGCACATGCCATCGTCCGGGAAAGGGAGATTGCCGATGGTCTCACCGAAGAAAATCTTAAAGCCAATGGCGCCGGCGTCGGCCATCGGCAGAATGTCTTTAGTGTTGGTTTGCACAACCACACCGGTAACGCCGAAGTCGACGAGTGACTTGGCCTCCCCCAATTGCTGTTTGATCTTCACCTGCTCGGCTTGGGCCGTAGGGGGAACGGTGTTCGGCATATCGACGACCGAGGTGATTCCGCCACAAACGGCCGCTGTCGAACCGGTGGTAAAATCCTCCTTGTGGGTCATCCCTGGCTCCCTGAAATGAACATGTCCATCGATGATCCCCGGAAGGATGTGTTTTCCCTTGGCGTCGACTTCCTCTTTCCCCTGAGGCAAAACATCGTTAGCACCGATCGCAACAATTTTCTCGTTGCTGATGGCAACCCCCCCTTGAAATGTTTCCTCGGGTGTTACCACCCAACCATTTTTTATGACTAAATCTGCGGCCATTTCTCTTCCTTTCTGTATGTTTGGTTTTCTCTTTCTCCGACAGTTGCTGTTGCCCGTTCCCGGATCGCCAATCTTTGCTCCAAATCTGAAAGCACGTTCTGTTTTCCTTTGCGGATGTGCGCCCGCACGATGCTAACCGCCTCATTGACGTTGCGCTCCTGCATCGCTCGCAAGAGCCGT
>Ga0307410_10001623_pt1 | contig 10326 bp, 10 predicted proteins | sample 322Ometagenome_3_FD_203707 | JGI IMG/M metagenome (GOLD analysis project Ga0307410, IMG submission 203707) | Maize rhizosphere microbial communities from greenhouse at UC Davis, California, United States - 322HYB-O-3 | ecosystem: Host-associated > Plants > Roots > Rhizosphere > Soil | place...
CGTAAGTGGTCACCGCCGCGCCGGTCAGCGCGTCGACCCGGCTGATCAGCGCCAGCGGGATGTTGTTCAAGTCGACCCGGCCGACGAGGTCCGCGGGAACGATGCGGTTGCCGTCGAGCAGGACGATGTTGCGGTTCGAGCCGAGGCCGCGCAGGTCGACGTAGCTGAAGCCGCCGTTGCCGTTGTTGACCGCCGAACCGATGTTGGGGACCACGCCGGGGAGCTCGCGAAGAACCTCTTCCGCGACGTTCGATTGCTTGAGCTCGATCTGGTCGGACGTGGTGACGTTGACCGGGTTCGCCTGCTCGAGGTTGGGGTTGCGGATCAGCGAGCCGGTGACGACGATCGTGCTGTCGCCCTCGTTCGCGGCGTCGGCGTCCTGCGCGGCGGCGTCGCCGGCGTCGGGCGGCAGGGTGTCCTGCGCGAACGCGGGGGCGGCGGCGAACAGCGCCGCGCCGCCGGCAAGGCAAGTCGCGCTGAAGAGAGCGGATTTCTTGAGAGTGGTTTTCACAGGTTGGTCCCTCTGTTCGGCCCATCGCTCCGACGGGCTAATTCCCTCTCCGAACCGGTTCGGCGCAAGACGCACGAACGCAACTCGCCCGGATGGATGGGGCGTGAAATGGCCAAATGCGCGCCGCGGGGCAAAGGAATTGAGGGTCGCGGAGGCGTTTCCTCGCCGCGCTGTGGCGCAGAAACCACAGTGACGCGGCGCTTCGCAAGATTCTTGCCGCGCGAATCCGCGCGAAGCAATTTTGCTATTCGCCGTTTGGCGGGAGTCCTTGGTCCATCGGTCCGGCGAACAGCAGCGGATCGAGCCGCGCCTCGCGCCACTTGAGCGACCAGTGCAAGTGCGGCCCGGTCGCCCGGCCGGTCATGCCGATCCGCCCGAGGACCTGCCCCTGGCGGACGACGTCGCCTTCGCGCACCAGCAGCTCCGAGCCGTGCAGGAAGGCGCTGTTGAGCCCGCCGCCGTGATCGATCATCAGCAGCTTGCCCTCGAGCGTGAACGGCGTTTCGGCGGCGAGGATGACGACCCCGTCGGCGGGCGCGACGAACGGCGCGCCGTTGCCGCCGGCGATGTCGATGCCCGAGTGATAGCTGCCCGGCGTTCCGCGGTAGATCCGCTGCGCCCCGAACTTGCCCGAGATCCGGCCTCTGGCCGGCCACACGAACGGCTGCCGCCAGCCTTGCGCGCCGGTGTCTTTGGCGCGGGCGGCGGCGATCCGCTGCAACTCGGCGGCGCGGATGCGCTGGAACTCCTCGCTCGGGAGGGTCGGGCGCTGGGCGACGTCGACGTGCTCGATGTCCCAGGCGCGCGGGGCGATCGCCAGCGTCCGGGTCACCGTCCTGTCCGCGAGCCGCGCGACGAGGGTCGCGCTGCCCGGGGCGTCGCGGTCGAAGGCGACGAAGAAGCGGCCGTCGGGCGCGACCGGGACCGGCCTGCCGTCGAGCACGAGCGCGCTGGTCCCGGCCGGAACCGTGCCGCTCAGCCACCCGCCCTGGGTCGCCTCGCCGCGGTAAGCGAAGTCGCGCGGCCCGGGCGCGGCGACGGCGACCGCCGGGGCCGGCGCCGGCACGGCGGCCTGGCGCGAGCAGCCGGCCAGCGCCAGCATGGCCGTGGCTGCCGCGGCGACCTTCACGCCCCGCCAAGCGCGCGGCGGGTCGACAGCTCGGCGCTCGCGTAAGCCTCCTGCCGGCTCACGCTCCAGTAGCGCAGCCGGTCGAGCGGGATGCGCTCGCCGCTGACCGCGCAGACCACATGGTCGCCGGGGCTGAGCACGCGGAATCCGTTGGGCCCGTAATGCAGCCGGGCTTCGCGGTCGCGGGGAGACATCAGCATGGCCATCAGCCTACCAAGCCGATGCCGTCAAAGCAATTTGGGTTGGTCCGGCCGCGGGCTCGCGCGCCGCCGAACGGCGGACGGCGAGCGTCCGGTGGCGACCTCGAGCTCGCCGTCGTGGAAGTGAAGCGTGAGTCGCGGCTCGCCTTCGGCGACGGCCCGGCTGGCGACCAGCGCGCGGCCCGGCGCGCTGACCCGGGCATAGCCCCGCGCCAGCGGCGCGTCGGGGCTCAGCGAACGCTGCAACCGGGCCAGCGCCCGAAGCCGCTCGCCGGCGCGGACGACCCGCGCCTCGAGCAGCGCCGGGCGCAGCGGCGCGGCGCGCTGGGCGAGATGCACGCGGGCGAGATCGACGCGGTGGAGCAGCGCTCGCCGGAGCCGCTCGCCGAGATCGTCGAGGCGTTGGGCGCGCTGCGCCAACAGCGCCTGGGGCTGGGGCAGGCGCTGGGCGCGCGCCGCCAGCCGTTCGCGCGCGATCCCGACCAGGCGCAGCTGCCCGCGGCGCTGGCGCAAGGCGAGCTCGGCGATCTGGCTGGCCAGCTCGGCGAGCACCGGAACCGCCAGCTCGGCCGCCGCGGTCGGCGTCGGCGCGCGCAAGTCGGCGGCGAAGTCGGCCAGCGTGGTGTCGGTCTCGTGCCCGACCGCCGAGATCACCGGAACCGTGCTGGAAACGATCGCGCGGACCACGGCTTCCTCGTTGAACGCCCACAAGTCCTCGATCGAGCCGCCGCCGCGCGCGACGATCACCAGGTCGGGCCGCGGCACGGCGTGGCCCTCGGCCAGTTCGGAGAATCCGCGGACCGCCGCCGCGACCTGGCGCGCGGCGTCGGGGCCCTGGACCAGCACCGGCCAGACCAGCACGCGGCTCGGGAAGCGGTCGGACAGACGGTGGAGGATGTCGCGGATCACCGCCCCGGTCGGCGAGGTGACCACGCCGATCGTGCGGGGGAGGAACGGCAACCGCCGCTTGCGAGCCGAATCGAACAGCCCCTCGGCCTCGAGCCGCGCCTTCAGTTTGGCGAGCAGCGCGAGCAGCGCACCCTCGCCGGCGATCTCCATCCGCTCGACGACGATCTGGTACTTGGAGCGGCCGGGGTAAGTGGTCAGCCGGCCGCTGGCGACGACCTCGATCCCGTCCTCGGGGACGAACGCCAGCCGCTGCGCCGCGCTGCGCCACATCACCGCGTCGATCACCGCGGCGTCGTCCTTGAGGCAGCCGTAGAGGTGGCCGCTGGCCGCGCGCTTGACCCCCGACAGCTCGCCGCGCAGGCGGACGAAGCCGAAGCGGTCCTCGACCGTGCGCTTGAGCATCGCCGAAAGCTCCGACACGCTCAGCGGCTCGGCGTTGTCGCCCGCGCGGCTCGCGGCTAGGAGGCCGCCGTCGCGCTCGTCGCCATCATCCGAAAGGCCGTCCATGAACATCCTGCTGCTGGGCTCGGGCGGGCGCGAGCATGCGCTGGCGTGGAAGCTCGCGCAATCGCCGCTGTGCGACAAGCTCTACGCCGCGCCGGGCAATCCGGGGATCGCGCAGGACGCCGAGCTGGTCGAGCTCGATGCAGCGGACCACCCGGCGGTCGTCGGCTTTTGCGGCGCCAAGCGCATCGGGCTGGTCGTCATCGGCCCCGAAGCGCCTTTGGTCGACGGGCTGGCCGACAGCTTGCGGGCCGCCGGGGTGCCGGTGTTCGGGCCGTCGCGCGCGGCGGCGCGGCTCGAAGGCTCGAAAGGCTTCACCAAGGACATGTGCGCGCGCGCGGGCATCCCGACCGCGCGCTACGACCGCGTGACGACGCTCGACGCCGGAATCGGGGCGCTCGACCGCCACGCGCTGCCGGTGGTGATCAAGGCCGACGGGCTCGCTGCGGGCAAGGGCGTCGTCATCGCCGCCAATCGCGCCGAGGCCGAAGCCGCGCTGACCGAGATGTTCGCGGGCCAGTTCGGGGCCGCCAGCGCGGAAGTGGTGATCGAGGAATTCCTCGAGGGCGAGGAGGTCAGCTTCTTCGCGCTGACCGACGGGGCGGTGATCGTGCCGTTCGGCTCGGCGCAGGACCACAAGCGCGTCGGCGACGGCGATACCGGCCCCAACACCGGCGGGATGGGCGCCTACAGCCCGGCGCGGGTGCTCACCCCGGCGCTCGAGGGGGAAGTGCTCCAGCGGGTCGTCGCGCCGACGGTCAAGGCGATGGCCGAGGCCGGGACTCCATATTCGGGCGTGCTCTTCGCGGGGCTGATGCTGACCCGCGAGGGGCCCAAGCTGATCGAGTATAACTGCCGCTTCGGCGATCCCGAATGCCAGGTACTGATGCTGCGGCTGCGAAGCGACCTCGTCGAGCTGCTCCTGGCGTGCGCCGACTACAGCCTCGCCACCTGCCAGCCGCCGAGGTTTTCGCCCGACGCCGCGCTGACCGTCGTGATGGCGGCGCAAGGCTATCCCGGAACCCCTCGCAAGGGCGGAGCGATCGGGGGCATCGCCCAAGCCGAAGCGACCGGCGCAAAAATCTTCCACGCCGGCACCGCGCAAGCCGACGGCAGGCTCGTCGCGCGCGGCGGGCGCGTGCTCGATGTCACCGCGCTTGGGGCCAGCGTCGGCGAAGCGCGGGCCAAAGCCTATGCCGCGGTCGACGCTCTCGACTTCCCCGACGGCTTCTGCCGCCGCGACATCGGCTGGCGCGAAGTCGCGCGCGAGGCCACGGCGATCGCCTGAGCTAGTGCACCGGCGGGTCGACCGCCGGGACGGTCGCGACCGGCGCCACCGGCTCCTCGGGCTGACGCGGCGGCAGCGCGTTCTCGGGCACCTGGTCGATCTGCATCGCCCGCGTCGGCACCGCCTCGAGGTTGCGCACGGTGACCTCGATTCCCTCCTCGCTCACCGCCAGGCTGTTGAATCCCGGCGGGCTCGAGCGGATCCGCTTCGACAGCGTCCCGGCGCCGATCATCCGCAACGGGCCCGCACCGGTCTGCGCGGTCAGGTCGAAGGCGTCGTGGACGTGCCCGCTGAGCACCGCCAGCACGTTGCGCCGCGCCAGTTCTTCCATCGCCACGTCGCCGTTGATGGTCAGGCGCTTGCCCTTCGGATCGCGCTCGGTCAGCGGGTGGTGCGCGGTGACGATCGCGCGCTTGCCCGCAGGCAGCGCATCGATCGCGGCGAGCGTCTCGCGCAGCGCGCGCGTGGTGACCCAGCCGTTCGACCACGGAAACCGCCACTGCGCGCGGGTCGCGGTCTTCAGCGGGACGATCGCGATGCCGGGCAGGTCGAGCTTGCGCTCGACCAGCGATTCGATCGCCCGGAACCGGCGATAGGGATCGACGAAGCGCTCGATCAGGTTGAAGTAGGGCATGTCATGGTTGCCGACCTCGACCGTGACCGGGGGGCCGAGCGCGGCGATCCAGCGGCACGCGGCGGTGAACTCGCGATGGCGCGCGCGCATCGTCAGGTCGCCGGTGATGCAGATCGCGGTCGGCCGCTCGCGCGCGATGCACTCCACCACCCAGTCGAGCGCGAGCGTGTCCTCGAGCCCGAAGTGGATGTCGCTCAGGTGGAAGAGAGTGATCGGGTCGCTCACGAACCGCTCCGTTGGCCGCTGAGCGAGAGGAATTCAACCGGGGATTGGCCGAGCTCGAAGCGCTCCTCGCGCGCGCCGGTGCGGCGCTCGCCGTCGATCATGAGCTCGATCGGACGCTCGGAGCGGCAGGTTACCGCGGGATGGCGCCCGAGCTCGTCGTGCGGGCCTTCGCGGAAGTCGCGGCGCAGCAGCGCGAGGCCCTGCTGCGCATACTGCGCGATCGTGTCCGCGGCGTAGCCATCGACCGCGAGCAACCCGTCTGCCGGATGGAACCTGACCGCGGGGTAGCCTTCGGGCTTGCCCAGCTCGGGATCGACGATCCTGACCAGCGTTCCACCCGCGGTTTCGCCGATCGCCTCGCCGAGCGTCGCGGCGACGCCGCCGATATCGCCTTCGCGCATCGCCTCGCGCACGTCCGACCAGCGCGCCCCGGGGCCGGCGAGAACCTCGCACAAGCCGTCGCCTTGCGAAGTGCGGACGAGCTCGCGCCTGACCGCGCGCAAGTCGCCGCGGCCGAGCGCGGCGACGATCTCGGACGCGGACGCGTCGCCGTGCAGCGCCTTGGCGAGCAGGTTCTGGGTGCCGCCGGGCAGCACGAGGACTTGGCCGGCCCAGCCGGAAAGCGCGGTGACGATCGCGTTGGCGGTGCCGTCGCCGGTGTAGATCGCCAGCGTGTCGACCCCTGCAGCCTCGAGCGCGACGCGCGACGGGGCCTCGTCTTCGGGAATGGACAGCGTTCGCGCCACGCGGCGCCCGGCCCCGGCGAACGCCGCGGCGAGCTCGGCGACGCCGGCTTCGCTGTAGCTGCCGCTGGCGCTGTTGACTGTCAGCCAGATCGTTTGCGCGGGGTCCATAGCGCCCCCAAGCGTGCGAGCGCGGCGCGGGTTCCCGCTCAGACCCGCCCGGTGAGGATCAGCCAGGCCGAGAAGCTGTTGAGCATCGAGTAGACGATGTAGGCGACCGCCGCGCCGAAATAGTCCTGCGCGACGAACAGCAGCGCGGCGAGCAGCATCAGGAACTCGACCACCAGGCTGAAGTTGCCGCCGAGCGCATGGTAGAACCACGGCATCCGGCCGAGCAGCGGGTGGCCGCTCTCCATCACCGCCTTGTGCAGCGCGAAGTTGCCGATCCCCAAGAGGAAGGTGACCAGAATCGCCAGCGACATCCGCCGGCCAATGTAGGCGGCCATCGGAGCATTGCCAGCGGTTTGCCGTTCGCCGGGCCGGCAACGCGGTTCGTCGGGCGCGGCGTCGGTCCATCGACCGCATTCGCGCGCACATCGACTCCGGCAAGCCTTTGCGGGCCGCCCGGGCTACCCCGACGATGCCCGGCCGGAGACCCACCGACCCCCGCAACCGGCCGGGCCTTGAGTTCAGGAGGAACCGCCCATGACCCGTTCGCTGACCGCCGCGGCCGCAGCCGCGCTCGCCACTTTCGCCACCTTCTCGATGATGCCGACCGCGCACGCGGCGACGACGACCACGGTCCAGATCGACGATCTCGATCTCAACAGCGCCGAAGGCCAGGCCAAGCTCGACTCGCGCATCCATCGCGCCGCGCGCGAGGTGTGCAAGGACGCCGTCACCGGCAGCCGCGTCGCCGCGATCGACGCCGAATGCGTCAAGAACGCGAAGGCCTCGATCGAGAAGCAACTCGCGGCGCGCCGCGCTTCCCCGCGCAACGGCGGCTGACCCCGCCGCCTGCAGGCCCGGAGCGGACCAGTCCCCCGCTCCGGGCCTTTTGCTGGGCCCGCAGCGGGCGGTTGCATTTTTCGCTTTCCTACAAGGCTTGCGATGTGAAACAAGCAAACCGATTCGGTTATAGCTCTTTCACATCGTGAACCAAACAACCGTCGCCGAGCACCTAGCGCCCGGCGAGCGCCTTGACCTTGCTCAGATAGGTCCGGCCGATCCGCACCGGCTCGTCGTCGCCGAGCTCGACCGACCACACGCCGAGGCCGTCGTGGCGCAAGCCGGTGATCCGGTCGCGGCGCAGGATGGTCGAGCGGTGGACGCGGATGAACTGCGCCGGATCGAGCCGCGCCTCGAGCCCGGCGATCGTCTGCAGCAGCAAGTAGCTGCGTCCCGCCCCCTCGCGCCCGGCGACGTGAAGCCTGACATAGTCGCGCTCGGCGTCGATGCGGGTGACGTCGTCGGCCGAAATCCGCAGCAGCTCGGAGCGGTGCGGGACCCAGAACTCGCCGATCCAGTCGCTCGGCGGCGCGCCGGTCCGTCCGCCGCCGCGCCGCGCGGAGGCGCGATCGATCGCGCGCTCGAGCCGTTCGGCGTTGACCGGCTTGAGCACGTAATCGACCGCATCGAGGTCGAACGCCTCGACCGCGAAGCTGTCGTGCGCGGTGACGAAGACGATCGCCGGCGGCGTATCGGTCTCGGCCAGGCGCCGGGCGACGCCGAGCCCGTCGAGCTCGGGCATCGTCATGTCGAGCAGCACCAGGTCGGGCGACAGCGCTTCGACGAGGCGCAGCGCGGCGGCGCCGTCGTTGGCGGTGCCGACGACGCTGAGCGACGGGAGCCCGGCGCAGATGATCTGCATCCGCTCGACGGCCAGCGGCTCGTCGTCGACGATCAGGGTGCGCAGGGTCGGGGACGAAGCTTCGGTGTCGGCAGGCGTCATTGGAAACTTGGGCGAATCAAGGGGATGCGAATGATCGTCGCATAGCCGCTGCCGGTCGAGCCGGAAACCACGCTGGCCTCGCCGCCGAACCGCGCGGCGAGCCGGTCGCGGACGTTCTGCAGCCCGATCCCGGTGCCCGCGAGGCCCGCCTCGAGCGGGGCGCCGGGGCCGTCGTCCTCGACCGTCAGGACCAGGCGGCCGTGCTCCTCGCGCGCCGACAGCGTGATCGTCACCGGCCGCGCCACCGGGGCGACGCCGTACTTGACCGAGTTCTCGACCAGCGGCTGGAGGATCATCCCCGGCACGCACGCCTGCTCGAGCGCCTCGGGAATCGCCCAGACGACCCTGAGCCGGCTGGGGAAACGCACGGCCTCGATCTCGAGGTAAAGCCGCTGGAGCCGGATCTCCTCCTCGAGCGGGACGTCCGCGGTCGGATCGCCGGCCAGGCTGCGGCGGTAGAAGGTCGAGATCGTCTGGATCATCGTCTCCGCCGCGGCGGTCTTGCCGCTGAGCACGAGCGCCGACAGCGAGTTCAGCGTGTTGAACAGGAAGTGCGGGTTGACCTGGTAGCGCAAGCTGCGCAGCTCGGCGTTCTTGGCGGCGCGGCGGTACTCGCCCTCGCGCCGCTCGGCCGCGCGCGCGTGCTCGGCGTAGCCCAGCGCGAGGTACAGCGCGGCCCAGGCGAGCAGGAGGAAGTAGCGCCCGAGCGCGATGTCGGTGAGCTGGCGCCATTGGGCTTCCTGCTGAACCTTCTGGTCGATCATGACCACGCCGGGCGGGGCGGTTCCGGGCGGGTTGACCACCACCTTGGTGCCGTCGGGCCTGGTCACCTCGACCGGGCCGGGAAGGTCCGCGGGCAGGTCGGGGACGTCGACCAGGACGTTGCCGGCCTCGTCGCGGCGGATGCGCACCCCCTGCTTCTCGCCGATCTTGGAGACGACTTCTTCCTGCATGTCGGCGAACACCGCCGAGTTGATCGCGGCGATCAGCAGCGAGGCGGGGAGCATCAGCACCAGCGCGGCGCCGACGCGCAGCGCCAGCCGGCGGCCGTCGAGCTGGCGCAGCAACGGCCAGATCGCGAGCGTGACGAGGAACCCGGCGAACGTCACCAGCAACCGGCGGCTGGCCAGCTCGACCGGGAAATCGAGCCCGACCACCATCCCGCGCACCGTGGTCAGGACGTAATAGCACGCCCACAGCGCTGCAGCGGAGAGGATGACGGTCTGCGCCGGAACGCGCGCCGGGCCGACGCGCGCCTCGGGGTCGGAATAGTCTTCAGGCATCCGGCCGGTCTTGCCCGCGCTCCGAAGTCAAGGCCAGCGAGTTCGTCGGCGCGAGTCCCCGCTTGGTCGAAAGCGGGGGGAGCGCCGAACGCGCCGCCTCCGCTTGCTTTAGAACCTGACCGTGCCGGTGACGAAGACCTGGCGCGGCGCGCCGTAGAACGCGGTCAGCACGCCTTCGCGGCCGAGCGCGGGGATCAGCGTGCCGTTGGGCCGGAAGGTCGGCGCCCCGGTCACGGCGTTGCCGGCCATGAAGTTGTAGCCGCTGGTCTTGTACTCGTAATCGGTCAGGTTCTTGCCATAGACCCCCAGCGTCCACCGGCCCTCGGGCGCGCGATAGACGATGCTCGCGTCGAGGATCGCATAGCCGGCCTGGTCGAGGAACGGATTGGGGGTCTCGAATTGGGCGGTGCGGGAGCGGTAGGCAATCGTCTGGGTCAGATCGAGGTCGCCCGCGCCGATCGGGGTCGAGTAAGTCGTCGACTGGCTGAACGTCCACTTCGGCGTGTTCTGGACCTTGCGGAAGTCGGCGACGTCGACCGGGCCCTGCCCGGGGATATTGGTGATGTATTCCTTGAACTTGGCGTCGATGTAGCCGACCGCGGCGTTGAACCGCAGCGTGTCGCCGTCGCGCAGCATGTCCTCGCCGGCGCGGCCGCCGAGCTCGGCCTCGAAGCCGGTGAACTTGGCCTTGCCCGCGTTGGTCACCACCCCGCAGAACGACGTCGTCGGCATGCCGTTGACGATCACCGTGCAGGCCGACGAGCCGGGGATTTGCACGTCGGTGTAATCCGCGCGGAACCCGGCGAGCGCGAGGTTGAGCCGGCGATCGAGCAGCGAGGCCTTGTAGCCGATCTCGTAGCTGTCGACCTTCTCCGGCGCGAAGCTGAGGAACGCGCCGACTTCCGAATCCTCGCGGATGCCGTTGCCGTTGAGGTCGGGCGCGTTGGTCCCGACCCCGCGCGGGTCGAAGCCGCCGCCCTTGAAGCCCTGCGAATAGCTGGCGTAGAGG
>Ga0307410_10001624_pt1 | contig 10325 bp, 8 predicted proteins | sample 322Ometagenome_3_FD_203707 | JGI IMG/M metagenome (GOLD analysis project Ga0307410, IMG submission 203707) | Maize rhizosphere microbial communities from greenhouse at UC Davis, California, United States - 322HYB-O-3 | ecosystem: Host-associated > Plants > Roots > Rhizosphere > Soil | place...
AACTTGAAACCCGATGAAGATCCTCGATGTCGGCTGCGGCGTAAACAAACATGAAGGCGCGATCGGCCTCGACAATAATCCGCGCACCGCCGCCGACGTCATTCACGATCTCGGCGAGATACCCTATCCCTTCCCGGATAACGAATTCGACCTTATAGTCTCCAACCACGTCGTCGAACACGTCCCCGACGTGATGGCGTTCATCGCCGAACTTCACCGGATCACCAAGCCCGGCGGGCGGATAAGGCTTCTTACACCTCATTACACCAACCCCGATTGGGCCAACGACCCTACGCACAAGAACCACATTAACTCCTACACGTTCAACACTTTCATTGCGGGTCGCGAAGTTTTCGACTTTTACACCGACGTGCAGCTTAGGCCGGTCAAGACATACGTTTCGCTGCTGTCGCTCTGGAAGGCTTTAGGTATAGAACTCTTGGTCAATCTCGATCAAAACGCCCCCTCGCTGCGTTTCCTGCGAAAATTTTGGGAACAATATCTCAGCTACATATTTCGCGGAAAAGAGCTTAGGTTCGAGTTCGAGGTGGTAAAGGAGGGTTAATTTCCCCCTCCGGCGAACTATTTCACCCACCGCAAACATCTGATATTCTTGACTGTAAGTATTTCCTTCATTGAGGTTTTCGAATGAAAAACAAGTTATTTGTCCTGATCACGCTCTCCGTTCTGGCGTTCAACACCGCCGCTCAAAGTGTCGCCGATAAAACCCGCAGGGTAGCTGGATCTACCGGCATTGTGAGTCTATTGCCTGCTTCCGACGGGGTTGTCGTGATGGACGTCAAGCGTTTCCTGAATTCTGCGTTGCCGCAAATGCTTTCGGGAAATCAGGCGATGCTCGCCGAGGTGACCAAAGCGATCGACGACGCAAAGGCCAGGACCGGCATCGACGTTCGCCAGTTTGACGCACTTGCCGCCGGCGTCACCGCGACAAAGGTTAAAGAGAAGGAATACGATATTGACAGCGTTCTGATCGCACGCGGACAGGTGAATACCGGTACTATACTCGCCGCCGCCAAACTCGCCGCCAACGGCAAGTACCGCGAAGAAAAGTTTGGCAGTAAAACAATTTACATCTTCGAGGCCCGCGAAATTGCTTCGCAAAATGCCGCGCAGGCAGGCACCAAAACGGCGGGGTTGATCAAGAAGCTACTCGGCAGTTTCCGAAAGGAGATGGCCGCCTCCGCGATCGATGCCAACACGCTTGTCTTCGGCTCGGTCGAAAAGGTCAGGGACGCCGTTTCGGGAACTTCCAGAGTCGATAAAGAGATTTCGGGATTACTTGTTAAGACGACATCGCCGGTCGCCACGTTCGCCGTGCGCGTCCCGGAAGGGATGAGCGCGTTTCTCCCGCTCGACAACGATGAGCTCGGCAAAAACATCGATTCGATCAAATATCTCTACGGCTCGATGGATGTCGCCGGCACCTCCACCACACTGAACGCGACCGCCCGTACGCTTCAGGCGGAACAGGCGGTGAGCCTTAAAGATACCCTCGACGGGCTGCAGATGCTCGGAAAGGTGTTTTTGGGTGGCGCGAAAGGGGCCGACAAGCAGGTCTACGCCCGCTTGATCGAAAATGTTAGGTTTTCTGCCAAGGGCAACGAGGTCACGATGGACCTCGCAATCGCCCAGACCGATATAGATTTTCTGGTCGGGCTACTGGGTAAATAGCAAATCAGCGGTGTCCGGGGGAGCGTTGCCCCCGGATCTTAATCATCTCCTGCGAAACCTTCCCCCGCCGCCTTGTTTTTTAACGGCCGCGAACTGCTCCACGTCCCGATTAAAATTACCCGCTTCGTCGAATAGCGGATACAACTGCATCCCGGGCGAAAGGTAGGCGGCCCGCAGCTCGACGGGGCGTGTTCCCGCTCGATTTATCACCCGAACTCTGCTCCCGCGCACCTCTTCGATCCATTTGGCAAATTCCTCTGCCCTCCCGACCGTTGCCGAGAGGAGCAGTATTCTGATCCGAGGGGGCGTGAGGATGATCGCCTCCTCCCAAACGTGTCCGCGTTCCTCGTCTGCGAGGTAATGGGCTTCGTCGAGGATGACGAAATCGGTTCGTACCTGCTCCCCCTCGCGCATCGCGTCGAAAAGCTGATTTCGGTAGATCTCGGTCGTCCCGACAATTAAAGGAGCGTCGGTGTTCTCCTTTCGGTCGCCGGTGAGTATCCCCACCTTCCCCTCTCCGAACTCAGCCGAAAATTCAATGTATTTCGAATTCGTCAGGGCCTTAAGCGGCGTCGTGTACCAGGCCCGCTGCCCTTTTGCCAGAAGCCTTCGGATCTCTTCACGTGCGATCCACGTCTTACCGCTGCCCGTGGGGGCCGTCACTAGAACGTCCTCGGTTTCGATAGCCTCAAGTGCCTCGACCTGAAAGTCGTCGGGCTTGAACGGCTGGGGATCTGGCACACCGATGCCGCTCAGCAACCTTTCGGTCGCCTTTAACTGACCGATCGTCTGACGAGCCTCTTCGAAACTCGGCCGCTCGCGTTCTGCAAAATCACGCCCGCCCCGCCGTTCATCTCTTTGATGGCCTGAACCACTGCGTCGCGGTCGGTCACGTCGTCGATCATTGCTTCGTCGGGGCATAACTCTATTAAACATCAACTTTATAGTTTGAGCGAATTGCAAATTAGAACCGCCCGCGTGAGCGGGATGGTAAAACGCCGGTCAATTAAAATCTTCATTTCGGCGTTCAACTGGTCTGCTCTTTTCGATTCGGCCGCCCGCTCACGCGGACGGTTCTGCCCGAGGGGACACAAAGGATACTAAATTCTTCCATTTACACGGCCGGGGTGCTAAAATTAACGATTTGCACCGCAACGATTTACGCGGTCAAAGCGTCTAAATCTGACGGCTCGCACTTTAGCCTTTGAGGGGACGCGAATTTATATGTTTGAGCAGCAATCATACAGTTTCGATACGCCCGCGGAGCCGCTTCGCGAGGGCGACTTGTTTTACCGGCACGAGATCGGCCGCTGGAAGTTCGACAACCGGATCTACACGATTTTTGCCGGAGCCGCCGTTTTCATCTTCGCTTTTTTCGGCGTGCTCGCCCAGACGCCTATCCTGACCGCGCGAGGCTGCGACAGTCCGTTCGTCGGCCGTGTCTGCCAGGTGCTCGATATGGCCTACGTCGGCGCGATGATCTACGGTACCGAACGCGAATACGTCGACGCCGCCTACGACAAGATCGACCTCAACGATGCCGAAGTGGTTTGGATCGACCAAACCGGCGTTCCGGCCCAGCTTGAATATCCCGAAGGCTACTTCCAGGTTGCGAACCCGGAACAGTTCGCACAGCAGCAGGCGATGCTGGTCAACCCTTATTCGGCGGACAGCTTTAATTCGGGCAGTCTCCCGCCGATCTTGCCCCCGGTCCAGAGCGGCAGCAGTTTGATCGATACGCCTGCGATCGCGCCGAAAAACAACCCGAAGGCACGCCCGAAGGATCTGCCCAGTTCCCCGTTCGACCTCTCGGATGTGAACGGCGATGCGAGCGCGGACGCAAATGCCAACAAGGGCAAGACCAACGTCGATTCGAACAAAAAGCCGAACGAAAATCAGACGGCCAACACTAACACCCAAAAGCCCGAACCTCCGAAGAGCCAATCGCTCGACGCCATCGAGATCAACAAACGCCCGATCGCCGACCTTGGAAATTCGGTCAACGACCTCGTAGCGAAGAACGAACTCGATCTGCAGACGCCCTTTATCGGTAGTGCGAAGGGAAAGCTGAACAAAGAGGGGCGGATCGACCCCAAATCGCTTAAACTTCAGATCGAAAGCCCCGACGCCGATATGCAAAAGATCGTTCAGGACGGAATCCTGGCGATCGACGCGGCCGGCTATCTAAAATATCTCAGCGCGATCAGCGGCCGGGATTTCGATCTGCTCCTGAAACAGGATGAAGCGAACATTTCCGCAACGGTTCAGTCCGAAATGGAAAGTGAGACGCGCGCGAAAACGATCAAGAGCAGTCTCGATCTTGCACTCAGCATCGCAAAGGCCAAGAAACAGGGCGCCGACGCCGATCAGGACGACAAGGACGATCTCACTCTGCTGCAGGGGGCCAAGATCGAAGCAGTCGGCAAACGTGTCGTGATCACGTTCATAGTTCCGAAAGAGGTCGCCCACCCGATGATCCAACGTAAGCTGGCAGAGCAGGCCGCTGAATTGAAAAAGCCGAGCGGAAACGCAATGACGCCGCGCGTCGGCGACACGGCTGTGAAATAAAGAAGCCTGACCGTAAGGGAGGGCTAAACACTAACGACTTGAGCAACAGAAAGCCTCAAAACTCGATCATTTTCCTCACCACGCTCGGCGTGTACCTCGGCCTACTTATGGTCGGCGGCGCGGCGCCGCAGGTGATGGCTCATTCCGCGACGACGAGGAACTTCGAGATCACGGACGAGATCGAGGTGAGGGACGAGATCGACACCGACCCGGACGAGAGCATTCAAGCCCGCATCTCGCTCACCACTTATTTCCAGGACGTCGAGAATTTCATCTACACGCTCAAGCAACTCGACGGGACGAAGTATTTCAACGCCGGTGCCGACGATTTCGACGTGACGCAGACGACCCAGTTGCCCTGCGTCCCCGCGAATAAGATCGGCAGCTACACCGCGAACAATTTCGTCACCAAAAATGAATCGATCCGTCCGTGGCTGGAATCGTTCAGCAAGCTGCTGACGGACGGTTATTCCCTCGGCGATTGCCTGCCAAACAGCCGTTTCGCACCCGCGGAAGCGACCGATTCCAAATTTAATTTCCACCTCGATAAAAAAGAACTGAACATCGAGGTCGTGGTCAGGAAAAACTCGCCGGAGGGCGCGAGATTACTGGCCGATGCGATCGCCTCGGTTTTCACAAAGTTGCGGACCGATTCCGATTCGGCCACCCGTCTTCGTCTATACGAAACGACGCGGTTCCGCGCCGACAACGACCAGATCTTCGTCATTACCCGCCTGCCCCGCGCCGCCCTGGACCCGCTGCTCGCCAAAGACGCAAAGTAGCGGCGAGCGGGTTTGATCTCATATTCCTCGTTCTCGCTAGAAATTAGTCTCATTCTCTGCGCCTTTCTCTGTATTTTTGTGTTTTCTGTGGTTATCTTTCTGAATCACAAAAAAACACGGAAAACGATCGGAACAGAACTCAACTTACAGACTTAGAGGATTCAAATGGCAGTTAACAGTTTTGCAGATAAATTAGTAAAGAAGGTATTCGGTTCGAGCAGCAGCATTTTTTTGAAAAAAGTGACGCCGACCGTTGCCCAGATCAACGACTGGGAAGCGAAGATCGAGAAGCTCTCCGACGCCGAGCTACAGGCACAGACGCCTAAGTTCAAAGAGATCATCGCGAGTCGCCTTGACGGCATATCCGATAAGGCGGAACGCCGAAAAGCCGAACAGGACGTTCTTCACGAGCTGTTACCCGAGGCATTCGCAACCGTCCGCGAAGCCTCAAAACGCGTCACCGGCATGCGGCATTTCGATGTGCAGATGATCGGCGGCATCGCCCTCCACCAGGGCCGCATCGCCGAGATGAGGACCGGTGAAGGTAAAACGCTGGTCGCGACCCTTCCGTCGTATCTAAACGGACTCACCGGCCGCGGTGTGAACGTCGTGACGGTTAACGATTACCTCGCTCTCCGCGATGCCGAATGGATGGGCAAGATCCATCAATTCCTCGGCCTCTCGGTGGGCTGCATCCAGAACGACATGGACGACGTGGAGCGAAAGGACGCCTACGCCGCCGATATAACTTACGGCACCAACAACGAGTTCGGCTTCGATTACCTTCGCGACAACATGAAGTTCGACGTCGAATCGCTCGTGCAGCGTGATCACTATTACGCGATCGTCGACGAGGTCGATTCGATCCTTATCGACGAAGCCCGAACTCCGCTCATCATCTCCGGCGCCACCGACGATGCGACCGATAAATACTACGTCGCGAACGACATCATCCCCCGCCTCGAAAAGGGTGACAAGAACGAAGAGACGAAGGTGACCACCGGCGATTACCTCGTCGATGAAAAGAACCATTCGGCGGTGCTGACCGAGCAGGGTGTATCTAAAGCCGAAAAACTCCTCGGCGTGTCCAACCTCTACGACCCGTCGAACATGGAGCTGCTCCATTGCGTCGAACAGGCGCTGAAAGCACATACTCTTTACCGGCTTGATCACCACTACGTCGTGCAGGACGGCGAGGTGATCATCGTCGACGATTTCACCGGCCGTCTGATGCAGGGCCGCCGCTGGTCCGACGGGCTGCACCAGGCCGTCGAGGCTAAGGAAGGCGTAAAGATCGAGCGTGAGAACCAGACCCTCGCGACGATCACCCTTCAAAACTACTTCCGCATGTACGAAAAGCTTTCCGGCATGACCGGCACGGCCGAAACGGAAGCGGAAGAGTTCGGCACGACGTACAACATCGACGTCGTGATCATCCCGACCAACCGCTCGATGATCCGGCAAGATAATTCGGACATGATCTATCGCACGCTGCCCGAGAAATGGGACGCCGTGATAGACGAGATCAAGGACCTGCACGCCGAGGGCCGACCGGTGCTTGTCGGTACGGTGTCGGTCGAAAATTCCGAGCTGGTCGCCGAAAAACTGAAACAGGTCGGCATTCCGCATAACGTACTCAACGCCAAATATCACGAACGCGAGGCCGAGATCATCGCCCAGGCGGGCCGGAAGGGCGCGGTCACCATCGCCACCAATATGGCCGGCCGCGGTACCGATATCCTGCTCGGCGGCAACCCCGAGTTTCTCGCGAACGAATACCTCAAGCGGATGGAGATCAATCCGGACGAGGCGACCGCCGAGCAATTCGAAGAGCAGCTGCGAAAGGCGAAGGCCGTCGTCGCCAAAGAGCACGAAGAAGTTGTAGCGGTTGGCGGCCTGCACATCCTCGGGACCGAGCGTCACGAATCGCGCCGCATCGATAATCAGCTTCGCGGACGCGCCGGCCGCCAGGGGGACCCCGGCTCGTCGCGCTTCGTCCTCTCGCTCGAAGACGACCTGATGCGCATCTTCGCGGGCGACAAGGTCCGCTCGATGATGGAATGGCTCGGCATGGAGAAGGGCGTAGCGATCGAATCGCGAACCGTTTCCAAACAGATCGAGCGTGCGCAAAAGGCCGTCGAGGCCCGCAACTTCGAAACTCGCAAACACGTTCTCAAATACGACGACGTGATGAACAAACAGCGCGAGACGATCTACGGTCTGCGCCGCCAGTTGATGTTCGAACCCGAGCATCGGGATTACCTGCTTGGTGAAAACGGTGTTGCAAAAGACCTGCTGCACGACCTGACGCACAGCTTCCTCAGTCTCGAGCTCGGCCCCGACAAATGGGATGTTGACACTTACGCAGCAGAGATCGAAAGCATCTACGCGGTCGACCCGGCCGTCGATGCAGGCGTCGATTTCAAGGTCGATAACCCGAACGTGATCGAGGACAAGATTTGGAAAAAGGCGTCCGCCAACTACGCCGAGAAGGAAAAACTCGCCGGCGAAGAATCGCTTCGCGCCTACGAGCGGTACATCATGCTAAACATCATCGACTCGCAGTGGAAGGACCACCTTCTCTCGATCGATCAGGTGAAGCAGGGTATCGGTCTCGTCGGCTACGGGCAAAAGGATCCGCTCGTCGAATACAAAAAGCAGTCGTTCGATATGTTCCAGGACATGCTCGACCGCATCGACACGAACACGTGCAAGTCGCTATTCCACCTGCACATCGTCACGCAGGATGAACAGGAGGAGCGCGACCGTCTCGAGCGTCTCGAACAGCAGCGTGCCCGCCGCCAGGCAGCGGGTATGGCCTTCACCGGAGCGATGGCCGGTGCCGAGGTCGCCGGCGCCGAGGCCGCTCGTCATACCCCCTACGTCCGGGACACCCCGAAGATGAAACCAAACCAACCCTGCTACTGCGGCTCCGGCAAGAAATTCAAAAAATGCCACGGTGCCGGAATGTAATACGGACCCGGGCTCCTGCAATCTGCAGGTGCCCGCGAGGTAAGCAAGGGCTAGGCGCATAACCTGAAAAGCGGAAAGGGCGGCATTCAATGCCGCCCTTTCCGCTTTTGGACTCGATCGCGCTGAAACTTAAGATCTGCTTCGGCCGATCACTTCTTGAACTTCAACATGCTTCCCTGCCCGCTCACTTGCCTGTTCCCCGCCACCTTCTCCGCCCGAGCGAACGCACGCAAGAAATTCTCCCCCAGCACCTTCTTTACTTCCTGATCTGTGTAACCGCGACGAAGCATCTCGTAGGTGACAAGGGCGAGGTCCTCCATTCCGTTCATTCCCGCCGGTAGGAAGGGCACGCCGTCAAAGTCGGAGCCTATCCCGACAATGTCAATCCCGGCGACCTTTTTCATGTGATCGATGTGATCGACGATACGTTTGTAGTCGGCGACATATATCGGGTTCGCGGCCAGCAGCTTTCGCTCGGCCTCGTTGTAGCCTTGTGGGTTTTTCTTAAACTGTTCGCGAAGTGCATCGAGCTGCGGTTTCAATCGTGCCGAGCGCTCGTTTTCTTCCCGGTTTGTTCGCTCGTCCAGGAATGACGGGTAAAAATTGATCATGATCACGCCGCCGTTTTGGGCAACACGCTTAAGAACTTCATCGGGAACGTTTCGAGTATGGTCGCTAATGCCTCTTGCGGATGAATGCGAAGCGATGATCGGCGACTTGCTCACATCGAGCACATCGTTCATCACCTTCACCGAGACGTGGGAAATGTCCACAAGCATGCCCAGGCGATTCATCTCCCTTACGACCTCTTTTCCGAATTCCGATAGCCCGTTGTTTTTCACCTCTCCCCGATGCGCGTCCGCCCAGTTGTGCGAAACGTTGTGGGTCAGCGTCATGTAGCGAATCCCCAGCCGGTAAAAATTCCTGAGCGCATACAACGAATCCTCGATCACATACCCGCCCTCTATGCCCATCAACAAACAAACCTTCCCGGCCCGCTTCGCTCGGCGGATCTCGTCGGCCGTGAAGCACATAGAAACCTGCTGCGGGTGTTTCTCCGCTTCTCGATAGGTCGCGTCGATCAGATCCATCGCCCGCACCATCGCGCGGCCCTCCTTCCACGTGTCCCCGCCCACATAGATCGACATGAATTCCCCGGTGATCCCGCTCGCCTTAAGCCGTGCGAGATCGGTGTGATATGGCGTGCCGTCGACCTTATGGAACGTCCCCGCCGAATTCGTCGCAAGGTCGAAATCGTCATCCACCATCGGTGACGGTATGTCGTTGTGACCGTCTATCACTATCGAGCTCTTGTGCAGTTTCATCGCCCGCGCCCAAAGTGCCGCGTCTGCACCCGGGGGCATCGTCTGAGGGAAGACAGCAACGGAGAAAGCCATTACGAGAGCAACAACAGCGAAAATTTTCATATTTTTAGGTAGGAAGAGATCGTGCGAGCATTCTAACGCGCCGGTGCGAATAGTTTAAAGCGCCCGCTTTGAGAGAAGCGGAAAGAATTGTCCCTCCAGCTTTTCGCCCATGGGTATCAGAGGCAATCCCTCAAGCAGCGGTTCGAACGAATTTGACCGGACCCCGTCGCGCATGAAATTGATCACGACCCCGCGCCGCGGGAGTTCGGAATTGTTCTCGAACGATCCGTGCACCGTCATCGGGTGATGGAAACTGGCCTCGCCCGCCTTCATCACCGCCGGAACCGGGAGGAAGGCGTCCCGCTGCTCGGCATTCAATTGCTTGAAAACGGACTTCATGTCTCCGGTCAGATCCCCCCTCGGCAGCAGGTGCCAACGGTGGCTGCCGGGCACATATTGCACACAGCCGTTCTCCTCGGTCGAATCGTCAAGCCCGATCCAGCACGTCAGGTGCGCGAGCGGCACCGTTCGCGTCCAATACGAATAATCCTGATGCCACGCCACACTCGCGCCGTCTGCGGCCGGCTTTACGAAAACCTGATCGTGCCACAAGCGAACCGCGCTGCCCAACAGGGTTTCGGCACAGCGAACGATTCGCTGGCAAAAGACGAGATCGTGAAACCCGCGAGAAACCCGCCACGCACCGAGAGCATGGAACAAACGGCCTTCGCCGCTCGATTCGTTGAGGTTGTATTCGTAAAAGAGCGGGTTCCCGGCTTGCTCCGGCGACATCAATCCTTCCATCTCCGCCCGGAGTACATTTATTTGTTCCGCGCTCAAAAGCGGCACACCGGTAATAAATCCGTTGAGGTTAAAATCTTCCGCCAGCGTTTCGGTGATCTCGCAACCAGCCGTGCGTTCCGGCCCTGAAAACAGATCGGAA
>Ga0307410_10001626_pt1 | contig 10323 bp, 11 predicted proteins | sample 322Ometagenome_3_FD_203707 | JGI IMG/M metagenome (GOLD analysis project Ga0307410, IMG submission 203707) | Maize rhizosphere microbial communities from greenhouse at UC Davis, California, United States - 322HYB-O-3 | ecosystem: Host-associated > Plants > Roots > Rhizosphere > Soil | place...
CGGGGTGCGCACGCGCATCCTCATGAAGAACATCTGCTACGCCGGCGTGCTCGCGGCGCTGCTCGATCTCGACGTGGAAAAGATCCGCGGCCTGCTGGCGGAGACCTACGCGAAGAAGCCGCAGCTGGTCGATTCGAACATGAAGGCGATCACGCTCGGCTACGAGTACGCGAAGCAGAACCTGGCCTGCCCGTTGCCGGTGAAGGTGGCGCCGCTGGACAAGACGCGCGGCCACATCATGATCGATGGCAATACGGCCGCCGGTCTCGGCTGCGTGTTCGCCGGCGCGACCGTGGGCGCCTGGTACCCGATCACGCCGTCCACCTCGCTGATGGATGCCTTCAAGAGCTTCGCGGACAAGCTGCGCGTCGACCCGGAAACCGGCAAGAAGAACTTCGCCTTCATCCAGGCCGAGGACGAGCTCGCCGCCATCGGCATGGTGCTCGGCGCCTCGTGGAATGGCGCACGCGCCTTCACCGCGACTTCCGGGCCCGGCGTCTCGTTGATGAACGAGTTCCTGGGCCTGGCGTACTACGCCGAGGTGCCGGCGGTGCTGTTCGACATCCAGCGCGTGGGGCCGTCCACCGGCATGCCCACGCGCACGCAGCAGTGCGACATCCTGGAGGCCGCCTACGCCTCGCACGGCGACACCAAGCATGTGTGCCTGTTCCCGCGTGACCCGGAGGAATGTTTCTACTTCGCGCGCGACGCTTTCGATCTCGCCGAGCGGCTGCAGACGCCGGTCATGGTGCTCAGCGATCTCGACATCGGCATGAACGACTGGATGTGTCCCGACCTGAAATGGGACGACACCTACGTGCCCGACCGCGGCAAGGTCATGGGCAAGGATGAAATCGCCAAGCTCGAAAAATTCCACCGTTACCTGGACGTGGACGGCGACGGCATTCCCTGGCGCACGCTGCCCGGCGTGCATCCCAAGGGCGCGTATTTCACGCGCGGTTCGGGCCATACGCAGTACGGCGCGTACACCGAGGATTCGGCCGAGTACCAGATCGTGCTCGACCGGCTGACGCGCAAGTTCCACACCGCCAGACGCCTGGTGCCGGCACCGGTCATCGAGCACGACCCCGGCATCGACATCGCGCTCGTGGCCTACGGCAGCTCCGACGGCGCGGTGCGCGAGGCGCGCGACATCCTTTCGTCGCACGGCCTCACGGCCAACTACCTGCGCCTGCGCTCGTTCCCGTTCGGCGAGGACGTGGAGAAGTTTCTCGAATCGCACAGGCTGGTGTTCGTCATCGAGCAGAACCGTGACGCGCAGATGCGCTCGCTGCTGACCCTCGAGACGCGCGTGGAGAAGCACAAGCTGCGCTCGCTGCTGCACTACAGCGGCCTGCCGATTTCCTCCGAGTTCATCGTCAAGGGCGTGCTGGCCGAAGTCGAGCCCAAGACCCGCAAGGCCGACGTGAAAGGTGTCGCATGACATTCCTGCCGAAACCGAAAGTCCGCCACCCGTCGCTGCCGAAGAACTCGCTCGGCCTCACGCGCCGCGATTACGAGGGCGGTTTGTCGACTCTCTGCGCCGGCTGCGGCCACGACTCCATCACCGCCGCCATTATCGAGGCCTCCTGGGGCCTCGACATCGAGCCGCAGAACATGGTGAAGCTGTCGGGCATCGGCTGCTCGTCCAAGACCACGGCGTACTTCGTGAGCGGCGGGCACGGCTTCAACTCCGTGCACGGCCGCATGCCCTCGATCGCCATGGGCGCGAACGCCGCGAACCGCAACCTGGCCTATGTCGGCGTCTCCGGTGACGGCGACACCTTGTCGATCGGCCTCGGCCAGTTCTGCCATGCCGTCCGCCGCAACCTTAACATGGCATACATCATCGAAAACAACGGTGTGTACGGCCTGACCAAGGGGCAATTCAGCGCCTCGGCCGACGTGGGCACGAAGGCGAAGAAGGGCGAGGTGAACCAGCAGCCGCCGATCGATCCCGTGCTGCTGGCACTGACACTCGGCGCCACCTTCGTGGCGCGCAGTTTCTCGGGCGACAAACAACAACTGGTGCCGCTGATCCAGGCCGCCATCCGGCACAAGGGTTTCGCATTGATAGATGTCCTGTCACCGTGCGTCACCTTCAACGATCACGAGGGATCCACGAAGAGTTACCAGTACACGCGTGAGCACTACGACGCCGCCGTGAACGCCGACTTCGTTCCCTTCCAGCGGGAGATCTCGGCCGACTACGCCGAGGGTGATGCGCTGCCCGTGGTGCTGCACGACGGCAGCCGGATCCTGCTGCGCAAGCTGGATTCGAGCTACGACCCGACCGATCGCGGTGCGGCGGCCGCGGCGATCCAGGAGCGCTTGAAAAAAGGTGAATTCCTGACGGGGCTGCTGTACGTGGACACGAATGGCAAAGAGTTCCACGAAGTCAATGAGACACCGGCTATTCCGCTCAATCAGATTCCCCATAATCGGTTGTCGCCGGGGTCGGCGGCGCTCGCGAAAGTTCTGGCGCGATATCGTTAGAGGCGCTATGTTTCGGCCCGCAATCAGGATTTGGCTGATTCAGGAGTCTCCATGACCGAAGAAAAATCCCAGAAATTCACCAGCAAGGTGCGCCGCGGGCTCACCTGGGTAAGCACGGTGTCGTCCGCCGAGTTAGCGCGAGTCAAGCAGGAAGCCGGCGGTGGCCGCATTCCCGGCATGACCGCCGCGCAGCTGTCGGACATCGAAGCGGCCCTGCTGTGGATCTCGCAGAACAAGGAAGAAGCGAATGGGTAAGGGCGATCGCCGCACGAAACGCGGCAAGTTGTATGCGGGCTCTTTCGGAAAGTCCCGCGCCAAGGATCCTGCGAAGAAGAAAGCAAGAGCCGCAAAGGCGAAGAAGAAAGCCTAGCCAGACTGTCGATGCACAGGTCAAACGAAGCCCGCGCCTGAAAACGCGGGCTTTGTTGTTTGGCGCGCTAACATGCCGCCACCATGAAACTACGCATGCGCAAGCGCACCCGCTGGGGCCGCTGGATCCTCGGCGTGCTGGTACTGGCGATCGCCGGCTTCGGCCTGGCCATCAGCCACAACTCGGCCTGCCCGTCGCCGCTGATGGTGGACGGCGAGAACCTGATGCAGGCCATCCACTACCGCTGCTATGGACCGTCGACCGTCCTGCAGCTGGAGCTCGCGCCGCGGCCGGGTCTCGAGGACGACATGCTGCTCGTCAGGGTGCAGGCGGCCGCGGTCAATCCGCTCGACTGGCACTACATGCGCGGCGAGCCCTACCTCATGCGCCTGGACGCCGGAATGGGCGGGCCGAAGGATGCGCGCATCGGCGTGGATTTCTCCGGCACGGTGGTCGAGGTGGGCAGCCGGGTCACGCGCTTCAAGCCGGGCGACGAGGTGTTCGGCGGGCGGCGTGGTTCCTTCGCGCAATACATCGCGGTGCGCGAGTCCGGCGCCGTGGTGCGCAAGCCGGCCAATGTCTCGCACGCGGAGGCCGCCGCGGTGCCGGTCGCGGCGCTCACCGCGCTGCAGGCGCTGCGCGACCAGGGTCATCTCAGGGCGGGCCAGTCGGTGCTGATCAACGGTGCGTCCGGCGGCGTGGGCACGTACGCGGTGCAGATCGCCAAGGCCATGGGCGCGCAGGTCACCGGCGTCTGCAGCGCGCGCAACCTGGACCGCGTGGCCGCGCTCGGCGCCGATCGCGTGCTGGACTACGGCAGCGTGGATTTCACCGCCGGCGACCGGCGGTACGATCTCATCGTCGACACCGTGGGAAATCGATCGATCGGCGACGTGCTGCGCGTGCTCGAGCCCGCCGGTGTCTACGTGATCGTCGGTGCGCCCAGCAACGACCGGTGGTTAGGGCCGGTGGCGAAGCTGGTCGCGGCGAAGGCGCGGCAACCCTTCGTGGACCAGGCGCTGAAGTTCTTCCTCGCCGACCTGAACGCCAACGATCTCGGCGAGCTGGCGGAGCTCATGCAGTCTGGCCGCATGAAGTCGGTGATCGACCAGACCTTCCCGCTGGCGCAGGCCGGTGCGGCGGTGGCCTATGTCGAGGAAGGCCACGCGCGCGGCAAGGTGGTCATCACGATGCCGTGAGTGGATCGGGCGGCGGCCGCGCTCATCACGCGACGGTGACGCGCAGCGACTTGATCGCGCGGTACTGGTTGACCAGCTCGAGGGCCGTCTTGTCGATGGGCGGCAGATCGACGTCGCTGCTGCCCAGCGGCGTCACGCGATCCCCCCATCTCACCACGTGCCCCGTGAACGTGAGGCCGCCGCCGAACGAAGGCATGAGCAACAGCGAATCAGGCTTCACGCGGCCTTCTTCCAGCGCCTCGCACAGCGCCACCGGCACCGTCGCCGCGGACATGTTCCCGTAGCGGTGCACGTTGGTGAACACCTTGTCCATGGGTACGCCGGTTTTCCTGGCCACGGCCTCGATGATGCGCAGGTTGGCCTGGTGGGGCACGACGAGGTCGACGTCGGCCGCGGTCTTGCCGATTTTCTTCAGCGCTTCATCGCAGGCCATGCTCATGCCGTGCACGGCCTTCTTGAAGATCTCCTGGCCCTCGAACTGCCACTCGGTCTGGCCGAGGATGCGGTTCTGGTGCGCGTAGCCCGCGCCCATGCCGTGCACGCGCAGGATCTCGCGCGATTCGCCGTAGCAGCCCAGCCGCTCGGCTAACAAGCCTTCCTGCCGGTCGGTGCCCTGCAACACCACGGCGGCGGCGCCGTCGCCGAACAGCACGGCGACGTTGCGATCCGACCAGTCCATGAACGGCGAGATGATCTCCGAGCCGATGACCAGCGCGTTGCCGACCACGCCGGTGCGGATCATCGCGGTGGCCGTGGACAACGAGTACAGGAAGCTGGTGCAGGCGGTGTTCACGTCCATGGCCGCGCAGCCCTCGGCGCCGATGCGGCGCTGGATGCCCGAGGCGACGTTGGGCACCTGGTCGTCGAAGCTCGTGGTCCCGACCACGATCAGCTCGATCTGCCGGCCGTCGACCCCGGCGCAGGCCAGGGCCCGCGCCGCTGCGACATAAGAAAGCTCGCCCAGCGGCACGTGCGAGACGCGCCGCTCGCGGATGCCGGTGCGCGTCAGGATCCACTCGTCGCTGGTGTCGAGGAAAGTGGCAAGGTCGGCGTTGCTGAGCACGGCGGGGGGCATGCACTTGCCCCAGCCGGTGATGGCGGCGTGTCTGGGAGTCGACATGGCGGGAGGATAGACTACGCCCCCATGAAAGACCTGAATTTCTCCCGCTGGCGCCCGCATCCCTGGCACGGCCTCGACGTCGGCGAGGATGCGCCGCGCGTGGTCAATGCCTACATCGAGATCACGCCGTTCGACGTCATCAAGTACGAAATCGACAAGGTCTCGGGTTACCTGCGGGTGGATCGTCCGCAGCGCACCACCTCCCAGCCGCCGGCGCTGTACGGCTTCATCCCGCGCACCTACTGCGGCGCGCGCATCGCCAAGCTGGCGCCGGGCTGCGAGCGCGGCGACGGCGACCCGCTCGACATCTGCGTGATCAGCGAACGCCCGATCGAGCGCTCGGAAGTGCTGCTGCGCGCGCGCGTGGTCGGCGGCATCAAGCTCATCGATCGCGGCGAGGCCGACGACAAGATCATCGGAGTGCTCGAAGGCGACTACGTGTGGGACCACGTCAAGGACATCTCGCAGCTGGCGCCGGTGCTGGTGGAGCGACTGGAGCACTACTTCAGCACCTACAAGATGGTGCCGGGCGAGCCTAACAAGATGCACATCGCGGGCAAGTACGGCTACGAACACGCCAAGGCCGTGGTCGAAGCCTCGCGCGAGGACTACCTCGAGTCGTTCGGCGGCACCACGCAGGAGCGCCGCCGCAACGAGTGACGCTAACGGCGGTGGCGCACGAAACGCATCAGTGCCGCGGCCACCAGCGCCGCGGCGGGCGCGAGGAACCACGACAAGGCCACGAACTGCGCCGGCAGCGGACTGGCGATGACCAGCCCCAGCGCGAGCGCCGGCACGCCGGCGACCAGGCCGTGCAGGAACGGACTGTTCGCGCCCAGCACGCCGGCCCACACGCCCGAGAGGAATTGCACCAGCGCCCACGTGGCGGCCTGGCGTTCGTCGCCGGCGGCACTCATGCCGGTCAGGACCAGCAATGCACCGCCGGCGCTGATCACGCCGCTGACCAGCAGGGCGCCGGCCCGCAGGCCGCGCGCGGGTGTCGGAGACTTCGCGGATTCGTTCTGCACGCGCGGTAGTTTCACGTCGGCGCACCTGTGAGGCAAGGGATGCACAAACCGGCCGCAGTTGCGTTACCGTGTGCGCCCATGAAACACCCCATGAATCGTCGTTGGGCATGGTTGTTGTTTGCCGCGTTGGGCATCGCCGGTGTCGCGGCCGCCGCCGACAAGCGCGTTCCGACACACGAAGACATCTGGCTCATGAAACGCGTCGGTGCGTCCCAGGTGAGTCCCGATGGGCGCTGGCTGGTCGTGTCGGTGGTCGAGCCTTCGTACGACGACAACGCGCAGCTCAGCGACCTCTGGCTGATCGACACCTCCGCGCGCAACTCGAGCCGCCGGCTGACCTCGACGCGCCGGCCCGAAAGTGGTGCGGTGTGGAGCCCGGACAGCCGCCGCATCGTGTTCAGCGCACAGCGCGATTACGACGACGTGCCGCAGCTGTATTCGCTGGACCTGGCCGAGGGCGGTGAAGCGCAGCGCCTGACGAATCTATCGGGCGGCGCGCGCGTGCCGGTGTTTTCGCACGACGGCCGCCAGCTGGCCTTCGTGTCGCTGATGTTCCCGGGCACGACCGACGATGCCAGCAACAAGGCCGCGATCGACGCGTACCGCGAGCGCAAGTCGAGCGCGCGGATCTACGACGGCTTCCCGGTCCGGAACTGGGACCATTGGCTGGACCCGCGCCAGGTGCGCATCTTCGTGCAGGCGCTGGACGGCGACGGCCTGTCGCTGGGCCCGCCGCGCGACCTGCTGGCCGGTACGAAGCTCCTGGCGACGCCGGGCTTCGCCGGGCGGCTCACCGACACCGGCGAGGAAATGGAAATCGAGTTCACGCCGGACAACCAGTCGATCGTGTTCGTGGCCACCGTCAACCGCAATCGTGCCGCCCGGGCCTTCACCAACGCCGAGCTGTTCGTGCAGGACGTCAAGGGTGGCGAGCCGCGCGCCATCACGCAGGGCACGGCCAGCTGGTCGCTGCCACACTTCACGCCCGATGGCACGACGCTGCTCGCGGTGGCCGAGGAGCAGGGCCCGCTGGTCTACCACGCGCAGCGCCTGGCGGCCTTCGCGTGGCCCGACCCGGGCAAGCCGCGCATCGTCACGGATGGACTCGACCGCGCCGTGAACGGCTACGCGGTCGCACCCGACTCGCGCACGGTGTACTTCACCGCCGAGGACTCGGGCAACGAGAAGTTGTACGCGACGCGCATCGGCGGTGGCGAGGTGCGGACGCTGTTCGGTGTCGGCACGGGCTCGATCTCCAACCTCGTGATTCCCGAACGCAGCGGCAACCTCCTGTTGTTCGGCAACTGGGAGAGCGCCAGCTCCCCGGGAGAAGTCGCGCTGTTCACGCCGCAGAACGGCAAGGCGCTGGTGTTGACCCGCTTCAACGCCGCGCGCACCGCGCAGCTCGACCTGCCCGAGATCGAGAACTTCTGGTTCACCTCGAGCCGCGGCAAGCGCATCCACAGCTTCGTGGTGCGTCCGCCGGGGTTCAACCCGTCGAAGAAATACCCGCTGTTCGTCGTGATCCACGGCGGACCGCACGGCATGTGGCGCGACCAGTTCTTCATCCGCTGGAACTACCACCTGCTCGCCGCCCCGGGCTACGTGCTGCTGCTGACCAACTACTCGGGCTCGACCGGCTTTGGCGAGAAATTCGCCCAGTCGATCCAGGGGGACCCGTTCAAGGGACCGGCCGACGAGATCAACGAGGCCGCCGACGCCGCCATCCGCCAGTTCGGCTTCATCGACGGGCGCCGGGCGTGTGGCGGCGGGGCGGGTTAAGGCGGGCCCCACCCCCACAGGCGTCAGGCCAGCACCACGCGCTACAAGTGCCTGGTGAGCCACGCCGGCCTCGTGAATCTCGAGTCGCAGTGGGGCACCAGCGATACTATCTACTCGCGCGAGGTCAACCTGGGCGGGCCGCCGTGGGAGCAGGCCAAGGTGTGGAGCGAGCAGAACCCGATCCGCTACGCGGCGAAGTTCAGGACGCCGGCTCTGGTGACCGTGGGCGAGAACGACTTCCGCGTGCCGCTGAACAATTCGCTCGAGTACTGGAGCGCACTGCAGCGCATGCAGGTGCCGAGCCGGCTGATCGTGTTTCCGGACGAGAACCACTGGGTGCAGAAGGGCGAGGACAGCAAGCTGTTCTACGCGGAGATCGCCGCGTGGCTGAACCGCTGGTTGAAGTGAACTGAACGAACGGCGAGGCAAAGGATTGTCGGACGAGTGGGATTTCTTCTTCGCGAGCGCGGATGCCGCGGTCGTGTCGATCTTCGTGGACCTGGGTGTGCGCCCCGAGGTGCCCATCGAGGCCCGTCCGTGGCTGCTGTGGGTGCACGTGGAGATGCTGTCGCCGCGGCCCGATGGGCTGTCCGCGGCCGAGGAAGCGCCGAAACTCAAGCAGATCGGTGACACGCTCGATGCGACGATCAGCGCGCTGTGCGGCGCCCAGCTGGTCGGCCGCGTGACCGGTGGCGGCAAGCGCGAGTTCTACTTCCACGCGGCCGAACCGGGCGAGCTGGACGAGGCCGTGGCGCAGGCCATGCAGGCATTCGAGGGTTACCGCTTCGAGAGCGGCAGCGCCTTCCAGCCCGGCTGGGACTATTACCTGGGCACGCTGTACCCCTCCGATACCAATCTGCAGCGCATGCAGAATCGCCGGCTGCTCGAGCAGCTCGCGGGCGCGGGCGACGTGCACGAGCTGCCACGCAAGGTGGACCACTGGCTGTACTTCGCCGACGCGGAAGGGCGCAATGCCTGCCGCGACACGCTCATGGAGATCGGGTTCGCGCTCGAGGAAGAGGGCACCACCGGGGACGAGGACGGCAAGCTGCCGTTCTCACTGGTGATGTCGCGCGTCGACAGCGTCGACAAGCCGTCGATCAACGGCATCACACTGGAACTGGTGCGGCTGGCCGGCGAGCATCGCGGCGACTACGACGGCTGGGGCTGCGAGGCAACGACGTCGTCGTGATTGGAAACGCCTGAGCCCTACAGCGTCCTGGTGAACACGACCGTCAGGTTGTTGGCCGGCATGCGCACGATCTGCTGGCGCTGCAGTCCGTGCAGCGCGGCGGTCCGCGTGACGTCCTCGAGGTCGCGCAGGCCCCATTCCTGGTTGCGGCGTTTCAGCGTGGCATCGAAATCGAGATTGGATTGCACGGCCATGCCCTGCTCGAGATACGGCCCGTACAGTACCAGTTTGCCGCCGGGGTGCAGGTGGCGCGCCGCGCCGATGCACAACGCATGGGTCGCCGACCAGGGCGAGATGTGGACCATGTTGATGCAGAGGATGGCGTCGTAGCCCGGCGCCACGGGCCAGCGTGGCTCGTGCACGTCGAGTGCGATGGGCGTCTCGATGTTGGCGAGACCGGACTCGCGGATGCGCATTTCGATGGCGCCCAGGTGGAGCGCGTCGGGTTCGGTGGGTTGCCAGCGGATGTCCGGCAGCCGGGATGCGAAGAAACACACGTGCTGCCCGGTGCCGGAGGCGATCTCCAGCACGCTGCCGGCAGGCGGCAGCACGGACTCGAGCACGGTCAGGATCGGATCCTTGTTGCGCTCGGCCGCGGCGGAGGTCAGCAGTTCGTTGGCCATCGCCGCGGCATTGTAGACGCCTGCGCGCCGTCGCCGGTCACGTGTCTCGAGCCCGGTCGGCGCGGATGCGCCGCACCGTGAGCCACGTGAACAGGCTGATGATGCCCACCAGCGCCGCCATCAGCAGCGCCAGCCACCAGTGGAAGCGCCACGCCTCGAGCAGCCCCCAGGCCACGCCGACGGGTGTCATGACCAGCAGCAGCGGCTTGGCAATCTTCATCAGAGGATGTACCGGCTCAGGTCCTCATCCTTGGCGAGATTGCCGAGATGGTCGTCGACGTACTTCGCGTCGATCTCGATGGCGGAACCACCTTTCTCCGCGGCGTCGAACGACACGCTCTCCAGCAGCCGTTCCATCACGGTGTGCAGCCGGCGGGCCCCTATGTTCTCCGTCTTCTCGTTGACGCTGAAGGCGATCTCGGCGAGTCGGCGCACTCCGTCCTGCGCGAACTTCACGTCCACGTTCTCGGTGCTCATCAGTGCCTTGTACTGGGTCGTCAACGAGGCATCGGG
>Ga0307410_10001627_pt1 | contig 10322 bp, 8 predicted proteins | sample 322Ometagenome_3_FD_203707 | JGI IMG/M metagenome (GOLD analysis project Ga0307410, IMG submission 203707) | Maize rhizosphere microbial communities from greenhouse at UC Davis, California, United States - 322HYB-O-3 | ecosystem: Host-associated > Plants > Roots > Rhizosphere > Soil | place...
GTAAACAAGATCTGACGCAGGATGATCTCCCCCCACAAACGATCTACCGGGTTCAGGCGAGACCTGGTCAACCATTGCTTTTAACAATTCCTTTGTCCATTAGCTCGAAGCCGGACAAAGCAACCCCCAAACCAGGATCATAGAGCGCATTATCGAGTGTTCCTGTTCTCACAGACGAGACAGTAAAGGAGACGATATGGCAAATTACACAACTACTTCGGGATTCAGCGACCTCGTCGGGTCGATGGTTGTAACAAACAATAACGTGGACAGCTACACCAGCAACACCCAGGGATCCGGAACGATCTCCCCTACGGGGGCTCCCGTGACTAGATTCACCGTTCGCTTCGGCTCAGGCCGGGCTTACAACATAAACGCGACCGCGAACGGCACCGGATTTAATGGAAGTGCGAACAACAATGGCCCGGAGGCAGATCAGCAGACCTGGGAAGCAACCGCGTCAGTCGGTGAAGAGGCCGCGACACAGAAAGCATAATGAGCATGTATTCGGCTGAAGATTCCGGCGGTCCGTTGGACCGCCGGAATCTTTACTGAATGAAATTGGAGCCGGTGTCGTTGAGAACTTTCCGACCCACACCTATACCCCCTGCAGCATTGGGCGAGAGATATTCACCATGACCAGACCCCGCGAACGTAGGTCCTCACAATCGATCCGCCGACCACTCATCAGTTGTTTATTTGTGATCTTTCCCGCCATTTGTGCGATCGCTCAAACAACGTCCCTCGAACCAATAACTATCGCGGCCGGCAGCCAGATCGACAGGGAGTTGAATGGCGGCGAAGCCCAGCTTTTTAGTATTAAATTATCTTCGGGCCAGTTTCTGCACGTGAAAGTCGAACAGAACGGCATCGATGTCACATTAGAGCTGTTGAAGCCCAACGGTGATTCGATGGTCGTGTCCGACGCGCCAAACGGCCGTTACGGACCCGAAGAAATTGCCGTGATTGCCGAAGACTCTGGTGACTATCAGCTAAAGGTGCTTTCGCCCCGCAAAAGCGAGCCGGCCGGGGGTTTCAAAGCAACGGTCGTCAATTTACGTACGCCAACCCAGACCGATCGTGATCGGACTGCCGCTGAGAGCGCGTGGGTCGAAGCGTACATGAAACTCTTGAAGCTGCGTACGGCTGATTCCCGGCGTCTCGCGATCGAAAAATGCCGAACCGCCCTAACTTTCTTCCAGTCATCCGGCGAAGAATACCGGCAGGGATGGATCCTTCACACGATTACCCTCCTGCACGCCCAGTCCGGCGAATTCCGTCAAGCATTCGAAGTTGCGACCGGAACCTTGCCGCTCTTCCGCTCCGTCGGAGATTCGCATGGAATAAGCTCCACGCTTAATTTCCTCGGCGGCATGTCGGACGTGCTGGGCGAGCCCCAGCGCGCTCTTGAGTACTACCACGAAGCGTTACCGGCGACCCGAGCGGGGCACGTCGATCAACTAATGGAAGGTACCGTTCTCAATAATATCGGGAAGATCTACAACGATCTCGCCGAGTGGCAGAAATCGATCGAGTACTACAACCAGGCGCTCCCACTTTTGCGTTCGCGCGGGATTGCTCGTAGTGAAGGCAACACGCTGCATAACATCGGTGTTGCTCACGTCGGTCTAGGTGAATCCGAAAGATCGCTCGACATGTTTCAGCAAGCCCTTGTACTTCGACGGACGGCGAAGGACCCCGCCGGTGAAGCCGATACTCTGACGAGTATCGGCTACGTTTTAAACTCGCTCGGCCGCTCTCAGGAGGCTCTGGAGGTCTACACTCAGGCGATGCCTCTTCGAACGAGCGTCGGGGACCGCCGCGGCGAAGGTATAACCCTCGATCACATTGGGATCGTGTACGCGTCTTTAGGGCAGCCGGGACGCGCGTTGGAATATCACCAGAAGGGTCTGGAGCGGCATCGTACTGCTGAGAGCCCACGCACCGAGGCAGTAGCGCTCGGCAATATCGGGCACGTCCACAACCTTCTGAAGCAGCCCGAAAAAGCTGTCGAGTTTTACACGGAGGCCCTCGCGATCTTTAACCGGATCGGCGACCGGCAGAACGAGGCAAAGATGTACGAAGGCCTCGCGAACGCGGAAAGGAATCTCGGCAACTTCAGCGGAGCATTAAAACACATCGATGCAGCTTTGACCCTTATTGAATCCGTACGTTCTGCCGCTGGTGCTCAGCAGTCGCGATCGGCGTATCTCGCGTCCCGGCACGCGGCGTACGAACTGAATATAGATTTGCTGATGCATCTGCATCAGCAGAATCCGACAGCTGGGTACGACTCAAAAGCGCTTCAGGCAAGCGAGCGGGCGCGGGCTCGCAGTTTGATCGAGATGCTCGGCGAGGCGCGTGTCGATTTTCGTCAGGGTGTGAACCCTGTACTGATCGCACGAGAGCTCGAGCTTGGACGAAGGCTCAATGCAAAAGCGCAGCGTCAGATCCAGATACGCACGCAGAAGAGCGGCAGCAAGGAAGAGATCGGAAATCTCGAACGCGAGGTGGCTACGCTCGAGGGTGAATACCAACAGGTGCAGGCGGCCATTCGGAAGAATAGCCCGGCGTACGCTTCGATAACGCAGCCTCGGCCGCTGACAGTAAAAGAGATCCAGAAACAATTGGATTCGGATACTGTTTTATTGGAGTACTCACTTGGCGAAACGCGAAGCTTCGTATGGGCGGTGACGCCGACCTCATTCAAAAGTTACGAGCTCCCGCCGCGCTCCGCGATCGACAAGAACGCCCGCAAAGTTTTCGAGCTGCTGAGCGCACGCAGCATCGCGAAGCCCGGTGAAAACCCGATCGCGAGGCAGGCCAGGCACGCACAACTCGATTCCGTCTTATTCGAGACTACTTCCGAATTAGGCAGGCAGGTGCTCAAGCCTTTGGCAAATGAGCTCGGCAATAAACGCCTTCTGATAGTGGCGGACGGCTCCTTGCAGTATGTACCGTTCGCCGCTCTGCCGGCCGTCCCTTCCGATCAAAAACAGAAAACCGGCCTATCAGCTGCAAGACTCGGGGCAGCCGCCTACAGGCCGCTAATTTTGGACCATGAGATTGTCACCGCCCCCTCCGCCACTGCCATTGCAGTGCAGCGGAAAAACCTTGCAGGGCGAAAACCGGCCGACAAAACTGTTGTCGTAATTGCCGATCCTGTTTTTTCTGAAACGGATGACCGTGTAGCCGGATCGGGGTCGACAGATGGCCCGCCTCGTACCACCGACATCGCCAGCACGCGCATCCTCGAGCACAACGCCGGTGGGGATGCGTGGACATCGTCGATCAGAAGGCTCCGATTTACCCGGCAAGAGGCCGATCAGATACTCGCCGTCGCCCCCCGGGACTCCAGCCTGAAGGCACTTGATTTCGACGCAAATAGGAACGCCGGAATTGCCGTCAATCTAAGCCAATACCGTTACGTGCATTTCGCGACGCACGGTTATCTCGATACACAGCGGCCCGGCCTGTCCGCGTTAGTGCTGTCGCTCGTCGACCGGCAAGGTAAGCCGCAGGACGGCTTCCTGCGGGCGCATGATATCTACAACCTGAACCTGCCCGCGGAACTGGTTGTCCTAAGCGCCTGCCAAACCGGCCTCGGCAAGGAGATCAAAGGCGAGGGTCTGGTGGGTCTTACCCAGGGTTTCATGTACGCCGGGGCACGGCGGGTTGTAGTCAGCCTCTGGAACGTGAACGACAAAGCCACAGCCCAGCTTATGCAGCGCTTCTATCGCGGTATGCTGCGCGAAAGTCTGCCCCCCGCGGCGGCACTGCGCACAGCCCAAGTCGAGATGTGGAAGCAAAAGCGATGGCAGTCGCCTTACTACTGGGCGGCGTTCACTTTGCAGGGCGAGTGGCAATGACGTCACCGCTAAAACGGCTTGAGGCCTCGCAGTTCCATAAGAACGTCCGCACGGAAAAACGCGGTTCCGTGTTCTGCAAAGTGAAACACAAATGAATATCAAAATTTTTCTCCTCCTTCTGATTCTCGTTGCTGCTTCCGTTTTGCAGGCTCAGGTACCGTCGAACGATCAGATCATTTCCCCCGGCCGGCCGGTTGAACGTGAGATCGCGAGCGGCGAATCGCACACTTATCAGATCGTGCTCCAGGCGGGACAATTCGTCCGTTTCCGGCTTGACCAGCGTGCGCTCAACGCTGTGTTGATCGCGACCGCGCCGGACGCAAAACAACTTGCCGAGGTTAATCTGACCCGGGCGGGAGCTCACGAATCGCTCTCGCTGGAAGTCCCGACGGCAGGCAGCTACCAACTGACCGTGCGAAATAGCGGGACCGGTGAACACATCGGGAATTACAAGTTGGAAGCCGTCGTTACAGCGATCGCGACCCCGCACGATAAACAGCGTCTAGCGGCCGAGGCCCTGGTCCTCGACGCGCAGAACCTCCTCGCTCAGAGCGGCACGGCTCAACAGGCATTGGAAAAATTTCAGCAGGCCCTCGTGCTGTGGCAGGAACTCGGCGATGCGTTCTGGGCGTCCTGGACGCTGCAGCGTTGTGCGACCGCTCACAATAGCCTCCGTCAATTCGACAAAGCGATGGATAGCCTTGAGCAGGCGTCGGTGCTGATCCGTCAAATAAAGCACCAAGGTTCTGAGGCCAATTTGCTGCATAATACCGGCTTTATCTATCTACGCAAGAATCAGCCCGACAAAGCGATTCCGTATCTTGAGCAGGCACGGGTACTGTATCGAGAGGTGAAAGACCCCTACCTTGAAGGGCAATCGCTTATCAGTTTAGGGTCGGCGGCCAACAGTCTCAGCCGGTTCGAGAAAGCTATCGAGTACCTTGAGCAGGCTCGGGTTCTCTTTCGTGAGTTGAAAGACCGGCTTGAGGAGGGACGGGCAATCATTAATTTAGGCACTTCACATAACCGGTTGGGGCGGTCCGAAACGGCTTTAGAACATTACGAGCAAGCCCTGGCCATCTCGCGTGAATTGAAGAACCGATTCGAGGAACGGAACGCGCTTACGAGTCTCGGAATTGCTTACGGCAGCCTGGGTCAGATGGAGAAAGCGGTTGAATATTTCGAACAGACGCTTATTATCAGCCGGGAGGTAAAGGACAAAACTGGTGAAGGGAAGGCCCTGAGCAACCTTGGACTCGGCTATTTCTTTTTGAGCCAATATGAAAGATCGATCGCGAACCTCGATCAGGCCCTCCAGATCTCCCGCGACGTAAAAGACCGGACCAGCGAGGGATACACCCTTGGTCATTTGGGCAGCTCCTACGCCATTCTCGGGCAGACGGAGAAAGCGATCGAATATCACGAAGAGTCTCTCGGTATTTTTCGAGAGATCAAGAATCGCTACATGGAGGGAAATGCACTTCAACTTCTGTGGGATTCGTACACGGCCCAGGGCCGACATGAGAAAGCTGTTGAATATATTCAACAAGCTATCGCTATATTTCAGGAAGTAAAATACCGCGTTGGGGAAGCGAATGCCCTTGCCGGTTTAGGCCGGTCGTATCAGCATTTGGACCGGTATGAGGAAGCGATCGCCTACAACGAGCAGGCCCTGATCATACATCGGGAATTGAAGTTTCGGCCCGGCGAGGCCGTCGTGCTCAAGGCAATGGGCGTCGCGCAGATCAAACTGCAGCGGCCTGAAAAAGCGCTGGAACTTTACGGGCAATCGCTCGCCATCTATCGTGAGGTGAAGAATAAGAACCTCGAAGGAGTTCTCATTTTCGACATGGGCGAAGCGAATCGGCAGTTGGGCCGCATCGACCAAGCGGCCGCCTTGTTCACCGAGTCCGTCAATGTGATGCGCGCCCTCGGCAACCGAAGCTCAGAGGTCGAAGCCCTCTCAGCGCTCGCCAAACTCGAGGGCGAGAGAGGCAACTTGCCGCAGGCACAAGCGCTCGTCGAGAAGAGCCTGCAGGTTGCCGAGTCACTTAGGTCTGAACTCGTCAGCTCCGAGTCCCGATCCGCCTTTCTTGCCACCGTACAGGATTCCTATCAGTTTTATACGGACCTGCTGATGCTTCGGCACCGCGCCGAGCCGACCAAAGGCTTTGATGCGTTGGCCCTCGAGGTCAGCGAACGCCAGCGCGCCCGCAGCCTGCTCGACTTGCTCGTGGAAGCCCGCACAGATCTGCGTAAGGGAGTGGACCCTGTGCTTATCGAGCGCGAACGGACACTCGCCAAACAACTCAACGACAAGGCCCAGACCCAGCCGAGCACGCCCGAGCAGGCAGCTGTTTTGAAGCAGGAACTTAGCCAGCTCGAAACCGGTTACGAAAGGGCGCAGGTCGCCATTCGCAGGAACAACCCGCATTACGCGGCATTGACTCAACCGCAGCCGCTGAAGCTGAAAGAGATGCAGGCGCAGCTTGACGAAGACACTCTCCAGCTCGAATACGCCCTCGGAGAAGGTCGAAGCTATCTTTGGGCTGTCACTCGCGATTCGCTGACGAGCTATGAACTGCCGGACGGGGAGCAGATCAAAAAAAGCGCTTTACAGGTCTACAACGTCATGACTGCGCGGAATTCAAGAAAGGCGGGCGAAACGGCCACCCAGCAGCGCGCCCGCGTCGCGGATGCGGATGCACAGCTACTGGCCGCCTCACGCGAGCTTAGCCGCATGATCCTTGGCCCCGTCGCGGCCCAGCTCGGACAGAAACGCCTCGTGATAATACCCGACGGAGCTCTGCAGTACATCCCGTTCGCGATGTTGCCCGATCCAGTGGGTAAGGACGATCCGGGCTCCGCCGCATTCTCTCGCCCTCTCATCGTGGGTCACGAAGTGGTCACGCAGCCGTCCGCTTCCGCTCTAGCGATCCAGCGAACGGAATTCGCCAACAGGTCTCCGGCGCCGAAGACACTCGCGGTGATCGCCGATCCCGTCTTCGACCGCTCGGACGCGCGTTTCGCGACGGCAGCGGCAGAATCAACGAGCGTGGCCGCGCCCGGTGTTCCCGCGAGTGAAACGCGAGGGCTCGAACACATTGCCGATCCGGCGGCCGACAAGGCCGGGAAAATGATCATACGCAGGCTCCCTTTCACCCGCCAGGAATCGGACGGGCTGCTCGCACTTGCCCCGAAAAGATCGACCTTTAGCGCGGTCGATTTTAACGCCAACCGCACCACGGTACTGGGCGGCGGCCTTTCCGAATATCGATATGTCCATTTCGCCACGCACGGCCTCCTGGACACCGAGCGACCGGGGTTGTCTGCACTTGTCCTGTCGACGATTGATGCGGACGGCAAGGCCCGCGACGGTTTCCTTCGGGCGAACGACATATACAACATGAAGCTCCCGGCGGAACTCGTGGTGCTTAGCGCGTGCCAGACGGGCCTGGGAAAGGAGGTCAAAGGCGAAGGGCTGATCGGCCTCACCCGGGGTTTCATGTACGCCGGCGCGAAACGGGTCGTCGTCAGCCTGTGGAGCGTCAATGACAAAGCCACATCCGACCTGATGACCAAATTTTACAAAGGAATGCTGAGGAACAACGAACGCCCCGCCGCTGCCCTGCGAGCTGCTCAGATCGAAATGTGGAAGCAGAAGAAATGGCAGTCACCCTACTACTGGGCGGCCTTCACCATGCAAGGCGAGTGGCGGTGACGGCCTTTTGAGACAGTTTTGATCTCCTGAACGACGCGAACGGAACCCCTATCCGTTCGCATTTTTTGTTTTACGCACGCTTTCCCGGATCCATAAATGCACACCGTTATTGTTTTCGGAAAAATTTCGCACCATGACACCTTCCACCGCCAGATCTCGTTTAGTTAGGTAGAGCACCCAATCTAAGACAAAAAAAGCGAATTTCCGAAAGGGTTCAAACAGAATGACCTTAAATGAGTCAGCCTTGAATCGGGTGAGCTAACTGTCGAAATGAACCTATCTTCGGCACTCAGAACAGGAGAACAATTATGAAAAACATTCTATTGATGATCGTGGTGATGTTCGCCCTCGCCGGGTACACCTTTGGCGAATGCTCCGCTGCAGACAGAAAAGCCCTGGAAGCTTTCGACCATGCTTGGAGCGTGGCGGGCGATAACGGCGACCGAGCTGCCCTGACCAATATCCTCGCGGACGATTACGTCGGGCTGCCCGCGATGATAAGCAAGACGCAAAATATCGAAGACGCGATGCGGGCCTTCGAACGCAACAAAGCTAATCCGCAGAACAGAGATCAATTTTCGTCCGACAATTACATGATCAGCTGTACGCCGTCGACGGCCACCATCACACACCGCAACGTGGTGACGACGAAGGACGGCACGGGCGGAAAGGAAGAGACCTTCTATAGCCGAAGCGTTCATTTTCTCGAAAAACGCGGCGGAAAATGGCAGGCGGTCAGCAGTGCCAACCACGGCCTCGATGACTACGGCGTTCTGATGTACATGGAACACGATTGGAACAACGCTTACGTGAAACGCGACGCGAGCTGGTTCGAACGGAACCTCGCTGCGGATTACAGCGGCGTCAGCAGCGGCACAGCCAGGATCTACAGCAAAAGTGCAGAACTCGCCGAACTCAAGGCCGACAAAAGCGTGACGGAATGGGCAGGCCTTTCTGAGTTGAACATCCGGATCGACGGCAATACCGCGATCGTCACCGGCATCAATCAAATCAAGGGGCGCGACGATAAGAATCAGCCGATGGACTATCGCCTTCGCTTTACCGATAGCTTCATCAAGCGTGACGGACGCTGGCAGGTGTGGGCTTCACAGGGAACGAGAATTCCATAGGTGCCGATAACGACAATTGGCGGCTAATGCCTTTCTTTCCGGCGTTAGCCCGCCAATAACCTTTCCAAGGCATTTCGTCAAAACAGGAGAAATATTATGAAGCGAATCATATTCGCGATGGCGGTGACCCTCGCTCTGCCGGCACTGATCTTGTGTCAAACGAGCGGCAAAAACAACGGAAAAAAAGGCAGCGACGAACAGGCCGTCCGGCAGGCGATAGGCGAGCTCGCCGTCGCGCTTCGCAACAACGACGCTGAGGCGCTCGACCGCCTTTATGCCGACGGCTACATCTTCGTCGGGGATACCGGCGCTGCGATGACGAAGGCTGAGCGGGTCTCGGCATTTAAGTCGGGCAACCTGAAATATGAATCGATAAGCCACGAAGTTGCAAGCATTAAACTTTTCGGGGATACGGCGATGGCGATCGTGCACTTCACGACCAAAGTCGCTCCCGGCGTAAAAGCCTCGGACGGTAAATTCGTCACCACCGCTACCTACGCAAGGATGAAAGGACGCTGGCAAATAGTCGCCGCGCAGAGTTCACGCGTCGCCGGACAGTAAGGCGGCCAGTCCGGAGAATAACAGGAGAAAAACATGAAGAGTATTCTGAAGCAAAATCGCATCGCAGTTGCCTTGATCGCTGTTCTCGTGCTGACTATGAGCGTCGTCGTTTTCGCACAGGTCAAGCGCCCTTACCGGAACGGCACAGTCTGGAGCATCGGCTTCATCCAGATGAAACCGGGCATGGAAACGGCTTATCTGACATATATCGCCGACGGCTGGAAACGCGGTCAGGAAGCCCTGAAGAAGGACGGGCAGATCGTATCGTACAAAGTTTTGACGACCGAAGCTCACGGTTCGGGCGATTGGAACATCATGCTCATGACCGAATACAAAGATATGGCGACGATGGAAGCCAACGAAACCAAAGCCGACAATCTGACACAAACGGTGATCGGAAATGACGAGAAACAAATGCAGGGCTACCGCGATCGCTTGCAGATCCGCGAGGTTCTGGAAAACCGTCTTGCCCGTGAGATCGTCCTGGAGCCGCGTCGCTAATTCACCATTTCCCTTCTCGCGCTCCTCCCCGGCGCGAGAGGCAGACAGAAATCCGTAGAAAGTCTTGTCGTCCGTCGGCACATTCGAACTTTTATTGGCGATGGACCAGTTCTTCATCGTCGTCATCACGATCTTACTGATCGTCTCTCATTTCATTCTGCGCCGTCGCGAGCCGGAAACACCGCGACCATTTCGCGCCTGGGGATATCCGTTCGCGCCGTTGCTGGTGCTCGTCGTTGCCTTGATGCTATTTTTCGGCTACATGGTAAGTAACCCGTATCCCAGCCTCTATGCCGTTGGTTTGCTGGTGATCAGCTACGCACTTTTCCGGTTGCTAAAAACAACACAAATTTAGAGATCAAACGCTTTTAGGTTATGCCTATGATTCGAACGTCGCATTATCCTTCAAGACGATCTGCCAGTTCTGCCCAGCGGGAGAGGTCCGTTTCCAGTCGGGTGTTGAGATCTTGCTGTTCGACGAACAATTCGTGGACGCGCCCCGCATCACTGGCAGCGTCGGCTAGTTCTTTTTCTATTTCG
>Ga0307410_10001628_pt1 | contig 10320 bp, 6 predicted proteins | sample 322Ometagenome_3_FD_203707 | JGI IMG/M metagenome (GOLD analysis project Ga0307410, IMG submission 203707) | Maize rhizosphere microbial communities from greenhouse at UC Davis, California, United States - 322HYB-O-3 | ecosystem: Host-associated > Plants > Roots > Rhizosphere > Soil | place...
ATGCCCGCGTCGTCGAGACATCGATCCGGACCGCTGAAATGATCAAGTACGTCTGCAACACCTACCACGCGTTGAAGGTCTGCTTTGCGAATGAGATCGCGGACCTCTGCGACGCGCTCGGCTCGAACGCGCAGGACGTGATGCGTGTGTTCCGGATGGACCACAAGCTGAACGTCTCCGAGGCGTACCTGACACCCGGCTTCGCCTTCGGCGGTTCATGCCTGCCGAAGGATGTGCGCGCCATGCTGTGCGCGGCGCGGATCAATGCCGTCGACGTGCCGCTGTTGTCGTCGATCCTGCCGTCCAACGACAGGCAGGTTCGCCAGGCCGTCGACACCATCCTGCAGCTCAAGAAGCGGCGCATCGGCGTCGTCGGCCTGGCGTTCAAGCCGAACACCGACGACCTGCGTGAGAGCCCGATGGTGACGCTCGTCGAAGCGCTCATCGGCAAGGGATGCGACGTGCGCATCCTCGATCCGAATGTCGTGATGGCGAGGCTTCACGGAGCCAATCGCCAATATATCGAAACTGAAATCCCCCATATTGCCTCGCTCCTGTGCGACGAGGTCGGGCCGCTGCTCGACCACGCCGAAGTGCTCGTGATCAGCGCGGGCAGTGCTGACGCCGAGCAGACGCTCGGCGCCGCGCGTCCCGATCAGGTGATCGTCGACCTGACGCGCGGCGTCGTCACCGCACCAGGAGCGATCAGGGAGAGATCGGTATGGGCGGCATCCTGAACAAGATCGCGTCGACGCTGCTGGCGTCGCTGATCATCTTCGTCCCCTCGGGGCAGGCTCGCGACGTTCAGCCGGATCCGCTGCCGTCGGGCGCGGCGGCAGCGGCGGTTCCCGCGTTGCCGCGATCGAACGCGACCGTTCCGCCATTGAGCGCACCAACCCGCACGCGGCAGGTGCGCTCCGGGCAGGATCTGCAGGCGGCCATCGATGCCGCGCGCGCCGGGGACGTGATCACGCTCGAGTCCGGGGCGCGGTTCGAAGGCCCCTTCCGATTGCGGAATCGGAGCGACGACGGCTGGGTGATCATTCGCGCCGAGCTCGATACGCCCGGGGTGCCCGCGCCAGGCCGGCGCATGTCGCCGCACGCTTCGCGTCGTTTGCCCGTGCTGACGAGCCGATCGGGCCCGGTGCTGCAGGCCGACGCCGGCGCGCACCACTATCGATTGATTGGTCTGGAGATCGCACCGGAGAACGGAACAGCGCTGCATTCGCTGGTCGAGCTCGGCGACCGCGGCGTCGACCTGGTCTCCGTTCCACACCATTTCGTGATCGAGCGCTGCTACTTGCGTGGCGATCCGCGGCGCGGCTCACGCCGCGGCATTGCGCTCAACTCGCGCGACACCGCGGTGATCGATTCCCATCTCTCCGACTTCAAGGAAGCCGGCGCCGATTCACAGGCGATCGCGGGATGGAACGGGCCCGGCCCGTACCTGATCGCCAACAATTACCTGGAGGCGGCCGGCGAGAACGTGATGTTTGGCGGCGCCGATCCCGCGATTGAGGAAATGGTCCCGTCGGACATCGTCGTCACCGGCAACACAATGGCCAAGCCGTTGCGATGGAGGCCCGGCGACGCGCGATTCGAGGGCATCGAGTGGACCGTCAAGAACCTGTTCGAGCTCAAGAACGCACGGCGCGTGCTGATCGAGAAGAACGTGCTCGAGTTCAACTGGCCTGGCGCGCAAAACGGTTTTGCGATTCTGTTCACGCCGCGCAACCAGGATGGCGGCTCGCCGTGGTCGGTGGTCGAAGACGTCACGTTCCGCAGCAACATCGTGCGGCACGTGGCGGCCGGTATCAACGTGCTCGGCCACGACGACATTCATTCCAGCCGGCAGACCCGCCGCATCGCGATTGTCAACAACGTGTTCGCGGACGTCGGCGGCACGTGGGGACACGGCCGGCTGTTCCAGCTGCTCGACGGCACGCGCGACGTGGTGATCGATCACAACACCGCGTTCCAGACCGGCGGCGCACTCTCCGGCGGCGATCGCCGTCCGCATGCGGGCTTCGTCTTCCAGAACAACATCGTTCTGGCCGGGCCTCATGGCATTTCCGGATCGCAAATGGCGCACGGCGCGCCGGCGGTCGAGCGATATTTCCCCGGCGCGATCATCCGGCGCAACGTGATCGTCGGCGGAGACAGCACCGGCTTTCCAGGCGACAACGTATTCCCGCACGGCATTGTTGACGTCGGCCCCGTGCCGGAACGATTCGGTGCGCCGTTCAGGCAGTTGTCGCCGCAGTATGCGGGCATCGCAACCGATGGCGGCGATCCCGGCGCACGCCTGCCGCGCGGCGACTGGGCACTGCCGGAAGCGGGCACCTCGGCACCGGTCTCAGTGGCGACCGAATCGAGCGGCGCCGGCATCGTGGCGCAAGCGCTGTTCTGGCTCTCGTTCACGCTGCTCGGCTACATCTTTATCGGCTATCCGATTGTGGCGCGCCTCCGCGCGGCGCTGCACCCGAAGACGCGGCGACGCGCCGCCATCGAGCCTGCGGTCACGATCATCGTCGCCGCCCACAACGAGGCGTTGCGCATCGAACGCCGGCTTCGCAACCTGCTCGCGCTCGACTACCCCGCCGACAAGCTGCAGATCATCGTCGCCTCCGACGGATCCACGGACGATACTGTCGCGCGCGCGCGCGCCTTCGAATCGTCCGGAGTCATCGTGCGTGATTTCGCGGAACGACGCGGCAAGCCGGCAATGCTCAACGCGCTGGTGCCGCGCGCGTCGGGAGACATCGTTGTCTTTGCCGACACGCGGCAGCGCTTCGACCTGAACGCGATCCGCGCCCTGGTCGCCAACTTCGCCGACCCCGGCGTGGGCGCCGTCAGCGGCGAGCTGGTGATGAGCGCGACGCCCGATACCGACACCGGCAGCGAAGGGGCGGCGATGTATTGGCAGTATGAAAAGCTGATTCGCTCAACCGAAAGCCGCGGCGGTTCAACGGTGGGCGCCACCGGCGCGATCTATGCGATCCGAAAGTCGCTCTTCGAACGCGTTCCCGAAGACACCATTCTCGACGACGTCCTGATCCCGGTGCGAATCAGCCGCCGCGGGTATCAGGTGGTGCTGGAGCCGGGCGCAAAAGCATTCGACCTGGCGCCGCCGAACGGTCACGCCGAGCTGGTCCGCAAGGTGCGAACCATTGGGGGAACGTTTCAGCTGTTGTCGCGCGAGCGCTGGCTGCTCGACCCACGCGTCAACCCGCTGTGGTTCGAAACCATTTCGCACAAGGCGCTGCGGCTGACGATTCCAATCTGGCTTCTCGTCATGCTGATCAGCAACCTGGTGCTGCTGCCGCAGCCGCTCTATCAATTGATGGCGGCCGGCCAGGTGGGCTTCTACGTATTGGCGCTGGCTGGATTCGAACAACAACATGCCCGCCGCCGCCGCATGATCCTGACGCTGCCGTACACGATGTGCCTCTTGAGCTGGGCCACGATTATCGGCTTCGTCCGCTTTGTCACCCGGACCCAGGAAGTGACGTGGAAGATCACGCCACCCAAGGTCCGCAGCCAGTCCTAATCCCGCCTCACGCACGCCTCTTGCGCTTGCGCACTGCAGTCCGGACGCCCGTTGCCGGCGCCTGCGACGACGGTGCCGCCATTCCCGCTGAAGTCTCCCGACTCGCGGCGCGCACGATCATCGCGTCATTGATGATCGCGTTGGCGTCATAGAGGGACGTGTCGACTCTGAGCGGGTAACCGGCCGGCGCCGTGCTCGAATAGAACACCGTGCCGTTCTTGGCGTAGTGGATCGCGCCGCCCATTACGTAGATGCCCATGATGTCGCCGGCCGCAAACCGCACCTCCGATCGATAGCCGCCGGATTCACGGACCTCGGCGACGCCGCCCTGCAGGCGAAGCGCAAACTGGATTTCCGACGGGTTATGCGAAGCGGTCCCCGCGGTCAAGCCGATGAAACGAAGCGACGTCGCATCGGCGGCGGTGAACTGCATGCCCCCGTCTCCCGACAGCACCTGCTGCTCGGACGCGGCGCCGGCATCGGCGCAGCCACTGCAGCCTCCGGTTTTCTGCAGCGTGCCGCCGGTCGCGGACACGTTCACGGCGTTCACCCATCGAATCAGTTCTCCCGTCGTCGTCGGAGCAGGCGTCGGAGTCGGCGATGGTGCAGGTGATGGCGAGGGCGCGGGCGCCGGTGACGGAGCCGGCTCGCTTGTCGCGGGTGGCGGAGTAGAGGCGACCGGCGACATGCCCAGCCGCTCGACGGGAACGCGCACGATATAGGCATCGAGGCGGCCGGAACCGGCGTTCGCGGTCCAGATGAAATACTCGCCGGTCGGATCGAGATTGCCTTTCGGCATCTTCGAATAGTCTTCGCTGCCGCCGCCCGATGCGGCCAGGTCGGTCATGTTCGGCGCCACGATCAATGCGTTCAGCGAGCCGTCGAGACGGAAGCAGACGATTTCGTTGACGCGCGGCAGCGACTGCCTCGACGCGTTGCTCGCGCAGGCCATCTGCTGCTCCACTGCCACGCCGCCGCGCGAGTTGCCGTGCGCCACATGGCCCAGACCGGACGACCACGACGACAACTGGTAGACCAGCGTGCCCTGCGCGGGATCCGCCGAGGGATGGCCGCCGCGGAGATCGTGATCGAACTTCCAGACGCGAACGGCGCCCGGCTGCGAATTGAAGTTGTCTTCCGCCACCATGTAGCCGTAGCCGACGTCCGAGTGCCCGGCCGCGCCGTTTTCGTCGAGCAGCACGTGCTCGACGCCGGTCTGCAGATCGACAATGCGATTGTCCTCGCCGTTCTTGCCGTCGAGGTTCTCCTTGATCACCAGATAGCGGCCGCTCTTGTCGATCTGGCACTCGTCGAAGTCGCCGCGCTTGGCCACGAACGTCCACTGCCGGCTATCCTCGCGATAGGCCACGCAGCCGAGCATTTCGTAGGAACCGCGATCGCGCAGCGTCGCCGAATGTACGCGGTCATCGGTGCTCGAATGCATCTGCCAGATGTAGCGGTTGGCGCCGTACTGGGAGGCCGCGTCGAAGACGGTCTCGAGCTGCTTTGACAGCACGTCGTAACGCAGCATGCGCGAGTCGTCATTGAGGTAGATCGTCGACGGCCGCGTCGCGCTGAAGTACCAGCCCTCGCCGGTGCTCCACGAGTACGGGCTGTCAGCACCGAAGATCGGGCCGCGGTTCTGCGTTTCGCCGGTGATCTTGTTGACGCTGAACAACGTCGGCCCGACGCCGCCCTTGCGGCGCTCGAGGCCGAGGAACACCAGCATGGTGTCGCTGCCGGCGTGGTTGTTGATGTTGCTCCAGTACGAGTAGCCGACCGGCATCACGCAGTCGGCGCCGCCGCAATCGCCGCCGTTGGTCAGGCGAATGCCGGTGGTGTCGTACGGCGATGGAAAGCGGAATGGACCGCGCTCCGGAAGAAAGGTCTGCGACTGGCCGGCGGAAATCCCCGGGCGAAGACCGGCGCTCGTCGCGGAGTCGACGAAGCCGCCGCTTTGCGCCATGGCGTTGGCCGAGAACAGCAGAAATGCGCACACCGCGACGACGATTTGCGCACACGGAAACTCACGATGTCGATCGAACACGTACACTCTCCTTCGGTCGGGCGCAGCGGTACTCACAGCGCCCGCTTGTTGCCTAGGAAGAGGGGTTGGAGGAAGGAGCCCCTTTCACGAGCGATTCACGAACTCCTTCCACACCTCGACCGACGTCACACTTCGACCGCCGAAGGTGAAACTGCTGCTTAGAGGAAGAAAGGATTGTCGACCGGACGGCCACTCAGCCGTGCAAGCGACGATTCATACTGCCGGTATCGCCGCGCGCAGTCAAGAAAAAGGAAGATAAAAGTCGCCGTCTGACAGAAGAATTACGAAGCGCCACCGACCTCGGCGAGGGCCTGATCGAGCAGCTCGACCGCGGTCGACGCTTGCGCTCGCGTGAGAACGAGCGGAGGGGAGAGCCGGATGGCATTTTTGCCCGCGCCGAGCACCAGCAAACCGCGCTTGAAGCACGCATCGACCACGCGATCGCGCTCCGTGGTCGCCCGCTCCTTGGTTTGACGGTCACGGACCAGCTCGATGCCGATCATCAAGCCGCGGCCACGCACGTCGCCGATCAGCAAATGCTTCTGCTGCAGTTCGCGCAGCCGATCGAACATGAAGCCGCCGACGTCGGCGGCGTTTTTCATCAGCGACGTCTTCAGCAGCTCAATCGTCTTCAGGGCCGCCGCGCACGACACTGGATTGCCGCCGAACGTGCTGGCGTGCGCGCCTGGCGGCCACGTCATCACGCCGGCCTTGGCCGTCGTCACGCCAAGCGGCAAACCCGACGCGACGCCCTTGGCCACGGCGACCATGTCGGGCTCGACGCCGAAGTGCTCGATCGCAAACATCTTCCCGGTGCGGCCCATGCCCGACTGCACTTCATCCGCGATCAGCAGGATGCCGTGCTTGTTCGTGATCTCGCGGATGCGCTGATGAAACTTCGGCTCGGGCACCACGTAACCGCCCTCACCCTGGATCGGTTCGACGACGAGGCCGGCGACTTCATCCGGCGAGACGAGATGCACCAGCACCTGGTGCTCGAGAAAATCGAGGCACTCCGCCTGGCATGACTCCGGTTTCAATCCGACCGGGCACCGGTAGCAGTTGCCATACGGCGCGTGAAACGTGCCGGCCTGCATTGGACCAAAGCCGCGCCGCTGAATCGCCTTGCTCGACGTCAGCGCCAGCGAGCCGAGCGTGCGGCCGTGAAAGCTGCCGAGGAACGCGATCATCCCGTAGCGCTTCGTCACGTAACGCGCCAGCTTGATCGCGGCTTCGATCGCCTCGGTGCCCGAATTGGAAAAGAACGAGCGTTTCTCGCCGCCGAACGGCGCCATCTCGTTGAACGCTTCGGCGAGCCGGACCTGCGGCTCGTAATAGAAATCCGTTCCCGACATGTGCAGGAACTTCTGCGCCTGATCGACGATCGCCGCCACGACCTCGGGATGCGAGTGGCCGGTCGAGTTGACGGCAATCCCGGCGGCGCAGTCCAGGAACACGTTACCGTCGACGTCCTCGACCATTGCGCCGCTGCCGCGCGCCATCACGAAAGGGTACCCTCGAGTGTATGACGGTGAAACCACCCGGGCGTCTCGCTCAATGAGAGCTTTCGCTCGCGGACCCGGCAGCGCTGTCTTTATCGAGGGTGCATCCATGTCAGATCTCAGATGTCAGATTGCAGATTTATTGAGGATTGTGCAATCGGAAAAATAAATCTGCGATCTCACATCTGAAATCTGAGATGGATGTCATTTCCGTTTCCAGCGCGTCCCCTGCGGGCTGTCCTCGAGGATCACGCCCCTGGCGAGCAAATCCTGGCGGATGCGGTCGGCTTCGGCGAAATCGCGCCGGCGGCGCGCGTCCTGGCGCGCATGAATCGCCGCATCGATCTCGGCCTGCGGAATCGGCGGCGTGGCGTCCTCGGCGCGGCGCAGCGACAGCACGCCGAGCACGCGATCGAAGTGGTTGAAGGCGCTGATGATTTCCGGCGCGTCGCCCTTCCCGACCTGCTTGTTGTCCATCAGGATGTTGAGCGCGCGGATCAGGTCGAAGATCGCGCCGAGGCCGGCGGCGGTGTTGAGATCGTCCCGCAGTGCGGCATCGAACGCGTCGACCGCTTCCTTGACGCGCGCGTTCACTTCCGCATGCGTGCCCGCGGCGCTCAGCGATTCGACGCGGCCAAGAAAGTCGGTGATGCGCCGCAGCGCTTCTTCCGCCTGCTCGAGGCCGGTCCACGTGAAGTTGAGCTGCTTGCGGTAGTAACCCGACAGCAGGATGTAGCGCAGCGCCGACAGCCGGAAGCCCTTGTCGATCACGTCCTGCACGGTGTAGAAGTTGCCGAGCGACTTCGACATCTTCTGGTTGTCGACGAGCAGGTGCTCGCAGTGGAACCAGAAGCGCGAGAACTCCTTGCCGGTGGCGCCTTCGCTTTGCGCGATCTCGTTCTCGTGGTGCGGGAACACCAGGTCGACGCCGCCGGTGTGAATGTCGATCGGCGATTCGCCGAGCAGCCGCAGCGCCATCGCCGAGCACTCGATGTGCCAGCCGGGGCGGCCGGGGCCGCACCCGGCGTCCCAGCTCGGCTCGCCGGCCTTGGTCGCCTTCCACAACACGAAGTCGCGCGCGCTCTCCTTGTCGTACTCGTCGGAGTCGACGCGCGCGCCGGCCTGGATGCCCTCGTGGTCGAGCCGGGCGAGCTTGCCGTACGACGGCAGCGTCGCAATCTTGAAGTAGATCGATCCGTCGCTCTTGTAGGTGTGGCCGCGCTGGTCGAGCGCGTTGATCATGTCCGCCATCGCCTTGAGGTTCTCGTCGTCGGTGGCGCGCGGCGTGTCTTCGACCGGCTCGATGCCGAGCGCGGCGGCGTCCTCGCGGAAGGCGGTGATGTACTGATCGGTGTACTCGCGCAGCGGCATGCCCGCCTTTGCCGCGCCGAGGATGGTCTTGTCGTCGACGTCGGTGAAGTTCATGACGTGATGCATCTTGTAGCCGGCAACGTATTTCAGGGCGCGGCGCAGCACGTCGACGCAGACGAAGGTGCGGAAGTTGCCGATGTGGCCGCGCGCGTAGACGGTCAGGCCGCACGTATACATCCGCACCGTGTTGGCGCGCGACGGGGCGAAGTCCTCCTGCTGCCGGGTGAGCGTGTTGAAGAGACGCATTGGCGATCAGGCCATCGGTTCGGAAACGGTGTGTCCGCCAATCGTCATCGTCAGCTGCCCGTCGGCGGCGGCGATCACGGCCAGGCAATGCTTGCCGCCCGAGTCCTGGAGCGCCTGCGCGGCGACGGCCCTGGCGCGTTCGACGAAAGCGGCCCCCTTGGCGGCGTCGATCTGCGAGTATGCAACGGCGTGGCTGGCAACCACCGCCACCACGGTGGCGCCTTCCGGATCGGCCGGCACCGTCAGCTTGAACGAAAAGTCCTGAGGGGTCATGAACTAGACCGATAGTCTATCGAACAACCGCGTCGCGCGCCGAACATCCGCGGAAATCTGGTCCTGGAGCGCTTCGAGGTCGGCGAACTTGCGCTCGTCGCGCAGGCGCTGCACGAAGGCCAGCCGCACGGTACGCCCGTAGAGATCGATGGTCCGGCCGATGACATGCGCCTCGATGGTGGTGGCGAGGTGGTCGCCGATGGTCGGGCGCTGGCCAATGTTGGTCACGCTTGGATGGACCTGGCCGTCGATGGAGATCGCCGTGGCATACACGCCGTGCGGCGGCATCAACTCGTTCTGGGTGGACAGGTTGGCGGTCGGAAACCCGAGCTCGCGGCCGCGTTTGGCGCCTTCCACCACGGTGCCGTCGATGGCGTAATGATGGCCGAGCAGCGCGCCGGCTTCGTCGACGCGGCCTTCGCCGACCAGCCTCCGGATGCGCGTGCTGGAGACGATGAAATCCTTGTAGCGGATCGGATCGATCTTTTCGGCGCGGAAGCCGTACTGCGCGCCGAGCGATCGCAGCAGCGTGAAGTTGCCGCTGCGATCCCGGCCGAACAGGAAGTCGGCGCCGACCCACACTTCGGCGACGCGCAGCCACTCCACCAGCACGCTGCGCACGAAGTGATCGGGCTCCCACTGCGACATCTCCCGCGTGAAGCGGACCACCGCCGCGCCCTGGACGCCGGCGCGCGCCAGCGCATCGAGCTTCTGTGCCTTGGTCATCAGCAGCGCCGGCGCCTTGTCGGGACGGAGGATGCGGGGCGGATGCGGATCGAACGTCAGCACCACGCTGGTGCCGGCGCGCTCGGCCGCGCCGCGCTGAATGCGCTCGATGATCTTGAGGTGGCCGCGGTGCAGGCCGTCGAAGTTGCCGAGCGCGAGCACCGGCGAGCGCCACCCGAGCGGGCGCGGATCATCCGGATAGTGGATGACGTCCATCGCTATGCCGCCTCGATGTCGAAAGTCATCCCGTCGTAGGCCAGCTCGACACCATTCGGCATCGACTGGTTGGTGGCCACATGCGGCAGATCGTGACAGATGTGCGTCAGATACGTCTGGCGCGGCTGGATGCGGGCCGCCGCGGCGATCGCCTCCCCGACGGTGAAGTGCGTGGGATGCGGCCGATGGCGCAACGCATCGAGGATGAGGGTCTTGACGCCCGCCAGCATCGGCAGCGATTCGTCGGGCACGTGATTGGTATCGGTCAGGTAGGCGAAGTCGCCCAAGCGGAAGCCAAGGATCGGCGTGCGGCCGTGCATCAACGGGATCGGCTGCACCGTCACGCCCGCCACATCGAACGCGCCATCGATGATCCGCAGGTCGATCTG
>Ga0307410_10001629_pt1 | contig 10316 bp, 8 predicted proteins | sample 322Ometagenome_3_FD_203707 | JGI IMG/M metagenome (GOLD analysis project Ga0307410, IMG submission 203707) | Maize rhizosphere microbial communities from greenhouse at UC Davis, California, United States - 322HYB-O-3 | ecosystem: Host-associated > Plants > Roots > Rhizosphere > Soil | place...
GCGACGTCCGGGGGCAGCCCCGGTATCTGGTAAAGCTCGGTTCCCTCTTCGTGGGCGGGGTCGGGCACGCTCCTCAAAAGGCCTTTCGTGTAGGGGTTCGCCGGCGTCGCGAAAAGCTCGGTCGTCGGAGCCTGTTCGAACACTTTTCCGGCGTACATTACGATGATCTTTTCGGTCATTCCGGCGACGACGCCGAGGTCGTGCGTGATGAGAATAACGCTCGTACCCATGCGGGTCTTGAGATCTTTTATCAGCTCGAGTATCTGAGCCTGGATCGTCACGTCCAGCGCCGTTGTCGGCTCGTCCGCGATCAGTAGTTCCGGGTCGCAGCTGAGAGCCATCGCGATCATCACGCGCTGCCGCATGCCGCCCGAGAACTCGTGCGGGTAGTTGTCGACGCGCTCATGCGCCTCGGGGATGCCGACGGTTTTGAGCATTTTGATCGCGTGCTCGCGCGCTTGCTTTTTGTTGTGTCCGAGATGAAGCTGCGTCACCTCCATCAACTGCGTCGAGATCTTAAGGAAGGGGTTGAGCGAGGTCATCGGGTCCTGAAAGATCATCGCGATGCGCTTACCGCGTATCTTCCGCACATCGTCGATCGGGAGCGATCGAATGTCGATGCCGTCGAAGATCACGTCGCCGGCTACGATCTTTCCCGGAGGTTCGGGGATAAGCCGCATCACCGAAAGGTTGGTGACCGATTTGCCGCTGCCCGACTCGCCGACGATGCCGAGTGTCTCGCCTTTCTTCAATTCAAAAGAAATGCCGTCGACCGCCTTCACCACGCCGTCTTCGGTTTGGAAATACGTCCTCAGGTCGTTGACCGATAATATTGTGCCGTTATGTTCGCTCATTAATATGCTGGCGGATCCGATCAGAATTTGCGCGTCTGCGGGTCGAGAGCGTCGCGGATGCCGTCGCCCAAAAAGTTCAGCGAGAACAATGTGAGAGCCATTGTCACGCCGGGGAAGATCAACTGCCAGGGGAAGATAGCGATGTTCTTTATGCCGTCAGCGGCGAGGCTGCCCCACGACGCGTACGGAGCCTGAACGCCGAGTCCGAGGAACGAGAGAAACGCCTCGGTGAGCATGACGCTGGGGACGGTCAGCGTCGCGTAAACGATCACCGGCCCTAGAGCGTTCGGTACCAGATGGCGGAAAATGATCCCGAAGGTCGAGACGCCCGTCGCCTTCGCCGCCAGCACGAACTCCTGATTCTTCAGGCTCAGGATCTGCCCGCGTACGACCCGTGCCATCGTGAGCCACGACACCAGACCGAGCGCGAAGAAAAGCAGGAATATCTGGCTCAGGCCCTGATTCACATTCGCGGAATATTTGCCGGAGAGCCACGAACCTGCAGCGGTCGAAGCGACGAGGCTTGCCGTGCCCCATACCGCTCCGATAAGGGCCGCCGCGAGGGCGACGCCCAAAAAGGCTTTGATCAGGTTGAAAGCAATTTCGCCCAAGCTGAACTCCATACGCTCGATCGCCCAGCGATAGATCGAAACCGCTACCGGAATACCGACGACGGTCACGGCGACCCCGGCGAGAATTTGCGGCAGCCAGCCGACGAGAACCAGGACGTTATTTCCACCGAAAACCTGCAGCAGCACGATGACGATCAGAATGTACGGGATAGCGTAGATGATATCGACGAGCCGCATCATCACGTTATCTATACGGCCGCCGAGATAGCCCGCGATCGCACCGTATGACACGCCGACGATGAGCGACACAAGCGTCGAGATTATCCCGACCGTCAGCGAGATCCTGCCGCCCTGAAGCACGCGTGCGAGCAGATCGCGGCCCGCTTCGTCAGTGCCGAACGGGTGTTCCCGCGAGGGCGGGAACGACTTGATGAGATCGCCCTGGGCCGGAATGAAATCCGCGGTATAGCCGGTCGTCACCCGTATCAGCCACGGCCCAACGATGACGATGACGACCATAAAGGCAAGCACGATCATGCCGAAAACGGCGAGTTTGTTTTTCAGCAGCCGTTTCCACGCATCGCTCCAGAGCGAAGCACCTTTAACTATTTCTACGTTCTCCGCCATATCTAATTATTCGTACCGGATCCGAGGGTCAAGGAAACCATATGAAATATCGACGATCAGATTAAAGATCATGATCAGTATCGACAGAAATGCGACGACCCCCAGGATCAGCGGCTCGTCGCGGTTGAAAACCGACTGCACAAAGATGTTGCCGAGCCCGGGAATGGAAAACACACGCTCGACCACTACGGTCCCGGCGAGAAGCGCCGCGAGCGCAGGTCCCGTGAACGAAACCACCGGGATTATGCCGCCGCGGAGCGCGTGTTTCAGCAGCACGGTCGTTTCGTCCAGGCCCTTCGCACGCGCCGTTCGAATGTAATCCGACCGCATGACTTCGAGCATCCCGGCACGCGTGAGGCGGGCGATGTACGCGGCGTAGATCGCCGAGAGCGTGATCACGGGCAGCACAATACTCAAAACACCGCCCCACCTTGCCGGCGGGAAAATATACAAACCCAGTGCAAAACAAAGCACCAGTATCGGCCCAAGGACGAAGTTAGGCACCGAGAGCCCGAGCATCGCGAGTGCCATCGACCCGTAGTCGAATGCCGAATTTTGTTTCAGCGCAGCGACGATCCCGGCCGTCAGGCCGAGTGCAAGTGCGAGCAGGTAGGCGAGCAGGCCGATCGTGGCCGAGTAAGGCAAATGCCGCCGAATTATCTCGTTGACCGACTGCCCCTGATACCGAAGCGAGTCGCCGAAGTCGAAGCACTTGAAGTCGTATCCCGCCGCCGAAAACTGTACCCCATTGGTCGTCGTTTCGTCTGCGGACTTGGTGCGGCAGGTGATGTTGCCGAGCATCAGCAGGTACTGCTTCCAGACCGGCTGGTCGAGGCCGTATTTCTTTTTGATATTCGCTTCGACGGCGGCCGGGAGTTTCTTCTCCGTCGAGTAAAAATTTCCCGGGGCCAGTCGGATCAGGCCCCACGTGAGCGTGACCACCAGCAAGGCCATGGGGATGATGATCAGCAGTCTGTGTAAGATGAAATTTAGCATTTTATCGCTATTCTATTTGACCGCCACCGCTGTCTGAGCGTTCATTTCGGTTTGGCGCTTCATCGCTTCCTGCGTAGCCACAAGGTTCGATATCTGCGTTTCGACGACCGGATCCTTATCCGCCATTATATTTTCCATATCGGCGGTCCACTTTTCCGGGTCGCGTTCGATGTAAACGAATTTCCACGGATGCAGCGTTCCCGGATTCGGGTACATTCCTTTTATGTACGGCTTCTTCATCCAGCTCGTCCCGGGAACCCCTAGCGGGATGACGATCGCCTGCTGCATGACATAAAGTTCGGCCGCCGCGAGCATCGAGTAACGCTTCATTTCGTCCGTTTCTTTGTTCGCGTCGTCGAGCATCTTGTCGTATTTCGGATCCCACCAGCCGGTCGCCCCGTCATTCTGCGGCGAATAAAAAAGGTTCAGGAACGTGAACGGGTCCATATAATCGCCGACCCATCCGTTCCGAACCGCTCCCTCATATTCCACGGCCGAACGGAACGGCAGGAACGTCTTGAACTCCATGTTCTTGAGCGGAACGCTGATGCCCAGATTCTGTTTCCATTGTGCCTGGACGAACTCCGCGACCCTTTGATTCGACTCGGCAGTGTTGTAGGTGATGGTCACCTTGTCGGCCGGGAACGTGGGGCATGAAAATCCGCTGCCGCTCTGCTGCACGGGGAACCCGGCGTCCGCCAGCAGCTTCCGGGCTTTTTCCGCATCGAACTTTCTCGCCTTCCATTCCTCCAGCGAACTTCCCTGCTTCGCCAAAGTTTCGGTGTAGACCTTTTGCCGGGCCTCTTCGTATTTCGGGAAAATGCCCTCCGGCGTGAAGTCGACGAGCGGCTTGATCGTTTTGCGGAATTTCGCGAGTGCGTCGCGATCGATCGCGAGCGAAAGCGCTTTACGCACATTGATGTTGTCCATCGGAGGTTTCTTGACGCTTAGGCTGTAGTATTCGACGGCAACCTCGGGGTGAAGGGAATACTCTGCCGTGTACTGCCGGATCGTTTCGTTCCATGCCGCCGGAACCGTGTGGTTGTAAGTTGCATCAACGACGCCCGACTTGTACAGGTTCTGCATCGTCGTCTGTTCGTCGAGCGGGTAGATCTCGAGACCGTCGAGCTTTACGTTCGCCGCGTCCCAGTAATTCGGATCCTTCACGAGAACAAGTTCGTCGTACGGCTTATAGAGTGACACCTTGAAAGGGCCGCTCGTAACGATATTGTCCGGCCGCACCCAATCCTTGCCGAATTTTTCGATCGTCCTTTGGTCGAGCACCCTGAAGAACTGGTGCGCGAGCAGGCCGAGGAAGAACGGCGCCGGCTGGTGCAGTTTGACCCGCAGCGTGTAATCGTCGATCGCTTCGACGCCGATGTCTTCAGCCTTTACGGGAACCAACTCCTTACCTTCGAGGGCCGCCTTGAGCTTAGCGTCCTCCTTCAGCATCGCGCTGCGTTCCTTTTCATCATTGGGAACGCTTAGACGCTCGGGCTCGTCGAGGAAGCGGTGAAATTCCGTGTCCGCGCCGAGCGTGTCGTGCGTCTCTTCGCCGCCAGCTTCGGAAAAATCCTTCTTCATCAGGAACTTACCGTCCGGCCCTTTGACGAATGAACGGTCGGCGTTGTAGGCTTCGGAATATTTAATATAGTAGGCAAGGTTCGCGTTTCGCGAAGCGAGTTCCGGCGATAGCGCACGCCTGAATGAGTAGACGAAATCGCGGGCCGTGATCGGGGTTCCGTTTGAAAACTTAGCCGTGTTGCGGAGATGGAAGAGGTATTCGGTCCCGTCAGGGCTGAACTCCCAACTCTCCGCTATTGCGGGGATCGGTTCCATCGTCTTCGGATGGTATTCGACGAGGCCGTCGTACATCGCCATCATGATGCGGGCTTCCGGCTGGCCTGTGACGAACTGCGGGTCGAGCGATTCAGGTTCCGAACCCGTGATGTAACGCATCACGTTGTCCGTCGGCGGCGTAGTGCGTCCGAAATAGCGGCTACTGGCCGATGTGCCGCACCCGGTGAGTATCGACGCAACGACGATGATCGCGATCACGGCATAGTTTTTTTGATATCCGGTTCGTTTCATAACCCGAACTCCTTTACTGATTCTGAGAAGGCGTGCCCGACCCAGCGGGCAAGGGAGAGAGGAAGATATTGATGTTACCGTGTTCTCGGAAACATGGAAATTCGCACGAGCGCCGATTGTACACTTTAAAGGCTTATTCGACTACGCGTTACTGCTCGTTTCGATTCAATTGGGGCCTATTTCGGTTGCCAGCCGTTGTCGATGCTCACATCCTTTAACGACGGCGCGTCGAGGCTGTTAAAGTCGAATCCCGACACGTATGGCTTCACCAGTGAATAGGAAGTTGGAAAGTAAAGCGGTATCGCGTAGATCTGGGCGACCGCGTCCTGTTCGGAACGTATCTCGAGGCTTGCGTCCGCCTGGCCTTCGCTCTGATCCGTGCCGCCCGTCCGCTGTTCGGCGGGCTCAGCGTTTGCTTTGTCAACGCGGCCGGCAGCGTCGCCGGGCTCGGCCTTGATCTCGTCGGCTGGCGAAAATATCGACCTCAGGCTCATCACTTCGTCATTCGAAGGAAACACGGCGCCGCGCCTTATCAGATCGTAGTCCCCCGTCGCTCGCGCCGTTTCGACTTCTGCAAGTCCTACTACGACGATCTCGGTGTCCAGGTTTAGGTTTTGCTTCCACATCTTCGCAACCAGGCGGGCGATGCGCATCTGAAGATCGTTCCGATTGACGACCAATCTGATGACGGGGAAATTCACCCCGTCCGGGAATCCAGCTTTTTCCAAAAGGTCGCGCGCCAGGTCGCGGTCCTCCGGGACCTTGATCTTTGGCTGCTTGTTGAACGGCAGGAAAGAAAGTGCGGGACGGGTCGAGCCTTCCAATTCACCTTCGGTCAGAACGTCCCGCTCGATCGCCATTGCAAGGGCTCGCCGGACACGCTCGTCCGAGAACGGCGGCTTCTTGATGTTGATCTCGTAATAGTTGAGCGCGCTGTGGGTCGTCTGCCTGAAATCGTCGTAGGGCGAGAGCAGCTTTAGTGCAAGCGGCGCAAATTCGGCATTGGTGACGGCGTCCAGTTCGCCGTTTCTATATGATTCGAGCGCTTTTTCCGCACTGTCTTTCGGAACAAATAGCACCTTATCGAGTTTTACCGCATCGCGGTTCCAGTAGGTGTCCGAACGCACGAGCGTGATGCCTTCCGGACCGATCCCCGCCATCCTGAAGGCCCCGTTAGTGACGATATTCGAGTCGGGCGCTTCCCCCGCAGGACCCGGCATCTCAATAAATGTCGGCCTAAACATCGGGCTCGCGACGAGTTTGGCGAAGTCCTTGTCGGGCGTGATCAAACGTACGCTCAGCACAAGATCGCTCTCGGCCGTCACACCCGACAACACCTCGACGGTAGGGACCGTGGAAGTTGGAGACGCCGAGTTCGCATTCGTTTCCGGCTGCATCTGGCCGGCTGCGGAATTCGCGGGCGGCGGCGGCGTTTTTTCCTCCGGCTTAAGACTTGGGAACGGCACGTTCGACCGCTGGCCAGATCCTGACAGGAAATCAGGAGTCTCAGCAGTCGCCGGCGAGATCCCCAACCCGCGAAGTCCTTCGATGTTGTAAAAGAGCGTTCGATGCGGCACGCCGGCTCCCATCTTCGCCAGGCGCGTCCACGACCGCACGAAATCATGAGCGGTCACGGGTTCCCCGTTCGACCATTTCGCATCGCTGCGAAGGAAAAACGTCCAGGTTTTCAGATCTTCCGATGCTGTCCATTTCTCGGCGACCGCGGGTTTTTCACGAAGCGTGCGGGGATCGATGTCGGTGAGTCCCTCGAACAACGCCCGTACGATATCGGTCTCGGGCGCAGCCGCCGCAAGTGCCGGGTCGAACGACTTGGGCATCTTCCCGTTGCTCCAGCGAAATTCCTGTTTTGCCGGTGGCGCGGTCTGGACTATCAGCGGCTCGCTTTTGGGCGTGCTGATCTCGCTGCAGGCGGGCGACAGCAGTGCGGCAAACAAAATGAAAAGCGCGAGTCGGCCGGGACGCACCGCCTTCGAAGGCCGGTACGACTTCCCGATGCTGCGTCTCACTCTCATTTTCATTTCTATCAGGACTTATTCTCTTTCGAACGCTGAAGCAGCGACAACTGCCCGAACACCTCAACGGCCTGTCGCCGGGCATCCTCAAAACCGTTAGATGTGTCGATCAGGAAATCGGCGAAGCGTTTCTTTTCGTCCTGGGGCATCTGAGCGGCAATTCGCATCGCGGCCGCAGACGGGTCGAGTTTTTCACGTAACATCAACCGCTGCAATTGTATCGCAGGTTCGCACCACACGACAATCAACTTGTCGAAACGCTTATAACCGCCGGATTCTATCATAAGAGCGGCGTCGACGATCGCGATCGCGTCCGGAGCCTCGCCCTCGCGTTCCCGAAGCCACGCGTCCTGTTTCTCGAACACGAGCGGGTGCACGATCGAGTTAAGCAGGAGCCGCTTTTCTTCATCGGCGAAGACGATCGCGCCGAGCCTGCGCCTGTCCAGTTCGCCGTCGGCCGTCAGGACCTCGTCGCCGAAGGCCGCGACGATCCGCTCCAGCCCGATCGTTCCCGGGCGAACTACTTCGCGGGCCGTCTGGTCGGCATCCAATACAAAACAACCAAGCTCACGAAAATTCCCGCAAACGAACGTTTTGCCCACCGCGATCGAACCTGTCAGGCCGACTTTCAGCATCAGGTTGCACGGTTGTGCCGCTTTGCCAGCTTGCCGACGTTGAACTCGGCGATCTCGCTGAGCGTCAGCCCAAGCTCGTCCGCGCACGCCGATATGTACCAAAGTACGTCGCCGAGCTCATCTTTCAATTTCCCGCGAATCTCGTCGGTCACCACGCCGTCGTGATCTCGTTGGATCTTTTTAACGATATTGGCCACCTCGCCGGCTTCACCGGCAAGCCCGAGCGTCGGGTAATCGAGGTTTGAGAGACGCCGCGGGTAGTGTGCGGTTTGGCCGGCTTCGGCCTGGTATTCTTCGAAATTCATTTATTTTCAGATCTCCTACGTCTGGCCGCGTCAACCGTGTTCTTCATAAGCATCGCTACTGTCAGTAGCCCGACACCGCCCGGAACCGGCGTAAAATTCCCCGCTTTCGCGATGGCGTCCCTCGGGCTCACGTCGCCGACGAGCGTCGCACCGCGTTTCTCGAGCGTCGCGAGACGTTTCGCCAGATCGTCGCCGTCGAACAATTCGTTTATGACCGCCTCGTCCGTGACGCTGTTGATCCCCACGTCCACGACCGTCGCACCCTCACGAATATGTTCGCGGTGGATGAAACCCGGCCGCCCGATCGCTGCAACCAAAATGTCCGCCTGCCGCGTGATCGCCCGCAGGTCCGCCGTCCGCGAATGACAGATCGTCACCGTCGCGTTCTCGCGAAGCAGCAACATGGTCATCGGTTTTCCGACGATGTTGCTGCGCCCGACGATCACAGCATGGCGGCCCGAGATCTCAATGTCGGAACGTTTGAGAATTTCGATGACGCCGGCGGGCGTGCACGGGACAAGTGATTCCTGCCCGAGCGAGAGCCTGCCGACATTGATCGGATGAAACCCGTCGACGTCCTTCGCCGGGTCTATCGCCTCGATCACCGAAGATTCGTCGATGTGCTTCGGAAGCGGAAGCTGCACCAGTATCCCATCAACCTCCGGGTCGAGATTCAGTCTCTCGACGAGTGCCAGAAGTTCCGCCTGCGTGACGTCCGACGGCAAATGATGCTGCTCGGACCGCATACCGAGCTCCTCACTCGTTTTCACTTTGCTCCCGACGTACACCGCGGACGCCGGATCGTCACCAACCCGTACCACAACGAGACACGGCCGGTACGAGAGCGATGCCGTCACTTCGCGTACCTCGGCTTTTATGGCTCCGGAAATTTCCTTGCCGCTCAACAATTTAGCTGTCATTTCAGTCCTATTTTACAGAAAATCGCAGAATTTGGTAGTGCCCGCAACCGCCGGCCGACCGTGAGGGTTCGCCGCGGCAGAGAATTTGCAGGAAGTCGGCCGGCATTCGGTATTTTCTTCGGCATAACCTGGCGAAACGTAGGCAAATTTGTAGTTGAATAGCGTCAATCAATGAACATGCTCGGGAACGAAATTAAGAATATCTTTGTAAAAGGCAGAATAGCGGCCCTGGCCGCCGTTTTCGTATTGATCGGTTCCGCGTCGATGACCTCGGGACAAAAACCCGCGTCGGCTGACCAACTCAGCGTATTCCGGCCTTCGACGAGCATTTTTTATTCATGCTCGGCCGACGAGGCGGGTTCGTTCACAGCAATAAAATGGGGCTTGCCAACTGACGTTATCGTGCCTGGCGACTACGACGGCGACGGCATTTCCGACTCGGCGGTTTGGCGTGCCGAGTCCGGCGTCTGGTACATCCTTCAGAGCAGCGACGCTCGCGCGGTGTTCATAAAATGGGGAATGACCACGATACATCCGACCGGCGGCTTGCCGGACGTTCCCGTCCCGGCCGATTATGACGGTGACCGGCGGACGGACATCGCGGTGTGGCGCCCCGATACCGGCGACTGGTTCGTATTATTTTCATCGAAAAACTTCGATCAGGCGAAAGCGGGCATATTCCACTGGGGCAAACTTGGCGACGTTCCCGTGCAGCAGGATTACGACGGCGACGGCCGGGACGACTACGCGATATTCCGACCGACCGGTAATCTTTGGTACATCTTCGAAAGCTCGACGGGCGGCTGGAAGGTCTACACTTTCGGGTCTGCGGGCCAGGACCGGCTCGTCCCCGCCGATTACACCGGCGACGGTAAAGCCGACATCGCGGTATATCGCAGCGGCACCTGGTATGTGCTCAACAGTGAAGACCTTCAGGTAGAGCCGTTCCGCTTCGGCTTCACGGACGGCATCGCCGTACCGGGCGATTACGACGGCGACGGGCAGGCGGACTTTGCGGTCTTTCGCCAGGGTGTGTGGTACATCTACGACTCGGCAACACCGCGTTTCAGAACGATCAATTTTGGCAGCGAAAACGATGTCCCCCTTAATTCGCTGCATGCAAAACCGAGCATCGTCGCAGTCCCGTAAGGGAATTTGCGCGGCGAAGGTTTTACTGCACAGCTGGAGAAGTTCTTAGGAGCTTCTCTTTTTTTGTTTTGCGGCTGTTCAGCGTTACCATTCACTAATGAAGCTGTGCATTCCGATCACGTTCATCTTGCTGC
>Ga0307410_10001630_pt1 | contig 10315 bp, 13 predicted proteins | sample 322Ometagenome_3_FD_203707 | JGI IMG/M metagenome (GOLD analysis project Ga0307410, IMG submission 203707) | Maize rhizosphere microbial communities from greenhouse at UC Davis, California, United States - 322HYB-O-3 | ecosystem: Host-associated > Plants > Roots > Rhizosphere > Soil | place...
CCTGGTGATCACCCAGGGCAGGGTGCCCAGCTACCTCGGCTCGAGCTTTGCGTTCATCGCTCCCATCATGGCCTCCCAGCAGCAGTTCGGGATCCCCGGCGCACTGGGCGGAGTGGTGCTCGCCGGCGCCGGGCTGGCAATCATCGGCGCCGTGGTGCAGAAATTCGGAGCCGGCTGGATCAACCGGCTCATGCCGCCCATCGTCACCGGCGCCATCGTGGCACTCATCGGACTGAACCTGGCCCCGGCAGCCAAAAACAACTTCGACGCCGCCCCGGTTACCGCGGTGATCACGCTGGCCACCATCATCCTGGTGAGCGTGCTGTTCAAAGGCATTCTGGGCCGCCTCAGCATCCTGGTGGGTGTGGTGGTGGGTTACCTTGTGGCCATGCTCCGCGGCGAAGTGGACTACTCCAAGATGGACGCAGCCGCCTGGGTGGGCCTGCCTCACTTCCAGACCCCTGAATTCCACCTGGGCGTCGTTGGGCTCTTCGTCCCCGTGGTTCTCGTGCTGGTGGCCGAGAACATCGGCCACGTGAAGTCCGTCTCCGCCATGACCGGCCAAAACCTTGACGGCGTCTCCGGCCGCGCGCTCATGGCGGACGGCGCCGCCACCGTGCTGGCCGGCTTCGGCGGCGGTTCAGGAACCACCACCTACGCCGAAAACATTGGTGTCATGGCCGCCACGAAGGTGTACTCGACGGCGGCCTACTGGGTGGCCGGCATCTTCGCGATCATCCTCAGCTTCTCCCCGAAGTTCGGTGAACTGATCGCCACGGTTCCCGCTGGAGTGCTGGGCGGTGCGGCCACCATGCTGTACGGCATGATCGGCATTCTGGGGGTCAAGATCTGGGTCCAGAACAAGGTCAATTTCTCCAACCCGGTCAACCTGACCACCGCAGCGGTGGCCCTGATCATCGGCATCGCCGACTACACCTGGACCATCGGCGAACTGACGTTCACCGGCATCGCCCTGGGCTCCGCCGCCGCACTGGTGATCTACCACGGCATGACGGCGATCGCGAAGGCCCGCGGGAGCGTGGCTGAACCGGAGACCGAACAGGCAGGACTGCCCCCGGCGGCCAAGGCCGCGATCGCCGCCGCCAAGCGGTCTCCGAAAAAGCGGCGATAGCCGACGGCGGGCGGGCAGCTTTCGAATGCCGCCCGCCCGCCTGTAAACCCGGCCTTGGATTACCCTGACCTACCCGGCGTCGAACGTATCGTCGTCGCGGTCCTTGGGGGCCGTGCTGTCCGGCAGGTCAGTGCCGCTGCCGTCAGGGATTCCTGCCGCGTCCTGGTTCGGTTCCGAGGAAAACGGACGCCCGGAATCGGGGTCCTCCGTGTTGGACTCGTCCATTTCTGCTTCCGCGGACGGCACGGCTGCGTCGCTTCCGGCTGCCGGCTCAAAGCCGGGGTCCGCGCTTTCATTTTCTGCGTTCATCTGGTCCTCCGTTCCTCCGAAGCGTCCCGCTCCGGGTTCTCCCGCACTGTCCTGGTCTTCGGCGCCGAACTGGCTGAGGTCGGGCGCCCCGGCAGGGTAGGTTTCGCCGTCCGGGCTGTCCTGGCTCAAGCCCGCCGCGTCGAATGCTTCTTCCTCGCGCGGCTGGGCGAACTTCTTCGCGTCGGCACCGCCCATTTCCTGCTCGACCGTGGGCGTTCCATAACCGCCCTCTTCCTCGATGGGTGTTCCCTGATTCTCCTGCGTCATGTCATTCCTCCTGCTGGTCGCATCTGTTGGGAAATTCTGGGCGGATCAGAGACCCTTCCCGCCTGTCACTGGAAGCACCGCTCCGGAAATGTAGGACCCATGATCAGAGGCGAGCAGGACGTAGGCGGCCGCGAGCTCCGCGGGCTGTCCCGCCCGGCCCAAAGGAGTGTCCTGACCGAACTTCGGCAGTTTCTCGGGCCATTCCGTAGCTGGAATCAGCGGTGTCCAGATGGGGCCAGGGGCAACGGCGTTGACCCGGATGCCCTTGGGCCCGAGTTCCTGGGCCAGCGCCTTAGTGAATGCCACCTGGGCGCCCTTGGTCATGGCGTAGTCGATGAGGCCCGGCGACGGGTTGAACGCCTGGATCGAGGCGGTGGTGATGATGGACGCCCCTGCTTTAAGGTGCGGCACCGCGGCCCTGGCCGTCCACAACAGCGAGTAGAGGTTGGTTTTGAAAACGCGGTCGAATTCCTCGGTGGGAAGCGTCTCAAAGCTGTCGCGGTTCTTTTGGTAGGCCGCGTTCAGTACCACCACGTCCAGGTGGCCGAACTCCGCTAATGTGTCCTCCACGATTTTGGTGCTGAACTCTTCACTCCGCCCATCGCCCGGCAGCAACAGCGCCCGCTGCCCGGCCTTCCGGATCCATGCCGCTGTGTCCTGGGCGTCGGCTTCCTCTTCGGGAAGGTAGGAGATGGCGACGTCGGCCCCCTCGCGGGCGAACGCAATGGCCACGGCCCTGCCGATGCCGGAGTCGCCCCCGGTGATAAGCGCCGCCTTGCCTGTGAGCGCGTTGCTTCCCTCGTAGCTTTCCTCGCCATGATCAGGCTTCGGCTCCATGGGCGCCGTGAGCCCCGGCTGTTCCTGCACCTGTTCCGGGAACGGCCCCTCGTGGTAGCCCTTCCTGGGGTCCTGCGGCTGGTGGTCCTGCTTGTTGTCGGTCATTCTCCACCTCGCTAACTTCTCGGTTTTTCCTGCGTCCGGTGCGTAACCGGCCCTTCGAAACTATCCCAGCGGACAGGGCAAGTCCACCGTTTTTGACAATTTAGTCAGCAAACTTAGTATTGCTTGTAGGAGGCTTCAAGCCTAGGTTGAAAGTCAGTTGTGCGCGCAGCGTGCCAAGCCCGGAGGTGAGCCCATGTCAGAACGCGATGCGGTGTCTGGCGACGGCAGGAACGAGACCGTCAACCAGCAGATGGACCGCAACTGGGGAGAACTACTCCAGGAGCTCCGGGTACTGCAGACAGGCGTCCAGATCCTGGCAGGCTTCCTCCTGACCATTCCCTTCCAGGAACGCTTCGAGAGACTGGACGACTACCAGGTGGGGCTCTACCTGAGCAATGTGGTACTCGCCGCCCTCATCACAGCAGTCATCCTCCTCCCGGTGAGCGTGCACCGCCGGCTTTTCCGCAAGCAGCTCAAGCAGACACTCGTTTCCAGTGCCGACCGGATCGCCAAAGTGGCCCTGGCCGGCGTCGCGCTCCTGAGCGCCGGAACGGCGTCGCTGGTGTTCGATGTGACCGCCGGACGGGAGGCCGGCCTCCTCGCAGGCGGAGGCCTCCTCGCCGTCATGATCGTGCTGCTTGTTTTCGTGCCGATCCTGCTTCACAAACGGGCAGCAAGGGGCTAGCCGACAGGGCGGCGTGATGCTTGCCTGATTCAATCAAACTCTCCGGGAGGCGCAATGAAGAAGTGGGCTAAGGAACACGGGCTGCTGCTGGCCAACATCGGACTTTTCGCGGTGTTTTTCGGCGGCATGATCATCAGCGGGACCAGCGACTACAGCGAAGACCAGATGGCCCACGGCCAGCCGGCGGTGACCATCGCCGAGTACCTTGGTACCGGGGCGTTCCTTGAGGCCACCTTTGAGAACTGGGAATCAGAATTCCTGCAGATGGGTATGTACGTCATCCTGACGGTCTTCCTTTTCCAGAAGGGCTCTTCGGAATCCAAACCGATGGGCCGTACCGCGCCGCAGGACCAGGACCCGCGGGACGCAACCGTGAAGGCAGCCACGCCATGGCCGGTGCGCCGCGGAGGGCTAGTGCTGAAGCTGTATGAGCACTCCCTGTCCATCATGTTCCTGCTGCTTTTCCTCGCCTCCTTTACCATCCATGCCATTGGCGGCAGCGAAGAATACAGCGAGGAACAGCAAAGCCACGGGCAGCCGGGCGTGACGCTGCTCGGCTACCTCGCCACCAGCCGGTTCTGGTTCGAGTCCTTCCAGAACTGGCAGAGCGAGTTCCTGGCCGTTGCCGTGCTGGTGGGCGCTTCCGTCTACCTGCGCGAACGGGGATCGCCCGAGTCCAAGCCGGTGGCCGAACCGCACTACGAGACCGGGGCCTAGCGGCCCCGGCCGCTGTCACGCGCCTTCAAGCACCTGGCTGGTGGCCCAGGCGAGGTACTTGGCAGCATTGGCGACGGCGTCTTCCGGGCTGGCGGCGACGTCCAGGAGCTGTGCTGCAGCCACCACTCCGTGCTTGGCGAGGTCCTCCGGAGTGACCAGGATGCGGCCGGCCACCACAATCACCGGGATGCCCCGCTCGCGCGCCGCATCCGCCAGGGCAATCGGGGCTTTGCCTGTCAACGACTGCGAATCCATGGACCCTTCACCGGTGATCACCAGGTCAGCTTCAGCCAGCTGGCCGGCAAGGCCGGTCAGGCCCGCCACCAGCGCGAAGCCGCCTTCGAGGGTGGCCCCGCTGAAGGCAAGGAACGACGCCGGGAACCCGCCGGCCGCGCCGGCTCCGGGAACGTTGACGTCGCGTCCCGTGGCCTGCCGGAGAACGGATGCCCAGTTGCGGAGCCCTGCGTCCAGCAGTTCCACGGCGTCCGCGTCGGCCCCCTTCTGCGGGCCGAAGACGTGCGACGCTCCGTCGCTTCCGAACAGCGGGTTCTGGACGTCCACGGCAATCCGGAACCTCACGGCGGCCAGCCGGGGGTCCAGGCCGGCAACGTCAACGCCCACAACTTCAGCCAGGGAACCGCCGCCCAGGGGAACCACGTTTCCGGCGGCGTCCAGCGGCTTCAGGCCCAAAGCGCGCAAAGCGCCGCTGCCGCCGTCGGTCATGGCGGAACCGCCCACGCCCAGCACGATCTCCGTGGCCCCGGCGTCCAGCGCTGCGGCGATCAGCTGGCCGCAGCCGTAGCTGTGGGCACGCAGTGCGTTCGCGGGCGTGGGCTCCATGTGCGCCAGCCCCGATGCCTGGGCGGTTTCAATCACTGCGGTTGCACCGCCGAAGGCATCCTTCCGAATGGCCCACGCCGCACCGATGGGCGCCAGGATGGGTCCGACGACGGCGTTCAGCCGCTCCTCATAACCGGCGGCAACGGCGGCCTCCAGGGTGCCTTCCCCGCCGTCGGCCACCGGAAACTGCGTGGCCACCGCATCCGGATAGACGCGCAGCGCCCCCTCGGCAATGGCGCTGGCTGCCTGGGCAGCGGTCAATGACCCTTTGAACTTGTCCGGAGCGATGAGAATGCGCATGGGTCTATCCTGCCAGCATCCGCCGGAAAGCGCTTACCTACGTTGTAAAGAACCTGCGCTGTAAAAAACGCGCAGGAACGGAAGGCCCTGCCACGCAATGCGACCCGGCCGGCGCTGACAGGTCCGGTCGGAGCTAGTGGCGGCGCAGCGCCTGATCCGGAGCCTCGGAACCAGGGAGGCCGGCAAAGCCGCCAATGGCCTCGGCCACCTGGTCCGTGCCGGTGTGCTGGACCACGTGCCCGCAGCCGGGGACCTCCGCCAACGTGCCCGCCGGTGCCCGGCGGGCAAGGATCCGGCACCATTCGCCGGTTGCGATGGGGTCCCTGGCGCCGCGAAGAATCATTACTGGCGTGCCGAGTTCCCGGATCCGATCCTCGGTGCGGTAGTTCATCATGACCCGCAGCTGCTTGAAGTACCAGCCCGGGGCGCAACGCAGGTAATCGCTGAAGACCACGGCGTTCGAGCCCGGCGTTTCGAACAGGAGCGCGTCCCTGGTCAGCGCAAGCATCTGGCGGAGTACCGTGCGGTTCCTGACGTCCACCACAGGTCCCATCAGCACCACGTGCGGCACCTGGTCCGGCCGCTGCAGGGCCGCCTCCAGGACGAACTGCGCCCCCATGGAATGGCCCACCAGGACGCGCGCTCCCACCCCGGCGCCGTCCAGCACCTCATGGATGAACGCTCCCTGGTCCGCGACCGACAACTGGCGGTCCGGGCGCGGCGAGGAGCCGAAACCGGGCAGGTCAATCGAAATGGTGTCCACAGTCGCTGCCAGGACCTGGTGCAGCCGGGCAAGGTACCGGTGGGAGACGCCAATCCCATGAATGAGGACGACCGCGGGGGCTTCCGCTGCGGATCCAGGCCGATCCGGCGATCCAGGCTGGGCGCCTGATACGGCCCGCGAGACGTACATCCGTCCACGAAGGCCTCCGGCCTCGACGTCTGTTGCTACGGCACCCTTCATCCGTCGAGGATAGCCCGCAGCGGCGGTGACTCCGTTATTCCCCGTGCCCCTGGTCCGCGCTCATGGAGTCCTCCGCGGGAGGAGTTTCGCCGGGCGGAACTCCTCCTCCGGGCTCCAGGCCTGTGATGTTGCCTTCCAACGGGTCAGGGTTCGCAGTGGCTCCGGGATCCTTGGACGTCCTGCCCGACTCTTCTGCTTCGTCCCGGCCGGTCCGGTCCGGATTCGAGGGGTCGTTCTCGGGGTGATAGCTGCTCATGGTTTCGTCCGTTCTTCAGGGGAATGGGAAGGCGTGAAAGCTGATGGGTGGCCAGCCTAGCCTTCCCCGGATGCCGCGACAAGGACGCACCAGCAGTAGTAACGTGGGCCTTCCTGAGCTATCGACAGCCGATAAGTGCGCGATGACGGCCTGGGGAACGGGCCCGGACCAAGGGGGTAGCAATGCTGCAATCCGATGACCGACGTCCTTCAGGAAGGGGTTCCATGAGTACCGGATTGACCGAGCTTCTGCTGGTGCGTCACGGCGAGAGCGAGGGCAACGTGGCCGCCACAATGGCCAGACAGTCCGGAGCCCATGTCATCGAGGTGCCGGCACGGGATGCCGACGTGGAACTATCGGCCACGGGACGGGAACAGGCGCTGGCACTCGGCCGGTTGTTCGCTGATTTTCCCGATGAGCAGCGCGCCGCTGCAGTGTGGTCCTCGCCTTACGTCCGCGCCCGCCAGACGGCCGAACTCGCCGTGAAAACCGGCGGCTGGCCGGCAGCGATCCTCATCGACGAACGGCTTCGCGACAGGGAACTGGGCATCCTGGACATGCTGACCTCCGCGGGCGTGGAAGCCCGGCTTCCGGAGGAAGCGGCGCGACGGCGGTGGCTGGGAAAGTTCTACTACCGGCCGCCCGGCGGCGAGTCCTGGGCCGACGTCGTGCTCCGGCTACGTTCCCTGCTCGCTGACCTTGAACGTCAACCGGGCGCTGACCGGGTTGTGCTGGTGTGCCACGACGCCCTGATCCTGCTGTTCCGCTACATCCTGGAAGGGCTCACGGAACCGGAAATCCTCGATATCGCCGCGACGTCCACCGTGCTCAACGCCTCCCTCACCCGGTTCGCCCGTCCGGACGGCAACGGCCCCTGGATCCTGGAGAGCTTCAACATGGCCGACCATCTGGTCAGTGAAGGCGTTCCGGTGACCGAACACGCGGGAGACGCCAATGTCCACCCCGCCTAGGCCGGCAGCCGAGCCCGTCACACCCACCCTCCTGCGCGGCTGGCCGCTGCCAGGCGGCGGGGCCGGCAAGGACGATCGCGGGTCCGTGCTCGTCATTGGCGGCGCACGCAAAACTCCGGGTGCCGCACTCCTGGCCGGCACCGCCGCCTTGCGCGCCGGCGCGGGCCGGCTCACCTTGGCGGTGGCGGGTTCGACGGCGGTGCAGGTTGCCGTGGCGCTGCCGGAAGCCGGGGTGGTGGGGCTCGCTGAAACGGACGACGGCGCCGTCAAGGGGAACGGGGTATCCGCACTGGCCGACGAGCTGGGCAAAGCGGCGGCAGTCCTGGTGGGACCGGGGCTGGACGACATGGGCGAAACAGAGTCGCTCCTGCGGGAGCTGCTGAAACTGGAATCCGGGCAGGGAAACGACACCGACGACATGCCGGCGATAGTGCTCGATGCCTACGCTTTAGGCTGCCTCCCGGAGCTCGTCGATGACCTCGGACCGTGGGCCGGGCGGCTCATCCTGACGCCGAACATCACCGAGTCCGGAATCCTGCTGGGGCGGGACGTGGAGGACCTGCATCAGGACGTCGCGGAAATAGCCGGGCGTTACCGTGCAGTGGTGAGCTGCCAGGGCGTCATCGCCGAGGACCCCGACGGCACCGGCGATGTCCGGATCTGGGAAATCACCACGGGATACGGCGGCCTGGGCACCTCCGGCAGCGGTGACATCCTGGCCGGTGCCATCGCAGGACTAAGGGCCCGCGGAACATCGGATGCGCAGGCCACGTGCTGGGGCACCCACCTCCATGCCGCCGCCGGCGACAGGCTGGCGAGCCGGCTCGGGGGCCTGGGCTACCTCGCCCGGGAACTGGCCGATGAGCTGCCGGCCCTGATGATGGAGCTCGGGACCTGACGGGCCCTTGCGGGCGCCTCGGCCGCGGTGCAAAGCTGAAAGAACAGGGCCCGCAAGGGCCCGCCAGAACAGATTGGAGATTCTTGTCATGGCAAATCTTCTGGACCGCGTCATGCAAAAGTTCATGAAGCACCTCGATCTGAAGCCGAACAAGTCGGACAGCGAAACCCGGATGAACGCTAGGGCGGCAGGTCCCAAGTCCACCCGGGCTGCAGGCATCCACGGCAGGACTGCCGGCAAGTCCGTTCCCCGGGTCCACGGCCGCGCCGCCAATCAGAAGCACAGCAGGATTTCGGGCCTTTTCCACCGCGGTCACTAACCGGCAACTTCTACATACGGACCCACCGGTCCGCCGTCGGACTCTGGACTATTCATAAGCATGCTGATAAATCTGGAGAGTCAGCAGCACCGCTTATCGATTCCTGGCAATAGCAAGTGCCGGTAAGCGAGTGCCGATGGAAGAGTGAGGAGCAGATCGATGGGTATCGGAGACAGCATCGAAGAGGCTGCCAAGAACGCCGTTGAAGACTTGGCGGGCACGGCGCCCAGAACCGACGACGGGCATGCGCCGGATCCCGGCGACCCTCACGAGGAGATCCGGGTTCATTCCTCCATCAGCGAGGGCTCCAACGCCGCGGACACCGTGGATCCGGGGGACAACCCGCCGGGAACGCCGCCGGAGAGGCCCCAGACCCGCCCGGACGACACCCCGCCGCTAGGTGATCCGCATCAAGCACCGGCGCCTGATGAGACTCCGGAACCGGGTGAGGGCCCCGATGTGGGCACCGACCGCTTACGTGACACACCCGGACCCGGCGGCCTCCCCGAGCCGGAGCCGGGGGACCTGCGCGCGGATCCGTCCGAGGCGGGCGGCGACCCCACCACCAGCATGGGCCGCGGCTAGCGGCGGCAGGACCTACTCCTGGCTCCGCGCCCGCAGCACCGCAAAATAGCCGGGGATGAGGTCCGCCCGGGCGGGATTGGACAGGGGCAAGGTTTCGATTGTCGCCGGGCCGTCCTCGATCAGTTTCCAACGGCTGGCCGGGAACGTCAGGCCCCGCTCTTTGGGGCCAAAACGTCCCGGCATCGGCAGCCCGCGAATGGCTCCTTCGAGAGGCGCCGGGATGGACCTGAGCGTCGCGCCAAGGTGTGACACGTAATCGATCGCGTTTCCCCGGAAGTCTGTTTCGGCGAGGAAGACGCGGCCGTTCATCCCCGTGATGGCGCGAACGTTTTCGGCCAGGGCAGAGCGGTCCCGCTCCCCCAGGACGTGCAGGACGCCGCGGATGAAGACATTCGCCCCGGCTCCCGGCGCCCCGCCCCCGCCAAGCGTATGAAGCTCTTCCCCGAGCCAGCCGCCGGCACCGGGAGCCGTCATGTCACGGACGGCGTAGGAAACGTTCGCCAGCCCGGTCGATTCGGTGCGGGCACGCCGAACGGCATGGTCGGAGACGTCCACGCCCACCGCATGCGGGAAATGCCTGGCGAGTTGCCGGGTAAAGCTGCCGTTGCCGCAGCCGATGTCCACCACCGGCAGCCCCGGGTCCAGGTGCAGGCGCAGCCTGCCAAGGTAGCCCTGCATCTCGTGGTCGCTGCCGGAGTCCCACAGGACGTCGCCGGCGGCCCCGGTGGTTTTCACTCCGGACCAGAACCTGTCCCAGGCAATGTGGTGGTCTTTCGGTGCGCCCGCGGACAACCGCACAAGCTTGGGGACCATCAGGTATTTTTTTAGGGCGGCGAGCATTGTCCAAATATAGGGGCACCACCTTAACGCCTCATGAATCAGGTCAAGGCAAGCCAGGTGAGGGCATCACGTTCGGACGTGAAGAACTTCGTGGGGCACGGCACCGAGTTGATCCCCAGGAAGAAATTCGCCAGGACCCGGTCCACCGGCGAGGCGCCCAGCAATGCAATCCGGGAGGCCTGGCACGGCCGCCCGAACACTGCACGGGCGCCGCGGGTCACATCAGCGGTGGTGGCCATGTCTACCAGCATGGGATGCCGATCCTCACCGCACAACTGGTTGACCCTGAG
>Ga0307410_10001631_pt1 | contig 10309 bp, 9 predicted proteins | sample 322Ometagenome_3_FD_203707 | JGI IMG/M metagenome (GOLD analysis project Ga0307410, IMG submission 203707) | Maize rhizosphere microbial communities from greenhouse at UC Davis, California, United States - 322HYB-O-3 | ecosystem: Host-associated > Plants > Roots > Rhizosphere > Soil | place...
AGATTCAAGTGCGTCAGGTAACCCACGTGCAGGCTTCCTGGACCGAAGAGGAGCGCGGTGCTCCCGGCGCTTTTACAGTGCAGCTTATCCTCGATCACGGCGCCGACGAATACGTGCTCCGCCCCACCGCAGACGACACCGATGTACTAGTGAAGCTGCTGGCTCGCAGCTCGAATGCCACCTTTGATGTGGATCGGAAGGTGTTGATGTTCGGCAACTTGACGATCGAGTAGCCGGCAGGAACCGGCAGTCTCAGCGAGGTTCCGCTACGCTGTCGGCCGTGGTTGGACTCGGTGGAGTGGACGGACCCCCAGCGAGGGCGTAGACGATCCACACCGCAATAATGAGAATCAGGGCCCAGATCGAAACTCGCTTCAGGTTCTGCTGTGATGCGGGTTCTGCCATACATCCTCCTGGTCAGGAAACGATGGAGTTGCCAGAAGGATAGTATCTCGAAGGTCTCCAACGAAAACGCGCCGGCAATGAGCCGGCGCGTTTGGCGTGAGTCGGGCGGTATCAGATTATCTTGCCGCGGCGGATCCGGAAGTCCACCACATTCTTCATCCAGGACCAGAGCGAATCCTGCTGCTCCGGGCGCGCCGTCGAGACGAAATGGCGCCGCCAGCCAGCCATGACCTCGGCGTCCTGGGTCCAGAGCCGGACTCGCTTGCGGGGCACGAACTTCTCCCAGCGTTGGGCCACCTTGGGGGAGGCGTAGAGCAGCCGGACGGTGACGCTGCGGGACAGGTATTCCAGCGGGGTCATGTTGATCCGGCGGAAGAGCTCGTCTCCCTTGGCGCCGGGAATGTCGGGCACCCCGTCGGAGAACATCACGATGCTCAGCGGTGCCAGGCCGAGATTCTGCCGAGTCACGTGCACCGCCACCCGCTCGAAGAACGCGTTGTAGTCGGTGATGGGATCCTCTTCCGGGAACCACGTCCGGAGACTGGCAGCGATCTGCGCCGGCGACTTGCCGGTCAGGTCCTGGATCGGATGAAAGGTCTTGGCTTCACCCGGACGCTGGCCGCCCATGGTTCCGATGAAGACATCGGTGGGGCGGCGCAGGCCCTGGAAGCCTTTCATGTGCGAGTAGATGTAGAGTGCGGCAAAATCGACGGCATCATCGAAATGCCCACCGCTCCTGAACGATCCCGAGACATCGAGACCGATCACCAGAGTGGACTTCGGTGGCGGTGCGTCCTTGGGAGGCGTACAACCGAGGACAAAGGCTCCGAAGGCCGCCAGGAGGAGGGGCCGCTTCACACGGCCCCCTGAGGCACTGCCCCGCGAGCAGACGGCTTACGCTCGAACGAGACCGGCGTGGCCGCGAGCACTTCCTCGAGCGAACGGAACGGCAGCGTAAAGTGCGGCCGCCCCAGCAGCACAACCAGCCAGAAGTTGAAGCCGGACGCCATGAGCTGGAGAACCGGCAAGGTGAGCAGCTCGAACATCTCTCGGGCTTCGCCCTTGAACCATTCGATCTCGGCCTTCAGGGCCGCGATGGGTGCCTTCCAGAACTCGGTTTGCCGCGGAGGTGCCACGTCGGGCGAGCTGGCGTGGCTGAGCGTCTCCCGGGCAAGCACGGAAATGAGGGCCGGGGTACCGTAGCGTCCGAACAGGAACCAGGTCATGCCGCGCACGCCGACCCAGCCCCCGAACGCCAACGCCAGGGTACCGACAATTCCGAGATTGAACCCTTGCTGGGACATCCACGGGGTGATGGCATCAACCAGCTCGCGATAGAGGAAGAGCACTTCGAACATCGCCACCACCAGCTCGATCACGACCATTGAGATGATCGTGCCGTAGTGCTTGCTCTTGATGGCGTCGTTCAAGGCCTGCACGCAGGCAAAGCTGCCGCCCACCAGGAAGAACAGGAAGATGTAGAGCAGTGCGGTCAACATGACCGGATTCGGCTCGAATCCGGTGAGGTCGGCCAGCAGCTCGTTCATGGTCGGGCGAAGCGTAAACGTGAAGATGATGGCCTCGATGGCGGACCACAGGATCAGCAGCAGGAAGGCCAGCCATGGCACGCCGGGCTTGAAGTACCGGCGCGACGTCCAATCGAGTATGGCGAACGGAGAGTTGAGCGCTCCCTTGATGGCGTTCCACAGAAGCCGGACGAAGGCGCGGATGCCGCTGCCGATCCAGCCGATCAGCATGAAGACGAACTGAGCCATGCCTGCCCAATAGAACCAAGCCATTCGACCCACGTCCCACCACGACATCAGCAGCGCGGTCAGGAAGTACCCCCGCCCGGATCGGAAGGGTAGGCTGTACAGAGAGATCATCGTCGCCCACATGCTCACCAGGAGTACGGCAGCAGGAAGCAGCAGCAGCGTTGCCTTGAGCACCGCAACCCCCACACTGCCGTCGAAGATGAAGCCGAAGACGATATGCTGGAGGTCCAGGATCCACGACATCCCGGACCACATCCAGCTCCATAGCTGTGTCAGCATCCAGCTCCACGGCTCCGGCTGGACAGTCTCGAGAGTCGGTTGCATACGCGTAGCGCCTCCGTCCGTTCGAAGGAACACAGGGTGTCTGGGTTTGGTCAGGAAATGGGTGTTCGGGGTGGGAAGGGCAAGCGACGTGCCGCGGATGGCATCGCTGCCAGGAGGTCCGTTACCAGACTGTGACCAGTGAAGTTGCACACCGCGGCAAGGACTCTGCCAGTCCCTACTTAGGTCCAAGCGTCGTGCACCCGACCAGCCTTGAGGCGAACTGCGCCGATGAAAGTTGTTGCACTCGCCCGCGTTCGAGCCCGTAAGGTCCCGTTAGTATTCCGACTGAGTCTCTTCCATCCGAGGATTCTATGTCCGGCCGTCTGGAAGCAATCTGGATCAAGCGTGCTCACCGAGTCCCGATGGACTCGGCTGAAACCGCTCGGCTCGTTACCGGGAAGGGGCTCGTCGGCAATACCGATCGTAGCCGGCGCCGGCAAGTCACCTTGCTGGAGCGGGAGCGCTGGGAAGCGCTGATGCGGGAGTTGGGAGCATCCATCTCGCCATCGTCGCGGCGGGCCAACCTGCTGCTGAGCGGGATTCGGCTGGCGGACAGCCGTAACCGGGTTCTCCGGGTGGGATCGTGCCGTCTCCGAATCAGCGGAGAAACGCGACCCTGCGAGCGGATGGACGAGGCGTTGCTCGGGTTGCGCCGTGCCATGCAGGCAGACTGGGGAGGCGGCGCATTCGCCGAGGTGTTGGACGACGGCGATATCCGCGTGGGGGATGGGGTCGCGTGGGCGGAGTCGCCACCCGAATGAAGCGAAGAGCCTGTTCTGGGCAGGCTCTTCGCTTCGTTCGGGCTGACATCCTTCAGGTTTTCACCTTCTGTGCTTTGGCGCGAACAAATGCGTGATTGAGGGTCGGCAGCGTGGTGTGGCTCGCCGCCCGCTGGAAGAGCTCGCCTGCCTTGGCCTGGTCGCCCTTTCCCTTGTAAGCCTTTCCCATCCGGTACAGAACGTAGGGATCCTGCTGGTTGGCTTTGCCGAGGTGAGCAATCGCCTGGTCAAACTGCTTCTCTTTCAGAGCGATGCTGCCGGCCAGCTCGTGCGCCTGACGGATCTCTGCGGCGTTCTTCTTGGCGGTGGCGCCCTGCATGAAGGTCTCGGCGTGCTTTCGGGCTCCCGCAAGATCCTTGGAGTGAACGGCAACGCGCCCGAGATTGTAGTGGTGCACCAGTTTCGCGTCCTCCTTCACTTCGGCCGACAGGTCGGAATCGAGCTGCAGCCGTAACGCCTTGTCGTACTGCGTGCGGGCCTCATCCGGCTTTCCTGCCTCGAGCCGCAGATCGCCCATGGCCACCGCATCGCCGGCCATGGCGGCGGCATCGTTGATCTTCTCCGCCACGGCGTACTGCTTCTTCAACTCCGCCAGCGCCTGGTCGAGCTTGCCCTCGTCGGCGTAGGAAATGGCGGTGGCGAAGAGCGCGTTCCGCCGGTCAGCGTCGTTTCTCGCCACCCGCTGGAGCTTCGAAGCCTCAGCCCGTGCCGCATCGTACTTTCTCTGGTAGGTGAGATTGCTCGCAATGCCGATGTAGGAGGGTGCAAAGTTCGGATCGGCAGCCAGTGCCTTGCGATACATGGCGATTGATTCATCGAAGCGACCCATGCGCATCAGCAGTTCGGCGTACGAATCGTAGGGATTGGGATCATTGGGAATGAGCTCGATGTACTTCTTGAAGGCCTTCTCCGCGTCCTCATAGCGCTCCGCCTGCCGGTAGGCGTATCCCAGGAGATTGTACGCCGGGGCAAAATCGGGTGCTATCTCTACCGATTTCTGGTACTCCCGCAGTGCGCCGGGATAGTCCTGCTGGCCGAAGTAGTTGTTGCCCAAGAGAAAGTGCGCCCGTTCGTCCTGAGGATACGCCTCGACCAGCTGCTCGTAGTATCTCCTTTGCTTGTCGGTATCCGCGTTGGCGCCGGCCTGCAGTCCGAGGATCATGAGCCGCTCGCCTTCCGATGCCTTGCCGGACAGGGTCACGGCCTGGTTCAGATGGCTGAAGAATTCCTTCGCCGTGGGCGAGTTGAGCGCCAGGCTGTAATGGCCCAGGGCAAAGTTGGGATCTTTGGCCACGGCCCGCTGGAGAACCTCCCGGGAATCGTGGGCCCGGAGGTTCTCCCCCAGCGCCCGGCCTTTCAGGTATTCCTGTCTGGCTTCGGTCACCTCAGTGGTGACCGGGATCTTGATGACCCCAGCTCCAGCGTGATCCTGTGCGAATATTGACCCGGCGCTGAATGTCATGGCCAGCACCAGGCCACAGATGTGTACCGGCGACGCCGCCCATCGTTGCGACATGGAACCCTCCGGAGATATGGGAGACACGAGAGTCGGGCCGGGCACGAACGGAGCAGCTTGAGAGAGGAGCGCCGCACCGGCCCCTATGAGGCTGTACTGGTGGGTCCTTTCAAAAGATTCACCGCGGATCCGGCAGCGGCGAGCCCGGTTCCCTAATACCTTCCCCCCATGTCAGACCTCCTTGCCGCCCGCTCGCAGATGGCGGTCTCACTTGGCTTCCACATCATCTTTGCGGTAGTGGGCATTGGAATGCCGGTGCTCATGGTCATCGCCGAACGGCGCTGGCAGAAGACCGGCGATGCGGTTCACCTCGACCTGGCCAGGCGCTGGTCCAAGGGCACCGCGATTCTGTTTGCGGTTGGTGCGGTATCCGGCACCGTGCTCTCGTTCGAGCTCGGGCTTCTCTGGCCCGGCTTCATGGAGCTGGCGGGCGGTATCATCGGGATGCCGTTCTCGCTGGAGGGATTCGCCTTCTTCACGGAAGCGATTTTTCTGGGGATCTATCTCTACGGCTGGGACCGGATCTCTCCCCGCGCTCACCTCTGGTCCGGCGTGGCAGTGGCGGTGAGCGGCGCTGCTTCCGGCATCTTCGTGGTGACCGCGAACTCCTGGATGAACTCGCCCGCGGGCTTTGAACTGGTCGGAGGGCGCCCGGTCAACATCGATCCGATTGCCGCGATGCTGAATCCAATGGCGTTCCAGCAGACGCTGCACATGACGCTGGCGGCCTACGCGGCCACCGGATTTGCGGTGGCCGGAATCCACGCCTTCCTGCTGCTGTTCGATCGGGCGAACGCATTCCACCGCCGCGCCCTGAGCGCGGCCCTCGTTCTGGGAGTGCCGGCAGCGGTGCTGCAGCCGGTTTCGGGCGACATCAGTGCCCGCTCTGTGGCGGCGAGCCAGCCAGTGAAGCTCGCAGCCATGGAAGCCCACTTCGAGACCACTGCGGGCGCACCGCTTACCATCGGCGGCGTTCCCGACATGGCCACCGGCGAAAATCGCTATGCCATCAAGATTCCCTACGGGCTCTCGCTCCTGGCCTTCCACGATCCGGATGCAGTCGTACGAGGGCTCCAGGACTTCCCCCGCGAAGATTGGCCCAACGTCCCGATCGTCCACCTTGCGTTTCAGATCATGGTCGCCCTGGGAACGTATCTCGCGTTGCTATCGGTTTGGATCGCGTGGCGGGCATTTCTGGGCAAAGACCTCTGCTCCAGCCGCTGGCTTCTCCGGGCTATCGCGCTCGCCGCCCCGATGGGATTCGTTGCCATCGAGGCTGGGTGGACCGTTACCGAAGTCGGCCGGCAGCCCTGGATCATTCAGGGAGTGCTGCGCACCGCAGATGCCGTAACGCCGATGCCCGGACTCATCGTGCCGTTCCTGCTCTTTACCCTGCTCTACTGCTTCCTGGGTGTTATCGTGGTGTGGCTCCTTTATCGCCAGATCATCCGCAGTCCCAAGTCGAGCGAATGGACCAGGATCTACATCCCTGCCTCGGCACGCCATGCCTGACGTCGACCTTCGCGACGTACTGGCGGCCATCCTGGCGCTCTCGCTGAATGCCTATGTGTTGTTCGGTGGAGCCGACTTCGGCGGCGGTGTCTGGGATCTCCTCGCGTCCGGACCCCGGCGCAATCGGCAGCGGGAGGTAATCGCCCATGCGATCGGGCCTATCTGGGAAGCCAATCACGTTTGGCTGATTCTCGCCATCGTGCTCACCTTCACCTGTTTTCCGCCGGTATATGCCCGCCTGGGGACGGTCCTGCACATTCCGCTCACCCTCATGCTGATCGGCATCGTGCTTCGAGGGTCGGCCTTTACCTTTCGCACCTACGACAGCCAGCATGATGCGGCGCAGCGGCGCTGGGGCCGCATCTTTGCCAGTGCGAGCGTCATTACTCCCGTCCTGCTCGGAGTATCGATTGGGGCGGTGGCTTCCGGGCGAGTGGGCCGGCCGCTGGATGGAACCTTTGCCGAGCGCTTCGTGACGCCCTGGCTTACGTCGTTTGCCCTCAGTGTGGGCCTGCTTGCCCTGACGCTGTTTGCCTTTCTCGCGGCGGTGTTCCTGACTCTGGAGAGTCAGGATCGGGACTTGTGCGAGGATTTTCGTCGGCGGGCACTTGGCTCTGGCATTGCGGTCTTCTTTGCGTCGGCTCTTGTCCTTCTGCTCTCGTCCGAGGCGGCCCCGCTGGTTCGCAGCGGGCTCACTCGTTCGCCCTGGGCGCTGCCGCTTCACCTTGCCACCGGACTCAGTGCGATCGGCGTTCTCATCGCGCTGTGGTATCGGCGCTACCGACTGGCCCGGCTCGGCGTGGGTCTTCAGGTGTCGCTGATCTTCTGGGGCTGGCCTTTGGCCCAGTATCCCTTTCTGCTCCCTCCCGACTTCACCCTGGCCAACACGGCTGCTCCCGACTCGACTTTACGTCTCACCCTGATTGTGCTGACGCTCGGTGGCGTCCTTTTGCTGCCTTCACTGTGGTATCTGTTCCGGGTGTTCAAGACTGCGCCGGCAGACCCGGTGCGTCCTGCTCTGGATCACTAGGCTGTTCGGGTCATCATCCGCTGAATCGGCCGCACCAGGAGGGCCAGCACCAGCGCGGCCACAAGCGCAGTTGCCGTCACGATGGTAAAAAGTCTCGGGAGGGGCATCGACTCATAGAAGCTTGATGCCATCCCAGCCAGGTAGTTCCCCACGGACAGAGCCAGGAACCACACTCCCATCACGAGCCCGGCGATACGGGCGGGCGCCAGCGTGCTCATTGCGCTGAGCCCAACCGGGCTGAGACAGAGCTCACCCAGCGTCTGGAGGAGGTAGGACAGCACCAGCCACATGGGGCTGACCCGCACTCCGCTCGCAGCCACGGTCGCAGCGCCGATCATCACGGCAAAGCCGAGCCCCAGCAGCAAGAGGCCGACGGCGAATTTTGCCGGACTGGACGGATTGCGCCGTCCGAGACGGATCCAAATGGCGGCGAACACGGGTGCAAAAAGTATGATGAACAGCGGCGGGAGCGACTGATACCAGCTAGGCGGGAATCCGCGACCCAGAACGGTGTTGTTGGTGCTTCGATCGGCAAAGAGATTGAGCGTAGAGCCGGCCTGCTCGTATGCCATCCAGAATACGGTGGCGGCCGCAAAGAGCACGGCAATGACAACCAGCTGCTTCCGCTCCTTGCGAGTCCACCCTCGACTCAGGAAGAGCCAGGCAAAGAAGCCCACCGTCACCGTGATCAGCACCCAGCTGAAGTTCCGGGACAGGGCCTCAGGGTTGAAGCGGATGACGCCGCTCAGCACCAGGATCACTGCGAGCAGCACCACGCCCAGGGTTCCCCACCCTACGAGGCGTACCTGTCGGTTCACCCGGGCGGCTGCCGCGGGCTCGCTGGGCCGGATGGGGCGCAGTCCGTCGGGCGACAGGTACTTTCCTCCCATGGTGTACTGTACCAACCCAAGGAACATGCCCACCGCTGCGGCGCCGAAACCCCAATGCCAGGAGTTCTCGGGAGAGATACCGGCCGATGCGAGGACTCCCTTGAAGCTTTCGCTCTGCGCGAGCCAGCCGGTTACCACTGGGGCTATGAACGCCCCGGTATTGATCCCCACGTAGTAAATCGAATATCCCGCGTCCCGTCTGACATCGTCGGGGCTGTAGAGCTTACCGACAAGCACGCTCACGTTCGACTTGAGGAGTCCGGTGCCGATCGCGATCAGCGCCAGGCCAAGATAGAACGTGGTGATCGAGGGAATCGCCAGGCAGACATGGCCCAGCATGATGATGACGCCACCAACGAAGACGGCTCGCCTGAGACCCAACACCCGATCGGCCACCCAGCCTCCGGGCACCGACAACAGGTACACCGAGCTGACGTAGAGTGCGTAGATAGGGCCGGCGGTCGCCGTGTCGAATCCGAGGCCGCCGGCGGCAACCGGCGCCGTCATGAACAGAATCAGCAACGCCCGCATGCCGTAGTAGCTGAAGCGCTCCCACATCTCGGTGAAGAAGAGCGTGGAGAGCCCGCGAGGGTGACCAAAGAACCGGGTGTCGCTTTCAATGCGCGCGGCTTCCCGCGGGCGGGCGGCGGCGGTTGCCAAGAGATTCAGTCCTTGCGCTTGTGAAGAATGTCGTCGAGCACAACCCGGTCGATCTTTCCGTCCATCCGGACCCGCACGTCGTAGTTTTCCCAGTACATGAAATTCTTAAGCGCTTCCAGGAAGGCGGGCGTGGCACTCCCCTGCCGGGCCCTGAGCCACTTCTCCGGCTGATTGACCGGCTCGCTGAGTAATATCGGCTCCAGCTGGGCCACAATGCGCGGACTCAAGGTCACCAGATCTTGAGGACGGCTGGGGAAGAAATGGAGCTTGTGAAGCGCGAGGAGCCGGTCCAGCTCGGTGATCGGATCGGCCGCGTCGTAGACTCTGATATCAATGAATCGATCATTGGCGCCAAGGTAGCCGCCATTCTTGCGCACGACGAGCAAGGCAGCCGACTGCATGCCACGCTTGTCTCCGCCACCTGCCTGCCCTGCCTTCAGTGCAGCCATCAGCCGGTCCACGAGAGGGCCCCGGGTTTGCTCAAAGGTCTCCGCCATTTTTTTCACCGTCTGATCGGAGACCATGATGTTGGCCTGCGCCGCATAGCCCCGGCCTACGATGACCTCACCCTTCCCTCCAGTGACCGTACCGCGGCCCGGTACCGGACCGACCCGACCGCCGGCCCAATCGAAGGTGGAGCGGCCGGTAAAGCTGGCCGCATTGCCCTGTGCATCGACCAGACCGACCTGACGGTCCTGCAGCATCGTATCGGTCCGCATCACGATGCGGAGGGCCTCCTCAGCCGTCGCTCCCTGGGCGATCAGGTCCAGACCGCGCTCGCCATAGGCGGTGTTGCCCAGACTCTGAGTCGCGACGGCGCCCACTCCGGCACGACCCCAGGGGACGATGCCCCCGACGTTGGGAAACTTGGATTGCACGGCCACACCCAGGTCACCGGTGACGGAATCATAGGCCACGATGCTGTAAGTATGCGCGAGCTTCTGGAGGTGCGACGGCGGGGAAACGGGTTGCTGTGCGGCGAGAAGTGAGAGGTGAGACGTGAGAGGTGAGAGGTAACAGGTAAGAAGCACAACCCAGGCTACCGCCTTCCCAACGGTCGGCAGACAGCGGCAGCCCGCGAGCGGGCCGGCGACTGTGCCGCTCACGTCCTCAGCTCTCACCTCTCACCTTCACGGTTTCGAATCCTTCCCCAGTTTCTTTTTCAGGTACGCCAGCTGGGCGTCCACAGCCTGCTTGAGCTTTTCCTCGGTATTGCCGCGGGCCGGGTCTACCCCGAGTCCAAGGTCCGGCCGTTCTCCACCAGCTGCCTGCAGATCACGCCAGGCCGCATCGATCGATTCGAAGGCTGCGCCCGGGCGGGCAGTCCGGTACTCGTTCAAGATCTCGGCCGCTTCCCGCTCCGCCAGCGTCAGCTCATCGCGCTGGACAGCGAGCTTCCGCGCTAGAACGCTGACTCG
>Ga0307410_10001632_pt1 | contig 10306 bp, 8 predicted proteins | sample 322Ometagenome_3_FD_203707 | JGI IMG/M metagenome (GOLD analysis project Ga0307410, IMG submission 203707) | Maize rhizosphere microbial communities from greenhouse at UC Davis, California, United States - 322HYB-O-3 | ecosystem: Host-associated > Plants > Roots > Rhizosphere > Soil | place...
CAGGTGATCCAAGATCGCGATCATGTCTTCGACGTGCTGCGCCAATGAGAAAGGCCCGGAGATCGCTGCGCTGTCACCGCGCCCGCGCAGGTCTGGCGCAATCAAGGTCAGCTCCGGAGCTTCGGCATGCAGCCAGTTCCACAGCCGGCGCTGACTACTGACGCCGTGAATCGCCAGCACTGGCTTCGTTGAGCCAGCCAGGATCTCGTACCTGAGCAGCCCGCCGTGAACCGGCACGGTGGCGACCCCGCCGAGCAACGCAGGCACGACCCTGATCCTAGAGCTGGTGATCGGCAAGCCATGTTTGGATGACATAACGAGTTTTCGACCGAGATTGGGGACATCATGGACAGCGCCGAGGTTCTTGCGGCGCTGGCGGCGGCCTTGCCGTCGGAGGTGCTGATCAGCGACCGCGACGTTGCCCAAAGTTTGAGCCACGACGAGGCTGAATGGGCTCCGGTCGGCGAAGCCCTCGCATTGATCCGAGCGACCACGAGCGATCAGGTTGCGACCACCGTACGGATCTGCGCCAGCTTTGGAGTGCCTGTGACCGCGCGTGGCGCCGGCACTGGTCTGTCCGGCGGTGCCAACGCCATTGACGGCGGCGTGATCATCGCGCTCGACCGGCTCAACCAGATTCGCTTGATCGATCCGCTGGAGCGGTTGGCAGTGGTCCAGGCTGGTGTGATCAACGACGAGCTGCGGGCAGCCGCCGCACTGCACGGGCTGTGGTATCCGCCAGATCCGGCAAGCTCACCGTGGTCAACCATTGGCGGCAACATTGCGACCAATGCTGGCGGGGTGTGCTGCGTCAAGTACGGCGTGACAAAGGATTACGTGCTCGCCTTGGAAGTGGTGACCGGCCCGGGGGAACTGGTACGGCTCGGCAGGGTTACCGCCAAAGGGGTAGCCGGATATGACCTGGTGGGCCTGATGGTTGGTTCTGAGGGGACGCTCGGCATTGTCACCGAAGCGACCGTACGGCTGAAGCCGCTGCCGGCTCCGCCGCGCACCATCGTCGGCTACTTCAGCTCGATCGTCGACGCGGGCGAGGCAGCGCGGGCAGTCGCCGAGGGCGGCATCATTCCCTCAGCCCTGGAGTTGATCGATCGGCACTGCCTTGCTGCCGTCGACACGTGGAAGAACATGGGTCTCTCCCTCGAGGCTGATGTCGTCTTGCTGGGCCGGATCGATGATCCAGGCGTGACCGGCGATGATCGTGCCGATCAAATGCTGGCCTGCTTTGAGGCAGCTGGCGCCACCTGGGCGGCTCGCTCGACGGATGACGAGGAGTCGGAGGCACTCTTCGCCGCCCGCCGGCTCGCGTACCCAGCGCTCGAGCGGCTCGGCCCGGTGCTCACCGAGGATGTGTGCGTACCCATCGCGGCCGTGCCGGACATGCTGGCCAGTATCGAGCAGATCGCTGGCAAGCGCCACATCTTGATTGCGAGCATTGCTCACATCGGCGACGGCAATTTGCATCCGTTGCTCATCGCAGACCCTGGCGATACTGCCGCTCGGGATCGTGCCAAGATCGCGTTCGAGGAGATCCTGAGCGCTGCACTTGATCTTGGAGGCACCGTGACCGGTGAGCATGGCGTAGGGCTCCTCAAGCGCAGGGGGCTCTCTCGCGAGCTCTCGCCGGCGGTGTTGGAGATGCATCGCGCCGTTAAGGGCGCGCTGGATCCGCATCACATCCTCAATCCGGGCAAAATCTTCTGATCGGGACCTTATGCCTCCGCCCTGGGAGCCGTGTGAACTTGTTGAGATAAGTGAGCCAGGGTAGGACTGGCTGTTGTAAGGAGGTGCGTCCAGATGCGAATGATGACCGAGCAAGAAGACAAGTTTGACGTCGACTCGGATTGGGTGCTGCCCCAGCTTACCGAGTTGGTGCCGGACGGCGGCCGCCTTGATCAAGAGACGCGCAAGCTCGACAACATCTACTTCGACACCCCAGGTGCAGGCCTGCGATCATTTGGGATCACCCTGCGGCGCCGGGTGGGGGGCTCAGAAACCGGCTGGCAGTTGAAAGTGCCAAACGGTACGGCTCGGACAGAATTGCAGAGCGGCTGGCAAGGGAAGACGCCGCCGCCGGAGTTGCTAGAGGCCCTGAAGGGCCTGTTGGCAGGCGAGAGCTTGGACCCGGTCGGAACGATCCGGACGACTCGAACGGCGCATCAGGTCCTCAATGGCGATGGTGAGCTGGTGGTGGAGATCGCCGACGATCAGGTGGAATCCGGGCCACCCGATGGTGGCACGATGCTGCACTCATGGCATGAGGTCGAGGTGGAACTGGGGCCCGCCGGCAAAAAGAAAGCTCTGAAGCAGGCACGAAAAATGCTGCTCGCTGCGGGCGCCTCCCCGAGTACCCATCGGACCAAACTTGATCGGGCGCTCGGCACTGCGTTGGGTGATGGTCAGATAGCGGCGGTTGAACCAGGCACGGTCGGCGAGCTGGTCGCCACGTACCTGGCCCCGCAGTGCGATGTGCTCGCCAGCAATGACGTCGGTATGCGCACAGGCAGGCCAGCCGTCCACAAGACACGGGTAGCAGCGCGCCGGCTCCGCAGTACGTTGCGAATGTTCGACGATGTGTTCGATGCCGCTCCAGCCGAAGAGCTCGACAATGAGTTGTCCTGGTATGCCGACCTGCTTGGCGCGGTGCGTGACCGAGATATTTTGAGCAGCCGACTGACAGAGCAGATCGCTGAATTACCGCCGCAGCAGGTTCGCGGACCAATCGAAGCCCAGATCACAAAGGCTCTCGCGGCCGAACGGCAGGAGGCCCTGGACCGGTTGAACGAGAGAATAGGCGGCATCCGCTATGGACACCTGATCCAGCTGCTCCGCGGCTGGCGAACCGCACCACCTTTCACGGCGGCCGCCAGCGAGGAGGCCTCAGCGGCAGTCAAATACGTGGACAAGGCCAAGAAGAAAGCAGATAAGCGGCTCCGGAAGGCCGACGACGATATCGACCAGCTGCATCGCGCGCGGAAGGCGACGAAGCGCGCGCGGTATGCCGCTGAACTCGTGGAACCGGTCGACAGCGATATGAAAGTCATCGCGAAGGATGCCGAGGAGCTGCAGACCCTCCTGGGCGAGCATCAAGATGCAGTCGTTGCCGCCGATTTCCTCGCCAAGATCAGTGCTGATGCGGGCAGCGAAACTGACGGATTCACCTACGGCGTCTTGATGGCCAACGAGCTGAACCGAGCAGCACACATTCGGGCTTCTCTGCACAAGTAACAGCCAGCTGGCAACCTCTCGCTGCCCGTGCCGGGCGATAGGAATGTAGCTATAAGGGACGGCGGAGAAACTCTGCGACCTCGCTAATGTCGCGCTCGGCCAGCCCGGCGGCTACCGCTTCGGCCACCAGCCGTCGGCTCGCCTCCCCCTGGTCCATTCGGGCGCCAACCCGCTGCGCCAAGTCGTGGATGAGTTCTGAATCTTTGGCGGTCAGCGCCAGGCTGAACGCCACCGGCACCTCGCCAGGCCGGAGGAAGGCTTCCCGCTTGTACTTCACGTACGGCGCACCGGCCGCACTGGCCTCGAACACGTCGTACACCGTCTGCCGATCAAGCCCGGCCCTCTCAGCAAGCACCAGCGCCTCGCTCACCGCAACATTCAGTGCGGCAACCAAGGCATTCACTACCAGTTTCATAGTTGCGCCGGCTCCGACATCGCCGAGATGGAAGATCGACTTGGCGAACGCATCGAGCACCGGCCGGGCCCGCTCAAGAGCCTCCTGATCACCGCCGACCATGACGGTGAGCGTCCCGGACTCGACGGTGGAGACGCTTCCCGAGACTGGTGTGTCGATCAACTTAGCGCCTTGCTGCGCCACGAGCGGGGCGAGGCCGCCGATTGTTGCAGGGGCTACCGTGCTGGTGTCACACACCACCGCACCAGGTTGCAGCCCGCCGATCAGCCCGCTGTCATCAAGATAGGTGGCGGTCACCGCGGCGTCGTCGGCGAGGGAAACCAGACAGACCTCCGCCGATGCGGCCGCATCGCGGGCGTTGTCAGCGACCTGCACCCCGATTTGCTCCGCCAGAGCCGCGGCGCGGGAGCGCGTGCGGTTGAACACCACAAGATCATGGCCAGCGCCTGCCACCCGACTGCCCATGGCGCTTCCCATCCGGCCCGCGCCGACCAGTGCCACCCTCATTGCAGTAGCCAGCCGCCGTCGATGTACAGGTCGATGCCATTGACCGACCGGTTACGCATCAGGAAATCGACCCCGTCGATGATCTCCGCGGTCGTGACGTTCCGCCCGGTTGGCGTCGCTTTTCGAACCTTTTCGGTGAACTCAGGATCTTCCTCCCAGTGGGGACTGTCGCCGACGATGCCCGGATGAATCGCGTTCACCCGCCGGGGGGCCAGCTGCACGGCCATCGCACGCACCAGCCCGGAGATGCCGCCATTGACGGTCGAAACGGTCAGCGAACCAGGGTATGGACGGTCCTTGGCCCGCCCGCCGAACAGCACGATCGAGGCGTCCTCGGGCAGCCGGTCTGTCAGCGCGCCGACAACCGCTGTGTAGCCGATCAATTTCATGATCGCGAGGTAGCGCGCCTTAGCGAGGTCGTAATCCGTGACGTAGTTCAAGTCACGGGCGATCGCTGAGAGTATGACGTGGTCGACCGCGCCGACGTCCCCTAGCGCGTCCGCAATCTGCTCCGGCTCGGAAAGGTCTATAGCGATACCGCGAGTGTCGCCGCCGATCTCCTCAGCCACCGACTTGGCGTGCGAGCCGTCACGGCCGGCCAGGACGACCGACCAACCCTCCCCGGAGTAGTGGCGGGCCATCTCCTTGCCGATACCGTGCGTACCGCTGACGATCAGCAGCGACGTCATCCGAGCACCTCCCGTAAGTAGTCCCAGTCGCGTGCGAATCGATAGGAATACCGCGGCGGCGGTTGCGGCGCCTGCGTTTCAAGCCACCGCAGCGTGCCGCCTCCCAGGTTGCGAAAAGAATGCGCGCATCCCACCCCTGCCCAGGCGATGTCCCCCGCACCGAGCACGACAGGTTTGCCGTCGAAGGTCGCTTCGGCCTGTCCTTCCAGGAAGAAGTAGGTCTCCTCGAACGGATGATCATGGGGACCGGTCGCTCCATCGGGGTCGTACTGCACCATGAACATTGTCGCCAGCTGCGCCCCAAGATCAGAATCCACCATCATCTTGACGTTGATCCCACCGTAGACGAGCAGCGCCGTACGCATACTCGCCGTGACCTCGAGCAGGTTCTGGCTTTGCTTGGCCGGATCCATCTGGGAGGGCGTGATCTTGCCGAAGTAACGGTTTCGAGGGTCGCGCACGTCGACATCGAGCGCCTCTTCGTACCCCGGCCCAGGCACCACGAAAGTGTCGTCTCCATATGCAGATCGCGGCGCCGGCGCCTGCATCTCGGCCCAACGCGCGGGTTGCTCACTCAGATTGCGCCAGCGGTGTGGCATCGCGATCGGAACCACGCCGTATCCGCCGCCCGAGACACGAAACGATCCTTCCGTGGTATCGATCACCGCAGTCCCGGCCACGATGTAGAAGCTCTCCTCAAACGAGTGCACATGCCACGGAACCTCACCGCCCGCGGCGAGCTCACTGATCACGAACCCGGTATGCACAGCATGATCATCTTCGCTCACTGCCATGCTGCGGCGGTATCCCGTCGCCTCGGTTGCCCAGCCGGTAGCCGGAGCGACAAGCTCCAGCTCACCGGCTTGACGTACCAGGTGGCCTCCGCTCACTGTCGCTTCTCGGCCGTCGCTTCAAGGAGGTAGTCGCGTGACGCCTCGACGTCAGCGCGAGCCTTATTCACGTCGGCCAGCAGCTTGCCATCGCGTTTCTTGGCTTGCCCGGCCACGAAAACGCTGTCGACATTGGACACGTCTGCAGACAGCACCACCGCTGCAACTGGATCAATGATCGGCGCCATATTCAGTGACGTGGCGTCGATGATCACGACGTCGGCTTGCTTGCCGGGTGTCAGGGAGCCCGTGCGGTCCTCAAGCCCAGCGACGTACGCGCCGTCGAGGGTTGCTGCTTCGAGCATCTCGCGGGCTGTCAGCACCTCCTTGGGCACCTGCTCGTTCGGCTCGAACTTCTCCGCGTGTACGCGCGCGCGGTCGGCAGCAAATCCGGCGCGCATCTCGGTGAACATGTCACCCGGAACAGTGGTCACTACGTCGATCGACAGGCTGGGCCGCAGCCCCAACCGTCGCGCCCGCAGCACCGGCGGCCAGCCGTGGCCCATCTGCTGCTCCACCTGAGGTGCTATCGAGATCTTGCCGCCAGTGTCCTTGACGAGCTGCCACTCCTCATCGCTGAAGTGGCAACAGTGGATGTAGGTCGTGTCGGAACCCAGCAGTCCGTAATCGTCGAGGGTCTTGACCATCGCGAACCGTCCCGCCAGCCGGCCCATCGAGACGTGAACGGTGATCGGAATCCCAAGCTCACGCGCGAGCTTCCACTCCGCCCGAACGACCTCCTCCATGCAGAAGCCGCTCCCCCGCGTGGCCAGGGCCAAGGTGAGCAACCCCTCGTCGGAGCTGAAGTAGGTGTCGCGTACGCGTCGCACGTCATCGCCAGGAATCGTGATCTTGCTATCGAACCAGTAATCGGCCAGCGACAGGTTGGCGCTGCCATACGCGTACTGCGCCCGGATGCCGGTCTGCTGCAGCGCAGTGATCGCTGCGTCGGAATGGTCTGGCGTGTTGTTGATATGTGACCAGTCGACCAGCGTGGTGATGCCTGCATTGAGGCACTCCAGCGACCCTGCAACATTGCTCGCGTGTACGTCCTCAGCTCGATAGGCCGGCGCGAACGTGTCCAGGACCTCCACGAAGTAGTCATCGAGCGTGGCATTGGGCGCGCATCCCCGGACCGCAGTCTCCCAGGTGTGCCGATGGGTGTCGACGAAGCCCGGGATCACAATGCAGTCGGTTGCATCGACGACCTCGGCATCGGCGCTAATGTTCGGCTCGACGGCGACGATCTTGTCGTCTTCGATGAGTACGTCGGCGGTGAGATCTCCGATCTGGGGATCCATGCTCACGACGGTTCCGCCGCGAATGAGCGTCTTGCTTGTCATCTGCACCTGCTCCTTTGCAATGTGGCTGGTTTCGTGGTGTTCGGTTTAGAAGGCGGCGAGTCGCCGTACGGCATCGACGACCTTCTCGACGGTTGGAATCACCTCGTCTTCGAGTGCATCTGCGAATGGGAGCGGTACGCACTCCGCGGCCACCCGCCGGATTGGCGCGTCGAGTAACTCAAATCCCTCATCTGCGACGATCGACGCGACGGTGGCGCCCCAGCCGCCCTGGTATGGGTTCTCTTCGACCAAGATCAAATGTGAGGTACGCGCCACAGAGGACAGCACTGTCTGCACATCAAGTGGGATCAGACAACGCAGATCGATCACCTCGACCGAGATGTCCTCAGCGGCGAGCTGCTCCGCGGCGGACAATGCGGTCGGCACTGTCGACGCGAGGGCAACAACAGTCACGTCATCGCCAGAGCGAACCACCGATGCCTCACCCAGTGGCACCACATGATCAGGCGGTGCCGGTTCACCCTTGCTTGCCAGTAAACCCTTGTGTTCAAAGAAGACCACCGGGTCGTCGCTGCGGATAGCAGAAGCCATCAGACCCACGACATCGGCTGGCGTCGCCGGCGCGGCGATCTTGAGACCAGGCACCGTGAAGACCCAGTTCTCAACCGCCTGGGAGTGCTGCGCGCCGAACCCGAGGCCGCCACCGTTGGCCGTGCGGATCACCAGCGGCACAGTCACCTGACCGCCGGTCATGTAACGCATCTTCGGGATCTCGTTGGCCAGATAGTCGTAGCAGCAGGCGATGAAGTCGGAGAACATGATCTCTGCGACGGGACGCATTCCGGTCATCGCGGCCCCCAGCGCGGCACCGACGATCGCCTGCTCAGAGATCGGGGTATCCCAAACGCGCTCCGCTCCGAACTCGGTAAAGAGGCCGGTCGTTGTCTTGAAGACACCCTCCGCGGCACCGATGTCTTCCCCAAGACAGACCACCCGTGGGTCGCGCCGCATCTCGCGGGCGATACCTTCGGAGACGGCCTCGCGGTAGGTGATCAATTCCGCCATGCCGCACCGCCGTCCGCCCATACATCGGTGAGTGCCGTGGCCGCGTCCGGGTAAGGCGCATCCTTCGCCTCTTGAATGGCCTGCTTAACGATCTCCCCGGCCCTGGCATCGGCTGCATCGATGTCGGGTTGATCAACTCCAAGGCTGGTCAGCTTCTCCCGTGCCACCAGCAGCGGATCGCGCTGCATCCAGTGTTCGACCTCATCGGCCGGACGGTATTTCGCCGGATCCGCTCGACTGTGTCCGTAGTGGCGATAGGTCAATGCCTCAATGATTGTGGGCCCATCGCCGGCTCGGGCTCGGTCGACGGCAGCGCGCATGGTGTCGTGGACTTTGATCACGTCGTTGCCGTCGATGATCTCCGCGGGCAGCCCGTACGCGCCGGCTCGATCTGCTGCCGGATGCGCGACCGCGGTTACGGCGGAGATAGGCGTGTACTCCATGTAGAGGTTGTTCTCGCAGACAAACAGCACCGGGAGCTTCCAGACGGCGGCCATGTTCAAGGTCTCGTGGAAGGCGCCGATGTTGGTTGCCCCATCGCCGAAGAACGCAACCGCCACCTGCTCGGTGCCGCGCAGCTTGGCCGACCAGGCAGCGCCAGCCGCAATAGGCAGATGCGAACCCACGATCGCGTACGAGCCGAGCATTCCTTTGTCGGCCTTGGTGAGATGCATCGAGCCGCCCTTGGCCTTACAGAGGCCGGTTGCTTTGCTCATCAGCTCGGCCAGGCATTCGGCCGGGGTGGCGCCGCGGGCCATCACATGGTGATGTCCCCGGTACGTCGCGAACACGTAGTCGTCCTCGCGCAACGCCGCGCTCGCACCGACTGCAACGGCCTCGTGACCTGCGGCGAGGTGAGTGGTGCCCTTTACCAATCCAGACATGAACAGGTCGTATGCCGCCTTCTCCGTCTGGCGGATGAGCGCCATCTGCTCGTACCACTCGAGCAGTCGACTGGCATCGACGGTGACCGACGTGTCCTCCGAGACCGTCACTGCCCTCCCCTGCCTGCCGAGGTGTTCAGATGAGACTGCGCCTCACGGAGGGTCGGCAGTTCACCGCTCACGGTCCAGTAGCGCTGTCCAGCGATCAGCAGTTCCTCCGCCGGGAACTTGGTGATCACCTCGCAGCCGTCCGCGGTGACCACGACCTCTTCCTCGATCCGAGCCGCCGACCAACCGTCGGAGGCTGGCCAGTAGGTCTCGAGCGCGAACACCATGCCTTCCTCGAGCACTTCGGGATGATCAAGGGAAACCAGCCGGCTGAAGATCGGCTTCTCCCAAATGGCTAGGCCGACCCCATGGCCGTATTGCAGCGCGAAGGCGGCTTCCTCGTTGGCGAACCCGAATTCCTCGGCGGTCGGCCATAGCGAAGCGATGTCGGCCGTTGTCGCACCGGGCTTCACCGCCGCAATTGCCATGTCCATGTACTCCCGGCATCGGACGTAGGCATCCCGCATTGCCGGCGACGCGCTGCCGACGGCGAAACAGCGGTAGTAGCAGGTCCGATAGCCGAGGTGGCTGTGCAGGATGTCGAAGAACGCCGGGTCCCCCGGCCGGAGGATCCGGTCGCTGTAGACATGCGGGTGCGGCGAGCAGCGCTCGCCTGAAATCGCATTGACCCCCTCCACGTACTCGCTGCCGAGGTCAAGGAGCACCTTGCTCACCAACCCGACGCACTCGTTCTCGCGTACCCCCGGACGAAGGAAGGAATACAGCTCGTCGTACGCCGCATCCACCATTGAGCAGGCCTGGGAAAGCAGGGCGATCTCGTCGACCGTCTTGATGCGTCTCGCCTCCAGGAACACCTGCTGGCCATCGACGACCGTCAGTCCCTCCTCCTGGAGCGCTGACAAGATGGGCATTTCGATGACATCAACCCCGATGGGCTCGGTGGTCAGCCCGTGCTCATGCATGACCGTCGCCACCTTGCGGGCCACTTCCTGAGCGATCCCGGCGTCTGGATGGAAAGCGCCGCGCAACGTGGATATTCCGGCACGAGCGCCGGACCGGCCCGACCTTGCCGCCTCGGAGATCTGGCCGTCTCCGGGAGTGCGGTCGTAGTCCAACCACGGGTTGTAGAGCTGGTGATGCTTGGCTGCCGACCCGAAGTCCCAGATCACCGGCTCGCCGCCTCGGGGCAGCAGCGCGAACCGGATCAGCTTGTCCATCGCCCAAGTGCCAATGTGAG
>Ga0307410_10001634_pt1 | contig 10292 bp, 9 predicted proteins | sample 322Ometagenome_3_FD_203707 | JGI IMG/M metagenome (GOLD analysis project Ga0307410, IMG submission 203707) | Maize rhizosphere microbial communities from greenhouse at UC Davis, California, United States - 322HYB-O-3 | ecosystem: Host-associated > Plants > Roots > Rhizosphere > Soil | place...
ATCGGCGACGAGGGTAAACGCCTCGCGAGTGAAAAGGCCGCACTCGATAAAGAATCGGAAGACCTGCCCGGGGTGAAGGCAGATCTGGTACGCGTCGATGGAGAACTAAAGGCGCTCGACAACCCGAAATCGAAGATCGCGGTGCTGGAGCAGGAAGCCCGCCGCGAGGGTGACATCCGCGAACAGCTCGCCGCGATGGAGAAGAATCTCGAGCGGCTCGAAAGCGAACGCCGGATCCTCGCCGAACAGCTTGAAAGCTACAAGGATCTGGATCAGGATTGGGTCACAACTTCGAATACTCGAGATGCCACCGCCGACGCTTATCGAGCCTTTATTGTGAATGAGGCTTTGGCGAAATTGTTTGCGGAGCGGGAAGAGAAGTTTACGGCGGTCCGTGCCGAACTCGATGTTGCTGAACGGCGCCTCGCCGAGGCTGAGGCAGCGTACAACAAGTCGAGCGAGGGTTACGACCGCGAACGGCATCTTGCGGAACGTCGCGAATTGCAGGAACTGGGAAAACGGCAGGTCGAGCTGGAAACGACGTACAATGTGATCGTAAAACAAGAAACCGATTTTGCGGCGGAGCTCGTGCGGCTCGAAGCGATCAGGTTATCGATGCAGGACGAGTTTCGCGAGAAGGAACGGCTCGAAAAGGTGCGGGAGACGACCGATTTTATCCGCACGACTCTGAAGGAGGCCGCGCCGTTGGTAGCTCGAAACTATGTCTGGCACGTTTCGCATGAGGCGAACCAGATGTACCGCGAGATCACCGGCAACGCCGAGCGCACGCTGAAATGGACGGAGGATTACGGGATCTGCCTCGAAGAGGGCGGGTACGACCGGCCGTTCGTAAGCCTTTCAGGCGGTGAGCAGATGGCGGCGGCATTGTCGGTTCGGTTGGCACTGCTAAAGCAACTGTCAGACATCCGCATCGCATTCTTTGACGAGCCGACAACCAACATGGACGCCGAACGCCGCGAAAACCTCGCCCAGCAGATCGGCGGCATCAAACACTTCGACCAGCTTTTCGTCATCTCGCACGACGATACGTTCGAGGGGTATATGGATCATGAGATAAGGGTTGGGAAGTAATGAGCCGCCTATACAATAGGACATTCAAGATCGGCTTCGTCTTGGCTATCGGAACCTTCGCTGCGCTCAATATCTTTGCGTATATACTTGCTCAGCAGCAGTATAAGAAGCTCCTGAACTCGCCGATCCAATTGGCCCCGGCAGCAGGAGTTCCTGCTTGGGGCGTCCCGTTCAAGTGGGAAGGGTACAATCTAAGTCACACACGGTACGGGACGTTTTCAGACCTATTTTCAGTTGCTGATGGGCTCATCCTTAACTTCTTAGCAATTACTGCCTGTGGTTTCCTATTGGGTTTCATAGTCCGTTGGTTGTCGCGTAATTACAAATGAAACAAGTTACGATTGTCTGCGATGGTTCAAGCCTCGGAAACGGGAAGGGGAATCCCCGGGCCGCTGCTGTAGCCGTGCTTGGTTTTAAAGGCCTGTGGAAGGCGGTGGGGGCGTATCTTGGTAGTGCAACGAACCAACAGGCGGAGATAGCGGCGGCTACGCTGGGGTTGGAGCACCTGAAAGAGCCGTGCAAAGTTAAATTACTCTCCGATTCGCGGTATGTAGTGGAAACTATGTCGAGCGGATGGAAACGAAAGACCAATCACGATTGGTGGGAAAAGCTGGACCGCGCCGCCGCCAAACACGACATCAAATGGCAGTGGATCAAAGGCCACGCCGGGCACGAGGTGCAGGAGGTCGCTGACAAAGCTGCCCGCACCATCGCCGCGAGCGGAAAGGTGGATACTGATCTGCTGGAGGAACTGGTGCTCGATCTTGGCGTGGCAGAAATTTAAGTGCCGCGAAAAGGCGCAAAAAGAACAAAAGAGATATTGTCCACAGATGCACACAGATAAACACAGATTTTTGCTGCTTATTCTTGTGTTTTTTGCGCCTTTTTGTGGTCATCTTTCCGCTCAGCGGATCGGGCCGGGGTGGGCTTGGCAAAATCCGCTGCCGCAGGGGAATCAGCTAAACTCGATCCATTTTGCGAAAGACAAGCTTTCGGGCTTTGCAGTCGGTGCGGACAATTCCATACTTTACACGCGAAACGGCGGGTTCACCTGGCAGCACCAGATGACTATGGAGAACGTTTCGTTCTCGTCCGTTTTTACCAAGGATTCAAAGAACGCCGTCGTGGTGGGCGCCCGAGGGACGATCCTTACCACCGATAATGGCGGCGAATTTTGGCGTGCGGTCCCGATCGAGACCAGAGACCATCTCGCCGCGGTCATTTTTGTTGAAGGGAACCAGACCGGCTGGGCGGTCGGGACGTACGGCCGGATTTTGAAAACTGTCGATGGTGGGCACTCGTGGGTGGCTCAAAAGGCCGGCGTTCAAAATCACCTCACCCGTGTCGCTGCATTTGACGAAATGAACGCGGTCGCAGTCGGCGGTAACGGGATATTCATCGCGACCAAAGACGGCGGTAAGACATGGCGGAGTGGTACTCCTTGCGGGAATGTTCAATTGAATTCCGCCCAGATCCTGAGTCCTGATGACATCGTTGCGATCGGTAATGGAGGATGCGTGGCGAGGAGTTCCGATGGGGGCGAAACGTGGAGCCGCGTGAACATCTACAGCCGTTCGGACCTGCTTTCGCTCTGCTTTACCGATGCGAAAAACGGTTCTATGACCGACGCGAACGGGATGGTCTGGCTCACCGGCGACGGCGGGACGACGTGGCTGCCGTTCAACGTGAGGACGAATCCGAAACTCATTTCACATTGCTTCGCCGACAAATTTACCGGATGGGCGGTCGGGGAGAACGGGCTGATAGTGAGGACCGACGACGGCGGCTATAGTTGGCAGAGGCTATCGGGCGGCGGGCGAGAAGACGTGAACGACATGCTCTTCCTTGACGACGAGATCGGCTACGCGGTCGGATCAGGCGGGCGGGTTTGGATCACGAACGACTCGGGGCGGATGTGGATCCAGGTATTTTCGGGCGTCAACGCAACACTCAACGCGATCACGTTCTTCGGCGACGACAAGGTCTGGATCGCCGGTGACGGCGGCACCATTCTCCGGACCAACAACGGCGGGCAAAGTTGGGGGAAAGGGATCACGGGGGTTACGGACGATCTCTTTGGTGTCTACTTTGTGTCAGATCGCGTCGGTTACGCCGTCGGGGCCAACGGGCTGATACTTCGTTCGACGACGGGCGGGGCGTATTGGGAACGGGTTGAATCGAGCACGCGGAACTGGCTCGAGGACATCAAGTTCATCACCGAGAAACAGGGTGTGATAGTTGGTGACAAGGGAACTGTGCTTGTCACGATGGACCGCGGCGAGACTTGGTCGGCCGTTAAAACGAACCTCGAATCAAATCTCTATTCTGTTAGCTTCACTGAAGATGGCGTGGGATATGCTGTCGGGGCGAACGGCATCATCTTGCGTACCGCCGACGGCGGCCTAAGCTGGGACGACCAGGAATCGCCAGTGAACCTTAACCTTTTCGCCGTCACGGCGATCGGCCCTAACGACGCCGTCGCAGTAGGCGAGCAGGGAACCGTGATCGTCACCGCGGACGGCGGTAAGACCTGGGCGCAAGAAAGCAATATAACCTCGAAGGTGCTGCAGGCGATCGTATTTCGCGGCGGAGACAAAGTATGGGTCGGCGGCAAAGGCGGGGCGATACTCAAACGTACAGCTTCGCTCTCCCCAACACGCATAACATCGCCGAAACTTCCCCCCGTACTTCGCAATGCCGTTCCTCGTTTGAAACTCAAACCCCGTACTCCGCGGATCACGATCACGGATGACGGCGACATTCCGCCTGCAACGCGACAACCGGAAACACCTTAATTCTCACTTTTGCTTGATCTTAGGATCTTAAAATGAGAACGGAGATCCATTCTCCTCGGCGGCTGACCGCGAAGCTCGATACTCCGCGCTCCGTAAGAGCGTCGGCGATCATTGATTCCTGTTCACCCAATATTCCAGAGAGCAGAAGTATCCGGCGCGATCCATTGATCAGTAGATCGAGGATCGGCAATATGACGTCGATGGTGAGATTTGCGCAAACGAAGTCATGCACCGACACTGCCGCGGTGATGGTGCCGACATAGAATTCGATCTGCCCCGCGACGCCGTTCAATTCCGCATTCTCCCGGGCGATCTTTATTGAATCGGCGTCCGTGTCGCATGCAAGTATAGCTTCGCCGCCGAGCCTGGCCGCCGCTATCGCCAGAATTCCCGTTCCCGTACCAACGTCAAGAAAGGATTCCCCGGAACGCAGATGTTTGTCGATCTCCGCGATGCAAAGCTGTGTCGTTTCGTGTGTGCCGGTTCCAAAGGCCATATTCGGTTCGATCCGAATTATGATCTTTTCGTTATTGGTGACGGTCTCCCACGGCGGGGCGATCACGAACCGCCCGAGTTCGGTGGGCTTCCAATGCTTTTTCCATTCCGCGAGCCAATCGGCATTCTCGATCTCGCCGCGCACGACAGTCGAAACGGATTCTTCGGCAAAACCGTAGGAGCGCAGAGCGTAATGAAGTTCGTCCTGCACGGTCTGGTCGTTGGGCAGTTCGTTAAAATAGCCGACGACGGTTACGGTCTCGGTATTGGCTTTGCGCAGGTGATTAATGGCGGTTCCCGCAGCGTCAAGCGAATTCAGAGCAAATTCGATCGCTTCGGCTGCCTCGGGGGCCGCGGTGATCTCCAGCGAAAACCATTTGTCGCCGTTCGTCATTCGCGTATCCCCATTTCGTCCAATTCGCTCTCCTTGTTTCGCCAATCCTCGACGACTTTTACGAACAGTTGGAGATGTACGTGCCTGCCGAGCAGCTTTTCGACATCCGCCCGCGCCTCTGTGCCGATCTGCTTCAGCTTCGCGCCGCCCTTGCCGATAATTATGCCCTTTTGCGAAGACCGCTCGACGTAGATCGCGCAGTAGATACGAATCTGTTCGGGGTCGCTTTCGTCCCATTTTTCGGGGACAACGGCGGTAACATAAGGCAGTTCTTCGCCGGTGGAACGCAGTATCTTTTCGCGAACCATCTCGGCCACGATCGAACGCATAGGCTGGTCCGTGATCTCGTCTTCCGAAAATATTGGTTCCGCTTCGGGGAGGTGCTTGACGATCAATTCCAGCAGCTCATTTGTCGCCTGACCCTTAAGCGCCGAAACGGGCACGATCTCGGCGAACTCGAATTCCTTCGAATACGATTCGATCAGCGGCAGGATCTCGGCTTTGTTCTTTATCTTGTCGATCTTGTTGAGGACAAGTATGGCCGGCTTTTCGGATTGCTTGACCAAGTCAAACACGAAACGGTCACCGTTGCCAGTCGAAACGCTTGCGTCACGCATCAGCACGACCACGTCGACGGACAGGATCGCATCGTGCACGGCGGCCATCATTCTCCTATTGAGAAGATGACCGGGTTTGTGAACGCCGGGCGTATCGACGAAAACGATCTGGCCGTTCTCACTGGTGTAAATGCCCTGGATGCGGTGTCGTGTGGTTTGAGGTTTATTGGAGACGGCGGCGATCTTTTCCCCGACGATCCGGTTCAAAAGCGTAGATTTTCCCGCATTCGGCCGGCCGATCAGCGCGGCATAGCCGCTATGAAATTTCTTTTCTGGCACTGTTACAAAGGTAAAAAGTAATAAGAAAAAAGGCAAAACCGAATCAGCAATGCTTTCGTCGATCTTGCCTTTTTATTTTAACCTTTACCGTTATTACTCAGGTGTTTTCATTAAACGCTGCTTTGCGGCCATTGCTTCCTTGAAAGCTCCCCCGGCGACATCGTCAATTTTGATCGCGGCGTCGTACAACCCCATCGCGTAGGCTTTGTTGTCGTAAAACTCGTAGATCTTGGCGAGCGATACAAGAGCCAGCGACTGTAATGCCGGGTCCACCTTCTGCGTTCGGCTAATACGGATAACGTTTTCGAAGGCAGTCTTAGCTTCGAGAAGCTTCGCGGCCTGCTGCTCGGAGTCCTCGAGCCCCGAAGCCATCAAGCTCGCGACGCGGCCAACGTTGTAGAAAACACGAGGCTCGTCCGGGTTACCCTTCAACAGCTCCTTAAGATCAGCTTCGGCCTTTTTGTAATCCTTCGCCGCGACGGTCCGCTGGATCTCGAGAAGTTTATTTGTTACCGGGTTTTCGACCACGACGGTGGTTGCGGCACCAGTATTCTTTCGCCGCTCTTCGCGTACCGCGATGGCCCGTTTTCGGTTCTCCGCGTAGCGTTCGTAACGGCCAGCCTCTTTTGCCGGGTCAAAAGAAAGCACCATCTCGCGCATCGCGGCCGAGACGTCGGTGCCGGATTCTTCGACGCCCTTTAACTGATCGGCGAAGTAGAAGCCGAGCACAGAGCCTTTTTCATAATCCTCTGAAAGTCGAAGATATGTCTCGTCGGCCGCCTGCTGCTTGAATTTCTGTAGATCTTCGGCAACTTTCCTTGTCGGGTCGCTTCCTCCCATCTGAGCAATCCTCGCCCGTGCCTGGTCTGTTGCTATGCGGACCTTGACGTTTTCGAGCTGTTTCGCGTCGATCGCGGCGACCAGGGATCGGGATATCGTCAGGTAAACATCCGGCGAAACCGACGGGTTCAACGCACGACGCTCATCGAGCAGCTTCTTTACACTTTCGCGAATCGACGAAATGTCCTTCGCGTTTGAAAGCACGATGGGGTCGATCACGAACTGCAGGAACGCACGCCTCACATCCGACGAAACCAGATCCGTATCCGGCGATACGACGACGTAGTAATCGTCCTTAACGTTAACGAAATTGATAGTTCCCGCCGGCGCGAGCAATTCAGGGACAATGCTGAACTTTCGCTCCCGCTCACGTGTTTCTACGTTCTTAAGTGTCGTTTTCTTTGTTTTCTGAGTTTCGGTAGTTACGCGCTCGATCACGTACAACTGCGGTTTAGTATTCAGGTAATTGAGAAGCTCACTTACCATTTCGCGGGCGGATGATCGCACCTTCGCGTCCGATGCTTGTTGATACGACTTGGTGTACTCGGGTAAATTTCCCGCAAAACTGGAACGGCGATAAAATTCCCGCACGAGCGGGGCAAAATCGAGCACGTCGAGCAGCGACCCCGGCAGATCGGAAGTAACGACCGGGTCTGCAAGTTCGGGAGCGGGCGAGAGGGCGTAGGCCATAGAAATGAACGCCCCAAGCATCTGAGCGTCGGTCTTGCCGACGTTACGATTCTTATGGCTGACCACGAACGCCGAGATCTTTTGCCGGAGATCTTCGTTCAACGCGGCGAGGTCGCTCTTGAGCAACTCGCGAAATCGCTTACCCTGCTCCGAAAGCGGTGTGTTAATAACCGGGACTGACTCGCCCGCCTCGTTGGACGTTCGGGCCGCCTCCAGCGTCGCCAGAACCGTCATTACCCGCTTGTCCGGCTCCACGCGGACCCCGTAATTCGACAGGTCAAATCCAGCGGGAGCCTGAGCCGATACGGATATCGCAAAAATCAGCAGAAAAACTATCGACAAGATTGATCTCATTTGAATGCAAGAACGATGGGCAATAAATAAAGATGAATTATAACTCTTTCAGGATGCACCCTACCAAAAGCAAAATGGGTAAGGGAGTCAAATGCTCCCTTACCCAAAGTGCCCCATCATTGAATATTAGTTATAGCTCGCCAAGGCCAGCGGCTCTTCATCGTAAACATCGAACACGGTGAGGAGTTTCGTGATCGCCAGGAGGTCCTGGATCTTCTGCGTCAGGTTGAGGAGCTTCAGCGTGCCGCCTTCCTTGTTCACGGCGGTGAAGCTGGAAACAAGCTCGCCGATGCCGCTCGAATCGATGTAGCCGACCTTGCCGAGATTTAGCAGGATCTTGTTCTTGCCCTCGCCCAAAAGACGACGGATCGCGCTGCGGAGAGCCACACTCCCTTCTCCGATCGTGACCTTGCCTTCGAGGTCAAGGATCGTTACATCGCCGGCCTGGCGCTCCGAAATATTGATATCAGCCATTGTTCTCTCCTAAATTGTGTAAGTTGAATCGATAGCAGATTTTAGACCACTTGTTCGGGAAATGTCCAAATCGGTTACCGTAATTATTGGCGTTTCACCATATGGATGATCGTCCCGCCGCCATCGGCCTCTGCCCAGTCCACCTCGTCCATAAACGCCCTTATAAATAAAATGCCCCTCCCGCTCGCCTTCAAAAGGTTGGCGGGGTCCGTTGGGTCGGGTATTTCCTCCGGGTCGAAACCCGTGCCGAAATCGCGGACAAACATCTCGAAACCCACATCGTTTCGCAAAAGTCTGACCTCAACCGACTTCGATTCGTCGAATCTGTTTCCGTGTTTTACGGCGTTGGCGACAGATTCGCGCACCGCCAGGTCGATCGACGAGATAAAATCGTCCCCCAAACCTGATTTTTTCGCGAAATCATCCGCTTTCGAAGCCGCTTCGTCCACGGACTCGATGCGGCTAGGCAGATTGAACTCTTCCTGTAGTGTCACAATTAATTGATTGTAAGGTAAAGGTTTGTGCCGCCGCGTGTCAAGACAAACGGGTGAAAATATGTCTAGAATGAATGCAGTGAAGATCACTCCTAAAAGCCAACTTGCGGGCACGGTTCGCTTGCCCGGGGACAAATCGATCTCCCACCGTGCCGCGATGTTCGCGGCGATCGCCGAGGGTACTAGCAGGATAGAGAATTTCGCCTCGAGCGCTGATTGCGCTTCGACCCTGCAATGTATTGAAAAATTGGGCGTGCGGATCGAAAGGGAAGGGACAACTGTTGTTGTTCACGGAGTTGGGAATAAAGGCCTTCAAAAACCAGATTCCGAACTGGACTGCGGCAACAGCGGCACCACGATGCGCTTGATCTCGGGGATATTGGCCGGCCAGAACTTCAGTTCCACGTTGACCGGCGACGAATCGCTCAGCGGGCGACCGATGAAGCGCATTATCGGCCCATTGACGGAAATGGGCGCGACGATCACAGCCGTTGAGGGGCACGCACCGCTCTTGATCGATGGCAGAAATCCATTGAAAGCGATCGAGTTCGAACTACCCGTCGCCTCGGCCCAGCTCAAATCCTGCGTTCTGTTGGCCGGGCTTAATGCCGATGGCGAGACCACCGTGATCGAACCGGTGCCCACGCGCGATCATACGGAAAGGATGCTGCGCGGCTTCGGGGTTGAAGTGCGTGAAGAAGCGGGTTTTAACGGAAAAAGAATATCGGTCTCGGGCCGCTCAAGGCTCACCGGGACGAACATTCAAGTGCCGGGCGATGTTTCCTCTGCTGCTTTCTTCCTTGTCGCCGCAACTTGCCTTACGGGATCGCGTGTGGAAATGCCCGGTGTGGGCCTTAACCCCACGCGCACGGGTATTATTGAGGTGCTTCGGCATTTTGGAGCGTCGATCGAGACCGCCGACGAGACGGTTTCCGGAGGGGAGCCGATCGGTACAATTATAGTGGAAGGAAGATCCCGTCTAGGATCTCGGGAAAACACGATCAGAGGATCGATCGTGGCCAACCTCATCGACGAGGTGCCGATACTCGCTGTGTTCGGGACGCAGGTCGAAGGCGGGATCGAGATCCGCGACGCTGGGGAGCTGCGTATAAAGGAATCGGACCGCATTGCGGCGGTTGCGAAAAATCTTCGTAAAATGGGCGCAGGGGTGCAGGAATTTGAGGACGGATTGAAGGTGGAACGCTCACAACTTAGAGCGACAATCCTTGATTCGTTCGGCGATCACCGGATCGCGATGGCCTTCGCTGTGGCGGGGCTTTTCGCGGAAGGGGAAACGGCAATTCGTGGGGCCGAATGTGCAGCCGTCTCATTCCCCGATTTCTTCGACATTCTCGCTTCGGTTTCACATGGATAACTGCCGCAGGATCGCGTTGACCGGTTTCATGGGCGTTGGCAAATCCAGCGTCGCCCGTCATCTGGCGCAAATTCTCAGATGCGAGCGCATTGATCTTGACGCTTTCATAGAAAAAAGTACGAGACGCACGATTGCGGACATCATCACGAACGACGGCGAACCAGCATATCGCGTGATCGAAACCGAGAATCTAACTCGCGTGCTGAACGAATCGGAATCCCGGATCCTGTCCTTAGGCGGCGGTACGTGGACGATACCCTGCAACCGGGATCTGATCGTCGCGAATGGAGTTGTTACCGTCTGGCTCGAATCTACGTTCGAGCATTGTTGGACGAACATTTCTAAATCCCGGAAAGAAAGGCCGCTCGCGAAGAACAAAGTTGCAGCGAAAAA
>Ga0307410_10001635_pt1 | contig 10292 bp, 7 predicted proteins | sample 322Ometagenome_3_FD_203707 | JGI IMG/M metagenome (GOLD analysis project Ga0307410, IMG submission 203707) | Maize rhizosphere microbial communities from greenhouse at UC Davis, California, United States - 322HYB-O-3 | ecosystem: Host-associated > Plants > Roots > Rhizosphere > Soil | place...
TCATAAAATCTGATTTGCTACACATCAATCAGTGAGCGACCGCGGAGTGCGGCGCCACATACACATAACCCGAAGGAGGTTGTCGATCATGTTTGACATCTTCAGCTTCCAGCGTCAGTTCGACCGTCTCTTCAACCAGCTGTGGAGCGATCTCGCGACCCAACCAAGCGTCACGGCCGCGACGCCCTTCCAGGTTCGCGGCACCGGTGACACGTGGACGGTGTCGGTGCCGCTGCCCGGTATCGATCCGCAACACGTCGCCATCGAGGCCGCCGGCAACACGCTGACGGTGCGCGTCGAGGAGCCGGAAGACAACCGCGGCTACGGCCGCTTCGAGCAGTCGATCACCGTTCCGCAGTTCGTCGACGTCGAGAAGGTCACCGCCTCGCACAAGCACGGTCTGCTCGAGCTCACCCTCCCGCTCAAGGAAAGCATGAAGCCGCGCCGCATCCAGATCGACACGGCGGCCGCTCCGGCCGACACCAAGCAGCTGCGCGCCTGAGGGCGCGCAGCCCTCTCTTTCGGAGGTCGCTATGAGAACTGGATTCGCGATCGTCGCGTCTCTGCTTCTCTGGTGCGCCGCCGCCTCGGCGCAGCCCACCCCGGCACGCGATCCGAAAACGTTCCGCACCGGCGTCGAAGCGGTGGAAGTGGACGTGCGCGTGCTCGATGCGCAGGGGCGTCCGGTTGCCGGCCTGCAGCGCGACGACTTCGAGCTCTATGACAACGGCGTTCGGCAGGACATCAGGACGTTCGCCGCGGTGAGCGTGCCCGCCACCGCGCCCACACGGTCGGTCGCCATCGAACCGGACGTGCAGAGCAACCGCCGCGCCTTCGACGGCCGCGTCTACATGCTGGTGCTGGACGATCTGCATATCACACCGCTCCAGAGCGGCCGGGTCACGCGTGCGGTGCGCCGCTTCATCGACGAGCACATGCGCGTCAACGATCGCGCCGCCATCGTGGTGACCAGCGGTCGCGCCGACGCGAGCCAGGAGCTGACGTCGAGCCGCCACCTGCTGCTCGCGGCACTGGATCGGTTCCAGGGGCGCAAGCTCCGGTCGGGCACGCTCGAGCGGCTCGATCAGTACTACATGAATCGTGACGTGCTCGAGCGACGCAACGACGGCCGACCCGAGCGGATCGACGATCCGCTGGATCCGGAACGCGGCTACAACGCACGGACGGCGCTCGATACCCTCGCCGCGGCCGCGCGCTGGCTCGGGAACGTGTCGGGGCGGCGCAAGGCGCTCCTGTTCGTGAGCGAAGGGATCGATTACGACATTCACGACCCCTTCGAGAACAAGGACGCCAGCACGATCCTCTCGAGCGCCCGCGATGCCGTGGTCGCGGCCATTCGCGCGAACGTTACGATCTACGGCATCGACCCGAGAGGGCTGACCCTCGACGGCGGTGACGGGATCGACGTGGCGAGCCTGCCCGAGGACACGACACTCAATCTCGGCACGACCTCGCTGCAGCGCGAGGTTCAGCTCGCGCAGGACAGCTTGCGGCGGCTCTCCGACGAAACCGGCGGCTTCGCGATCGTCAACGCGAACGATCTCGGTGCGAGCTTCTCGCGCATCGTGGAGGAGAACAGCCACTACTACCTGCTCGGGTATCAGCCCTCGCAGTCACGCGGCGACGGGAAGTTCCACACGCTCGAAGTGCGCGTCCGGCGGCCCGGCGCGCGCGTCGTCGCCCGCAAGGGATACCTTGACCTGAAGCGCGAGACCCGGCGCGCCAAGGCGACCGAGGATCGCGCACCCGACCTGCGCCCGCTCCTCGACAGCCCGATTCCGGTCCAGGGGCTCGCGCTCGACGGCACCGTCGCGGCTTTCCGAAGCGGCAACGGCAAGGCATCGGCGCTGGTGACGCTCGAGGTCGGTCCGGGGCTCACCATGAAGCAAGCCGGGGGCATGCACCGCGGTCGAGTCGACGTGTCGGTGCTCGCGCTGGGATCTGACGGCAAGGTGATCGGGGGCGATCAGCGTGCCATCGAGCTGAAGCTGACACCGGACACCCTGCCCCGCGTTGCTCGGCACGGGTTCCGGACGTTGTCGCGCCTCGAGCTCGCGCCCGGCCGCTACCAGGTGCGGATTGCGGCGCGCGAAGAAGGCAGCGACCGCGGAGGATCGATCGTTTACGACCTCGTCGTGCCCGACTTTGCCGCCACGCCGGTCGGCATGAGCCAGGTGCTGCTTGCGTCGCCTGCCGCCACGCAGGCGCTCACGACGAAACCGGATGCCGACCTGAAGGACCGCCTGCCGCTGCCGCCGACCGCCCTGCGCGAATTCGAGCCGAGGGATCGACTCGTCGCCTTCGCCGAGGTCTACGACAATCGGGAGGGGCCGTCGGAAGCCATTCTCGTCACGACCACGGTGACCAACGAGACAGGCGCGGCGATGTTCCGCTCCGAAGAAGCGGTCGAGGCGTTCGCGTTCGAACCGAAGCGGCGCTCGTGGTCGCATCGGATCGAAATTCCGCTCGCGGATTTGGCTCCAGGTCCCTACGTACTTCGAGTGGAGGCGAAGCCGCGCCATGCGGCGAGCCCGGCCGTTTTTCGCGAAGTGCCGTTCTCGGTCGCTCCGAGCCCTCACACGAGCGTTGAACTCGTTGAAACCAAAGCACTTGCGGGACTGGATCGGGGCTGATTCCTGAGGTACGCTTCTTCAGCAGCCTTCTTCAGCCGCCACCCTCATACCAGTGTCGGCTGAACCTGCTGACGGCCGGTTACGCTTCGCCCGCGTGACCGGCCTTCTTTTTTTCCGCAGGCGCGGCGGAACTCATTCTAGAATCGCGCTTCCCCGCCCTCACATCACACGGCATGGACACCAGCGAAGCGAAATTCCGCGCGCTCCTCGAAGCGGCGCCGGACGGGATGATTATCGTCGACCCCTCGGGGCGGATCCGGCTGGTGAACGTCCAGGCCGAGCAGATGTTCGGATACGACCGGCGGGAACTGCTCGGGCAACCGGTCGAAATCCTGGTGCCCGAACCGTCGCGTCCGGCACACGCCGAGCATCGCGACGCGTATGCGAAAACGGCGCGCCGTCGTCCGATGGGAGCGGGCCTCGATCTCCGCGGACGGCGCAAGGATGGCTCCGAATTCCCGGTCGAGATCAGCCTCAGCCCGCTCGACACCGACGAAGGGCGTCTGGTCGTCAGCGCCATCCGGGACATCACCGAGCGACGGCAGGCAGAGCAGGAACGGACGCGACTGATCAACGAGCGCGAGGCGCAGGCCGAAGCGAGCCGCATCAAGGACGAGTTCCTCGCGACGCTCTCTCACGAGCTGAGGACTCCCTTGAATGCGATCCTCGGCTGGATCTCGCTGCTCCGAGACAGCAAGATGGGCACGGATCAGGCCGCGAGGGCGCTGGCGACCATCGAACGCAACGCTCGCGCACAGGCCCAGCTCGTCGAAGACCTCCTCGACGTCTCGCGCATCGTCACCGGCAAGCTGCGGTTGCAGGTGCAGCCAATCGATCTCGCCACTGTGATCGAGCAGGCGGTCGACGTGATGCGGCCGGCGGCCGCGGCGCGGCGGATCTCCGTGGACGTTCACCTGGAGACCCGTCCGGTGCTCATGATGGGAGATCCCGACCGGCTGCAACAGGCGCTCTGGAACCTGCTTTCGAATTCCGTGAAGTTCTCGAACGATGGCGGGCGCATCGAGGTGCGGCTCTGGACCGGCGAGCAGCAGGTGTCGCTCGCGGTGCGCGACACCGGCCGCGGCATTCCGCCCGACTTCGTCCCCCACGTTTTCGATCGCTTTCGCCAGGCCGACGGGTCCTATACACGAGAACACGGCGGGCTGGGACTCGGCCTCGCCATCGCACGCTCGGTCGTGGAACTGCACGGCGGCTCCATCCGTGCGCATAGCTCGGGCCTCGGGCACGGGGCGACCTTCGCGATCGACTTCCCGCTCGCGCACGTCAGCGGATCGCCCGAGCACCTCTGGACACCCTCGGACGCGCTCGACCCACTCGACGGGCTCGACATCTTCGTCGTCGACGATCAACCCGACGAACGCGAGCTGCTCATGACGATGCTCGGGCAGCAGGGCGCGAGGGTGACGACGTTCGCCTCGGGAGACGAGGCGCTCGACGCGATTGCGAGGACGGTCCCGGACGTGCTGGTCAGCGACATCGCGATGCCAGGCCGGGACGGGTACGGCTTGATCCGCGCGATCCGCCAGATGCCGCCGCCGATGCGCTCGGTGCCGGCGATTGCCGTCACCGCACACGCCAGGGCGGAGGACCGGGAGCAGGCGCTTGCGGCCGGGTTCCAGGTGTACGTGGCGAAGCCGGTGAATAGAGGCCGGCTGATTCGAGCGGTGGCTACGCTGGGCCAAGCCGCGCAGCGCGTTCGCCGCCGCTAGTGCACGGCCGACGAAGCCGGCGGAATCGCGCCGCGGGCGGCGGCCATGACGCGGCGAATCATGTCGGTGAGTCGCGGCTCCGGGATGTCGAACGGGCCGGCCACCACCGCCCCGAGCGTCATCTCGATTGCGATCACGACCCCGCCTTCCTCGAAGGGGTTCACGATCCAGCTGAAGCCCGTCAGCGCGACCGGCCGATCCGGTGCCGCGTCGGGATTCCTTGCCTTGTCGATGGCGCGCAGCATGCCCTCGAGCACCGCGGCGACATCGAGCTCGGTCCACGCGCGCGGTTCGTTCGGCACGGGCCCAATCCTGTCGGTCGTCGCATGGTTGTCGCCGCGAAGCCAGATTTCAATAGGGATCATGGGAGTGGCGGTCGGTCGTCGGTGGCCGGTCGTCGGTGGTCGGTAGCCGGTGGTCGCTCGTCGGTCTTCGTCGGTGCTGAATCATCAATCACCAAATCACCAAATCACCAATCAGCCACCAATGGCCAATTGCCCGTTGTCGATGTTACCCGTCGGTCCACCGGGGTGGGCGTTTCTCGAGGAACGCGTGGACGCCCTCGGCCGCGTCGCGCGATCCAAGTACTCGGTCCAGGTACAGGCGTTCGGCCGCGGCGAGCGCCGGTTCGGCGACCGCGCGCAGCGTGAGGCGCGACGCCTGCGCCGCGGCGGACAGCGCGACCCTGGATTTGGGCGCGAGATGACGGTCGAACCAGCGGCCGGCGGCATCGATCACTTCACCGCGAGGAGCCACCACGTGCACGAGCCCGGCGTCTCGCCAGACGGTCGCGGCAAGCGGTTCGGCAGTCAGCATGGCGGCCGCCGCACGGCTCGCTCCGGCGCGGAGCGGCAGGAGCGCTGCGCCGGCGGGCGGAAACGCCCCGAGGTGAAGCTCGGGAAGCCCGAGCGTCGCGTCCTCCGCCGCCACGATCGTGTCACAGGCCAGCGCCAGCTCGAACCCGCCGCCAAGGCATCGTCCTTCTACGAGAGCTGCGGTGGGCGCGGGCAGCCCGAGCATGCGCCGGAGCAGCGCATGGGTCTGCGGCAGCACCTGCTCCATGGGACCCGGCACGTGCTCCTGGATCTTCGCGCCATACGAAAACTCACCGCCCGCGCCCTCGAACGTAATCCACTTGCGGCCGGTGGCTGATCTGTCGAGCGCCGCAGCGATGGCGTGAACCATCGCCAGCGACAACAGATTTCCGCGGGGCTCGTCGAGAACGATCCGGAGCCACGCGCCGCCTCGCTCGTCGATCGTGCGGACGCTCACAACTGGGCTGCGAGGGTCGCCGCGTCGGTTGTCGGCGCCTGGCAGGCGAACTCGCGGCAGACGTAGGCGGCGGCGCGGCCGTCGCGCGTCCGCATCGCCGACACCCACGGCAGGATCTCCGCGGTCGCGTCCTGCCCGGTCGGATCGACCCTCACCAGCACCGCGTTGGGCATGTACTTCGATCGGACGGCGTCGAGCAGCGCCCGCGTATTGTCGTCGTCCTTCGCCCCGGCGACGACCACCTGTGGGACCCCGGCATGATAGGTCGAAAGCGCCGCGAGCATCATCGGCACCGCGCGACCGAGCTGCGCGAGCCGTTCGGCAAAGGCAGCGAACGTCTTCTCGATCCTCTCTGACATTCCCGGTTCCGCCGTCAGGTGCGAGAGCGCGAGGAGATTGAGCACCGCGACCGAGCTCGCCGACGGCTCGGCGCCATCGTAGTCCTCCTTGAGTCGCAACAGCACTGACGCATCGCGGCCCGTGGTGCTGAACCATCCGCCCCCGGCGGCGTCCCAGAACAGCTCGTCTTGCTTCCGCTGCAGCGCGAGCGCCCATCGAAGCCAGCGCGGGTCGCCGTCGGCCTGGAACAACTCGAGCAGACCGAAGATCAGGTAGGCATAGTCTTCTGCGTATCCCTCGATTGCCGCCTCGCCGGCGCGATATCGGCGCAGGAGCGTGCTGCCATCGAACATCCGCCACTCGATGAAGGCGGCGGCACCCTGTGCCGCAGCCAAGTACCGCTCGGCGTCGGGCAGCACGCGTGCGGCACGCGCCAGCGCCGCGATCATCAGACCGTTCCAGGCGGTGAGCACCTTGTCGTCCAGGTGGGGGCGAGGGCGGCTGGACCGGAGTCCGAGCATCGTCTGGCGCGAGCGTGCGAGAGAAGCCGCGAGCTCGATGGGAGAGCGGCCGGTCGATTCGGCGATCTCCTCGACCGTCTGTGCGGTGTAGAGAAGGTTCTTGTGGGTGAACTCGTTCTGCGGATCGAACGGCGCGTTGCCATCGGGCAGAATGCCGAAGCGCAGACGGAACACCTCGGCATCGTTTCCAAGCGCTTCGCCGATCTCCTCGTCGCGCCAGATATAGAAGGCGCCCTCCATCTTGTGGGCGGCGGGGTCGCTCGCCTGCTCGGGCGGAATGCTGTCGGCGTCCTCCGCCGAATAGAACCCGCCATCCTTGTCCGCAAGATCGCGCAGCACGTACTCGATTGTGTCGGCCGCGACGCTGGCGTAGAACACGTCGCCCGTGAGCTGGGCGGCTTCGACGTAGGCAAGCACGAGCTGCGCCTGGTCGTACAGCATCTTCTCGAAGTGCGGCACGCGCCAGTCGCCGTCCACCGAGTAGCGGTGAAACCCGCCGCCGAGGTGGTCGCGCATGCCGCCCAGCGCCATCGCGCGAAGTGTCGCGAGCACCATGTCGCGCGGTGCGGGAGCACCGGTGCGGGCGTGCTCGCGCAGCAGGAACAACAGTTCGCTGGGACGCGGGAACTTCGGGGCATCGCCGAAGCCGCCGCGGCGACGATCGAACGATGCCTGGAACTGCTGAACGCCGGCCTCGAGCGCGTCCACACCGGGGACCGCGCCGGTTGTCGCCTTGCCACTCATCTCCCGGAGCCGGCTGACGATGGACGCTGCGGACCGCGTGACCTTGTCGCGCTCTTCGCGCCAGACGCGCGCGAGCTCCTCGAGCACCTCGACGAACCCGGGTCGTCCCCACCGGCCCGCCGGAGGAAAGTAGGTGCCACCGTAGAACGGTTCGAGCCCCGGCGTCAGCCACACGCTCATCGGCCATCCACCCGACCCCGTCGTCGCCTGGACGAATGTCATGTAGACGCGGTCCACGTCGGGACGCTCCTCCCGATCCACCTTGATCGAGACGAAGTGGTCGTTGAGCACACCGGCAATCCGTTCGTCCTCGAAGCTCTCGTGCTCCATCACATGGCACCAGTGGCAGGTCGAGTAGCCGACGGAGAGGAAGATGGGCTTGTCCTCCGTGCGCGCGCGCGCGAACGCCTCCTCGCCCCACGGATACCAGTCAACGGGATTGTTCTTGTGCTGGAGGAGATAAGGACTCTGCTCGGCGGCGAGCCGGTTGGGCATCCATTCATCTTACAATCGCGTGCTCGGAGGTGCGCATGCGGAACCGTTCGTTGGTCGTGATCGCGCTTGTGCTCGCGGGGCCCGTCTCAGCCACGGCACAGTGGACGTCGCTCGGCGACATGCCCGCTCCTCGCCGCGAGGGCAGCACGCTCACGTTCCAGAACACGCAGGGCATTGTCTCGGTTGGCGCGGTCGCGCCCGACATTGTCCGCGTGCGGTTCTCGCCGACGCGCACCTTCGGCCGCGATCATTCCTACGCCGTCGTGAACCGCGATCTCGGCGACCCTCGCTCGGCCGTTCGCGCAGGCGCGCGCGAATCGCAGATCGTCACACCCGCCCTCACGGTCACCGTTCGACACCGGCCGTTTCGCGTGTCCGTGGCCGACGCGGCCGGCAACGATCTCGACGCGGACGATGCGGAACGCGGCATCGCGTTCTCGGGCGGCGCGGTACGGGTGTGGAAGCGGCTGCGCGATGACGAGCAGATCTACGGCCTCGGCGAGAAGACCGGGCGGCTCAACAAACGCGGCCGGCAGCTCGGCGGCTACAGCTACACAATGTGGAACAGCGACACGTTCGCGTACGAGAGCGACACCGACCCGATCTACGTGTCAATTCCCTTTTACATCGTGCTGCGGAACGGCCGCGCTCACGGCGTGTTCCTCGATAACACGTTCCGCAGCAACTTCGACGTGGGACACACAGCACAGGGACTGCTCTCGTTCGGCGCGGAAGGCGGTGAGCTCGACTACTACGTCATCGACGGTCCCGACCCGAAGCACGTGATCCAGCGGTTCACCGACCTGACCGGACGGATGCCGCTGCCGCCGCGCTGGGCCCTTGGCTATCACCAGTGCCGCTACAGTTATTACCCCGAGTCGCGCGTGCGGTTCATCGCCAGGAACTTTCGCGAGCGCCGGATTCCCGCCGACGTGATCTGGCTCGACATCCATTACCTCGATGGGTTCAACCCGTTCACGTGGGATCCGGAACGCTTCCCCAATCCCGCGCGCCTGGTAAGCGATCTGCGCGCCGACGGGTTCCACGTGGTGCCGATCATCGACGCGCACCCCAAGAAGCAGCCCGGGTGGGCGGTGTACGACTCGGGGCTCGCCGGCGATCACTTCGTGAAGAATCCCGACGGCAGCGTCTTCGAGGCGCCGGTGTGGCCGTCGCAGGCCGAACAGAATCCCGGGCCAAGCGTGTTTCCCGACTTCAGCAAGCCCGGCGCTCGCGACTGGTGGGGCGGGCTCTTCAAGCCGTACGTGGACATGGGCATTGGCGGCATCTGGAACGACATGAACGAGCCAGCCGTCTTCCAGACCGTCACCGGCACGATGCCGCTCGACGTACGCCACGACAACGAGGGTCAGCCGACGGATCACCGCGAGATCCACAACGTGTACGGGCTCCTGAATTCACGCGCCACCTTCGAAGGCCTGCAGCGGCTCGCGCCCGATTCGCGGCCGTTCGTGCTGACGCGCGCCTCCTACGCCGGGGCACAGCGTTACGCAGCGATCTGGCCGGGCGACAACATCAGCTCGTGGACGCACCTGCGCGCGACGATCCCGATGCTGAGCGGCCTCGGCCTGTCAGGCGTGCCGTTCGTCGGAAGCGACATCGGCGGCTTCGCCGACGCGCCGTCCGCGGAGCTCTACACGCGCTGGCTGCAGACCGGCGTGTTCTATCCCTTCATGCGGACCCACACCACCCTGGGCACACCGGACCAGGAGCCATGGTCGTACGGCACGACGCACGAAGCCATCAACCGGCGGTTCATCGAGCTGCGCTACGAAATGCTGCCGCACATCTACAACGTCATGTACGAGGCGAGCGTGACCGGGCTGCCGGCGATGCGGCCGCTCGTACTCGAATTCCCTCAAGACACCCAGACCTACGGGCTCGATGACGAGTTCATGTTTGGACGCGACCTGCTCATCGCGCCGGTGCTGCGCGAGGGAGAGCGCGTCCGGGAAGCGTACCTGCCCGGCGGCGAGTGGTTCGATTTCTGGACCGGCAGCCGGTACGAAGGCGGCACCGCCGTCCGGGTCCCGGTGACGCTCGAGAGCCTGCCGGTCTTCGTACGCGGCGGCGCGTTCGTGTTCAGGCAACCGGTGATCCAGCACACCGGGCAGATGCCCGGTCAGGCACTCGAGGTGCACGTCTACCCCGCCGCCGCATCCGCCGCCGCGCTATACGAAGACGACGGCGAGACGCTGGGCTACCGCCAAGGCGCGTCGATGCGGCGAACCTTCCGGCAGACACGAACCGATGCGGCGGTGACGATCGCGGTGGATGCGCCGGAAGGCACGTACCGGCCGAAGGCGCGGGATCTGATCGTACGTGTGCGGTGGGACGGCGAACCGCGCCGCGTTGAGAACGGCACGGCCCTGACTCGTTACCCCCTTCAGGAACTCGCGTCGCACCCCTCGGGTTGGACGTTCGACAATGGCTGGGTCGTCGTCAAGCAGGCCGACACTTTCGGCGCGACCCGAATCACGATCCAGCGGTAACACCTCCCGGAACCTGCGAGCCGT
>Ga0307410_10001636_pt1 | contig 10290 bp, 8 predicted proteins | sample 322Ometagenome_3_FD_203707 | JGI IMG/M metagenome (GOLD analysis project Ga0307410, IMG submission 203707) | Maize rhizosphere microbial communities from greenhouse at UC Davis, California, United States - 322HYB-O-3 | ecosystem: Host-associated > Plants > Roots > Rhizosphere > Soil | place...
CGTCATTCCGCTCCCGCGGATGGGCGAGTACACCGAAGGCATCGAACGCATCAACATCGAGCTGAGCCTGGCCAACAAGCTGGCGCTGGTCGATGCGCTCGAGGCGTTCTTCCGCGACGGCAAGCTTCCGCTCGGCAAGGGCGACGACGCCGGCGAGATCGCGACGGCCGAGCTGCTCGAGGACCGCGTGCAGCAGGCGATCGGGTTGTTGCAAGAGGTGCGCCGCGAGTGGCAGCACTGGCTCGACGACATGGACCAGAAGCCGCCGGGCAGCGAGCGCAGCTACTTCGAGCTGCTGCAGGACCACACGCTGCGGGCATCGTGGAAGACCGAGATCCGCGCGCCGCTGCAGGCCATCTTTTCCGGCGCGGCGCTGCGCCCGATCGTCGACGCCTGCCAGCAGATCCATGCCCGGGTGCTGCGCGGCCGGGTCTGGGTCGCGCTGCACATGCATGCGGGCGACGGCAACGTTCACACCAACATTCCGGTCAACAGCGACAACTACGAGATGCTGCAGACGGCGCATCGCGCGGTCGCTCGCATCATGGCCCTGGCGCGCAGCCTCGACGGCGTGATTTCGGGCGAGCACGGCATCGGCATCACGAAGCTCGAGTTCCTGACCGAGGTCGAGACGCACGATTTCACCGAGTACAAGCGCCGCGTGGACCCCGAAGGACGCTTCAACAAGGGCAAGCTGCTGCGCGCAGCGACGTTCGACGGCCGGACGGTGCATGCCGATCTGTCGAACGCGTACACGCCGAGCTTCGGGCTGATGGGCCACGAGTCGCTGATCATGCAGCAGAGCGACATCGGCGAGATCGCGAACTCGATCAAGGACTGCCTGCGCTGCGGCAAGTGCAAGCCGGCCTGCGCAACGCACGTCCCGCGTGCCAACCTTCTGTACAGCCCGCGCAACAAGATCCTCGCGACCTCGCTGCTGGTAGAGGCGTTCCTTTACGAAGAGCAGACGCGGCGCGGCGTCAGCATCAAGCACTGGACGGAGTTCGAGGACGTCGCCGACCATTGCACGGTCTGCCACAAGTGCCTGAGCCCTTGCCCGGTCGACATCGATTTCGGCGATGTCTCGATGAACATGCGCAACCTGCTGCGCAAGATGGGCAAGAAGCGCTTCCGGCCCGGCAACCGGATGGCGATGATGTTCCTCAACGCGACCAGCCCGGAAACCATCAAGCTGATGCGGATGGCGATGGTCGACGTCGGGTTCAAGGCGCAGCGGACGGCGAACGACCTGATGCGCGGCCTGGCGAACCACCAGACTGCGGCGCCGCCGCCGACCGTCGGGGCGGCGCCGATCAAGGAACAGGTCATCCACTTCATCAACAAGAAGCTGCCCGGCAAGCTTCCGAAGCGGACCGCGCGCGCGTTGCTCGACATCGAGGACAAGGACTACGTCCCGATCATTCGCGACCCGAAGACGACGAACGCGGACACCGAAGCCGTCTTCTACTTCCCCGGCTGCGGCTCCGAGCGCCTGTTCTCGCAGGTCGGGCTGGCGACGCAGGCGATGCTCTGGCACGCCGGCGTGCAGACGGTGCTGCCGCCCGGCTACCTGTGCTGCGGCTATCCGCAGCGCGGATCGGGTCAGTTCGACAAGGCCGACAAGGTCATCACCGACAACCGGGTGCTGTTCCACCGGGTCGCCAACACGCTGAACTACCTCGACATCAAGACCGTCGTCGTCAGCTGCGGCACCTGCTACGACCAGCTCCAGGGATACCAGTTCGAGAAGATCTTCCCCGGTAGCCGGATCATCGACATCCACGAGTACCTGCTCGAGAAGGGCATCGTTCTCGATGCGGGTACCGGAAGTCAGGGCGGCTACCTGTACCACGACCCGTGCCACAGCCCGATGAAGTTGCGCGAACCGCTGAAAACCGTGAAGTCGCTGGTCGGCGAGAACGTCGTCGACAGCAAGCGTTGCTGCGGCGAGAGCGGAACGTTCGGCGTGACGCGGCCGGACATCGCGACGCAGGTGCGCTTTCGCAAGGAGGAGCAGCTGCGCCGCGACGAGGCCGTGCTGCGGGCGATGCCTGACGTCGCGGCGAAGGGCCCCGTGAAGATCCTCACGTCCTGCCCGAGCTGCCTGCAGGGGCTCTCGCGCTACACCGGCGATCTGAACAACGGGTTGCTGGAAGCCGACTACATCGTGGTCGAGATGGCGAACCGGATTCTCGGCGAGGACTGGATGCCGGAATACGTAGCGCGCGCCAACGCCGGCGGCATCGAGCGCGTCCTGGTCTGAGGGGCGGGAGGGACAATTCCCCATCGGTCTCGGGGAACGAGGCCGTCGCTATACTTCCGCCGCCCCAACGCCCCGATCGATCCACATGGCCGGTCTGACTTCGCACACGCCGACGCCCACTTCGATCACGGTCCACCAGCAGTCTCGCGCGCTCGAGGTTGCGTTCTCCGATGGTTCCGAATTTCGCATCCCGTTCGAGCTGATGCGGGTGTATTCGCCGTCGGCCGAGGTCCAGGGGCACGGACCGGGGCAGGAAGTGCTGCAGACCGGCAAGCGCGATGTCGGACTGTCGGCGCTGCAGCCGGTCGGCAACTATGCGGTGCAGCCGACCTTCAGCGACGGCCACGACACCGGCATCTACTCGTGGGACTACCTGTATTACCTGGGTTCGCAGCAGGACGACCTGTGGCGCAAGTACGAGGGCCGTCTCGCGGCCGCTGGCGTGGATCGCGACACGCCGATGGTGGCCTCGACGGCAGCTGCCTGCGGGCATCACCACTGAGACCGATGGTCGAATCCCCTGTCAGCTTGTCGCTTCGCGCACCGTGGACGCGTGCCGGGCTGGGTCATGGCTGAAACTCACTTCGGCTACGAGCGCGTCGACGAGGCCGACAAGTCGAGCCGGGTGCGCGGGGTCTTCGACTCGGTGGCGCCGAAGTACGACCTGATGAACGACTTGATGTCGTTCGGTCTGCACCGAGCCTGGAAGGCGTATGCGGTCGCCGTGGCGAACCTGCGCATGGGCGACAAGGTGCTCGATGTGGCGGGTGGTACCGGCGACCTTGCGCGCAGCTTTGCGGCGCGGGTCGGGGCGAGCGGGCTTGTCGTTCACAGCGACATCAACGAAGCGATGCTGCGGCAAGGCCGAGACCGCCTGCTCGACGCCGGCGTCGCCTTGCCGACCGTCATCTGCGATGCCGAGGTGCTGCCGTTCGCGACCGGCTCGTTCGATCTCGTCAGCGTGGGCTTCGGTCTTCGCAACATGACGCGCAAGGAGACGGCGCTGCGAGAGATGAACCGGGTCCTGCGGGCCGGTGGGCGCTTGCTCGTGTTGGAGTTCTCGAAGGTGGCGCCGCCACTGCAACGCGTCTACGACTGGTACTCCTTCAATGTGCTGCCGCGCATCGGCCAGTTGATCGCGAAGGACGGCGACAGCTACCGCTACTTGGCGGAGTCGATCCGGCTGCATCCATCGCAAGATGAATTGAAGTCGATGATGAAGGGTGCAGGGTTCGGGCATGTCGATGTCCACAACCTGAGCGCCGGGGTGGTCGCATTGCATCTGGGTATCAAATGCTGAGCGCGATTAGATCGGCGCCTCGCCTGTCTGCCCATGAAAGGCGCGTTGGCGGACGGCCGCGCTTCCGCGTCTCGTTGCGTGTGTTGCTCGCCATGGGAGTCAGTGCGATCCTCGCTTCGGCACCGGGCGAGGCAACGGCGGCCACGCTGCGAGGGTCGACCGCGCCGCTGGTTGCGATGGTGTTCTTCGCTGGCCTGCTTCTGGTGCGCGAGTGGCCGATCGCATTGCTCGAGTCGGCGTGGGTAGCGGGCACGTTGTTTGCCATTGTCCTGTGGCTGGTCGGGACGCGATATCGACCGGTCTGGCTGTGGCTTGCCGGTAAGTCGCTAGTTCGGAGGACCGCCTTTGCACGATTCAATCCTGCGACCGTACCGGTAGCGCAGGACGATGGACTTGAACCGGTCTCTATCGATCGAGAAGTCTTGCTCTGCAGAGCGCGGCAATGCTTCCTCGATCTGCAGGCCGCCTGGGACCAGGGTGATATCGACGGCATGCGGCGGCGAACGACGCCGCACATGCTGAGCGATCTGTTGCAGGAACTGACGATGCGCGGCGAGGGTCCGAACCGGACGGACGTGGTGACCCTCGAGGCGTCGTTGCTCACATTGGAAAAGTGGGACGGCCGTTACGTCGCGAGTGTGCAGTTTTCCGGAATGATCCGGGAGTCGACCGACCACGGCGCGGCGCCGTTCAAGGAAGTGTGGATGCTGACCTGCCGTGAAGACGAAGCGACCGACTGGCGCCTCGCTCGTCAGCAGGCGCTGCTCTAGGTTCGGCCCGGCGCGGGTCCGACGCAACGACTTCCCCCGACCCCGGGGTTTCTGCGCATCAGGGTCGACACTTACACTTGGCGCATTGCTGGAGTCGAGACCGACCAGCAATGAAAGCGAGGAAAAATGGGCAGTCTGCCCTTCGGGCCAGGGCCGTCCAAGCCACCGCGGCCCTTGATATGACACGATTACGAATGGCTTCAACGACTGTATCGAATTCTTACGCTGTCTGTTTCTGTTTGCCGTCTTCATCGATGAGATGGGCAGGTCTCGCCGTGTTGGCGGCCTGCGTGGCCGTCGCTGGATGCGGCGACAAGAAGAAGGACGCTGCGGCGTCGCAGACCGCGGCCAAGGTGAACAAGGAAGAAATCACCGTTCACCAGATCAACTACGTGTTGTCGCAGCAGCGTGGTCTGGCGCCGGCGCAAGCGGCGTCGGCCAGCCGTCAGGTCCTCGAGGGGTTGATTGATCAGGAGCTCGCGGTTCAGAAGGCGACCGATCAAAAGCTCGATCGCGATCCTCGCGTCGTCCAGCAGCTCGAAGGCGCGCGGCGCGAGATCATCTCCCGCGCCTACCTCGACAAGATCGGGCAGGGTGCGCCGAAGCCGACCCCGCAGGAAATCAAGGCGTACTACGACGCGCATCCTGCACTGTTCAGCCAGCGCCGTCTATACAGCTTTCAAGAGATCAACATCCAGTCGAAGCCGGATCAGGTCGACACCTTGCGCGCGAAGCTTGGCGCGGCCAAGGACCTCGCCGAATTCGCCGCTTTCTTGAAGGCAAACGACTTCAAGTTCACCGCGAACGAGGCGGTTCGCGGTGCCGAGCAGTTGCCGCTCGCCAGCCTCGACAAGATCGCTCAGATGAAGGACGGCCAGAGCATGTTCACCGTCGCTCCGGGCGGTGTCAGCGTCCTCTATCTCGCCGGTTCGCGCAGCCAGCCGGTCGACGAGCAACGGGCCGTCCCGGCGATCGAGCAGTTCCTGTTGAACGGTCGCAAGCGCAAGCTGGTCGAAGACGACCTGAAGGCTTTGCGCAGTGCGTCGAAGATCGAATACGTCGGAACCTACGCCGAAGATGCCGCGAAGGCGGCCGCCGCCGCGCCGCCGCCGCCTGCTCCTGAAGCGCCGCCGCTGACGACGCTCGCGCCGACATTGCCGCCGGCTGCATCGGCCGCGCCGCAGATCGAGGTCGCACCGACGCCGGTGAAGCCGGGTGAGATGCCGAGCAACACCATTTTGGACAAGGGCCTCAAGGGCATGAAGTAGGCGAGCGCGCGCCGGCGCGCGTGTCGACCTGTACGACGCGTTGGGTTGAGCCGCCGGTTGACGGCGCTTCGCCGAGACGTGCCACGGACGAGAAAACTATGCGATTCCTCTTTCAATTTCTGTTGGTCATGGCCGCGCTGGTGCAAGGTGCTTTTGCGCAGCCCTCTGGCGCGCCGCAGACGGCAACCGCGCCGGCCCGCGCGGAGACGATCCTCGGCGTCGGCGACGTCATCCGGGTCTCGGTCTACCAAAACCCCGACCTGACGGTGGAAGCGCGCATCTCCGAGAACGGACAGATCAACTTCCCGTTGATCGGCAATGTCGTCGTCGGCGGTTCGACGATCGGCGTCGCCGAGCAGAAGATCGGGAAGTTGTTGCGCGACGGAGGCTTCGTGCTGCGGCCGCAAGTGACGATCCAGGTCACGCAGATCCGAAGCAACCAGATTTCGATCCTCGGCCAAGTCACGAAGCCCGGCCGCTATCCGATCGACATGGTCGGAAGCCGCGTTTCCGAGATGGTCGCCGCAGCGGGTGGTGTGCTCCCGGGCGGCGCCGACGTCGTCACGCTGGTCGGCTCGCGGAACGGCAATCCGGTCAAGATCGACATCGATCTGCCTGCGATCCTTCAGGCCGGCAAGTCGGAGCTCGACATGACGGTGGAGAACGGCGACATCATCTACGTTGACCGGGCGCCGACGGCCTATATCTACGGCGAGGTTCAGCGCCCCGGCGCGCTGCGCGTCGAGCGCGGCCTGACGTTGCTGCAGGCGCTCGCGCAGAGCGGCGGCCTCACGGCGCGCGGAACAGAACGCGGGATCAAGGTCCATCGTCGCGACAGCAGCGGCGTCGTCAAGATCATGGACATCCGGATGAACGACCTCGTCGAGCGCGACGATGTCATCTATGTCAAAGAGTCGCTGTTCTAGAAGCGAGACGCCATGACGCTCAAACAATATCTCCGCATCATCTGGGCCCGCAAGTGGCTCATCGTGGCGGTCTTCCTGCTCGTCTCGGCAGCCGGCATCGCCGCGACGCTGCTGCTGCCGAAGCAGTACACCGCCGAGACGTCGCTGATCGTCGAGGTGCGTGTGGACCCAGCGCTCGGTGCGCTCGCACCGGCGCTCGCCGCGCCCGGCTTCATGGCGACGCAGGTCGAAGTACTGAAGAGCGAACGGGTCGCCTCGCGGGTGGTCAAGATGCTCGGCGTCGAACGATCGGCGACCGCCGTCCAGCAGTGGCGCGACGCGACGGACGCGAAGATTCCGCTCGACCGCTATTTCGCCGCGTTGCTGCAGAAGGGGCTTGCCGTCGATCCGACGCCCGGCAGCAACGTGCTGAATATCTATTTCTCGGCTCAGGATCCGATCTTCGCGCAAGCCGCGGCGAACGCGTTCGTCCAGGCCTACATGGACATCTCGGTCGAACTGCGCATTGCGCCGGCGCGCCAGTCGGCTGCCTTCCTCGACGAGCAGACGAAGGTCCTGCGGACCAATCTCGAGCAGGCCCAGGCACGCTTGTCGAAATTCCAGCAGGAGAAGGGCATCGTCGTATCGGATGAGCGACTCGACCAGGAGAACGCACGCTACAACACGCTGGTGTCGCAGCTGGCGTCCGCGCAGGCCGAGCAGGTCGAGGCCACCACGCGGCAACGCAACACGGGTACCGAGACGTCGCCCGACATCCTTCAGAGCGGCGCGATCCAGAACCTGAAGGCGCAGCTCGCATCGGCCCAGACCAAGCTCACCGAAATCAGCGCGATCGTCGGCAAGAACCACCCGACGCGGGTCCAGCTCGAGGCGCAGATAGGCGAGCTGAAGGCGCAGATCGCTGCGGAGACGCGTCGCGTCTCGGGCGGTGCGTCGGTCACCAAGCGCGGCAGCACCCAGAAGATCGAGGAGCTGAAGACGCTGGTGGCCCAGCAGAAGCAGCAGCTTCTCTCGTTGCGCTCGGACCGCGACCAGATCAACGTCTACCTGCGCGACGTCGAAACAGCCCAGCGCGCCTATGACGCGATCACGTCGCGGGTCGGCCAGCTGAATCTCGAGAGCCAGAACAACCAGGCCAACACGCGCCTGCTGAGTCCGGCCGTCGAACCCTTGCAGCCATCGAAACCGAAGCTTCTCAATGGCGTGCTGGCGTCGCTTCTCGGCGCGCTGGTGGCAGGCTTCGCGATCGCGATCGGCATCGAGCTGATGGATCGTCGTATCCGCGATCCGGAAGATCTGATGGCCGTCGCAGGTGTTCCGGTCGTCGGCGTTCTGCGGCCCGCCAATTCGAAGCGGCCGGTGTTTCGCAAGTTGCTGACGAGTGTGCCGGCGAATCCCTCGCCGCCGCTGCTCGCAGCCCCGGGAGCAGGCGCATGAAGATGCAGGTTTCGATGCTCGGCGGTGCGCCGCGCGCAACGCGGTCGCTGGGCGGCATCCTGATCGAGAGCGGTCAACTGACGCCCGAGGACGCCGAACGCGTCCTGCAGCTGCAGAAGGACGAGAACCTTCGTTTCGGCGCTGCTGCGGTCAAGCTGGGTCTGCTGACCGAGGCCGACATCCAGTACGCGCTGTCGCGCCAATTCTCTTACGCCTACCTGCGCAAGATTCCGGGCGAGAAGAAGCCGGTCAGCGATGAGCTGGTGGCGGCCTACCAGCCGTTCAGCCCGCGTGTCGAGCAACTGCGGGCCATCCGCAGCCAGTTGATGCTGCGCTGGTTCGACAAGGCCGAGTTGCGTCAGGTGCTGACCGTCATCGGTGCTGGCCGTTTCGACGGGCGCAGCTATCTGGCGGCGAACCTGGCCATCGTCTTTTCACAACTCGGCGAGCGGACGCTGCTGGTCGATGCCGACCTGCGCTCGCCGCGCCAGCACGAGCTGTTCTTCCTCGAGAACAAGGTCGGTTTCTCGACCGTGCTGTCGGGCCGTTCGCGCGAGGAAGCGATCGTGCGCATTCCGGATCTCGCCGGGCTGTGCGTGTTGCCGGCCGGGCCGATCCCGCCGAACCCGCTCGAACTGCTGAACCGGCTCAACTTCGACGAGTTCCTGATCCAGGTGAAAGCCAACTTCGACGTCGTGATCATCGACACGCCGGCCCTGTCGGCCGGTGAGGACGGCGCCATGATGGCTGTGCGCACCGGTGCCGCCCTCGCCGTCGCCCGCAGCGACAAGACGCGCATGGCGGATTTCAACGACATGGTGCGCGGCTTGATGAGCGCCGGCGTGACCGTCGTGGGATCGGTGCTGAATGAAATGCCGTTGAAGAAAGCGGTGAAGTGAGCAGTGTCCTGCCGGCTCCCGCGCGACTGTCATTCGAAGGAAGCGCGCCCCGAGCGTTGCTGATCGCGCTGGCCGGCTATGCGGTCATGTACCTGCCGGTCTACTGGTGGGCGGCCGGCAGCATCTGGCAATCCGACGAGCATGCCCACGGGGCGATCGTCCTCGCGGTCGTCGTCTGGCTGTTCTGGACCTTGCGCGGCGAGATCGCCAACGCACCGTCGCGGCCGTCCCCGTGGCTGGGGTCGTTGAGCTTCGGATTCGGGCTGCTGATGTACATCGTCGGCCGGGTGTTCAGCATCTCGATCTTCGAGATGGCCTCGCAGATCTTCGTGATCTCCGGCGGCCTGCTGCTCCTGAAGGGCCCGGCTGCACTGCGCGTCGCCTGGTTCCCGGTCTTCTATCTGATCTTCATGATCCCGTTGCCGGGCGTGCTGGTCGACGCGATCACCGGACCGCTCAAGCAGTGGATCTCCACGATCGTGGTCTCGATCCTCTATGCCGTCGGCTATCCGATCGCGCAGGCCGGCGTGATCCTGTCGATCGGCCAGTACCAGCTCCTGGTCGCCGACGCCTGCTCCGGCCTGCACTCGATGTTCAGCCTGGCCGCTCTCGGCACGCTGTTCATGTACATCATGCGGCGCAAGAGCCGGCTTCACAACGCGATCATGCTGGCATCTATCCTGCCGATCGCGTTCATCGCGAACATGTGCCGCGTGATCGTGCTGGTTCTCGTCACCTACCACCTCGGCGACGAGGCCGGGCAGGGCTTCCTGCATGGGGCCGCCGGCTTCGTCCTGATGCTGGTGGCGCTGGCGGCCTTCTTCGCGCTGGACGGGCTGCTGAGTCTGGTGCTGAAGCACAAAGACAGCGATCGGCGATCGCACGCCTGAGGCGCGACGGCCATGGCGGAGAACTACCGAGCCCTCGTGGCGCTGTTGGTCTTGACGATCCCGGTTCTCTGGTTCGTCAGGACTCCGCTGTCCTTGGCGGTCATGCGACCCGCCGACTTCCATGTTCGCGCCGTCATCTGGGTCGCGTTGACGATCCTTCTTTTCACGGCGCAAAGCTTCTGGATCTTCATGCTAGGCACCGCGCTGCTGGTGCTGACGCTCGGCCGACGCGACTCGAATCCGCTCGGCCTCTATTTCTTCATCCTCCTGCTCGCGCCGCCTTTCCAGTCGGCAGTCCAGGGCTTTGGTGGCATCAACTACTTCATCGCGCTCGATTTCCTGCGGATCCTGAGCTTCGTCATCCTGTTGCCGCTCGCGGTCGTCCTGCTGACCCGCTCCGAGACGGTCGGGCTGTTCCGCATGCCGACCGACAAGTACGTCTTCGGCTACATCGTGCTGCTGCTCGCGATCCAGATGCCGATCACGAGCACGACCGACCTGCTTCGATCGATGGTGACCCACCTCATCGACACGCTG
>Ga0307410_10001639_pt1 | contig 10287 bp, 7 predicted proteins | sample 322Ometagenome_3_FD_203707 | JGI IMG/M metagenome (GOLD analysis project Ga0307410, IMG submission 203707) | Maize rhizosphere microbial communities from greenhouse at UC Davis, California, United States - 322HYB-O-3 | ecosystem: Host-associated > Plants > Roots > Rhizosphere > Soil | place...
ATCCTGGAACGACGGCACCGAACGGGTCGGCCTTGCCGTGCTCGGCGATGAACGCCTCCGCCGTGCGGATGATGTCGAGGGAGTTGGCCTCGCACTCCTCCGACGTCTCCCCCCACGCGGTGATGCCGTGGCCGCCCAGCACCACTCCGATCGCCTGCGGGTTGGCCTTTCTCACCTCGGCGATGTCGAGGCCGAGCTGGAAGCCGGGGCGCCGCCAGTCCACCCAGGCGACCCGGTCACCGAAGCACTCCTTGGTGAGGGCCTGCCCGTCCGCCGAGGTGGCCAGCGCGATGCCGGAGTCCGGGTGCAGGTGGTCGATGTGCGGGGCGTCGACCAGCCCGTGCATGGCCGTGTCGATGGATGGCGCCGCACCTCCCCTGCCGTGCAGGCAGTAGTCGAACGCGGCGACCATCTCGTCCTCGCGCTCGACGCCCGGGTAGACGTCGACGAGCGCACGCAGCCGGTCCAGGCGGAGCACCGCGAGGCCCTGCTCGGTCAGGGTGCCGAGGTCGCCTCCGGACCCCTTCACCCACAGCAGGTCGGCGGGCTGCGAGGTCACCGGGTCGGTCACCGTGCCCTTGGCCGAGGTGTTCCCGCCGGCGTAGTTGGTGTTCTTCGGGTCGGCTCCGAGCCGGTTCGACCGCTCGATCAGCTGGGCGGGCGTCGACTTGTGGTTCTGGTCGAGAGTCACGTCAGTTCCATCCTGCCTGGGCGCCGCCCACGCGGTCGGCCTCGATCTGTTCCTGGTAGCCGCTGGCGAGGTAGGCCCGCATCGGGTCGCCGGGCAGTCCCCGGCTCTCCCGCCACTCGGCGAGGTCACGTCGTACGTCGGTGTAGAACGCGTCCATGAGGATCTCGTTGGCGAGCAGTACGTCGCCGGCGCCACGCGCCGACGCCAGAGCGTCGGTGTCGAGCAGGAGCGCCCGGGCGAGCATCTCCTGGACGTTGAGCACCGACCGGATCTGGCCGGGGATCTTCTTCTCGACGTTGTGGCACTGGTCGAGCATCAGCGCGACATCCCCGTGAACAGAGCCTGGGCCGTAGCCGCCGCCTTGAACCAGCTCCACGAGGATGCGGAACAGCTGGAACGGGTCAGCCGCTCCGACGATCAGGTCGTCGTCTGCGTAGAAGCGGCTGTTGAAGTCGAAGGACCCGAGCTTCCCGAGCCGCAGCAGCTGGGCGACGATGAACTCGATGTTCGTGCCCGGAGCGTGGTGTCCGGTGTCGAGGCAGACCACCGCCCGCTCACCCAGGGCGGCCACGTGCACGTAGGACGTGCCCCAGTCCGGAACGTCGGTGTGGTAGAACGCCGGCTCGAAGAACTTGTACTCCAGGACCAGCCGCTGGTCGTCGGACAGCTGGGCGTAGATGGTCGCCAGCCCCTCGGCGAGCCAGTCCTGTCGGGCGCGCATGTCGGCCTGCCCGGGGTAGTTCGAGCCGTCTGCCAGCCAGATCTTCAGGTCCCGCGACCCGGTCTGGTGCATCACCTCGATGCACTCGAGGTTGTGGTCGATCGCCTTCCGGCGGACCTTCGGGTCGGCGTGCGTCAGGCTGCCGAGCTTGTAGTCGTCGTCCTGGAAGGTGTTGCTGTTGATCGTGCCGAGTCCGACGCCGAGGTCCTCGGCGTACTTCCTCAGCCCTTCGAAGCTGTCGACGATGTCCCAGGGGATGTGCAGGGCGACCGTCGGCGCGAGACCGGTGAACCGGTGCACGGTCGCCGCGTCGGCGATCTTCTCCTGCACGCTGCGAGGAGTGCCGGGACTGCCGAACACCTTGAACCGGGTGCCGGAGTTGCCGTAGGCCCAGGAGGGGACCTCGATGGCCAGCGCCTCGAGCTGCTGGCTGATCGACGGGAACGTCGTCATCTCACATCACTTCTCTTGCTCGGTGCCGCTGCGAGCTGGTCCTCCAGGTGGAAGACCTCACGCAGCTGCAGGAAACCTGTGTCGGGTCGTGCGTCGCCGAGGTCGGAGAAGAACTCCGCCATCTCGTCCTGCCAGCGCTGGTTGACCGCCGTGTCCGCCATCCCGGCCAGCGCGTCCTGCAGGGAAGGCGTCTCGAAGTAGCCGATCAGCAGCCCGTCGTCGCGGAGGAACAGCGAGTAGTTGTGCCACCCGGTGGCCGCGAGGGCCTCGAGCATCTCGGGCCACACGGCGGCGTGCCGTGCTGTGTACTCGTCGATGCGGTCCGGCCTGACCTGGAGCTGGAAGCACACCCGCTGCATGGGTCCTCCCGACCTCAGAACTTGAACTGGTCGATGTTCTTGGCGTCGAAGACGAACGGGTCGCCGAGCAGCACGGTGTTGTCCGGCCCGACCTTGTACTCGCCGAGCTTGCCGGCCTCGAAGGAGTCGCCCTCCTCGCCCTTGATGTCGCCGTCGACGAGCGCCTTGGCCGCGTAGGCAGCGAGGTAGCCGAGGTCTTCCGGGTTCCACAGTGCGAACGAGGTGACCGTGCCGTTCTTGACGTACTCGCGCATCTGGTTGGGCGTGCCGAGGCCGGTCAGCGCGACCTTGCCCTTCTTGTCCGAGTCGGAGAGGTAGCGTGCCGCGGCAGCGATGCCGACCGTCGTCGGCGAGATGATCCCCTTCAGGTTCGGGTGCGACTGCAGGAGCGCCGCGGTCTTGTCGAACGAGGTCTGGTCGTCGTCGTCGCCGTACACCACGTCCACGAGCTTGATGTTCGGGTGGTTCGCCTCCAGGTCCTTCTTCATCAGGTCGATCCAGGCGTTCTGGTTGGTGGCGTTGGCGCTGGCGGACAGGACCGCGACCTCGCCGGCGTCACCGATCTGCTCCGAGATCAGGTCCACCTGGCTCTTGGCGATGCCCTCCGCGCTGGCCTGGTTGACGAACAGGTCGCGGTACTGCGGCTCCGTGTCGGAGTCGAACGTGACCACCTTCGTGCCGGCGTCTCGCGCCTGGTTCAGGGCGTCGCCGATCGCCTTCGGGTCGTTCGCGGAGACGACGAGCGCCTTGATGCCCTGCTGGGCGGCGGTGTTGATGTACTGCACCTGGGCGTCGGGGCTGGCCTCCTGAGGACCGACCTCCTGGAACTTGCCCTTGAACTCGGCGACGGCGGTCTTTCCGCCCTTGTCGCTGGTGTCGAAGTACGGGTTGCCCAGGTTCTTCGGCAGGAAGGTGACGGTCATCGCGCCGTCGTCGCTGCTACCGCTGGCGGAGTCGCTCCCGCCACAGGCGGAGAGGACGAGGGCGGCGCTGAGACCCAGAGCCGCGAAAGCGGAGGCCCGCTTGGAGTGGAACTTCATGTTCTACCTTCCTTGTGTTCCCGCGCCGACGGCCGACGCGTGTTGCGGGCTTGGGGCCCTGCGGTTCCACCTGGCGGTCGCGTTCGCGATCCCGCTCAGGAGACTGGTGGACATCACCGAGGCGACCAGCAGGAGGCCGATGATGATGTTGATGACGTTGACCGTGACGCCCTCCAGGCGCAGCGCACTGGAGATGACGCCGATCAGCAGGACGCCGGCGATGACGCCGTGGATCTTGCCGCGGCCACCGAAGATCGAGACGCCGCCGAGCAGCACCGCGGCGATCACCTGCAGCTCCAGGCCGGTGGCGTTGTCGCCACGGGCGCTGCCGAAGCGGAGGGTGTAGAAGATGCCGGCGAAGGCAGACACGACTCCGGTCAGCACGAAGAGCAGGAACTTGGTGCGCTCGACGTTCACGCCGGTGAAGTGGGCCGCCTCGCTGTTCAGGCCGATGTCGTAGACACCACGGCCGAACGAGGAGAACTGCAGCAGCAGCACGAACACCAGCACCAACGCCAGGATCGGCAGCACGATGAGGGGTACGCCGGAGTCGCCGATGTTCTGCTTGGCGAGGTCGGTCCACCTCTCGGTGAAGTCGGTGACGGCTGTGGTTCCCAGCAGCCCGACGGCGAGGCCACGGAAGAGCGCCAGGGTACCGATCGTGACCGCCAGTGAGGGAAGCCCGACGTAGGCGACCAGGAAACCGTTGAACGCTCCGCAGAGCGCGCCGGCCAGGAGGGCGACCACGGCGGCCAGCGGGATCGGCATGCCGTCCTGGTGCAGGACCCCGACGAGCACGCTGCTCAGTCCGACCACACTGGCGACCGACAGGTCGATCTCACCGGTGACGATGACCGCCGTCATGGGGAGTGCGATGAGGAGGATCGGCGCGACGTCCAGCAGCAGGAACGTGAGCGTCAGGGGCCCGTCGAAGTTGGGCACGTTGCTCAGGGAGTAGAGCACGACCGCCACGAGCAGCGCGATCACAGCGGTCTCCCGGGTCAGCAGCAGTCGGCGCCACAGCGGCTGTGAGTGCTCGGAGTAGGTGCGGGTCATGACTCGTCCCTCGCTTCGGTCAGCTTGCGGGCCTGCCGGGCGGCGAGGACCCGGTCGAGAACGATCGCGCTGATGATCAGGGCACCGACCACGGCGCGCTGCCAGAAGTCCGGGATGCCGAGGATCGGCAGCGCGCGGTTGATCGTCACCAGCAGGATCGCGCCGAGCGCCGCTCCCCAGACGGTGCCGCTCCCGCCGAAGATCGCCACGCCACCGATGACAACGGCGGCCACCGCCTGGAGCTCGATGCCGGTTCCGGCGCCTGAGCTGACGGTGCCGTAGCGGGCGGCGTACACGACACCGGCGAGGCCGGCGAGGCCACCGCTCAGCGCGAACGCGAACAGCAGCCGGCGACGTACGTTCAGGCCGTAGAGGACCGCGGCATCGGGGTCCGAGCCGATGGCGTACATCTCGCGGCCTCCGCGGGCGGTGTGCAGGTAGTAGCCGACGATGACCAGGACGACGAGGGCGATGACGGTCAGCACCGGGACCGACAGGAGGGACTTCGTGCCGAGGCGGAGGAAGCCCGCGGGCATGTCGTCGGCGTTGATCCGGTTGCTGCCCGCCCAGGTGAGCACGATGCCCCGGTAGATGTAGAGCGTGCCAAGAGTGATCACCAGCGCGGGCACCTTGCCGAAGGCGACCAGGACGCCGTTGACCAGGCCGAGCAGGACACCGACGAGGATGCCGGCGACCATGACGGCGATGATCGGGAGCCCGGGCACGTCGATGAAGAGCCGGCCGGTCAGGTACGCGGTGAGACCGAGGATCGACCCGACCGAGAGGTCGACGTTGCGGGTGATGATCACGACCGCCTGACCGACGGCCAGCAGCAGCAGGATCGACGGCGTGAGCAGCAGGTCGCGCCAGCTGTTGCTGCTGAACAGGAAGCTCGGCGTCTTCACGGTGGCGGCTGCGATGACGGCGAGCAGGACGAGCAGGATCGAGAACTCCCGTGACCGGACGACCGTCATCAGCCCACGCCGCAACGGTGTCTGCCTGCTCGGCTCGATCAGCCGCTCGAGCTCGGGGTGGCTCTCGGTCTTGTCGGGGCGCATCGAGGTGTCGCTCATCGGTGAGCCTCCAGGGCGTGGGTCGCGGCGTGCATGACCGCCTCAGGCGTGGCCTCGTCGCGAGGGATGTCGGCGGTGAGCCGCCCCTCGCACACCACCAGCACCCGGTCGGCCATGCCGAGCACCTCCGGCAGCTCGGAGGAGATCATCAAGATCGCGAGGCCCTCGCCGGCAAGCTGCGAGAGCAGCCGGTGCACCTCGGCCTTGGTGCCCACGTCGATGCCGCGTGTGGGCTCGTCGATGATGAGCAGCTTGGGATGGGTGGCCAGCCACTTCGCGATGACCACCTTCTGCTGGTTCCCGCCGCTCATCGTGGCTGCGTTCATGTCGAGTGCGCCGGTCTTGACCTCGAGCCTCCCCGCCCAGGGTCCCGCGGCCTTGCTCTCGGCCCGTTCGGTGAGGAAGCCTCCCTTGGAGAGCTTGGCCCGGATCACGCCTGCGACGTTGCGCGCCACGGACGCCTCGGTGACCAGCCCCTGCTTGCGGCGGTCCTCCGGGATGAACGCCATACCTGCGCGGATGGCGGCACGCGGGTCGTGGCTCGACACGGTCCTGCCGTTCACGGTCACCGTGCCGGAGTCGTAGCGGTCGACGCCGAACACGGCTCGCGCGATCTCACTCCGGCCCGCGCCGACCAGTCCGGCGAGCCCGACGATCTCACCTGCTCGCACGTCGAAGGTGACGTCATGGAACACGCCCGCCGAGGTGAGGCCCTCCACGCTCAGCACCGGTTCGCCGATGGTCGCGGGGGTCTTCGGGAAGAGATCGCTGACCTCGCGTCCGACCATCAGGGAGACCATCTGGTCCACGCTGGTGTCCTCGATGCGCTGGGTGGAGATGTAGGCACCGTCCCGCATGACCGTCACGGTGTCGCACAGCGCGAAGACCTCGTCGAAGCGGTGCGAGATGAACACCAGGGCCCGGCCCTCGTCACGCAGGCTCCGGGCCACCGCGAACAGCCGATCGACCTCGACGCCGCTCAGGGCGGCCGTGGGCTCGTCCATGATCAACAGCCGCGCGTCGAGCGAGATGGCCTTGGCGATCTCGATGATCTGCTGGTCCGCGATGGAGAGCCCCAGCGCGGGCCGACGCGGGTCGATGTGCACACCGAGCCGGGCGAACAGCTCCTGCGCCTCGGCGTGCATCGCGGCGCGGTCGATCCGACGACCGGAGGTCAGCGGCTGGCGGCCCATGAAGATGTTCTCGGTGACGGACAGGTCCGGGAACATCGTCGGCTCCTGGTAGATCACCGCAACGCCCGCCGCCTTGGACTCCGCCGTCGACGCGAAGTCGACCGGCTGGCCCTCGAGCAGGAACTCACCGGAGTCCCGGCGGTGCACGCCCGCGACGATCTTGATCAGCGTTGATTTGCCGGCGCCGTTCTCACCCACCAGGGCGTGGATCGAGCCGGCGTCGACCGTGATACCCGCGGAGCTCAAGGCGACCACTGGCCCGAAGGACTTCGCCACGTCACGCAACTCCAGCGTGGGTACGCGGGGAACCTCTCGGGTCATGCTCGCCTCCCATTGAAAGGTTTCACTGGACGGGCACGACCGTATGTGACTGCCCGCACATGCGTCAAGCGTTTGGCTCAGATTTGTCGCTGGGGCGTGCGAAAGCGGGACACTATGTACGATCACGAATACGTGTGACGTTTCAAGGGGGTGGCCACGTGAGGGCGAACGGACGCACCGCGGGCGTGAAGGACGTGGCCGCTGCCGCCGGCGTCTCGTTGGGAACGGTGTCGAATGTGTTGAACCGTCCGGACACGGTCCGCGCGGCGACCCGCGAGCGGGTCGAGCGGGCGATGGCCGAGCTCGGCTTCGTCCGCAACGAGAGCGCCCGCCTGCTGCGCAACGGCACCAGCAAGACCATCGCCTACGTGATGCTCGACGCCGCCAACCCCTTCTTCACCGACGTCGCCCAGGGCATCGAGGAGGCGGCCGACGTCGCGGACCTGTTGGTGTTCAGCTGCAACAGCAACAACCAGCCCGACCGCGAGACGACATACCTCAGCCGGCTCGAGCAGCAGCGGGTCCAGGGGGTGCTGATCACCCCGCTCGACCCGACCCATCCCCTGCTAGACGAGCTGCCCCGGCGGGGTACCCCGGTGGTCGTCGTGGACCGCACCCGGGAGAGGGAGACGCACTGTTCGGTCGCGGTCGACGACGTGCTCGGCGGAGAGCTGGCCGCCCGGCACCTGCTGGACCTCGGCCACGAGCGCATCGCGTTCGTCGGCGGCCCCGACAGCATCGGCCAGGTGCGCGACCGCCGCCGCGGCGCCCAACGGGCCGTCGCAGCGGCTGGCCTGCCCCCGGACAGGCTCGTGGAGGTGGCCACCTCGGCGCTGACCGTCGCGGAGGGACGCGGTGCGGGTGAGCGGCTGGCCGGCTACGCGTCGGGGGATCGCCCGACCGGCGCGATGTGCGCCAACGACCTCCTGGCGCTCGGCCTGCTGCAGCAGTGCGTGAACCTCGGCTTCGCCGTGCCCGACGACCTGGCCATCGTCGGGTACGACGACATCGAGTTCGCCGCCGCCGCCGCGGTGCCTCTGTCGTCGGTACGTCAGCCGCGCCGGCTGCTCGGCGCGCGCGCGGCGGAGCTCCTGCTCGAGGAGGCGGCGGACACCGGCGAGCACGAGCACCAGCAGGTCCTGTTCACACCCGAGCTCGTCGCCCGCGCCTCCACCCGCGGCACCCGAAGCCACTGAGCCGCCCTCCCCGGGTCATCGAGCCCTCCCCGGGTGGATCACATGGCTCGACTGGTCTCGACAAGCTCGAGCACCCGGGGGCGGATCAGGGGAGCACGTGCTCCGACGTGCCGGGGGTGAGGTCGACCTGGGGCTGATCGGGCAGGTCGAGGACGCCGGTCACTCCGTCGGGCAGCGTGGTCTGCACCGTCAGCCCGCCCGCCTCCTCACGCCACCGGACCTCGACCAGCCCGTGCGGAGTTTCCAGGCTGGTCGAGGCCCAGGTGAGTCCCCCACCGGGACGGGGCGCCACGAGCACCCGCGCGTACCCGGGCGCGAGCGGCGCGATCCCGCCGATGGTGCGGTGCATCCAGTCCGCGACGGCGCCGAGCGCGTAGTGGTTGAAGCTGGTCATCTCGCCCGGGTTGATCGTGCCGTCCGGCAGCATCGAGTCCCATCGTTCCCAGATCGTCGTGGCCCCCATGGTCACCGAGTACAGCCAGGACGGGCAGCTGCGCTGGAGCAGCAGCCGGTACGCCGCGTCGAGATGCCCCGTCATCGTGAGGGCGTCGGTGACGTACGGCGTTCCGGCGAAGCCCGTGGCGACGTGGTACCCGCTCTCGGCTACGAGGCGGGCCAGCCGGTCCCCCGCACGCCGCTCGTCCTCGGGGTCGAGGAGGCCGAAGACGATCGCGAGCGCGTACGCCGTGACGGCGTCGCTGGTGATGCGTGCGTCCTCCCCGACGTAGTGCTTGTTGAAGGCCGCTCGAGTCCGGTCCGCCAGGGCCGTGAACTCGGCCGCGTCCCGGTCATGGCCGGTGAGGACAGCCGCGTCCGCGAGGAGCCGCGCGGTCCGGTGCAGGCAGGCGGTGGCCACCACGCCCACGTCGGCCTTGGCCTTGAACGGCTCGTCCGGTGGCGCCTGCGGGTCGAGCCAGTCCCCGAACTGGAAGCCCTCGTCCCACAGACCCGTCGGTGAGAGCAGCGACTCCACCCGGCGTACGTGCGCGGCCATCGAGTCGTACTGCGTCTCGAGGACCGCCCGGTCACCGTAGGCCTGCCACAGCGCCCACGGCACCCACACAGCGGCGTCGCTCCAGATGGCAGTCGACTCGGTCTGAGGGAACTCCGGTGGGGCAGGGACGTACTTCATCGCGTCGGGGACCACGAAGGGGACGAGCCCTTCGGCTGCCTTCTGCTCCGCGTCGAGATCGCGGAGCCAGTCGCGCAGGAAGCCGTCGACGTCGTACAGGAACGCCGCGGTGGGAGCGAACACCGCGATGTCGCCGGTCCAGCCGAGGCGCTCGTCGCGCTGCGGACAGTCGGTGGGGAGGTCGAGGAAGTTGCCCTTGAGACCCCACACGACGTTCTGGTGCAGCTGGTTGAGCATCGGCTCGGAGCACTCGAAACGGCCGGTACGCCGCAGGTCCGAGTGCACGACGACCGCCTCCACAGAGTCACTGCCCAGCTCGCCGGGCCAGCCGGTCAGCTCGGCGTAGCGGAAGCCGTGGAAGGTCTTCGTGGGCTCGAAGAAGTCCTCGCCGCCGCTGAGCACGAACCGATCAGTCGCCTGCGCCGTGCGGAGCGGCCGGACGCCGAGCTCGCCGTCCTCGAGCACCTCGGCGTGGCGGAGGGTGATCTCGGCTCCCTCGGGTCCCCGGACCCGGAACCGCAACCACCCCACCAGGTTCTGCCCGAAGTCCACCAGCGTCCGGCCGGACGGCGAGGTCCAGATCTCGACCGGGTGCAGGACCTCCTGCCGGGTGACCGGCGGACCGACGTACGGCGTGAGGAGACCGGTGTCGAACTCCAGCACCTCCACGCCGCGCCACCCCTCGGGCACGGCTCCCGGCGTGGTCCAGCTGTGGTCGCAGCGCCTCGCATCGGTCGTCTGGCCGTCGTACAGGTCATTGGCCAGCACTGCCGACGGTCCGGCGGTCCAGGTGTCGTCGGAGACGACGACCTGGCGATGCCCGTCTGCGTAGGTGATCTCCAGCTGCGCGATCACCCCGAGCCGGTCGCCGTAGAGCCCGCTCGCCCCGCTCCAGGTGAGACGACCGCGGTACCAGCCGTTGCCCAAGGAGACACCTAGCACCGATCGGCTCTCGAGCAGGTGCGCGACGTCGTACGTGCGGTACCTGATCCGCCACTCGTAGCTGCTCCAGCCAGGGCTGAGAACGTCGCCCGCGACCGGCGTGCCGTTCA
>Ga0307410_10001640_pt1 | contig 10285 bp, 7 predicted proteins | sample 322Ometagenome_3_FD_203707 | JGI IMG/M metagenome (GOLD analysis project Ga0307410, IMG submission 203707) | Maize rhizosphere microbial communities from greenhouse at UC Davis, California, United States - 322HYB-O-3 | ecosystem: Host-associated > Plants > Roots > Rhizosphere > Soil | place...
TTGGCGACCAGCTGCTCGAGCCCGATTCCATCGATGATGTCCAGCGGATCGATGACGTTGCCCTTGGTCTTCGACATCTTCTCGCCGTGCTCGTCGCGGATGATGCCGGTGATGTAGACCTCGCGGAACGGCACGTCGCCCATGAACTTCAGGCCCATCATCATCATGCGCGCGACCCAGAAGAAGATGATGTCGAAGCCAGTGACCAGCACGCTGCCGGGATAGAACTTCTGCAGCGGCGGCGTGGTTTCCGGCCAGCCCAGCGTGGAGAAGGGCCACAGCGCCGAGGAGAACCAGGTGTCGAGCACGTCGGCGTCCTGCGTGAGCTTCACCGACGGGGCCAGCGAATGTTTCTTGCGCACTTCGGCTTCGTCGCGTGCGACGTAGATTTTCCCGGCCTCGTCGTACCAGGCCGGGATGCGATGTCCCCACCAGAGCTGGCGGCTGACGCACCAGTCCTTGATGTTGCGCATCCACTCGTAATAGGTCTTCGACCAGTTCTCCGGCACGAAGCGCGTGCGGCCTTCCTCGACGGCCTTGAGCGCGGGCTCGGCCAGCGGTGCGATCTTCACGTACCACTGGTCGGTGAGGTAGGGCTCGATGACCGCGTTGGTGCGGTCGCCGCGCGGCACCTTCAACTTGTGGGGCTCTATCTTCTCGATCAATCCGGCAGTTTCGAGATCGGCGACGATCTTCTTGCGCGCGTCGAAGCGATCGAGCCCGCGATACACCTGCGGAGCCTCGTCATTGAGCTTCGCGTCGGGCGTGAAGATGTTGATCTGCGGTAGTTGGTGGCGTAACCCGACTTCGTAGTCGTTGAAGTCGTGCGCCGGCGTGATCTTCACGCAGCCCGAGCCGAAGGCGGCATCGACGTAGCTGTCGGCGATCACCGGGATGGTGCGTCCGGTCAGCGGCAGCTCGAGTTGTTTGCCGATCAGCGCCTGGTAACGCTCGTCGTCGGGATTCACGGCAACGGCGCTGTCACCCAGCATGGTCTCGGGCCGGGTGGTGGCCACCACGACGTGGCCGCCGCCGCCCACGATGGGATACCTGATGTGCCAGAGAGAGCCGTTCTCCTCCTCGGACACCACCTCGAGATCCGACACGGCCGTCAGCAGCTTCGGGTCCCAGTTGACCAGGCGCTTGCCGCGGTAGATCAGTCCTTCGTCGTGCAGGCGCACGAACACCTCGGTGACCGCGCGCGACAGGCGCGGGTCCATGGTGAACGTGTCGCGCGACCAGTCGACGGAGTCGCCCAGCCGGCGCATCTGCTGCGTGATGGTGCCGCCCGACTGTTCCTTCCATTTCCAGACCCGCTCGAGGAATTGCTCGCGCCCCAGGGCCAGGCGGTGCGTGTTCTCGGCGGCGAGCTGACGTTCGACCACCATCTGCGTGGCGATGCCGGCGTGATCGGTGCCGGGCTGCCACAGCGCGGAGAACCCGCGCATGCGATGCCAGCGCGTCAGCGAGTCCATGAGCGTGTGCTGGAAAGCGTGGCCCATGTGCAGCGTGCCGGTGACGTTCGGCGGCGGCAGCATGATGCAGTACGGCTCGCCGTCACTGCTGGGCGCGAATGCCCCGGAAGATTCCCAACGCTGGTAGATCCGGCGCTCGATGTCGCCGGGAGTGTAGGCCTTGTCCATGGAGGCCCGGGATTATACGGATTTGTCGGCGCTGGATCGTGCGGAACGCCGGTGACCGGGCCGCGCTCGATCGCTCAGACTTTGTGGGTCTGCGGCTCGATCGCACGACCGCGGTAGGCCTTGAAGCGCTCACGGCCTGCCGCCAGGACGTCGGGGCGCGCGTCGAGGAATTCGGCGACGCGCGTGAAGCGATCGAAGGCGGGTGGGATCGCGCCGCCGAGATTGATCAGCACGTCGGCGTGGTCGGCGGGCAGCGGGCCGATGGTCAGGGCCACCGGTGCGTCGCAATTCGCGTCCGCGGCACTCACGGCATCGTGCGGCACGAAGCTGCCGTCGCCGAAGGTCCACAGCAGCTCGTCGAAGCGGCGCAATGCCTCGGCGTCTTCCAGCAGCACCGCGACCTTCTGCCTGGCGAGGTAGGCCTTCTCGGTCACGCGGCAGGCGAGCCGCAGGCGCACGTCGGCGCCGGCCTCTTCGCTGATGTAGAAATCGACTCTCGGCGGCATCGGCTAACGCGCGGCGGCGCGACGCAGCAGGTATTCCAGCAGCAGCGCGCTCGGCCGGCCGGTGCTGCCCTTGCCGGCGCCACCCTGGTAGGCCGTGCCGGCGATGTCCATGTGCGCCCAGGTCAGGTCCTTGGTGAACTTGCCGAGGAAGGCGGCGGCGGTGATCGAGCCGCCATCACGGCCGGCGACGTTCGCCATGTCGGCGAAGTTGCTCTTGAGCTGCTCGCCGTATTCCTCGGTGAGCGGCATGTGCCAGGCGCGGTCGTCGGCCGCGATGCCGCAGTCGACCAGCTCGCGCGCCAGCGCCTCGCTGTTGGAGAACACGCCGGTGTGGTGCACCCCGAGCGCCACGACAATGGCGCCGGTCAGCGTCGCCATGTCGATGACCACGTCCGGCTTGAAGCGCCTGGCGTAGTTGAGCGCGTCGCAGAGGATCAGGCGCCCCTCGGCATCGGTGTTGAGGATCTCTACGGTGAGTCCCTGCGCGCTGGTGACGATGTCGCCGGGTTTGACGGCGCGCCCGCTGGGCATGTTCTCGCAGGCGGCCACGATGCCGATCACGTTGAGCGGCAGGTTGAGCTCGCCCACGGCGTTCATCGTGCCGATGACACAGGCCGCGCCGCTCATGTCGAATTTCATCTCGTCCATCAACGGCGGGTCTTTCAGCGAGATGCCGCCGGTGTCGAAGGTGATGCCCTTGCCGACCAGCACCACCGGCGCGTTCTTCGCCTTCGGATGGCGATGCTCGATGACGATGAACCGCGGTGGCTCGTCGCTGCCCTGGGTCACGGCGAGCAAGCAGCCCATCTTCTCGCGCTTGATCTCGGGCAGGCCGAGGACCTTCACCTTGAGCGATTTGTGCGTCTTCGCCAGGCCCTCGGCGATCTTGCCGAGATAGGTGGGCGTGCAGACGTTGGCGGGCAGGTTGGCGAGGTTGCGCATCAGCGCCGACCCGCTGACCAGTGCCTGGCCCTGCCCGAAACCCTTGTTCACGGCCTGCGCCGCTTTCGCGGACGTGGCCACGACCACGCGCGCGAGCGCGTGCGGGCGTGGCTTCTTGCCGGACTTGAGATCGTTGACGCGGTAGAGCGTGTTGCCCACCAGCTCGGCGACGGAACGGCCGAGTCGTTCGTCGGACAATGCCTTCGCCGCGGGGCGCGGCAAGGCCAGCGCCAGCGAGGTGACGCGCGTGCGCGTTGCGGCGGAGATGGCCGTATTGGTTGCGCGGCGCCATGCCCTGCGCGTCAGCTCCTGCTTGCCGGACTGGCCTTTCGGCCCGAGGCCGATCAGCAGCACGCGCTCGGCGCGGACGCCCTCCAGGTCGGTGAGCAGCCAGGATTCACCGGGTTTGCCGGGAAAGTCGCCGCGCTTCATGAGCCGCGAGAGCTTCTCGCGGCAGCGCAGGTCGAGGGCTTTGGCTTCGGGGGTGAGTTCGCCGTCATCATGGACACCGACGGCAACACAATCGACCGGCAGCTCTGCGAGCGCCTTCGTCCAGGTTTCGAACTGCATTTGTTGTAGTCCTTGAGCTGACCGTCCCTCATTGTGGTACAGGGCGGCGTTGCTTTAAGGTCGCGAAGTGTAACCAAGTTTCCCGGGCAAGTCCCTTTGCAAGTCCCCTTGGGTGGTCTGTTGCTGCGAATTCTCGATCGCTACATCCTGCGCGAAGTGGTCGTCAGCTGGCTCGCAGTTACTGGCGTATTACTCGCGATATTGCTCACCGACCAGGTCGCGCGTGTGTTAGAGCGCGCGGCCGAGAGCCAGTTTCCGCGTGGCGTGGTGCTCGAGCTGATCGTGCTCGGCGCCGTGCAGAACGTGCCGCTGGTGCTGCCCGTGGGGCTGCTGCTGGGCATCGTGCTCGCGCTCGGGCGCCTCTACCACGACAGCGAGATGACGGCCGCGCAGGCCTGCGGCGCGGGGTCGCGCCCGGTCATGGCGCCGGTGCTCGGCTTCACCGCGCTGCTCACCTTGCTGCTCGCGGCGCTGTCGTTGTACGTCTCGCCGGCGGCGTCGGGCCGCATGCTCGAGCTGCGCAGCGAGGCGCTGCGCGCCGGGCAGTTCGCCCCGATCGCCGCGGGCCGGTTCCGCATGTTCGGCGGTGGCAGCACCGTGGTGTACGCGCAGGGCGCGGAACGCGACGGCACGCTGCAGCGGGTATTCGTCGAACGCGACCGCGGCGGCAAGCTCGAGGTGGCGCTGGCGCAGCGCGCCACGCATGCCTACACCGCCGATGGCGACATGCAGGTGATCACGCTGTACGACGGCGAACGTTTCGAAGGGATTCCCGGTGAGCGCAAGTTCCGCATCGTGCGCTTCGCCGAGAACACCATCCCGGTGCGGCTGCCGGCGGTGGGCGGCGGCGCGGTGAAACTCGGTGGTGCGCCCACGCGCACATTGCTGGCCACGCGCGGCCGCGAGGAGCTGGCCGAGCTGCACTGGCGCATCTTCTTTCCGCTGATGGCCATGGTGCTGGCCGGCATCGGAATTCCGCTGGCGCGCCTGCAGCCGCGGCAGGGGCGTTATGCGCGCGTCGGCTACGCGGTGCTGATCTTCTTCTTCTACATCAGCCTGGCGATCGCCGGTCAGAAGGCGCTGGCGCGCGGTGCCATTCCATCCTGGATGGGCCTCTGGTGGGTACACCTGGCCGTCATCCTGCTCGCTGCTGCCATCCTGCTGGTGCCGCGCTGGCGCGCGCGCGTGCGCTACCGCCGCGGCCCGGCGGGCAGCGGACCCGCCGGGGCGGTGCCGGCGTGAACCTGCTCGATCGTTACGTGATCCGCGCGCTGCTCGGCGGCGCGCTGCTGGTGCTGGCGGTGCTGATGGCGCTGGGTGCGCTGTTCCTGTTCGCCAACCAGCAGGACGACATCGGCGTCGGCACGTACAGCGCACTCGACGCCCTGTCGTTCGTGTTGCTCAACCTGCCGCAGCAGCTGTACCAGCTCATGCCCATCGGCGTGATGATCGGCGCATTGCTGGGCCTGGGTTCGCTGGCGCGCGGCAGTGAACTCACCGTGATGCGTGCGGCGGGAATCTCCGTGTGGCGCATCGCCGGCTCGGTGACCATGGCCGGCGTGTTGCTGATGATCTTCGCGGTGCTGTGCGGCGAGTTCCTCGCCCCGCCCATGCAGGAGATGGCCAAACAACAGAAGGCGCTCAGCAAGTTCTCCAACATCAGCTTCGCGAATCGCGGCGGCGCCTGGGTGCGCGATGGCAACCTGTTGATCAACGTCATGCAGCAGTCGGGCAGCGCGGAGTTCGGCGGCATGCGCATCTTCGAGCTGACGCCGGACCACGGACTGGCGTCGGCGGCAACCGCGGCCACGGCGGTGGTACAGCCCGACGGCACCTGGAAACTGTCCCGCTACGCGGTCACGCGTTTCGGCGGCGAGTACATCGAGGCGGAGCGGCGCGACACCCGCACCTTCGAGTCGGCGATCGGCGGTGAATTCCTCAAGGACACCGTGGCCAGCCCCGGCGATCTCGACTCGCGCACGTTGTGGTCGCTGATCCGCCATCTGAAGAGCAATGACCTGGATGCCCGGCCGCAGGAATTCGCGTTCTGGTCGCGCATCGCGCGCACCGCCGCCATCCTGTTCGCCGCGCTGCTGGCCGTGCCGTTCGTGTTCGGCAACCTGCGTTCTTCCGGCTCGGGCGCACGCCTGCTGATCGGCGTGCTGATCGGCCTCGTGTTCTTCCCGCTGCAGCGCCTGCTGGAGAGCGGGACCATCGTGTTCAACGCGAACCCGATCGTCCTCGCCTGGTTGCCGACCCTGTTGCTGGCGGGCGTTTCGCTGCTGTTGATCGCTCGAACGCGCTAGCTACTTGCCCTTCGCCGCGGGCTCCGGCTTCTTCTCGAGCAGCTCTTCGAGCGGTTTGAAGATCGACTCGTACTTGTAGAGCGGTATCTCGAACTCGAGGCCCTTGCTGCGTGACGCCAGCCGTTCGGCGGTCTGGTCCGCCGGTTTGGCCGCATCCGCCGCCGGGGCGGGCGCGGGTGCTGTCCTGGTATCTGCCTTGGTATCGGCGTCCTTCGCCGCGGGGGGCGGCGGGAACTTCGCGGCCAGCGCGGCATCGCGGCTCGCGTTCACCGACACGAAGGCCTTGTCGGATTCCTTGCGGCCGATGAACTCGAACACCTGGCCGTCGAAGGTGCGGAACGTGGCGCGGTCCACCGCCGCCGGGGTGGTGGCGGGTGCCGGGCGCAGGTCGTCGAAGTTGAAGGCGGTGAGCGCGTCGGCCTGGCCATTGATGGCCATGCTGTTCGCGGCCGTGCGGCCCCGCGGCACGGGGCTCAGGGTGAGATCCGTGTCGCCGCGCCTGGCACGCGTCAGTAGATAGGCCGGCGAGCCGGCGGGCCTGACCGCGATGTCGTGCACGCTTTCGCCGCGGATGTCGGTGAGCTGGCGGTTGATCCAGCGCTTCGGGTCCGGATCGACCGACACCGAGGGCTCGACCAGCGCGCTGGCCTTCTCGGCCGGCTTGCGCACGTAGATGGAGCGGCCTTCGGCCCCGTGGCCGACGATCAGCGGCCAGGTCTTCGCGCCGGCGACGATTTCCACCAGCGTGCTGGTGGCCGTGGCGCTGTCCGGCGCCTCGACGCCGAGCCTGGCGTAGTTGGCCGGGTCGCTGGTCTTGGGCTCGACGACCTTCATGCCGGTGAGGCCCAGCAACAGTTCGCGCACGCGCGCGCCGTCGGCCGGGAACTGGCGTTCGACCACGGTCCAGCCGCTGCCGTCCTTGCGCAGCGTGGTGCGGCTGCCGTCGCCCTTGGACATGCGGATCTCGGTGACCGCATCCAGCGACGCGGTGAGGTCGGGGAACAACACGGCGCCGGGTTGCTCGCTCTGCTGGTGTTCACGATGCGCGAGCAGCGCGATGCCCGAGCCGAGCAGCACCGCGGCGACGGCGGCGAGGATTCCGAGGGTCTTCTTGTTCATGACGGGTTCTTGCGCAGCATGGCAATGGCGTGGCGCCGGCGGCGATGCCAGGCGTTCACGAGCAATGCCAGCACCGCGCACAGCGCGGGAACCAGCAGCACGTTGACGACCTTGACGCGCAGGCCCAGCGCCTTGATGTCGGCGTCGAGCCCCGACTTGACCGCGCGCAGCTCCTTGCGGATGCGCACCTTGTCCAGCTGGAAGCGCTCGATCTCGCGCGCCTGGTCGGCCGTGAGGATGGCCTCACCACTGGCCGGCTGCGCGGTCTGCAGCTTGCTCAGTTTCTCTTCGGTCTGCTGCAGCTGCTGCTCGAGCTCCTGCTCCTTGGCGCGGAAGCGCGAGTCGGCGTCGCGACGCAGCGCCTCGACGCGGTCGAAGGGGCGCGAGTAGGTGGCCCGGCCGCGAATGCTGATGAGATCGGCACTGCCCGACAGGTTGTCGACGGCGTTCCACACCAGCTCGCCGTTGTTGGCGAATGGCTGCAGCAGCATCTGGCCGAAGAAATTGCGCGTCTGCACCCACATGAAGTCGGCCAACAGGTCGGTGTCGGCGATGATGACCACGTTCAGCGGCTTGCTCGAGGCCTTCAATGCATCGGGCGCGGCCGTGACACCGGCCGGCGGTCCGCCGGCGAAGGCACTGGCGGCATTGCCCGAGATGCGCGCGGCCACCACGAATTCGCCCGTGGGCTTGAAGCCGTCGCGCAGGCTGGCCGGGTCGCTCATCATCGCGAAGCGTTGCGCGGGAATGAGGCCCGCCTGCTTGCTGGTGTGGATCAGCGGCTCGAACTTGAGCTTCGAACCGGCGATCGGGCTGAGCGCGCCCACCGTCGCCATGTTGATGCTGTCCATGCGCGAGGTGATCACGTCCTTGCCCATCACCGAACCATCGAAGCCGAGGATGGCGATGTGCTGCGAGGGCGGTTCGCCTTCGCGCATCGCCACCGTCAGGCCGCGCTCGAGATCGGCCACCACCTGGTCGGGCTTGAACTCCACGCCCCAGGAGGCCAGCAGTGGCTCGAGGTGCGAGGACTTGTCGGCCTGGAACTGCGCCATCGGGTTGTTGGGATCCTGGCCCGACGAGTCCATCTGCGCGTTCGGGTCGACGAAGGCCAGGATGTGGCCGCCGCGCATGGCGAACTGGTCGATGGCGTACAGGGCCGCGGGCGCCAGGTCCTTCGGATGCACCAGCACCAGCACATCGACGTCGGCGTCCACCTTGGTCAGCGTCGGCTCGAGCGGGCGCACGGTGTACAGCTGCTCGATCTGACCGTAGACGGCCCACGGCGGACGCGGCCGCTGCGTCTGCATGTCGAAGTCGCCGGCCATGGGCAGGGTCGACAGCCAGCCGATCACCGGCTTCTTGGCGCTCGACAGTTTGTATATGAGCTTGGCCACGTCGTACTCGAGCTGCTCGTCGCGCTCGGGATCGAGATAGCCGATCGATTCCTTGCCGTCGGTGGAGTTGGTGGCGGCGAGGCCGAGGTACAGCTTCTCACCGGTGGCGCTGATCGGCACCGAGCTGATGCCGAGCTCGGTGGCGCGGTCTTCCTCCTCCGAGAATGGCAGTGGGTCGATGACCTTCAGCGTGAGCTTGCCGTTGGAGCGCGCGACCAGCTGCTCCAGCAGCTCCTGCACGCGAACGCCGTGGTTGCGGATCTGCGGAATCGGCGTGGCCGCGCTCTCGGAGAAGAACAGGTAGAGATTCACCGGCTCCTTGAGGTCGGAGACGATGTGCTTCGTGCCATCCGACAGCGTGTACAGCTTGCCCTCGGTGAGGTCGAGCTGGGCGCCGCGCAGCGTGAGATTCGCCAGCAGCACGATGGCGAGGAACAACGCGCCGATGACGGCGAGCCCGGCGGCATTCAGTGTGGTTTTCTTGAGCATAGCGTTAACGAGACTTGACCGACTCGAGCACCGTGGCGCTCGCGAGCAGGAAGAAGGTGGAAACCAGCGCGAAGTACAGGACATCGCGCACGTCGAGCACACCCTTGATGATGTTTTCGAAATGGCCGAGGAACGACAGCGCGAAGATGCAGTCGACCAGCCATTGCGGCGCCCAGGTCTCGAACCAGGCCGTGACCACCGGGTAACCCGCCAGCAGCAGCACGAAGCACAGCAGCGCGGCCACCAGGAAGGCGACCAGCTGGTTCTTGGTGAGGCTCGAGGTGAACGAACCGATGGCGAGGAAACCGCCGGCCACGAAGAAGCTGCCGAGGTACGCGGCGACGATCACGCCGTTGTCGGGATCGCCGAGGTAGTTCACCGAGATCCACAACGGGAAGGTGAGCGCCAGCGCAATGCCGACGAACAACCAGGCCGCGAGGAACTTGCCGATCACCGCCTGCCACAGCGTGATGGGCTGCGTGAGCAGCAGCTCGATGCTGCCGCTGCGGCGTTCCTCGGCCCACAGGCGCATGGACACGGCCGGGCACAACAGCAGGTACAGCCAGGGCAGGAAGCGGAAGAACGAGACCATGTCAGCCTGGCCGCGCTCGTACAGCGAGCCGAGGAAGAAGGCGAAGACGTTCGCGAGCAGGAGGAAGAAGACGATGACCACGACCGCGAGCGGTGTCGAAAAGTAGCTCGCGAGCTCGCGGCGCAGGATGATGCCGACGGGTTTCATTGATGACTCCGGGAAATCAGGCGGCGACGGCGCGGAACACGTCTTCGAGCCGGCCGGATGGCGCGCGGGTGCGCAGCCCGGCCGGTGTGTCGTCGGCGACCAGCCTGCCGTGCGCGATGATGATGGCGCGCGTGCAGACGGCATCGACTTCCTCGAGGATGTGCGTGGAGATCACGATGGTCTTCTCGCGCGCGATCTCGGCGATCAGCGTGCGCACCTCGTGCTTCTGCAGCGGGTCGAGGCCGTCGGTGGGCTCGTCGAGGATCAGCACCTTGGGGTCGTGCACGATGGCCTGGGCCAGTCCGACGCGGCGCTTGAAGCCCTTCGACAGGGTTTCGATGGTCTGCTCGAACACGCCTTCGAGCTGCAGGCGGCCGATCACGTAGTCGAGGCGCTGCTTGCGGCGCCCGCCCTCGAGCGCGCGCAGGTCGGCGACGAATTCCAGGAATCCGCCCACCGTCATCTCGCCGTAGTGGGGCGCGCCTTCCGGTAGATAGCCGAGCACCGACTTGGCCGCCTGTGCATCGCCGACCACGTCATGGCCACCCACCGAGCCCGTGCCGCTGGTGGGCGT
>Ga0307410_10001643_pt1 | contig 10280 bp, 10 predicted proteins | sample 322Ometagenome_3_FD_203707 | JGI IMG/M metagenome (GOLD analysis project Ga0307410, IMG submission 203707) | Maize rhizosphere microbial communities from greenhouse at UC Davis, California, United States - 322HYB-O-3 | ecosystem: Host-associated > Plants > Roots > Rhizosphere > Soil | place...
AGATTGTGGTTGTAGTAGTCGAGCCCCGCGTCGCGCAGCTTTTCGGCCTGGCCGTCGCGCAGCAGCCCGAGCGTGCAGCACGCTTCCATGCCGAGCGACTTCACTACGCGCACCATGGCGAGCACCGGCTCGAGGTCGCGATCGCGCGGACCACGCCACGCGGCCCCCATGCAGAACCGCGTCGCGCCCGCCTGCCGGGCCGCGACGGCGGCCGCCCGGACTTGCGCGACATCGAGCATCGGCGTGTCGGCGACGCCGGTTCGATAGCGACGCGCCTGCGGACAGTAGCCGCAGTCCTCGGGGCATCCGCCCGTCTTGATCGACAGGAGCGTCGACAATTGCACCGTGTTCGCCGCGTGGTGCGCGCGATGCACTTCCTGCGCGCGAAACAGGAGCTCGGGGAACGGCAGGTCGAACAGCGCTTCGATGGCGCCGATCGTCCAGCGCGCTCGCGCCGGCCTCGCGCCGACGTCCGGCGGCGACGCGATCGCCGTCATGGAATCGACCGGACGGACGAGCGACGGCGCACCGACGAGCCCTCTAGAATGCGCGGCATGATCGGCCGAAGCCTAAACGAGCTGTCAAACCCGGCGCGGCGAAAATTTGACAAGCTCCGAACCGCCGTGCTCGCGGGTGGTCGCCGACTGGCGCAAACCGCCGCCATGGCGAGCCGGCTCGCGCGAAACGCACTGCCGCAAGCGTGCGCGTTGTGCGCCGACGACAGCGGCGACGCGATTCTCTGCGCGCCATGCATGAACGCACTGCCTGCGCTGCCGGTCGTGTGCCCGTCGTGCGCGAGCCCGTCGCCCGCCGGCGGTTTCTGCGGTGCCTGCCTCGTGCGACCGCCGCGATTCGCCGCGACGATCGCAGCGGGCCGCTATGCGTTCCCGCTCGACCGGCTCGTGCAGGGCCTCAAGTACGAGCATCGTCTCGCACTCGCGCATCCCCTGGGCGACATGCTCGCCGCGGCAGTGCTGCGGACGCTCCCGCCCCGGCCGTTGCCCGATGCGATCGTCGCGCTGCCGCTCGCCCCGGCACGACAACGCGAGCGCGGCTTCAACCAGGCGATGGAAATCGCCCGCGTCGTCGCGCGCCGCACCGGCTGTCCGGTGGCGAGCGGGCTCGTCCGCACGTCGGCGGGGCGGCCGCAGGCGTCGCTGCCGTGGTCGGAGCGCCGGCGCAACGTGCGCGGCGCCTTCGGCTGCAACGTCGCGTTCACCGGACGATCGATCGCGCTGGTCGACGACGTGATGACGACGGGCGCCACGCTCGACGCAGCGGCGCGCGCGCTGCTCGCGGCCGGCGCGTCGCGCGTCGAGGCCTGGGTGGTCGCACGGACGCTGGCGCCCGGAGCGAGCTGATGTTCGCCATCGTGCTCGTGCATCCCGAAATTCCGCCGAACACCGGCAACGTCATCCGTCTCGCCGCCAACACCGGCGCCGAGCTGCATCTCGTCGAGCCGCTCGGCTTTCGCATGGACGACCGCGAGCTGCGTCGGGCAGGCCTCGATTACCACGAGCACGCGCGCGTCGTCGTGCATGGCGATTTCGACGCCTGCCGCACGGCGCTCGATGCAACCCGGCCTCGACGCTGGTTCGCGTTTCGCACGCAGGGCGCCAGCTCCCTCCACCGGACACGCTTCGAGCCGGGGGACGCGCTGGTGTTCGGCTGCGAATCGCGCGGCCTCCCCGAAGCGATCGCGGCGCAGTTTCCGGCCGAGCGCCAGCTGCGCATCCCGATGCGCCCGGATGTTCGCAGCCTGAACCTCTCGAACGCCGTCGCCGTCGCGGTGTACGAGGCATGGCGCCAGCACGGCTTCGCCGGCGCGTCGGGAGGAGTGCCTTAGGCGCGTTTCAGGCAAAGTCGCGAATGGGACCCACCGCCGATGGGCGCTAGGCCGATCGCGGCGCGAAGGTCCTGCGATCGAGCAGCGACCGCGCGGACGACACGGTGCTATTTCATCCCCAACGCGTGCATCAGGAAGCGGAGCTCGAGCTCGCGGTCGTCGATCACTTTCTGACGCGGCTTGCCGCCGCCGTGCCCCGCATCGAAATCCATGTAGAGCAGGAAGGGCGAACGCTGCCCGATGCCGTTCTGGACGGCGGCCACGAACTTCTTCGCGTGCATCGGATCGACGCGGGAGTCGTACTCGCCCGCGGTCACGAGCGTCGGCGGGAGGTTCACGCCCGCACGCAGGCGGTGATAGGGCGAGTACGCGAGCAGTGTGCGGAAGTCCGCCTCGCTGTCGGGGTCGCCGTACTCGGGGATCCAGAAGCGCGCGATCAGGAAGCGGTGATAACGCAGCATGTCGAGCAGCGGCACCTGGCACAGCGCGGCGGCGAACAGGTCCGGCCGCTGCGTGAGCATCGCGCCGACGAGCAGCCCGCCGTTGCTGCCGCCCTGGATCGCGAGCCGCGACGGCGTCGTGTAGCGCTCGGCGATCAGCCACTCGGCAACGGCGACGAAATCGTCGAAGCTCGCCTGCTTCGCCTTCAGCATGCCCTGCCGGTGCCAGCGCTCGCCATACTCGTCGCCGCCGCGGATGCCGGCCTCGACGAACACGCCGCCGCGATTGATGAACGCGGCGATCGTGCCGACGTAGAACGGCGCGATGCCGATGTTGAAGCCGCCGTAACCATGCAGCAGCGTCGGGTGGTCGGCCCCCGGCGCGACGTCGTCGCGATGCAGCACGAACGCCGGGATGCGCGCGCCGTCCTTCGCAGGAACGAACACGCGCGTCGCGACGATGCGCGACGTGTCGAGCGGCGGATCGTCTTCCCACAGCAGGCGCCAGTCGAGCGTGCGGCCGTCGATCGCGTACAGGCGTCCCGGCGAGGTGAACGAGACGATGCCGGCGTAGACGCGATTCGCGTCGATGTCGTAGCTGAGGCTGCCGACGTTGCCGAGGACGGGCAGCGCCAGCTCGCGGAGGCGCTTGCCGGCCAGGTCGTGCACGAACAGCCGCGACAGCACGTCCTTCTTGTCGAGGACGAGCACATGGTCGGAGGTGACGTCGAAATCCTCGAGCACCGTGTCCTGCTCGGCGACCAGCGGCTTCCAGTCGCGCGCCTCGGGCCGCTGCCAGTCGCCGACCATCAGCTTCCAGTTCGGCGCGCCGTCGTTGGTGCGCACGTAGAAGCGATCGGTGCGGAACGTGAAGTGCGCGCGCGATGTCGACGACGACCAGATCGTCCGCGGCTCGCCGCCCGTGCCGAGCGCGCGGATGCGCACCGTGTTCGACCAGAAGTCGCCGGTCTCGATGACCGTGACGTCCGCCTCGTCGGGCTCGTACACCGAGCACGATTCCTTCGCGTCCTTGACCGCGATGACGAGCTCGTCGGTCGAGCGGTCGGCGCCGAGGCGGTGCCGCAGGCAGCGCATCGGCTCCTGGCGCGCGTCCGACTCGGCGGTTCGCGGCGAGATGTAGGCGAAGCGTTCGTCGCGCGCCCAGCGGAACCAGCGGACGCCGCTGATGACCGGTCCGATCTGGCGCCCGGTGAGCGTGTCGATGATGCGGTAGTCGGTGAGCTCGGAGCCGCGCGCATACGTCGCCACCGCGGCCTTCGAGCCGTCGCGCGACGGCACGACCGCGCCGAGCGTCGTCCGGCCGGACGGATCGAGCGCCAGCGGATCGAACAGCAGCCGTTCATCGCCCGGCAGCCGAGTGAGGAGCTTCGGCTGCGCCTCGCCTTTGCGCGTCCGCAGGAAGAACTCGCGGCCGCGCTTGAAGAACGGCGCGCGGGTCACGTCGCGGTCGATGAGGCGCGTCAGCTCGTCGCGCAAGCCGGGGATCGCCGGCGCGTTCTTCGCGAGCCACGCGAGCGTCGCTTCGTGCTGCGCGCGCGACCACCGCTCGACGTCGGGATCCTTGGCGTTCTCCAGCCAGCGGTACGGATCGGTCAGCGTGACGCCGTGCAGGGTCTCGACCACGGGCTTCGCCGGCGTGGGCGGCGGCGAGAACCGATCGGACGCGAACGCCGTCACCGCGAAGGCGAGCGCTGCGATCGACAGGCATGGAACGCGAACGGGCACGTCGACTCCCGGATCACGTCAGGCGGATTCGGCGCGCGGCTCGCGACGCAGCAGCGCGCGCACCGCGTGCTCGACCGGCAGCCCCTCGTGCAGCACCCGATCGACGGCTTCGCAGATCGGCATGTCGATTCCGTGCTCGCGGGCGAGCTCGCGCACCGCGCGCGCCGCGGGCACGCCCTCGGCGACGTGGCCGAGGTCGGCGAGGATGTCGGGCAGCGCACGCCCCTGCGCGAGCGCGAGCCCCACGCGGCGATTGCGCGACAGGTCGCCGGTGCAGGTGAGCACGAGGTCGCCGAGGCCGGCGAGGCCCATCAGCGTGTCACGCCGTCCGCCGAGCGCCTGCGACAGCCGCCCGGTCTCGGCGAGCCCGCGCGTCACCAGCGCCGCGCGCGCATTGTGGCCGAACCCGAGCCCATCGCTCGCGCCGGCCGCGATCGCCAGGACGTTCTTCACGGCCCCGCCGGTCTCGACGCCGGCAAGGTCGTCGCTCTCGTAGACGCGCAGCGTATCGCCACGAAGCAGGGCGGCCACCCTCGAGGCGACATCGCTGTCGGTCGCCGCGACCGCAAGCGCCGTGGGCAGCCCGCGCGCGACTTCCTCGGCGAAGCTCGGTCCTGACACCGCCCCCACCGGCGCGGGCCACCGCGGCCCGATCGCCTGGTGAGCAAGCGCCGGTCGCCCGGCCGCGCTGACGAAGCCCTTGGAAAGCCACACGAGCGGCGCGCGCACGGCGGCGGCGAGGAGCGATCCTGTCAGCGCGTCGAGCGCCGCAGCGGGCACGGCCGCGATGACCACGTCTGCGCTCGCGACCTCACCGATCCCGTCGGCGAAGCGCACGTCGTCCGGAAGGCTCACGCCCGGCAGATAGCGTCGGTTCTCCCGCTGCGCGCGCATCGCCTGCCGCTGCGCCGCATCGCGTGCCCACAACGTGACCACCGGCCGCGAGGTCGCGCGCGTTGCCAGGTGCACGGTGATCGCCGTGCCCCAGGCACCGGCACCGACGACGGCGATGCGCGGGCGCGCGATACCGGTCAGAGTCCGAACACCTGGTTGATGCGGACGAACCCCGTAGGTCCGTCGCGATGACGCACCTTGACCCAGCCGGGCACCGCGGTCGTCGTCGGCGATGTCGCCGCTTCGGCCAGCTCGAGCAGGACGTTCGGCTCGGCGCGGAACACGACGGGCGAGCCGTCCTCGGCGGCAGCGCGCACGTCCGCGGGTCCGCCGCGCACGAGCAGCATGCGCTTGTCGGCCAGCGCCTTGCGCTCGATCCAGCCGATCGTTCCGGCCGCATCGCGCACCTTCGCCCAGCCTTCGACGGTGACGATGATCTCGACCGGAACGTCGCGTCCGTAGAGGAACTGCGGGCGCGCCTTCGACGACGGTCCGTCGTAGAGCACGGTCGGCTGGTCGGCCGTGGCGCGAAATTCCGCGGCCCCGCAGGCAGCGGCGAACGACAGCGCCGCGAGGCCCGCCCAGCAGCGCATCATCGTCATGGTCAGGGCCGCCGCGCGGGCGACGCGCTCAGTTGATCGCGGGGGCGGCGGCAGGCTGCCCTTGCATCTGCCCGAGCTGCTGCGCGTACAGCGCTTCGAAGTTGATCGGGGCGAGATGAACCGGGGGATAGCCGGCCCGCATCGTCGCATCGGCGATCGTCTCGCGCACGTAGGGGAAGAGGATGGCCGGGCAGTGCACGGCGATCACCGGCTGCAGCCGATCGGCCGGCACGCCGCGAATCGAGAAGATGCCCGCCTGCGCCGCCTCGACCAGGAACAGCGTCTTGTCGCCGGTCTTCGCCGTGACGGTGATCGTGAGCACGCTCTCGTAGACATCGGGCGCGACCTGCTCGGTGCGCGTGCGAAGGCCGACTTCGACCTGCGGCGGCTCGGTCAGCTGGAACGACGACGGCGCCCCCGGGTTCTCGAGCGACAGGTCCTTGACGTAGATGCGATCGATGCCGAACTGGACGGCGTTCTGGTCGCCGGCGTCCTGCGCGGGGGGTGTGGCGAGTTCGGCCATGTCGGTTCCGATGCGGAAAGGTCAAACCGACGATTTTACGCCACTCGTTCCGCCGGGGCGTCGCCGCCTGCGTCGCCGTCAGGCGGCCTCGCCGGCGAGGACCTGCGCGAGTTTTCCCGCATGCTCGAGCGCCGCCAGATCATCGTAGCCGCCGACGTGCCGCTCGCCGATGTAGATCTGCGGCACCGTGCGCCGCCCGGTGCGCGCGACCATCTCGTCGCGCCGCGCGGGATCGAGGTCGACGCGGATCTTCGTGATCGCCGTCACGCCCTTCGCCTTCAGCAGCCGCTCGGCCTGCGTGCAGTACGGGCACATGCCGGTCGCGTACATCGTCACCGGCGCGTGGCTGTCGTCGCTCATGCGAGGCTCTCCACCGGCAGCCCCGCGTCCTTCCAGGCGCGAAAGCCCCCGCTCAGATGATAGATCTCGGCGAAACCCGCCTTGGCGAGCGCCACGCCCGCCATCCTTCCGCGGTTGCCGGTCGCACAGTAGGCGACGACCGGCTTTCCCGCGTGCCTGCCGAGCTCGGGCGCGCGCGCCTCCAGCTGCGACAGCGGAATGTGGACCGCGTTCGGCAGCCGCGTCGTGCCCACCTCCTTCGCCTCGCGCACGTCGAGCAGCACGGCGTCGCGCGTGTTGACGAGGTGCGTCGCGCCGAGCGTTCCGATCGGCTTCATCGGCGAGAAGCGCCGCTGCGCCAGCGGCCATAGCAGCATCGCGCCCGAGACGAACGCGACTGCGATCAGCATCCAGTTTTCGTAGACGAAAGCCACGGGGTCGACCGGTGGACGTGCCGGTAAAATGATAGCTCACGCCCTCCCCGGCCTCCGCACGCGGCCGCACCGGTCCGCATGGACGATTCCCCCGCTTCCCGCCCGGCGGCGACGAGAACGACGCCGCGACTCGCCGCGCGTCCCGTCGTGCTGCTGATCCTCGACGGCTTCGGCGAGCGCGAGGATGCGCCGGACAACGCGATCTCGCGCGCCCAAATGCCGAACTGGCGGCGGCTGCTGCGCGAGGCGGCGCACACCACGATCGACGCATCCGAGCGCCGCGTCGGCCTGCCATCCGGGCAGATGGGCAACTCCGAGGTCGGTCATCTGAACATCGGGGCGGGACGCGTCGTCTACCAGGAGCTGACGCGCATCGACCGGGAGATCGAGACCGGCGCGTTCGCCCGCAATGCCGTGCTGGTCGACGCGATCGATGCCGCTCGCGCCCACTCGTCGACCGTGCACGTGCTCGGGCTCGCCTCGCCGGGCGGCGTGCACAGTCACGAACGCCACATCGCCGCGCTGATCGAGCTGGCCGCGGCGCGCGGCGCGAAGCGCGTCGCCGTGCATGCGTTTCTCGACGGGCGCGACACGCCGCCGCGCAGCGCCGCGCCGTCGCTCGCATTCCTCGAGCGCGTCTGCGATTCCGCCAGTGGCCACGGCTGCGACGCCCGCATCGCCTCGCTCTGCGGGCGCTATTACGCAATGGATCGCGACAAGCGCTGGGACCGCGTGGCACGCGCGTATGCGCTGATCGTCGACGGGGAGTCCGAGCACCGCGCCGCGACCGCGCACGGGGCGCTCGAAGCGGCGTACGCCCGCGGGGAGTCGGACGAGTTCGTCGCTCCCACGGTCGTGGTGCGCGACGGCGAACCGCAGCGCATGCACGACGGTGACGTCGTCGTGTTCATGAACTTCCGCGCCGACCGGGCGCGCGAGATGACACGGGCGCTCACCGACGCCGGCTTCGACGCCTTCGACCGAAAGCGCGTTCCAGAGCTCGCGCGCTATGCGACGCTCACGAGCTACGGCGACGAGTTCGCGCACCTGCCGGTCGCGTACCGCCCGCAGAGCGTCGCCAACGGGTTCGGCGAGTACATCGCCTCGCTCGGGCTGACGCAGCTTCGCATCGCCGAAACGGAGAAGTACGCGCACGTGACCTACTTCTTCAACGGCGGAACCGAGACCGCCTATCCCGGCGAGGACCGCATCCTCGTCCCATCGCCGAAGGTGGCGACCTACGATCTCAAGCCCGAGATGAGCGCGCCCGAAGTGACGGATCGGCTGGTGGCGGCGATCCAGGGCGGCCGTTACGACGCGATCGTGTGCAACTACGCGAATGGCGACATGGTCGGCCACACCGGCAACTTCGAGGCGGCGGTCAAGGCGGTGGAGACGCTCGACGCGTGCATCGGTCGCGTGGTCGCGGCCGCCCGGTCGGCAGGCGGCGAGGTGCTCATCACGGCCGACCATGGCAATGCCGAAAAGATGCACGACGACGGCACCGGCCAGGCGCACACGGCACACACGCTGAACGTCGTCCCGCTGGTCTACGTCGGCCGTGCGGCGACGCTCGCCGAAGGCGGCGCGCTCTCGGACGTGGCGCCGACGCTCCTCGCCATGATGGGGCTGCCGCAGCCCGCCGAGATGACCGGACGCTCGCTGATCCACTTCGGCAGCCAGCCGGGCATTCGCGAGTAAGCAGCCACTGACGGCGGGAACTCCTGCCTGCTGCGACACTCCATCCGGAGCGGCCTCGTTCGCCTCCCGGAAGGGCCGGCGGTCGCAGCGCCCGCTCGAGCGGTGCGGCGGCGGCTACCGGCAGCCCCGCGAATCGAGCATACTTGGCCGATGGGAACCCACGGGGGTGGGTCCCGGCGCCGGGCTCGCGAGACGGCAATCGAGGATTTCTAGATGCGTGACGGGTGGAAGAAGGCGGGGCTGATCGGCCTCGGGACCGTGCTGGGCGTCCTGCTGTCGCTGAATTTCTCGGCGGTGGCACAACGCGAGGCGAAGCTCCCCATTCCCTACGAGGACCTGCAACTCCTCTCGGCGGTCTTCGGCAAGATCAAGAGCGACTACGTCGAGCCGGTCAGCGACGAGAAGCTGATCCGCGAGGCGATCAACGGCATGGTGCGCGGGCTCGACCCGCACTCCGATTTCCTGGACGCCGAGGCGTTCCGCGAACTGCAGGTCAGCACGCAGGGCAAGTTCGGCGGGCTCGGCATCGAGGTCGGCGTCGAGGACGGCATCGTCCGCGTCGTTTCGCCGATCGAGGACACGCCGGCGTTCCGCGCCGGCGTCAAGACCGGCGACCTGATCGTCAAGATCGACGACACGGTGACGCGCGGCATGCCGCTGTCGAAGGCGGTCGAGAAGATGCGCGGCAAGCCGGGCACCGAGGTGGTGCTGACGCTGCAACGCAAGGACGTCGACAACCTGATCACCGTCACGCTGGTGCGCGAGGAGATCAACGTCAAGAGCGTGCGCGCCAAGATGCTCGAGCCCGGCTATGGCTACGTGCGCGTGCGCAACTTCCAGGAACGCACCGGCGAGGACCTCGCCCGGGCGATCCGCGACTTCTACAAGCAGGGCGAGCTCAAGGGGCTGGTGCTGGACGTGCGCAGCGATCCGGGTGGCCTCCTCAACCAGGCGGTGGCGGTGTCGTCGGCGTTCCTTCCGCGCGACGCGCTCGTCGTCTACACCGACGGGCGGACGCCGGACGCCCGCATGCGCCTCACGGCGACGCGCGAGAACTATGTGCGCGGCCGTGGCGAGGACTACCTCAAGGATCTTCCCGCCGCCATCAAGAAGGTGCCGATGGTCGTGCTGGTCGACGCGGGCACCGCGTCGGCGTCGGAGATCGTCGCGGGCGCGTTGCAGGACCACAAGCGCGCCGTGGTGATGGGCGCGCCGACGTTCGGCAAAGGCTCGGTGCAGACGATCCTTCCGCTCGGCAACACCGCGGGTCTCAAGCTGACGACCGCGCGCTATTACACGCCGGCGGGGCGCTCGATCCAGGCGAAGGGTATCGAGCCCGACATCGCGGTCGACGACGGCCGGGACTCGCCCAATCGCGTGCGCGAGGCGAACCTCGGCGGTCATCTCGAGCAGAACAAGCAGCTCGAGAAGGCGATCCGCAGCCAGCCGCCCGGCGCCTCCGCCGAGCCGACCGCGCCCGCGCAGGCGGCCGCGCCGTCCAACGCCAAGGCCGCGCCGTCGAGCGACCCGGCGAAGGATGTGCAACGGACCGAGCCTGCGCTGCCGCGCTTCGAGTTCGGCAGCAACGACGATTTCCAGCTGCGCCAGGCGATGAACCACCTCAAGGGTCAGCCGGTGATCGCGTCGGCGCGTGCGCAGACCGCCGCCAGCGCGCAGCCGGCCGGCGCGACGACGAAGTAGCGAGTTCACGATCGGACGACGCCCGGGCAGTCCCCGGGCGTTTTTTTTCGCTTG
>Ga0307410_10001645_pt1 | contig 10277 bp, 9 predicted proteins | sample 322Ometagenome_3_FD_203707 | JGI IMG/M metagenome (GOLD analysis project Ga0307410, IMG submission 203707) | Maize rhizosphere microbial communities from greenhouse at UC Davis, California, United States - 322HYB-O-3 | ecosystem: Host-associated > Plants > Roots > Rhizosphere > Soil | place...
GGCGGCAGCGAGTCGATCAGGATGTCGCGAAGGCCCGCCGCCCAGGGCCGTCACCATCCCCAGCGTCAGCACCCCGACGACGTCGAGCCTGGCCGCGCCAGCGTCGGGGACTAGGAGGGAAAGAGCCTCCAGTGCCCTTCTGAGACAACCTCGGCGGTGCCGTCAGTCACCTTGATGGCGGTGTTGTTGTCGATCGCGTACGCCGGGCCCGGGATGCCCGCTGCCCAGCTCTCCGCGTGAGCCATGGTGTTCGCCGGCAGCATCTCGTCATCCAGGTGCGGGAAGATCGAGAAGTCGACGACCCCCAGCGTGCTGTCGTCACCACCGGTGGGCGGCATCCACCCGACGAAGTCGTCCCCGATGCGGGGGGTCATCACCATGCTTCCGGCACTCAGCCCCACCCAGGTCGTGTCACTCAGCGACGGAAGCAGGTCCGCCAGCCCGGACTGCCGCATCCAGTGGCACAGGTAGAGGGCGTCGCCGCCCGCAACGAGCAGGACGTCCGTCTCTTTGACCAAGGGCACCCAGCGCTCCTCGTCGATGCTGGGCAGCGCGCTGAGCTCCAGCACGCCGACGGACCTCCAGCCCAGATCCACCAGGTGGTCGGACTTCCCGCTGATGAACTCCCAGGGCTTGGCGCCGGGGCCGACCCAAGGGTGCCCGTACAGAGCGGTGGGGATGCAGAGGGCGCTGGAGTCGGCGATCGGTTTGCCCAGGAGGCCGACCAACGCGTCGTGGATGCTGGGGTTCGTGACGCCCCCGGACGTGAGAAGAAGCTTCATGGCGCCTCCGAGTCGACTGCGATGGGTTGCCGTGGCGTATGGACCAGGGCAGGCCGCGAAACTCATCGCTGCTGAACGGGGAAACTACGTGCAACACGCCTCTCCGGCAGAGTGGCGCGACGGTTCAGCCCTGCGGACCGGCGGCCAGCGCTTCGAGGGCTCTGCGCGCAGTTTGGGTGGGCCCCGTGGGGCTCGAACCCCAACCTACGGAGTCCTTGTCGGGCCCTGGTTGGCAGGCGCTGGTTGGTGACCGGCTGCGATGCCGGTACGGAAGCCCATCTCACGGGGTCGAAGAGGGGACCGGTCGAGGTGGCGACGGCTGGGGGCTTACGGCAGCCAGGCACGCGCCGGCCCCTGCGGGGCCCCGTCGCGGGGCCCCCCGCCGCGGCGAAGCCGCGCTTGAGCCAGTGAAGGAAGTCCTCAACGGGAAGGGGCCGTCAAGATGCCGTTAAAGGGGACGAGCTGGGAGATAAGAACGCGTCAAGGGCGGCCATATCGGCCACTGACCGGCGCTTCTCTTGGCGTGTGAGCACCCTCCACCAGGTACCCAAGCGCCTCCTCGTCGGGCGTCCACTGCACACCGATCAGATGGGGGAGACGCTGCTGCCCAAGAAGCTTGCGCTGCCGGTCTTCTGCAGTGACCCACTGTCGTCGAACGCCTATGCCACCGAGGAGATCCTGCTCGTGCTCGGCCTAGGCGGTCTTACCCTGCTGCACTTCACCCCGTGGGTGGCCCTAGGCGTCCTCGCGCTGCTGGTGATCGTGGTGCTCTCGTACCGGCAGACGTGCCACGCCTACCCGAGTGGTGGTGGCGCATATGCCGTGAGCCGGGCAAACCTGGGACGACGGGCCGCCTTGGTGGCGGCCAGCGCGCTCCTCGTCGACTACGTGCTCACCGTGGCCGTGTCGGTGGCGGCCGGGGTCGCGAACGTGGTCTCCGCCGTGCCCGCGCTGGCCCCGCACGCCGTGACGGTATCCGTTGCTCTGGTGGCGCTCCTGGCCCTGGTGAACCTGCGCGGGGTCAAAGAGTCAGGGACGGCCTTCGCCATCCCGACCTACGGCTTCGTCCTGTGCGTCTTCGCAATGTTGGCCCTCGGCCTGAGCCGCACGTTCGCCGGGCAGGCGCCCGTAGCGGAGTCCGCGCAGTACGGCATACGAGCCGAAGAGCAGGTTTCGGGGCTGCTGCTGGTCGCCTTGGTCCTACGAAGCTTCGCTTCGGGGTGCACCGCGTTGACCGGCGTCGAGGCCGTGAGCAACGGCGTGCCGAGTTTCAAGCCGCCGAAGGCGCGCAACGCCGCTGGCACGTTGGCCATCATGGCCGGGCTCACCGTCACGATGTTCGCCGGGCTGACCGCGATGGCGCTCATCAGCCGCGTGCACGTGGCTGCCGACCCAGCAGCGCTGATCGGTGCCCCGATGGAGTACGAGCAGAAGACGGTGATCGCGCAGATCGCCGAGGCCGTCTTCGGGAACAGCTCGCTTGGCTTCTACGCGGTGCAGGGCTTCACCGCCGCCATTTTGGTCCTCGCCGCCAACACCGCCTTCAACGGCTTCCCCATCTTGGCGTCGATCCTCGGCGGCGACGGGTATCTGCCCCGCCAGTTCGCCCGACGCGGCGACCGCTTGGTGTTCTCCAACGGCATTGTCATCCTCAGTCTCCTGGCCGCAGCCCTGCTGTGGATGTTCGATGCCAGCACTACCCGCTTGATCCAGCTCTACATCATCGGAGTGTTCGTCTCCTTCACGCTCAGCCAGGCGGGCATGGTTCGGCACTGGCTGACCGAGCTACCCCGGACGCGGTCACGTGAAGCGAGCCGACGCATCCACCGGTCGCTGGTCATCAACGCGCTCGGCGCCGTCACCACCGCACTGGTCCTGGTCATCGTGCTCGTCACGAAGTTCACGCACGGGGCATGGTTGGTCGTGCTGGCTATGCCCATGGTCTACGGCTTGATGACCCTGATTCGACGCCACTACGACACCATCGCCTTCGAGCTCCGACCCCGTCCCGGCGGTGTGGTGTTGCCCAGCCGCATCCATGCCGTCGTTCTGGTCTCCACCGTGCACGCACCAACCTTGAGAGCCCTGGCGTTCGCCCGCGCCACACGGCCGTCCACACTGACTGCGCTCACCGTGCGAGCCAGCGCCAAGGAAACCGATCACCTGATGCGCGCGTGGACTGAGCGCGAGATCCCCGTCCCGCTAACGGTGCTCGACTCACCGTTCCGCGACATCACGCGCCCAGTGCTGGAGTACGTCAGGGAGCTGCGCGAGCGCCACCCCCGTGACGTGGTCTCGGTCTTCATTCCCGAGTACGTCGTGAGCCGCTGGTGGGAGCACCTGTTGCACAACCAGAGCGCTCTCCGGCTGAAGGCGCGCCTGATCTTCCAGCCGGCCGTCATGGTCACCAGCGTCCCCTGGCAGGTGGCAACGGTGCAGCCCGAGGAGCTGGTGGACGTCAGCGGTTCAACCTCCCCGGATGTCGGCTCAGGCAGCCCCGCGCCTGTGGCACGCTGACCTCATGGCCCCGCTGCCCGGTCAGCCGCGCGGGCGGCGCGCGACCTCGGTCCCGGCGTGGACCGGTCGCGGTCTGAAGCTGGGGCGGCGATTGGGTGCGGTGGCCCTCGCGGCCGTCGGACTGCCCCTCTTGACCTTCGCGGCGGCGAACCGGGCAACCACCCCGACGACCGAGAGCGCCCTCTTGGTCTACCTGCTGCTCATCGTCGTTGTCTGCGTCGTCGGCGGCTTGCTGCCGGGTCTGCTGGCTGCCGTGGCGGCGTTCCTGCTGGCGAACTGGTTCCTCACCCCGCCGGTGAACACCTTCTCGGTCACGAGCCCCTCCGACCTCGCCGACCTCGTGGTGTTCCTCCTCGTTGCTGCCATCGTGAGTGTCACGGTGGAAGCCGGCGCCCGGAACCGTGCCCGGGCGGCCCACCATCGTGTCGAGACGCAGCTCGTGCGGCGCTTGGGCGGGGCCGAGCTCCGCGGGACCACCCCGGAGCAGATACTCGACCAGGTGCGGGAGGTCTACGGCATGCGCACCGTGGCCCTGCTGGACCCCAACGGCCGGCAGCCCGTGGCCACCGTCGGTCCGCCCCCGAGCGGCGGCGCCACCATGTCCGTCGAGGTCGCCGACACGCCCAGGCTCGTGGGGTACGGTGACGCGCCGTTCGCCGAAGACCGCTTACTCCTGCGCTCGCTGGCGGAGGCGGCTGCTCGCGTGTGGGACCGCCAGGAGCTGGCCGCCGAAGCGGCAAGAGCGGAGCAGCTCGCGCAAACCGACCGGGTGCGCTCGGCCCTGCTGACTGCCGTGAGCCATGACCTGCGGACCCCGATCGCCAGCATCAAGACCGCCGCGTCCGGACTTCAGCACGATGCCATCGCGCTGACCGACTCGGACCGCAAGGAGCTGCTGAAGGCCATCGAGGAGAGCGCCGATCGTTTGGCCGCGCTGGTTGACGACCTGCTTGCTATGAGCCGCATCCAGGCGGGTGCCGTGCCACTGAACCTTGAAGCGGTCTCGCTGGAAGAGGTGCTGGCCCGCGCCACCCAAGAGGTGGACGAGGGACGCCTCAAGGTGACGGTCCCGGAGGACCTGCCACTGGTCCGTGCGGACGCGGCCCTGCTGGAGAGGGTTGTTGCCAACATCGTCGAGAACGCCCTTCGCTTTGGGCCGCCCGACGTGCCGGTCCACGTCACCGCCACACTCGCCGCCTCGAAAGCCGACCAGCCGGCTTCCGTGGACCTCCACGTCGTGGATCGAGGGCCCGGGGTGCCGGCCGAGCGGCATGATGAGATGTTCGTGCCGTTCCAACGGCTCGGCGACACCAGTCCGGAGGGTGTCGGACTGGGCCTCGCCATAGCACGCGGCCTGACCGAGGCGATGGGCGGCAGCGTCACTCCGAGCAGCACGCGAGACGGCGGGTTGACCATGACGGTGCGGCTGCCGGTGATGACGTGAGCCGGCTCCTCGTGGTGGAGGACGAGGCCGGGCTGCGGCGAGTCCTGGCAATCAGCCTGCGCGGGCACGGGTACGAGGTGACATCGGTGTCCGATGGCACCACGGCCCTGGGTGCACTGTCGGGAGAAGCGTACGACCTGGTCATCCTCGACCTGGGCCTCCCCGACTTGGACGGCGTCGAGGTGGTGCGACTGGCGCGTCGCGACACCGCGACGCCCATCATCATCCTCTCGGCGCGGGACGCCCAGTCCGAAAAGGTCAAGGCGCTTGACGCCGGCGCCGACGACTACGTGACCAAGCCGTTCGGCATGGAGGAGCTCGTGGCTCGGGTACGAGCCAACCTGCGGAGGACCTCGCCGCAAGCGCCGCAGCATGCCTTGCTCACCGCAGGGACTTTGACCATCGACTTCCGGCGGGCGGAGGTCCAGCGCAACGGCGAGGCGGTCCGGCTCACCCCAACCGAATGGCGCCTCATCGAGGCTCTGTCCCGCGACCCTGGCCGGTTGGTCCCCAGCCGCGAGCTTCTGCAGCGGGTGTGGGGCCCGGCCTACGGCGACGAGACCAACTACCTGCGTGTCTACATGGCGCAGCTGCGCCGGAAGCTGGAGGACAACCCTTCACGCCCGCGCCACCTCATCACCGAACCAGGCCTCGGATACCGCTTCGAGGCCTGACAGCACTGGCCTAGAGCCACCCGCAATGGGGGACGGAGCGGGCCCGGTGGAGTGCCTCTACTGTGGCAGCGTGATCGACCTTGAGACTCGTCAGCGGTTCCGGCGATGGTTCCTCGATGCCGACGAGCCCGAGCCGGGCGGCTACTACGAGGGTGAGCAGGAGGCGCAGCGTGAGCACCATGCCCAGCCGTGGTGGCGGGTCATGTGCCTCACCGGTGTCGACTACTTCTCCACCCTCGGGTACCAGCCGGGCATCGCCGCCCTTGCAGCCGGGGCATTGGCGCCGGTGGCCACCCTCGTCCTGGTGCTGGTCACCCTCTTCGGCGCCCTGCCCATGTATCGCCGGGTGGCGCATGAGAGCCCCCACGGTGACGGCAGCCTCTCGATGCTGCAGCGGCTGCTGACCTACTGGCCCAGCAAGCTGCTGGTCCTATCCCTGCTCGGATTCGTGGCCACCGGCTTCATCATCACCATCACCCTCTCGGCTGCCGATGCAAGCGCGCACCTGATGGAGAACCCGTTCCTGCACGACTCTCTGCAGGGCAAGCAGGTGGTCCTCACCCTGGGCCTGATCGCCCTGCTGGCTGGAATTTTCCTCAAGGGGTTCAAGGAGGCCATCGGCGTCGCGGTGGTGCTTGTCGTCGTCTACCTCGGGCTGTCTGCCGTGGTGATCGGAACAGGCCTGGTGGAGGTCCTGGGCCACCCCACCCTGCTCGGTGACTGGACCTCGGCCATGACCGTGGACCACTCCGCGCCTTGGGGCATCATTGGCGCATCGTTGCTGGTCTTCCCCGCCCTCGCCCTCGGACTCTCCGGCTTCGAGACCGGTGTGGTGGTGATGCCGCTGGTCAAGGGAGACCCCGACGACGACCCCGAACAGCCGACAGGCCGCATCCGCAACGCCCGCCAGCTGTTGACGAAGGCGGCCCTCATCATGAGCGTGCTGCTCATCACGTCCTCGCTGGTCACCACCCTGCTGATCCCGGCGCAAGAGTTCCAGCCCGGCGGCGAAGCCAACGGTCGAGCCCTCGCCTACCTGGCACACGCGCGCCTGGGCGACGTCTTCGGCACCCTCTACGACGCGGCCACCATTGGCATCCTCTGGTTCGCCGGTGCCAGCGCCATGGCCGGCCTGCTCAACATCGTCCCCCGGTACCTGCCCCGCTATGGCATGGCCCCGGACTGGGCACGCTCCACGCGACCGCTGGTGGTGGTGCTCACCCTCGTGGCGGCCGCCGTGACCGTCGCATTCGGCGCGAGGGTGGACGAGCAGGCGGGGGCCTACGCCACCGGTGTCCTGGCGCTCATGCTCTCCGCGGCCGTGGCCGTCTTCCTGACCGAGCTGCGCCGAGGCCACCACCGCGCAGCGACCTACTTCGCGGTCGTCAGCCTCGTCTTTGCCTACACGTTCCTGGACACCATCCTCGAACGGCCCGAAGGTCTGTACATCGCGCTGCTCTTCATCGCCATGATCCTCAGCTTCAGCGTCGCCTCCCGGGTCAGTCGCAGCACAGAGCTTCGGGCCGGGACGGTGGTGTTCGACGAGTCCGCCACCGCGGTGCTGGATTCTGCCCGCGACCGTGGTCAACCGGTGCGGTTCATTGCCAACAAGCTCAACGCCGGCGACCCCTCGGAGTACGAGGAGAAGGACCTCGAGGTGCGCCTCGACAACCACCTGCGCAGCTGGCAAGCCGCGGTCTTTCTCGAGGCCTACGTCACCGACGCCAGCGACTTCACTTCCCCTGTGACCGTCACCGCCGTCCAGGTGGGGCGACACCACGTCCTGCGCGCCGGCGGCACCTCGGTGCCCAACGTGCTCGCTGCAGTGCTGCTCGCAATCCGGGACCGGATGCCCGCCCCGCCGCACGTCTACTTCGAGTGGAGCGAACGGCCGCCGGGTGAGAATGTCCTGCGGTTCCTGCTCGCCGGAGAAGGTGACGTCCCGCCGCTGACGCACGAGATCCTGAGGCGCGCCGAACCCGACCCGGCCCGTCGCCCCATCCTGCACGTCGGCGGATAACTGAGTAAGCGCCGCTGAGCCAGAACCAGGCCCACAGTAAAGACTTGGCCCACCACCTCGGCACCACCGCGGGACGGTCGGGTGAGGTGGTGGGCCTGCAGTACGCCAATGTTGCCGAGTACCAGCTGTGCGGCGCCGTCCACTTCCACGCCCTGGTCCGCCTCGACGGCCCACAGGCCCCGGAGGGGTTCGCCCGGGCACCGGCCGCGGTCCCAGCCACGGTGCTGGCCGCCCTGGTCGCCCGGCGTCCAACGCCGTGCGATTGACCGCACCACCTGTCCACGACGACGACCCCGCTCGGGTCTTGGCGTTCGGCGCCCAGGTCGACACCCGGCCCCTCCGCACGAGCCGCCGCACGGACGACCCGGACCGGTCGTGACGCCGGAGCAGGTCGCCGCTACCTCGCCAAGTACGCAACCAAGTCCACGGGGGACACGACCGCCAAGGACAACGCCCACCTGCGCCGGCTGGAGGCCACCGCGCGATTACCTCGCCGGCCGCGCGGGAGCAGCGGCGCCCAGCGGCCTTGGTCGGCTTGCTGAGGGAGCGGGCACCGCGACGGGCCACTGTCGGCGATGACGCAGCCGTCGAGGTCTACGACGCCGGCTGGGCCGCCCCGTTGACGGTGAGTCTGACGTGCATGACCGGCAGGACGACTCGTAACGCCGAAGTGACTAGGGCACCCCGCCGTCTCCGAGGTCATATGGCCTGACGCCGTCCGGACGGTGATCTGCACCCGCCCTGGTCTGGTCCAGGGTCCACCGCCGATCCCACAACCAAGCCCCAAGGAGGAGCAGAGCCAAGAACATGCCCGCGATGATCCAGAACCACATGGTGATGGTCCTTCCTGCGCCGATGCAAGCACCCGCTGCTTATCGTCGCAGCGGGGGGCCGCCCGGCCAATGGCGGGCGTCGCAGCAGGCTGCCCGAAAGAGACGTACGACCGTGTCCTGCTTGGTGTCCTGCTCGGCGCTCGCTGCGCGAAATACAGCCGTTGTCGGGACTCTGACTTGCGCGTTCCGTGGGCCCCGTGGGGCTCGAACCCACAACCTACGGATTAAAAGTCCGCAGCTCTGCCAATTGAGCTAGAGGCCCGGGGGATCGGGACCTCCTACGGGAGGAACCACCGCCTGACCCCGGCGGGGACAGGGTACCCGGCGGCCGGGTGTCGCTCTGCCGCGGCAGGGCCGGCGCGTCAACCGTCATGCCTCCGCTGGTCTTGGCGGCTGTCAGCGCGCCGCCCGTCCGGCCGTTTTCGGGCGAGGCACCCGGCCCCCGAATTGACATAACGCCCAAGTGACGCGATGGTCAAGACACGTAAACGACGCTTTCTGCCCTTCTCGGGCAGCGTCGAAGGCGACAGCTTCACGATGAAGGCTGTCCCGAGAGTCCAAGAACCGGCCCTCGTGCGTCACGGCAACTCAGCCACATGCAGACGACTTTGAAGAGGCCCAACTTGAGCACCAACCTGACCCATGACACGACCACCCAGCGGACCGCTCGCGCCCACACGGACGAGACCCGCGCCCACACGGACGAGACCCGGCCCGCCCGCAAGACGACCGAGCTGATCGCGTACGTCGCTGCGGTCCTGGCCGTCGCCCTCACCGCACTGATGGTCGGCGACGACGGTGACAACACCGCCGACCCCTTCAGTGCCGAGCAGGCGCTGCGCTACATCACGTTCCTGACCATCGGCTACATGGTCGCCCGCGGCCTGGCGAAGTCGGGCAGCCGCGGTCGCGTCAACCACGACGACTGACAGCAGGCCAGACGCAACGCCTCGCTCCTTCAGGGAGCGGGGCGTTGCGCGTCAGTGCCTGCGCACGACACCCTGCGCCAGCGGGCGGCCGGCGATCAGCGGGCAAGTCCCTGCACGTGCCACACCCGGTCCGGGCGGGTCATGACCGGACGCAGGCCGTGGGCGCTGAGCACGGCCAGCATCTCGGCCGGCGGGTGGGCGAAGGTGCGAAACTCGCGGCCCCTCACGGCATACAGCGCGTTCTCGGCGGCGAGCAGCGCGCGGCTGGTGAGTGTGCGCGGTGGGTGGCTGAAGGCCAGCCGCCGCCTGCAGTGGTCCGCGGCAGCGCCCAGCAGCCGCTCGTGGTCGGGGTAGCAGCAGACCACCCGGTGGAGCACCACGAGGTCTGCCGGCGCCACCTGTGAGGGGCTGGCTGCGATGTCGACGATCTGCCGGTGCATCCGGTCGGCGACACCCGCCTGCCGTGCCAGGCGGTGGGCCTCCTCGTCGTAGGCCGTCGACAGCTCGAGGGTCACGACGGACCCCGCTCCGCGCCGGAGCAGCTCCAGCCCGATCTCGCCGACACCGCCGCCGATGTCGAGCACCGTGGCCCCGGCCAGCCCGTCGGCGGCGAGGAAGTCGACCAGGCGTGTGGCGGCCTCGTCCAGCCCGCGACGCCGGTACCTCTTGGCGACCCGCCCGGCGAACCCGGCGCGGAACACGTCGTCGCACCCGCGGGGGTCACAGCATCCGGCCACGCGTCAGTGTCCCCCCAACGCATGCCTCGTCGGGGGCGATCGTGGCAAAGCCTCCCGACCGGGCCAGGCGACGCCAACGCTCTGGGTGGGTATGCCCGACATGCCCGGCTCCGAGCGGCCAGAAAGGGGCTTACGACCTAGCCATCCCTTCGGCGGCCACACCACACTGAGGGAGCAGGTGGCGACCTCGACTGGGCAGGTCGGTCCCCCCGATCACCCATCCGGGTGATGGCCGGCACCACGTCGCCTCCTGCGTCGGGCACCTGCGGGAGCCCAGTCGAGCGTGCCCAGTCACCCCGAGGAGTGCAGATGACCGGTCACCCCGCACGAGCTCAGCGAGG
>Ga0307410_10001646_pt1 | contig 10276 bp, 6 predicted proteins | sample 322Ometagenome_3_FD_203707 | JGI IMG/M metagenome (GOLD analysis project Ga0307410, IMG submission 203707) | Maize rhizosphere microbial communities from greenhouse at UC Davis, California, United States - 322HYB-O-3 | ecosystem: Host-associated > Plants > Roots > Rhizosphere > Soil | place...
CGCGGTATCCGCGTTGCTTCAGCACCGGGACCAGCACACGAAGCACGGGACCGTCGGACATCAACCAGCCGAGTCGCATGACGTCCCACGCGGGCGCTTGCTCCAGCGCGTCGACGATGCGCCCGCATGCAGCTTCGGAGGACGCGGCAGCGCCGACCAGGTCGCACCACTGCGTGTCCGGCACGGCGAGGAACGACAGCTCGCGCAACGGCATGCCCCGCATGCGCTCCGCGCGACGGGTCAGGGGCAACACGGCACCGAGCCGACCTTCGGGCTCGAAGCAGACGAGCTCCAGCGCGGTGTCGCGCCCCTGCCATTCGAGCGCGGCGTCGAACCAGGCGTGCGAACCGAATACGCGCTGATGCGGACGGCTCGTGTCGACGATGCTTTCCCAGTCGTCGCGAAGCGCGGCGAACGCGGCGCGGTCGCGCACGATGCGGACATCGTGGCCCGCATGCGCGCCACCGGAATGGTCCGCGCCGTGGGGAAACGACGTCGACGTCACGACGGCGGACGCGGCCGCGGGCGACCGGCGGGGCTAGCGGGCAGGAGCGACGGCGCCGCCGGCGGCGCCGGGCGAGAGGCCGCCGCTCTGTGAGGCGGGCGCGTTCGGGGGCCCGCCCGAGCCCGGAGCGCCAGGCGTGCTGCCGGCCGTCGCCGAGCTTGCCTGCGTCGCGGGCGGCGTCACACCGGGACGCCACTGTCCCACCTGCTGCAGCCGATTGCGCAGGCCGGGTAGCTGCGATCCGAGCTCGTACGCGCGCTGCGCATACGCGTTCGCCTTGTCGTATTGCCGCGCTTCGAGATACGCGAGCCCGAGGTTGTAGTTCGCGTTGGGCGAGTCCGGATCGAGCTCCACCGCGCGGATGAAGCTCGCGACCGCCTTGTCGTAGCGCTTCGAGCGGTGCTCGTAGGTGCCGCGAGCGACGAACGTGCTCGCCGACTTCGGGTTGATCTCGACGGCGCGATCGAACAGCTCGTCGATGGTGCAGCGGTTCCCCCGCTCGCGGTCGGTGATCGGCCAGAACTCGCAATTCTGCGCGACTGCGAGCAGCGCCTGCGGATGATTGGGGAACTGGTTGAGGATGAAGCGGAAGTCGTTGTTGGCCTGCAGGAATCGCCGCGCCTTCATGTGGTTGAAGCCGGGCTGAAGGTGGAACTGCTCGACGCTTCGCAGCAGGCCGCAGCCGCGCGCACCGTAGTAGTCGGCCGGCACTTCCGGACGCAGCGCCGCGCATTGCGCGGCATCGGCCCGAGCGACCGTCGGCAGCGCGAGAAGCAGCGCGATCGTGGCGAGCGCCAGCACGGATTTCGGACCGCTGATCGAGGGGATCGGAAAGCTGTGCATGACAGGAGCGCGGACGACGTGAAAGTCGGTCGATGCTAGCACGAACGTGAGCGGCGACGCCGCGCGTCGCCGCTCGCGCCGGCACGCGCCCACCGACGCGGCCGCGCCGATGTCGCTACACTCTCGCTCCGCGGCATCGTTGGCACGCGGCGAGGCGTTGCGGACGGCGATCATGGCAGCGGGCGGACGGCACGACCGGGTGGAGCGCGCGTTCGGCGCGGCATGCGTGCTCGCGACGGCGTTCGTCATCTACGCGAGTCTCGTCCCGCTCGCTTACGCCCCGCAGCCGCTCGATGTCGCGCTCCAGCGGCTCTGGTCGTCGCCGCCAACCGGCGTCTATGGCGTCGAGCGCGCCGACTGGCTCGCGAACCTCGCCATGTTCGCGCCGCTCTCGTTCTCCGCCCTCGCGGCGCTCGGGCGGACGCGCGGTCGCCTCGAGTCGTTCCTGCGCGGGACCGCGGCGATCGTCGGCTTCGCGCTGGTCGCGGTGGCCATCGAGATCGCGCAGCTCTGGTTTCCGCCGCGCACGGTCGCGCCCGTCGACCTGGTCGCGGCGTTCGGCGGCATCGTCGTCGGCGCGCTCGCCCACGTGTTCTTCGGTGCGCGCGCGCTGGCATGGGCGCGACCGTACTTCGGCGATGCGGCGGCGGGCCGGGCGTTGCTCGCGCTCGGGTTCGCGATCGCGTATGTCGCGCTGGCGCTGTTCCCGTTCGACATCGTGCGTTCGGCGGCCGACGTGCGGGCGAAACTCGCCGGCGGCAACGTCGGCGTGTGGACCGCGCCGGCGGCGTGCAGCATCACCGTCCTCTGCGTCGGTGGAGCGGCCGCGCTGTTCGTCGCATCGCTGGTGTTCGGCGTCGCGTGTCGGGTCGTCGTCGGCGCGCGGGCGCGCGGCACGATGCTGCAAGCGGCCGTGCTGGGCATCGCGGTGGGATCGGCGATCGAGCTCGCCCAGCTGTTCCTCGCGTCGGGCGTGGTGCAGGGAAGCTCGGTGCTCGCGCGCTCGCTCGGCATCGCCATCGGCTACCGTCTCGCTCGCCGTCTCGGCATGGCGATCGACGTCATGCGACGCCGCCCGTTGTCGCGCCCGGTGCTCGTCGTCATGGCGCTCGGCTACGTGGCGCTGCTGGCGCTCGCCAATCGTGTGGTCACGACGCAGTGGCTCTCGCCCGACGAGGCGCTCGCCCGCGTCGCGCAACTGCCCCTGTTGCCGTTCTATTACCACTACTTCGTGTCGGAGCAGCGGGCGATCGCGAGCGCCGTCGCGCATCTTGCGATGTACGCGCCGGTCGGCGCCTGGGTGGCGATCGCGCGCAACGGCCGCGGCGGTCCGTCGCTCGCCGCCTGGGCGGCCGCCCTCGTGGCGCTCGCCGTCGAGTCGGCGAAGCTGCTCGCGGGCCGGCAGGCGGATACGACCGACCTGCTGCTCGCGGGCATCGCGGGGTACGCGGCGCATGCGCTCGTGCGATGGGTGCTGGACGCGCACGACGGCGCCGGGTTGCCGGCGCTGCTGCCGGAGCTGCGCTTCGGGCCGCTCACCCCCTGCGGCTTCGTCCTGGCGATCGCGATCGTGCTGGTCACGCTCGCCTATCCCGGTCCGCAAACGATTCTCGCGCTCGCGCTCGGCGTCTACGCGCTTGCGCTGGCGCGCGATCCGGGCACGTGGCTCGTCGTCGTTCCAGCGCTGCTTCCGGTGCTCGATCTCGCGCAGTGGACGGGCTCGATCTATATCGACGAGTTCGACCTGTTGGTGATGACGACGATCGCGGTCCTGTGCTTCAGGCGTCCGCGATTGCCCGGCGCCCGCTGGCCGGCGTCGCTGGCGCTCGCCATGGCGGTGGCGCTGGTGCTCGTCGCGGCCGGATTCGCGAGCGGCATCGCGGCGGTCATGCTCGACGCCGACACGTTCGCCAGCGTCCACTCGCCGGCGAATGCCTGGCGCGTCGGACGCGGCATGCTGTGGTGTGCGGCGCTGCTGCTCCTGGTGCGGCGATGGCACGAGTCGCCCGAGCGCGACCTCGCGCGCTGGGCGCGCGGCATGACGATCGGGCTGGCGCTCGTCGGTGCGGTCATGCTGTGGGAGCGCACGACGTTCGCCGGGTGGACCGATTTCGGCATCGAGTATCGCGCGGTCGGCGCGCTCGCCGCCGCCAGTACGGCCGGCGCGCAGACGGAAGCGTTCCTCGCCGCGGCGATTCCGTTCGCGCTGCTCGTCGCCTCGACCGGCACGTCGGCCGTCTGGAGAGCGATTGCTTCGGCAGCGCTGCTCCTCGCCGCGTACGCGATTACCGCCACGGTCTCGCGCGCCGCGATTGCGGCAGGCGGCACGGCCGTGCTGCTGTTCAGCGTCGGGCTCGCGTTGAGGATCCCGATGTCGGTGCGCGCGCGGCGCTCGCTCGCCTACCTGTTTCCCGGCACCGCGCTATTGCTGGGCGTCGCCGTGCTGGTGGCCGGCGAGCGCTTCTCGCAGGTGAGCGGCGACCTCGCCGCGCGACGCGGCCACTGGCAGCGGCTGGTCGAGCCGTCCGCGGATCGCGTGGGCGAGACGCTGTTCGGGCACGGGCTTGGAACGTATCCCCGTTACTTCTACTGGAGCGCCGGCACCGGTGAACGGCCTTCGCTGTTCAGCTTCAGGCGCGAAGACGATCGCAGCTACGTCCGCGTCGCGCCGGGCAGCGCGACGCAGCTCGACCAGATCGTGGACATCGAGCCCGGCACAGCCTATCGCGTCGAGGCGACGGTGCGGAGCTCGGCGGCGGGTTCGGCCGTGGTCGCGCGCTTGTGCGAGAAGTGGATTCTGTATTCGATCCGGTGCCAGGAAGCGCGCCTCGAGCCGTCGGCACCCGGCGCGTGGCAGTCGATATCGCAGTCGTACGACGTGCGCGAGCGCACACCGGCGTGGCGCCTTCGTCCGACCGAGAAGCTGTCGCTCGCCATCGCCGCGGGCTCGTCCGGCGTCGTCGACGTCACCTCGGTGCGGCTCCTCGACGCCCAGGGACGCGACCATGTGCGCAATGGCAGCTTCGCATCCCCCGGCGTGTACTGGCTCGTTTCCGCCGGCGACCAGTGGGCCTGGAACACGTTCAGCCTGTTCGTCGAAGTCGTCTTCGAGCAGGGGTGGATCGCGCTTTTCGCGCTGCTCGTCGCGCTTGCCTACGTGCTCACCGCGCTCGGACGCCGCGCGACCGATGGCGATCTCGTCGCGACGGCGTTCGCCGCGGCGCTCGCGGGATTCCTGATCCCGTCGTTCTTCGACGCGCTGATCGATGAGCCCCGCATGCGCCTGCTGCTCGGACTGCTCGTCGTGTTGCCCTTGCTGACGGCGGCCGATCGCCGGGCGAGCGCCCCATGAGCCGCGCATTGTCGCGTGAACGCAACGTCGTGCCTGTAACGTACTAAGAGGCCACAACGGCCCGTGCGCGCGAGACCGCGCCGTTCATCGTGCGCACCGCCGCGCCGGTCGGCCGATTGCAAATTCGACCGGCTTTGGGCTTCCAATGCAAACCGTGCACGCCGTTGTACGCGACAAGCCGCGCCGTACATCGAACGTGATCGCGATGCCGGCCGAATATTCGCCATGCGCGCGCGCACGGCGACACGCAAACTCGCGTCGCGCACGCTACACTTCGCGCATCGGCGCGCACGCATCGGTGATGCGCATGCCGCCCCGTTCACGTTCGATCTCCGCGACCCGCCTGCGATGCCGCCGCAACGCTCCCATTCACAGCTCCGCACGGCGACCGCCGCGCGCGGACGGTGCGCATCGGTGCTCGGCATGAGCGATGTTTAGCGCGTTGCGACAGAACTTCTCCGCGGCGATGCTCGCGCAGCTCGCCGTCGAGCTCCTGTGGCTGATCCTGGCCGGGATGGCCGTGATGCACGTCGCGTCGCAAATGCCGAGTCCGGCGCGCGTGCTCGTCGTCCCATCGCTCGTGTTCGCGATCACGATCATGACGCTCAACGGAGCTTTCGGCATCTACCGCCGCGGCGAGCACGTGTCGCCGAGCGCGTATGCGTTGCGCCTGCTGCTCGCCCCCGCGATCGGCGTCCCCGCCGCTTACATCGTGGCCAACGTGCTGCCAGGCGGCGACATCCTGCAGGAGCAGATGCTCCTCATCGTGCTGTTCGGCATCGGCGGCCTGTTGCTCGTGCGCCATGCGCTGCTGCTGCCGCTCATCACCACGCTGCTGCCCCATCGCGTGCTGGTGCTCGGCACCGGCCCGGAGGCGCGACTGGTCGAAGCGTCGCTCGCCTCGGCGCACCCGCCGGGCCTTCGCCTCGTCGGCTTCTACCCACTGGAAAAAGTCACCGAGTCGGTCGTCGCGCCCAACCAGGTCGTCAACGGTGGCGGCGGACCGCTGTCGAAAACCGTCGCCGATCTCGGCGTCAACGAGGTGATCGTGGCGGTCCGGCAGCAACGCGGCGGCGTACTGCCGCTTCGCGCGCTGCTCGATTGCCGGCTCGCCGGCGTCGAGATCACCGACCTCGCGCGCTTCTTCGAGCGGGTGCACGGCAAGGTGCCGATCGAGCTGCTCAAGGTCAGCTGGCTCATCTACGGGAATGGTTATCGGCAGGGATGGGCGCGCACCGTCGTGAAGCGCACGTTCGATCTCGTCGCCGCGACGTCGCTTCTCGTGCTGACGTTCCCCGTGATGGCCGTCACCGCCGCCGCGATCCTGCTCGAAACCGGTGCGCCGGTCATCTATCGACAGGCGCGCGTCGGCTATCGCGGCCGCACGTTCACCGTGTTCAAGTTCCGCAGCATGGCGCACGACGCCGAGCGCGGCGGCCAGGCGCGCTGGGCCGTCGCGCGCGACCCGCGCGTGACGCGCATCGGCCGCGTCATCCGACGCCTGCGCATCGACGAGCTGCCGCAGCTGTTCAACGTGCTGCGTGGCGAGATGAGCTTCGTCGGGCCGCGACCCGAGCGGCCGGAATTCGTCGAGATGCTGACCGGGCAGATCCCGTTCTACGCCGTGCGGCACAGCGTCAAGCCCGGCCTCACCGGCTGGGCGCAGGTGCGCTACTCTTACGGCGCCACCGTCGAGCAGTCGGTGCGGAAGCTGGAGTACGACCTGTACTACGTCAAGAACCATACGCTCGCGCTGGACGTGCTGATCCTGCTCGAGACGGTGCGCGTGGTCCTCCTCGGCGAGGGCGCACGCTGAGCGGTCTCGCGTCGCGCGGGACGCAACCGCGGCGCCTTGTCCGCACGTTCCTCTGGCCGGTCACTGGACGGCGGGCGCCGGCGCCGGCCGCTCGATGGTCGGCCGGCCCGCCGGGCGGGATGCCAGGTGGTCCCGCGAAGACGATAATCGCGTCTCCCCGAAACGTTCACGCCGCCGCTCAGTGACCGGTACCACCTTCGCCACCGCGACGCTCTGGAGCTACGGCATCGCCGCGCTCGCCTGGCTGTTGCTGACGCTCAGGATCGCGATCGGCCTTCGCCGCGGCGGTCGCGGTCCGTTGCTCGTCGCAATCGGCGTCGCCACGACGGTATGGGGCGCGTGCGCGGCCCTGTTCGGCTACAGCGGTCGCATCGGTGCGCTGTTCGCGTTCAACGCGGCGGACGTTGCCCGCTACGCCGCCTGGTTCACGTTCGTGCTCGCGCTGTTGTCCGGGGCACGCGGCGACGCCCAGGCGCCGGCGCTCCCGCGCTGGCTGTACGTCGCCGGCGCCGCACTGCTCGTCGCCGGCGTGCTGTTGTCCGAGGGCACGCCCTGGCAGCGCACGCTGTCGATGGCCGACCAGCGTCCGGAATTCGGCGCGCGGCTCGGCCTCGCGATCCTCGGCCTCATCCTCGTCGAGCAGCTGTACCGTCGCGCCCATACGCAGTCGCGCTGGGCGATCAAGCCGCTCGCCGTGGCGCTCGCTGCGCTGTTCGGTTTCGACCTCACGATGTACGCCGACGCGCTGCTGTTCGCGCGCATCGACGCCGACTTCTGGATCGCCCGCGGCGTCGCGAACGCGCTGGTGATTCCGTTCATCGTCATCGCGACCGCGCGCAATACCGGCTGGACGGTGGACGTCCACCTGTCGCGCGGCGCCGTGTTCCACTCGACGGCGCTGCTCGTCTCGGGCGTGTTCCTGCTCGGCGTCGCGGGCGCGGGGTACATCGTCCGCTACTTCGGCGGCGACTGGGGACGCGCGCTGCAGATCGAGCTGCTGTTCGCGGCGATCGTCGTGCTCGTGCTGGTCGCGACGTCGGGACGCTTCCGCTCGCGGCTCAGGGTGTTCGTGAGCAAGCATTTCTTCTCCTATCGCTACGACTATCGCGAGGAGTGGCTGCGCGTCACCCGCACGCTGGCGACGGACAGCACGGTGCTGACCAGCGAAGAGCGCGCGATCCAGGCGCTCGCCGACCTGGTCGAGAGTCCGGCGGGCGCGCTGTGGCTCGCCAGCGATCGCGACGGATTCGTGCCCGGCCGTCGGCTCAACATGCCGCTCGTCGAGGCGGCGCTCCCGCGCGATGCACCGCTCGCCACGTTTCTCGCGCGCACCGGCTGGGTGATCTCCATTCCGGAGGCGCGCGAGAACCCGTCCCGCTACGATGGCCTCGAGCTGCCGCCGTGGCTCGCGAACCTGCCGGGCGCCTGGCTCATCGTGCCGCTGGCGACCGGGCCCGATCTCCTGGGCTTCGTCGTCCTCGGCAATCCGCGCACGCCGGTCGACATCGACTGGGAGGTTCGCGATCTCCTGAAGGCCGCCGCGCGCGCCGCCGCCGGTCACCTGCAGCAGCTGCGCGTCACCGAGGCGCTGATCGAGGCGCGCAAGTTCGACGCCTTCAATCGCATGTCGGCCTTTGTCGTGCACGACCTGAAGAACCTCGTCGCACAGCTTTCGCTGATGTTGCGCAATGCCGAGCGACATCGCGACAATCCGGAGTTCCAGCGCGACATGCTGGACACCGTCGCGCACGTGGTCTCGCGAATGAACGCCCTGATGCTCCAGTTGCGCACCGGTTCGACGCCGGTCGAGAATCCGCGCCCGGTGGACCTCGGTCCGGTCGTCGCGCGCGTCTGCGACGCGAAGACCACGCCGTCGCGGCGGGTCGCGCTGTCGATCGCGCCGAGCGTCCAGGCGCTCGGGCACGAGGACCGGCTCGAGCACGTGATCGGGCACCTGGTGCAGAACGCGCTCGATGCGACCGTCGATCGGGGCGAAGTGCGCGTGAGCGTCGCGCGCGAGGACGGCTATGCGACGATCGAGGTTGCCGACACGGGTGTCGGCATGAGCCCCGAGTTCGTTCGCGAGCGATTGTTCAAGCCGTTCGAGACGACCAAGGCCAGCGGGATGGGCATCGGCGTGTACGAGAGCAGCCAGTACGTGACGGCCCTCGGCGGCCGCATGCTGGTCGACAGCCGCGAGGGCGACGGCACGCGCGTGCGCGTGCTGCTGCCGACCGCGGACGGCAGGGACACGCCCAACGAAACGTTGAAGGAGGCCGCCTGATGGCGGATGCGAGGAAGCCGCTGTTGATCGTCGAGGACGATCCGGCGCTGCAAAAGCAGATGCGCTGGGCGTTCGACGGCTACGAGACCGTCGTCGCCGACGATCGCGCATCGGCCATCGTGCAGCTGCGGCGCCACGAGCCCGCCGTCGTCACCATGGACCTCGGCTTGCCGCCGCGGCCCGACGACCCGACCGAAGGCTTCGGGCTGCTCGAGGAGATCCACTCGCTCGCGCCGGGCACGAAGGTCATCGTGCTGACCGGGCAGAACGATCGCGCCAACGCGCTCCGCGCCGTGGCGCTCGGCGCGTACGACTTCTGCACGAAGCCGTTCGAGCCGGAAGTGCTGCAGCTGACGATCGACCGCGCGTTCCGGCTGCACGAGTTGCAGAGCGAGAACCGGCGGCTGCAATCGGCCTTGCCGGGCAAGCCCGCGTCCGGCCTGATCACGCTCGATCCCGAGATGCAGCGCGTCTGCCGCACGATCGAGAAGGTCGCGCCGTCGTCGGCGACCGTGCTGATCCTGGGTGATTCCGGGACGGGCAAGGAGATCCTGGCGCGCGCGCTCCACGACCAGTCGCCGCGCGCCAACGGGCGCTTCGTGGCGATCAACTGCGCCGCGATCCCCGAAAACCTGCTCGAGAGCGAGCTGTTCGGCTACGAGAAGGGCGCGTTCACCGGCGCCACGCGGCAGACGCCGGGCAAGATCGAGCTGGCCCACAACGGCACGCTGTTCCTGGACGAGATCGGCGACCTGCCGATGGCCCTGCAGGCGAAGCTGCTGCGCTTCCTGCAGGAGCGCGTGATCGAGCGCGTCGGCGGGCGCCAGGAGATCGCCGTCGAGACGCGCATCGTCTGCGCGACGCACCAGACGCTCAAGGATCGGATCGTCGAAGGCCGCTTTCGCGAGGACCTCTACTACCGGCTGGCCGAGATCGTCGTCGACGTCCCGCCACTGCGCAACCGCCGCGGGGACGCGGCGCTGCTCGCGCACTACTTCGTGCGGCGGTTCGCCGACGAGCAGCGGCGGGGAACGCTCACGCTGCTCCCCGATGCGGTGGCGGCGATCGAGGCGCACACCTGGCCCGGCAACGTGCGCGAGCTGGAGAACGTCATCAAGCGCGCGGTGATCATCGTCGACGGCCCGACGATCGGCGCCGCCGACCTCGGTCTTGCCGAGGCCAGCGCGGAGGCGTTGAACCTCCGCGAAGTGCGCGAAGACGCCGAGCGCAACGCCGTGCTGCGCGCGCTGGGACGCGTCAATGGCAACCTCACGCGCGCCGCCGAGATCCTCGGCGTGTCGCGTCCTACACTCTACGATCTGATGCACCGGTTTGGGCTCAAGTGAGCCCGGCGGCCATCACCGAACCGCCGGACCGAGGGGCGACGCCATGACCCATCACCGTCTCACGACGCTCGCAACCGCAGTCGTATTCGCGACGCTGCTCGCGAGCGGCTGTGCGCGCGACGACACCGCG
>Ga0307410_10001650_pt1 | contig 10271 bp, 7 predicted proteins | sample 322Ometagenome_3_FD_203707 | JGI IMG/M metagenome (GOLD analysis project Ga0307410, IMG submission 203707) | Maize rhizosphere microbial communities from greenhouse at UC Davis, California, United States - 322HYB-O-3 | ecosystem: Host-associated > Plants > Roots > Rhizosphere > Soil | place...
AGACCGGGATTTGAAAGGCTTCAGAAAAATCGACCAGCTCCTGCCAGGCGCCGGCGTATTGCGTGCCGGAGCCCACCAGCAGCATGGGTTTTTTTGCCGCGCCGATGCGGGCGATCATCTCCTCGACCAAGCGCGGATCGGGGCTTGGCTGGGCCGATGGGTAAGGATTCACCATCGGTATTTCGGCCTTCTCTTCCAACATATCGCGGGGCAGAGATATCACGACGGGGCCGGGACGGCCGCTGCGGGCAATGTGAAAAGCTCGGGTCATCACCCGAGGCACGTGAGTTGGGTTGTTAATTTCCACGACCCATTTGGCGATGCTGCCGAAAAATTGACCGTAGTCCAGCTCTTGGCCGGCTTCGCGGCCGCGCGCGTTGCGCCCGACTTGTCCGACGAGAAGCAGCAGCGGCGCTGAGTCGTATTTCGCCGAATGAATGGCGATGCTGGCGTTGGTTGCGCCGGGTCCGCGTGTGACCAGGCAGACGCCAACCTTGCGCGTGCTTTTGGCGTAACCCTCCGCCATGAATGCGGCGCAGCCCTCCTGGCGGTTGGTGATTAATTTAATATCCGGTGTGTTGACCAATCCGTCGATGACAGCGATATGGCTTTCACCCGGCACACAGAAAAGGTGCCGCACGCCTTCGTTACGCACGCACTGCGCTACCGCATGGCCGCCAAGCATAGTTTTCTCCTGAGTGGAGTCGGATTAGATCCCGTTGCTGTTGTTTCGCGGTGGAATCGCTATCTGCCGTATAGTCCGGATCGATCTTAGCTGTCAATGTTAAGATTTTCTTATCAGTTACTGCGAGTTTGATTCTTCGCGGCTTTCGCGCTGGAAAAAATTCCCTGTCAGAGTCGTCATTCCCGAATGCTTCTATCGGGAACCCAGGCGAGGCCGGAACTAACCCCGATTAAGAGCTTCGGGGGTAACGCCTGAATGAATTCCACGGGCCTGTTCTGATCCGCGTCAGCTTGCTACGGGTGGTTTGATTGGAGGTTCGTGCTTGATCCGTTTCTTCGAAACGTGATAACTCGGGCAAAGCCGTAACTATGGGAGCGACGGCAGCCAAGGGGGACTGGCAATGAAATCTTTTTGCCTTGCATTAGTGATCCTTATGGTGACGAGTTCGTTTAGCTGGGGGCAAACCAAGAAGCCGCGTACCCTGGAGGATCTAGCCGCATACACCGGCGCGGATCGCCAGCAGATTCTTCTCGAAGGGGCTAAAACGGAGGGTAAGATCGTCTGGTACACCTCTTTATCCGGTGTATATCGGGAGTTGGTAGACGCTTTCAAAAGAAAATATCCGGATGTCTCGGTTGAAGTTTACCGCGGCGGCAGCACCGACCTCGGCCCGCGCTTGCTCAATGAAGCACAAGCGGGCCGACACGTGGCCGACGCCTTGGAGAGCACTCCAGGTCTTTTGATGTTGCTTCGAGAGCGGGGTCTCCTCAAAGCTTATACATCGCCCGAGCTGGCCCGATACCCCGATGAGGCAAAGACCAAAGCCGATGGCGCGCGCATCTACTGGGTCACCGATCGCGAAGCCTACCTGGGTTTCGGCTACAACACCCGGCAGCTCGCGCCAGCGGAGATTCCCAAGAATTTTCAAGATCTGCTAAGGCCGGAACTAAAAGGAAAACTTGCGGTAACCACCGAAAGCTCGACCAGCCGGGTTGTCGGCACCCTGATCAAGTACAAAGGCGAAGAATTCGTCAAACGTCTGAGAGCGCAGGAAATTAGATTGTTCAAGGCTTCGAGCGCCGGCTTTCTCGATCTGATCGCGGCCGGGGAAGTCGCGGGCTCCTTTGTCGTGTTTCAGAATCAAGTGATGGTCAAAAAAGAGAAGAAGGCGCCGGTTGATTGGGTTCCGCTCGATGGCGTACCGACCAATGCCGGCGGATCGGCGATCGTCGCCAACGCGCCGCATCCGCACGCCGCGCTCCTTTTCACTGATTTTATTATCGGCGCTGAGGGACAGAAGCTGATGGAGCAGTTCCGCTACGGCGTGGCATGGAAAGATTATCCGTTCAAAAGAGAATATCCCGAACGCGGCATGACCAGCACCGAGTATGAGAATGCGGAGGACAAGTGGCTGCAACTAACCCGGTCGATATCAAAGAAGTGATTGCCCGATTAGGTGTTCGGCAAGACTAGGGCGCTAGCAATAACATAACGTAATTCAATCGACTATCGAGCAACACGTATCCACTGGCGCCGGCGTCTTAATACGACAGTAGACAGAGGGCGCGTTGACTTGCCATCAGCAGTGCCGATATACATGCGCAAGTCAAGTATCCGGAGGCTTCATGCAAGGCGCTCTGCCGGCCACAGGTAAAATAGTAGCAGCTTGTATCCGCGACGTCAGGCTCGGCTCCGTCCCATGGTTGCCGCTGCTCTGACGTACAACCGCGCCTGAATCTGAGTAGGATCGAATGAAGTTTCTGACACGTATGCTCGATGCCTTTATCGATGTAGCTGCTTCTGGTGGCATTTTGTACATCGGTATTCACATAGGCTATTTACTTTACGCGATGCTAAACTAGCCACGAGCTCAACGAGATCGAATAACAAGCTTCATGACAGTGCTTACTTCTTTGCGTGCGGGCCAAACGGCTCCGGCTGAAACGGGGCGTCACGTTCCCGCAGGAACGCTGCGAGTCCGCCTTTTTTCTTTGCCTCTTCGAGCCGCTTGTTGAATTCCTCGCGCTTGGTTAGGCGCGCCATGGCGGCGAGCTCTGCATTGAGCGTCCAGGCTTTGCGAAGTCCCATCATCTCCATGCCTAAGGTTGAAATGTGCAGATTGATTTTCACGGTCTCCGGCGGCACGTGGGCGACGCGCTCGACGAATTGAAAACAAGTCTCCAGCAGCTGATCTTTGGCTACCACCTGATTGACTAAACCGATGCGCAACGCCTCTTTGGCATCGACATGATCACCCGTCAGTGAATAGCGCAGAGCGTTCTTGAATCCGGCAAGGGCGACCCAAACGAAATCGGTATTAGCGCCGTGCCTCACCTGCGGTTGGCCAAACACCGCGTCGGCGGCGGCAATGGTGATATGGCAGGTGAGCGCCAGCCAAGAGCCGGCGCCTAGGCACCAGCCGCTCACCGCGCCGATTATCGGTTTGGGATATTGCCAGCGGTAAAGCTGCCGGCCCAAAATATCTTTCCGATCCGCATCACGAAATTTGTTGTAGGTTGCATTGAGCGAGGTTCCGGCCGGTATCCCGTAAGGCCAAGCCGTTTCCGGATCGTCGCCGCTGATATCCTCCCCCACCGAAAATGCGCCGTCCGCGCCGGTAATGACCACGGCTCTGATTTCTGGATCGGTCTCGGCTTCCGCCAGTGCCTGATCGAGCTCGTTCATCAATTCTTCATTCATCGCGTTTAGAGCATTGGGGCGGTTGAGCGTGATCAGGACGCCTTTGCGCTGCTTCTGATAAAGGATGCTGTTGTAGTTGGACATGACTCCCTCTTTCTATGGCTGACTCATTTAGGGTCTTTTTTTGACTTGGGCCCAAACGGTTCGGGTTGGAACGGGCCGTCGCGCATCTGCAGATACTCCCGGATACCTTTGTTCGTCCGTGCTTCGTCGAGCGGCTTGCGTAACTCCTCGCGCAGCATGATATGCGCGGGCGCCGACATTTGGCTGTCAAATGTCAATGCGTCGCGGAGTCCCATCATGTCCAGGCCCATGGTGGCCACCTGGAGGTTGATCTTGACCGTTTCCGGTGGCACGTGAGCAATGCGCTCAACCAGATTGAAACATTCGTCGATCAATTGTTCGACCGGCACGACTTTGACAACCAGGCCGATGCGCAGGGCCTCCTGCGCATCGATATGATCGCCGGTCAATCCGTAACGCAGCGCGTTTTTATAACCGCCCAGCAGCGTCCACATAAAGCTGGTGTTGGAGCCGTGGCGCACTTCGGGTTGCGCGAAGACGGCATTCTCCGCAGCGATGGTAATATGCGTGAACAGCGATAGCCATGAACCTGCGCCCATCGCCCAGCCGTTGATTGCGCCGATGATCGGCTTGCCGAATTCCCACATGCGGCGAAAATTGCGTGGATCGACACGCCAGGAGTCGATGACTTCGGCGGCGCTTTGTCCAGTCAGAATGCCATACGGCCAATGGATATCGCGGCGGCGGCCAGCGCGATTTCCCTGGTCCATGCCGGCCGAAAAAGCCCGTCCGGCGCCGGTGAGAACGACGGCGCGAACCTCTTTGTCTTCTTCGACATCGTCGAGCGCTTGATGGATTTCCTTGATCATGCTGCGGCTGATCGCGTTCATCGCCTCCGGCCGGTTGAGCGTGATCAAGGCGCCGCCGCGGCGTTTCTCGTAAAGTATTTCTTTAAAGTCGGACATCGAAACTCCTGTTCCAAATTGTTCCAAACGTTCCAATCGTTCCAAATGTTCCAATCGTTCAGCCCCCCGCCTGGAACTGCTGGAACTGCTGGAACCATTGGGACTTATTTTTTGGTTTTCCGCTCTTCTTCCAGCTGTTTCAAAAACGACAAGTCGAGCACGTCAGTACCGGTAACGTTAGCTGTCGCAAGCACGCGGTCGCTTTGGATCATGTTTTCCATCGCCTTGGGCGTGACCACCGGTAAACCCGGAGTAATCTGGCTGTAGACCCGGCGCGTTTCATCAAGCTCTTCCAAGTTGTTGGACCGGTAAAAGTCGCCCAAATACTTCAGCACAGCATCTTTGTTTTTCTCATTGCGGTAGAAATCCATTCCGTCGGACAATCCACGCATGAAATTCATTACGGTTTGTCGTTCCGTACGAATAAAAGAACGCGTGGTCATGGGTCCGGCCACCGCATACTCGTAGTCGCTTTTGGAAAAGTCCAGCAGAATGGGAAATCCGGCTTTGCGGGCACGCAGGGTCACCGGCGGTTGGAATACAGAAGCGTCCACGTGACCGCCGCTGAGAGCGGCCCAGCGTTCGGCCTGAGCGCCCAAGCCGACTAATGAGACGTCCTTTTCCGAAATACCGAACTGCTTCAGACCTAAGCGCGCGATGAACTCGGTGCTCGCGCCGAGCTGGCTGATTGCGATGCGTTTGCCTTTGAGATCCGCAGGGCTCTTCACGCCCGGACCACCGACGAAAACGTAGTCGAGCTTGTTGCCGAAGGCACCGATGACAACGAGATCCTTGGCGCCATGGGTCCAGGCGCTGACAACGCCCGTATTGCCACCGACGGAGATAAATACATCGCGTGAAAGAACGGCCTGTATAGCCTCTCTGCCGCCTCTCATGAAGATTGGCAAAATTCTTATGCCATGTTTTTCGAAAGCGCCGGAGCGATGGGCGACCCAAAAAAAGCTGGTCGAACCGCCTAGTGTGTACGGTATTCTCAACTCTGTGAACGTTTTTGCTTGAGCGAAAAGATCGCGGGGCGAGAATACTACTCCAATGATCAAAGTGCAGATGAATAACCGAAGAATTCTCATAGTTCGTCTTCTGTGGGTTAACACGGCCGGTTCAACGAATCTCCACCACAGCGTCGACAGCCACGACGCCTTGGCCCTCTGGCAGCACAATCAATGGGTTGATATCCAAGCCTGCGAGCTGATCAGCGAAGCTCCAGGCCAATCTGGACAGACCGGCGATGGCTTCACACAGCGCGCCAATGTCGGCAGGGGGCTGGCCGCGCACACCCCCGAGCATCGCAAACCCACGCAGTCGCTTGAGCATGTCACGCGCGTGTTTTCGCGAGAGCGGCGGAATGCCTATGCTGACATCTTTAAGAAGTTCAACGAGAATGCCGCCAAAGCCGCAGAGCACTACCGGGCCGAAGAGCGGATCGCGCTTGATGCCGAGGATCATCTCGACACCTTCGCCCGACATCCGTTGCACCACAATGCCCTCGACTTTTGCATCAGGCACGCGGCGCCTCACTTCGCCTGTGATTTTATTATAGGCATCGCTTACTGCAGCTGCGTCGCAGAGCTTCAAGGCCACTCCGCCGACGTCGCTCTTGTGTGTGATCTGCGCCGACTCGATCTTCAGCGCAACTGGGAAGCCGATGCGCTGCGCGGCCGCAGCCGCCTCGTCCGGGCTGTGAGCCAGGGCCATTGGCGCCGTTGTGACGCCGAATTGCTCGAGCAATTGGAAAGCGGCTTGCGCCGGCAGCATTCCGGAAGCGAGTTTTCGACCAGGCGCAGGACGGTCTTCAGCTTCATCCGATTGCCGGCCGTTTTGGAAATCATAAAATTCGGCCAAATTGCGAATCGTGGTTGTTGCGCATTCCGCGCCTTCCATGAGCGGCACGCCAGCTTGCCGCAGCGGCAGAAGAATCTCCGGATCCACCGGACCGCCGACAACCGAACTGAAACAGGCGATCGGTTTTTTACTCGACGCTGCGGCTCTCTCGATTGCCTGGGCGAATCGATAACCGCTCTTTAATTCCTTTGGCCTGGGATCATTGGCTTCGAGGTTGATGGTGACGACATCGATGTTGGCATCATCGATCAGCGCCTGAAGCAATCGCGGAAAAATTTTTTCATCGTCGTACATGGCGCCGGTGCCGTCGAGAGGATTATTCATATTGCCGAAGTCGGCGACCGCTTCTTGCAGATGGGACTTTGTCGATTCCGTTAATTCCGGTACTTCGAGGCCGACGCTCGCAGCTGCATCCGACACCAAGGTACATTCGCCGCCTGAGCCGCTGAGCACGCCTATGCGCCTACCGCCGCGGTAATGTTTAACCAAGCCGTCGCAGGAAAAGACGCTGGTGGCATCGATCAATTCATTGATGCTGCGAACCGAGACGACACCGGTCTGTCGAAATGCCGCATCTACCACTTCTGCCGCTCCTGCAAGCGATCCCGAATGGGTTGCCGCCGCACGCTGCGAGACTTCCGATCTGCCGCCTTTCAAAATAATTAAAGGCTTGTTCCGTTCGGCGGCTTTGCGCGCCACAGCCATTAATAGATGCGCTTGCTTGAAGCCTTCGACGAAGCCGGCAATGACGCGGGTGTTTTCGTCTTCGATGAGGTAGTTAAAATATTCCTCGACGGTAGCGCCTGCCTGATTGCCGCACGAGACGATATGGCTGAGACCGACATGGCGATTTAACATCAAAGCGTTGGCGATAGTCGTGCTTAGGCCGCCGCTCTGTGAAACCAGAGCGACCGGCCCGGCGAGAAATCCTTGCGGAATGGTCGATGCGAACAGCGGCGCTTTCCCGAACACATTTAAGACGCCATAGCAGTTTGGGCCGCAGATCAAAAAGTCACGCTCCCGAGAAAGTGTTTCGAGTCTTGCCTGGCGTTGTTTTCCCTCTGCACCGGTCTCGGCGAAGCCGGCGGAGAAGACCACCGCCGCCCGAACTCCGGAAGCTGCCGCCGATTCCAAAAGGTCAGGAACTTGGCGATTGGGAACAGCCAAGACGACGCAATCGACAGGTTCCGGGATCGCGGCGATCTCGGGATAGCACGGGTAATCCATCACCTCGCTGTACTTGGGATTGACCGCTACGATACGGCCCGGGTAACCGAAGCTTTTCAGATTGCGGATAACCCGGTTGCCTCTGGGTTCGCGGTTGAGTGCCGATGCGCTACGCTGGGATGCCCCGATGATCGCCACGGAACGCGGATTCATGAGCGGCGAAAGATCGCGCCACATGACGGCGGTGCTGGTCTTTGTCGAACTAGTCATAGTTCAATTTCAAATTGGAGTGAGGGACTAGTGCTTACTGGAGTGATGGGCCTGAAAACCCAGATTCCTTTGCTCCAGAAAATCCATTATCCCGCCTTCTTCTTCGATCGCGGTCCGAACGGTTCCGGCTGGAACGGCCCGTCACGCATTTGCAGATAAGCCTTTGTCCCTTGGTTGGCGCGAGCTTCGTCGAGCGGACGACGAAACTCCTCGTTGAGCATCATGTGGGCTGGAATCGACAGCGTCTCATCCATGCGCAGGGCATCGCGCAGTCCCATCATCTGCAGCCCCATGGTGGATATCTGCAGATTGATCTTCACTGTCTCCGGCGGCACATGGGCGATGCGCTCGACGATGTTGAAGCTTTCCTCCAGCAGTTGATCGACGGGCACGACTTTGTTGACCAGCCCGATGCGCAGCGCTTCGTGAGCGTCGATATGATCGCCGACCAGCCCATAACGTAGGGCATTCTTGAAACCCGCCAAAAGCGTCCACATGAAGGTCGTGTTGGAACCGTGTCGCACTTCGGGCTGGGCAAAAACCGCGTCCTCCGCAGCGATGGTGATGTGGGTATAAAGAGCTAGCCAGCAGCCTCCTCCCATGGCCCAACCTCTGACCGCGCCAATTACCGGCTTGGTCATCTCGAATATGCGGATGAACTTGACGTCATCGGCGCTCCAGTAGTTCATCAGATCAGCGGCGCTCATGCCGGTTTGAATACCGTACGGCCATTGGATATCCCGGCGGCGGCCCGTGGCGGTAGTTTGATCGAAACCGGAGCTGAAAGCGCGTCCGGCGCCGGTGATCACGATGGCCCGGACGTCGGGATCGGCCTCGGCTTCATCGAAGGCGTGATGCAGTTCTTTCAACATCGGCCGGGTGATGGCATTGAGCGCCTCGGGACGATTCAATGTGATGAGCACCCCTCCGCGCTGCTTGGTATAAAGAATCTCTTTGTAGTCGGCCATTCGGGCTCCTTCTATTCAAAGCGTTCAAATCGTTCAAGCCATCAGATGGATCGAATAAACCGATTGCGTGCTGAACGAAGTGATCAAGCTCATATCAATGATTACCGATAGTCGGTGTCGTAAAGTTTTTTGATAAAGCCACTGGCCTCGACTTCGCGCACGAGACTCTCGTCTATGAACTGTTTTGGATCCATTCCTTTGACTTTCGGTTCTTCCAGCGCGACGAATTCCAGAGTGGTCTCGAGCGCTTTGGGCGACGCAGTCGGCACCTGGTTGTAATACTTATCGGCCAGGAGGTGGTACGAAGCTTCGAGATACTTGATGTCCTTCTCTTGCGCCGACTGAATGCGCAACTTTTTCTGTAACACGGCCATGCTTTCCTGTTTATGTTTCTTGAAATAGGCGATGCCTTCGGTGATGGCTCTGATAAACCGAATTGAGCTATCCCGCTGCTTGCGCAAATAGCCGCGCGTCGAGTCGACGGAATTTTGCAGGTAGAAGATCTCCATATCGCTGGGATCGGCGAGAATGCGATAGCCACGATCTTCAGCAACAAAAAAAGTCGGCAGTGTGAAAGCGGCGCCATCGACGCCGCCCTTTTCGAGACTGGCAAACATGGCCGGCGAAGAGCCGAGCTGTAACATCTGGATATCCTCGGGGCGCATGCCCCATTTCCGAAGAAACAGCTGCATGACCCAATGAGACGACGATCCGAAACGGGTTACAGCGATTTTTTTGCCCTTGAGATCGGCTGGGGTCTTTATGTCGGGCCGGACCATCAATCGCTGCAGTCCCGTCTTTAGCGGGGAGGCGATCAGAACCGTATCGGCTCCCCTTAACGCGGCTCGGATGGAAGCGTCGCCGCCGCCGACAGAGAATTGAATTTCTCCGGAAAGCAGCGAGCTCACCACCCGCGAAGCGCCGCCGCCGATGATGATCACTTCGACATCAATGCCATGCTTTTTAAACAGTCCCTTTTCTTCAGCGATCCAGGTGCTGCCCGAGGTTGCGCTGACGGAGCTAAGGCCGACACGGATCTTGTCTTGGGCGGGGGAATCGAGCGGCGATACCAAGCATGATAGGAAAAACACGGTCAAAAGCCTGAGAACAGACTGCACTCGATTCATTAAACCTCCGGGCGAGCACTTGGGATGCAATCCGAGTTTGATTGCAGGTTATGCTGCAAACTGCCGCAACGTTATTAGAAAGCTTATGCAAGCGTCAAGAGTTTTCGATTATCCTATGAAGAAGAAAAGCACCGGGTTGGAAGATGATCGCAGCGCGGCTTCAGACTAATTTGGGCCGGTAAAATGATTCCTTTATAGGTGCACGAATGCGCGCACCCAATCTTTTGGTAAAGCGGTATGTCCCTGGCCGGTGACGTCTTCGGCGAGAAAAACATCGCCCGGTCCGAATCTTTTGACCGTGCCGTCGCCGATGCCGATCTCCACCGAACCCGATAATGTAATGCACCATTGCCGACGCGGGGCATTGTGCCATCCCAAGATATCGCGGTTTTCATCGTTTTTGAAAACCAGCGCTTTCGCCGGCAATGAGGTAAAAAAGAATTTCGAGGCTGCAGTCTGTTCGAGCTCTTCGAAGTGTGACTTGCCGTCATCGCCGGTATAC